>ERZ773260.4365-NODE-4365-length-11949-cov-3.161174_pt1 | contig 11949 bp, 10 predicted proteins | sample MGYA00511387_ERZ773260 | MGnify/ENA primary metagenome ERZ773260 (study PRJEB29015, sample SAMEA2737745) | human gut metagenome | biome: human gut; feature: human-associated habitat; material: faeces | place: China | collected 2012 ... | reverse complement strand
TTTCCACCGCGTCGCAGTTACGATATAGCCCCGCTTCCCCTATCGGAAGACGACCCTCGTAACCCTCGCTTCGATATCCGCTACAAAGACGTGCCGGATAAAGAGTTGCCCCGTACGGAATCCTTGAAAGATACGGTTGAGCGGATTCTCCCTTATTGGAAAGAGGTTATCTTCCCGACGCTCCGGACCGCCGACCAGATCCTTGTCGCCGCTCACGGAAACAGCTTGCGGGGAATCATCAAATATTTAAAAAACATCTCCGATGAAGAGATCGTTCATCTGAATCTCCCAACAGCCGTTCCATACGTGTTCGAGTTCGATGATGACTTAAAACTCGTGAATGATTATTTCCTTGGCGACCCGGAGGAAATCAAGAAACTCATGGAAGCCGTAGCCAACCAAGGAAAGAAAAAGTAGCGGGATTCATGCCTCTTATCCGGAATTATTCATTAAGTTTGCAACCAAACAAACTTAAACACTATTGTGGACGAGAACGCAGAACGAATTTCACTAGAACTTATCGCAGGAGACGAACAAGCGTTCGACACCGTGTACAAACAATATTACCGGGGATTGTGCGCCTTCGCCTCCCAATATGTAACAGTACCAGAATCGGAGGAGATCGTACAAGACGTGATGATGTGGCTGTGGGAAAACCGAAAATCCCTAGTAGCGGACATGTCCCTGAAATCACTCCTCTTCACCATTGTCCGCAATAAATGCCTCAATACGATCAGCCACATACAGGTTAAGCAACAAGTGCACGAGAGATTGTACGCCAAGTTCCAAGAGCAATTCGAGAATCCTGATTTTTATATAGGAGAACTGATGGCCTTGGCCTCCAAGGCCATCCGGGAGCTCCCGGATGAATACCGTAAGGCATTCGAGATGAACCGTTTCGAGGAAATGACCTACAACGAGATCGCCGAGCGGACAGGCGTATCCCCCAAAACAATCGCATACCGCATCTCTCAAGCGCTCAAGATATTACGGACGAAATTAAAGGACTATATCCCTTTATTGGTATGGCTGCTTTACGAACAAACACGCTCATAACGGAGGAAGCATCCTACCGCCATGAGCGTTTTTTTAATGAGTCAAAAGACTTATTTCACGAACGGTGCTTTCAATAAATAATCCACGCAGCCTTTCACGCCCTCAAACTGGGAACGTCCGTCAGGCATACCCTCCAACTCCACGAAATAATCCTTGATTCCATTCGCGTAAGCTTGCCGGAATATATTCTCGAAATTCATCATCCCGGACTCGCCTAGAATAGCACGGTCCTTGATGTGCAATACCTTAATACGGTTCGGATATTTCTTCAACCACTCTATCGGATCTTGTTGTCCCATCACGGCCCAATAAACATCCATCTCGAAAAATACAAGCGAAGGATCAGTATTCTTCAAGAACAACTCATAGATGCAATCTCCTTTCACACGCCTTCCCAGCTTGGCCTCCGTACTACCCGGATTTACCTTGGCGAACTCCATCTCATGGTTGTGATAGCCGAAAGGAATACCGGCCGCTTTCACTATCTTACCCGCCTCGTTAAAAATCTCGCAGACGAAAGCGGTTTCCTCGGTGCTACGGGTACTCGGTTGCCCGGGCTGGATCAAGTACTTCACGCCTAGTTTGGCATGGTCATCAGCCGTCTTCTTCCAATACTCGGAGATCTGGGAGCGATTGGCCTTCGTGTACTCACGTACCGGAGGATTCACGTGGGAACTGGTGATCTTCAATCCGGCATCATCCACCATCTTCTTGAATTCCATCATGTCTACACCGCCGATCTTGCCTTCCTTGTAACCGGCCAATTCCAGATTCGTGTACCCCATTTGCTTGATCTTTTTCAATCCACCGGGTACATCCGCATAAAGTTCCTTGCCTAAAGAATAGATTTGTAAACCAACTGTCTTAGCGGCCATCGTCTCAGTAGTGACAGGTTTAGCCGCATCTGCGCTCCCGACCTTTCCGGCCATCAGGCCACCCAAGGTGAAAAGGGACGCGTTCTTTAAAAAATCTCGTCTATTTATCATGATTATTAGAATTAAGTCAGTCCAAAGATAGAGATTATAATCTAAAAAAAGACCGCATAGGATGGAAAAATCCACCTATACGGTCCACAAATGGTATACATTATATAATAGGACTCGATTAACGGCGAGGCTTGATATCCAACTTCACCGGCTTGATCATATTCTCCGGGCTTAAGATCGTATCCAATTCCTCCTTGGTCAAGATACCATGATCCAGTACCAATTGATAAACGCTAACGCCGGTCTCCAACGCCTCCTTCGCGATCTTGGTCGAGTTCTTATAGCCGATTACCGGATTCAAGGCCGTCACCACGCCGATGCTATGATGTACCTCCTCACGGCAACGATCCTCGTTAGCGATAATACCGTCCACGCAACGGGTACGCAAGGTATCGAAACCATTGATCAGCAAATCCACGGACTCGAAGCAGCATTGTGCCATCACCGGCTCCATGGCGTTCAGCTCCATCTGGGCGGCTTCCCCGGCCATGGTCACACATAATTCATTACCCATTACCTTATAAGCGATCTGGTTCATCACCTCCGGGATCACAGGATTCACCTTACCCGGCATGATAGAAGAACCCGGCTGCATAGCAGGCAAGTTAAACTCACCCAAACCGCAACGAGGACCGCTTGCCAACAAGCGAAGGTCATTACATATCTTATTCATCTTCACGCAAACCCGCTTCATGGCGGAAGCATAGCCTACCAAGCAAGAAGTATCCGAGGTAGCTCCTACCAAATCGGAGGAGAGGCGGATATCCCATCCGGTTATCTCACGTAAAGCCGCGATACATTTCTCCGCGTATCCCGGCTCGGCACAAATACCCGTACCGATAGCGGTAGCTCCCATATTAACCACCAAGAAATCGGCGGCGGCCTCATTCAAGTGAGCGATCTCATCCTGCAAGATGCTGGCGAAGCCATTAAAGGTCTGCCCCAACGTCATAGGTACGGCATCCTCCAACTGCGTACGTCCCATCTTGATAATTTGCGAGAACTCCTCCCCTTTCTTACGGAAAGAGGCGATCAATTCCTCCAAATGGGGAAGCAATTGAAGATGCTTAAAATACATACCGATATGGATAGCGGTCGGATATGCGTCGTTCGTGGATTGCGAGCAGTTCACATGGTCGTTCGGTGAGCAGTATTGGTATTCACCTCGCTCATGCCCCATCAGCTCCAAGGCACGGTTGGCGATCACCTCATTCGCGTTCATATTCGTAGTGGTACCCGCTCCGCCTTGGATCATATCCACCGGGAACTGGTCGTGATGCTTGCCATCGATAATCTCCCCGCAAGCGGCGATGATAGCGTCCTTTTGCTCTACGGTAAGCAAGCCTAGTTCAAAGTTAGCCATGGCAGCCGCCATTTTTGTTATAGCTAATCCTTTAATGAATAAAGGATATTCACTCAAACGGAATTTACTGATTGAGAAATTCTCGATTCCTCTCAAGGTTTGAACTCCGTATAATGCTTCGGCGGGGATTTCACGAGCGCCGATCAAATCGCTCTCTATGCGAGTTTTTCCAGTTAATTTAGTATCCATATTAGAAATATTAATCGTTTTTTATTGTTTCCGCAAAGGTAGAAACTATTATTTTGAAAGCAAATTATTCTTCGAAATAATAAAAACAAATGCCAAAAACGCCAATACACGTCTATACAAGGCTCAATAAATTACAATTTGTCAATAGAGCAGTTTTAATAGACCTTCTGATCTTTTTTATCTCATTCATAAAAAAAACACGATTTTATTTGCTGTTTGTCAAAGATTCCATATATTTGCTGCCGTAATAACAAAACAGAGTCATGAGAACATTCGTAGTAAATACATATTGGTGGTGGCGCTCCGTACAACTCAAAAGGTCGTAAGGAACGAAGACTCGTATGTATATATAAACACTACATAAAGATATAAAGAGGTCTGTCGCACTTGCGGCAGGCCTCTTTTCTTTTTATGGCAAATTCAAAAGGGAAATAACTAAAATAGATAAAAGATGAAAACGTATCAAGTTGACAAGAATGGTTACTATGGTGAGTTCGGCGGGGCCTATGTTCCCGAGATCCTTCATCAATGCGTGGAAAATTTACAGAATACCTATCTGCAAGTGTTGGAGAGCGATAGCTTCAAGGAAGAGTTCGATCAGTTATTGCGTGATTATGTAGGCCGCCCCTCCCCTCTTTACTTGGCCAAACGGTTGAGCGAGAAATACGGATGCAAGATCTATTTGAAACGGGAAGACTTGAACCATACCGGAGCACATAAGATCAACAATACGATCGGCCAGATCCTCCTAGCCCGCCGCATGGGGAAGACCCGTATCATCGCCGAGACGGGTGCCGGACAGCATGGAGTGGCTACGGCTACGGTATGTGCCTTGATGAATATGGAATGTATCGTTTATATGGGGAAGACAGACGTGGAACGCCAACATGCCAACGTACAGAAGATGGAGATGCTGGGAGCTACCGTCGTGCCCGTGACCTCGGGAAACATGACCTTGAAAGACGCCACGAACGAGGCGATCCGTGACTGGTGCTGTCATCCTTCGGATACGTATTATATTATCGGTTCTACGGTAGGCCCCCATCCTTATCCGGATATGGTAGCCCGGCTGCAATCCGTTATCAGCGAGGAGATCAAGAAGCAACTGCTGGAGAAGGAAGGAAGGGATCACCCGGATTACCTGATCGCCTGCGTAGGCGGGGGAAGTAACGCCGCCGGTACGATCTATCATTTCATGGACGACGAGCGGGTGAAGATCGTCTTGGCCGAGGCCGGCGGCAAGGGCATCCACTCCGGCATGAGCGCCGCCACGATCCAATTGGGTAAAGAGGGCATCATCCACGGGGCACGTACCTTGGTCATGCAGAACGAGGACGGACAGATCGAGGAACCTTATTCTGTTTCCGCCGGCTTGGATTACCCGGGCATCGGCCCGATCCACGCGAACCTCTCCGTAGAGCACCGTGCGCAAATCCTAGCGGTCGATGATGACGAGGCGTTGGAGGCTGCTTTCGAGTTGACCCGTTTGGAAGGAATCATCCCGGCCTTGGAAAGCGCCCATGCCTTGGGAGCCTTGGCCAAGGTAAACTTCAAGCCGGAAGACGTGGTGGTACTGACTGTCTCGGGCCGTGGCGATAAAGATATGGACACCTACATTAATTATAAATTATCATGAATTATTCTTTCAAAACGATAAGCAAGAAGGTGATGGGCGACCTTCACACTCCCGTAAGCATCTATCTGAAAGTGCGGGATATCTACCCGGAATCGGCCCTGTTGGAAAGCTCGGACTTCCACGGAAACGAGAATAGCCTTTCCTTTATAGCGCTCCGCCCCTTGGCGAGCATCGGTATCAACAACGGGGAATGCACGGCTACCTTCCCGGACGAGACCCGTGAGGTTACCCCGCTCACCGAAGACTATAACGTACCGGAGGCGATGAACGCTTTTCTCGGCCGCTTCAAGGTGGAGGGAGCGGACAAGAAGGTCTGCGGATTATTCGGCTACACGGCTTTCGATGCCGTCCGTTATTTCGAGAACATCCCGGTCATGGAAGTTCATCACGAGGAGAACGACGCCCCCGATATGCTATACATATTATATAAGTATATCCTTGTCTTCAATCATTTCAAGAACGAGTTGACCCTAGTGGAGATGCTCCAAGAGGACGAGGCTAGCCGGCTGGAAGAAATCGAGACATTGATCGAGAACCGTAACTTCGCCTCCTATAACTTCCAGACAGCGGGTCCCGAGACCTCCCCGATCACCGGCGAGGAATACAAGGCGATGGTCCGCCAAGGCATCAAGCACTGCCTCAGGGGAGATGTCTTCCAGATCGTATTGAGCCGTCGCTTCGAGCAACCGTTCAAGGGAGACGACTTCAAGGTGTACCGGGCTCTTCGCAGCATCAATCCCTCTCCTTATTTGTTCTACTTCGATTTCGGAGGTTTCCGTATCTTCGGCTCTTCCCCCGAGACGCATTGCAAGGTAACGGGCAGACACGCCAGCATCGACCCGATCGCCGGGACCGCTTTCCGTACCGGTAATATCGAGGTAGACAAACAACGTACCGAGGCCCTGCTAGCCGACCCCAAGGAGAACGCCGAGCACGTGATGCTGGTAGACCTCGCCCGCAACGACCTAAGCCGGAACGCCCACGACGTGCAAGTGGATTTCTATAAGGAGGTACAATACTACAGCCACGTCATCCACCTCGTATCCCGTGTGAGCGGCGAGATCAACGCCGATAGCGACCCGGTAAAGACCTACGTCGATACCTTCCCCGCCGGCACGTTGAGCGGAGCCCCCAAAGTACGGGCCATGCAACTGATCACCGACATCGAGCATCATAACCGGGGTGCTTACGGCGGCTGTATCGGCTTTATCGGTCTGGACGGTGATTTGAACCAAGCGATCACGATCCGTACCTTCGTCAGCCGTGGCAACGTACTTTACTATCAGGCGGGAGCCGGGATCGTGGCTAAAAGCAACGATGAGCGTGAATTGCAAGAGGTAAACAATAAGCTGGGAGCCTTGAAGAAGGCGATAGATCTAGCGGAGAAATTAATCAATTGATTATCCGGTTATAGAGACGGGGCGTGCCCCGTCTCCCACAGTCTGATAGTATTTTAAGTTACCATTTTGAAAGGATGAGACGGGGCACGCCCCGTCTCTACAACAACAACAATACATATAAAATGAAGATATTATTATTTGATAATTACGATTCCTTCACCTACAATTTGCTACATATATTGAAGGAACTGGGTGCGGATGTAGAGGTACACCGCAACGACAAGATCTCCTTGGAAGAGATAGAGCGTTTCGATAAGATCTTACTATCCCCGGGACCGGGCATCCCCGAGGAAGCCGGCATCCTCCTCCCCTTGATCCGCCGGTACGCCCCGACAAAGAGCATCCTAGGTGTCTGCCTAGGGGAGCAGGCCATCGGCGAGGCATTCGGCGCCACATTGATAAACCTTACCGACGTGCATCACGGCGTTTGCTCCGATATACGGATTGTCGCTAAAGATCCTATCTTCGAGGGACTGGAACCGGGTATACGTGTTGGGCGTTATCATTCTTGGGCGGTCTCCAAGGAAAACTTCCCGGATTGTCTGGAAATTACGGCGGTCGATACGGAAGAAGGACAGATCATGGGCTTGCGCCATCGTGAGTACGATGTACGAGGTATCCAATTCCATCCGGAATCCGTGTTGACACCCAAAGGGAAGACAATTATAGAGAACTGGCTGAAACGCTAATTACCTCCTAAGGCACTTATAGTTTCTTCCTAACGAAACATCAGTTTCTCTATGGTGAAACTAATGTTTCTCAAGCAAGAAACAAGAGTTTTCCCCTAGAGAAACAAAAGTTTTTCGATAAAGAAATATCGCAAAACTGCAATATTTTATCATTCAACACATTACAGACATGAAGCAAATATTATACAGATTATTCGAGCACCAATATCTAGGCCGGGAAGAAGCCCGGAATATCCTCCAGAATATAGCGGAGGGACGCTACAACGATTCCCAGATCGCCAGTCTGATCACCGTATTTCTGATGCGCAGTATCTCCGTAGAGGAATTGACCGGATTCCGGGAAGCTTTGCTGGAGATGCGTGTACCGGTAGATTTAAGCGAATACAAACCGATCGATATCGTAGGTACCGGAGGCGACGGAAAAAACACGTTCAACATCAGTACCTGTTCCTGTTTCGTAGTGGCCGGTGCCGGTTACAATGTCGTAAAGCACGGTAACTACGGGGCTACCTCGGTGAGCGGTGCCAGCAACGTGATGGAGCAACACGGCGTAAAATTCACGAACGATATCGATAAGCTACGTACCTCCATGGATACCTGCCATATCACCTACCTCCACGCCCCCTTGTTCAACCCGGCGCTGAAAGCGGTAGCTCCGGTACGGAAGAGCCTCGGCGTGCGCAGCTTCTTCAATATGCTCGGCCCGCTGGTCAACCCGGTCATGCCTACTTACCAATTGTTAGGCGTATATAACCTCCCGCTACTCCGCCTATATAATTATACGTATCAAGAGAGTGGTACCCGTTTCGCCGTGGTACATAGCTTGGACGGTTACGACGAGATCTCCCTCACGGCCGATTTCAAGGTAGCCATGCCGGAGAAAGAGAAGCTTTATACCCCGGAGATGCTCGGATTCAAACGTTGCACGGAAGCGGACCTCGATGGCGGAGAGACCCCGGAGGAAGCGGCCCGTATCTTCGACGCCGTATTAGGGAACAGGGCTACCGAGGCCCAAAAGAGCTGCGTGATCGCCAACTCCGCTTTCGCCATCCAAGTGATCTGTCCAGAGAAGAAGATCGAGACATGTATCGCCGAGGCACGTGAATCATTGGAAAGCGGAAAAGCATTGGCCACATTCCGTAAATTTATATCTTTGAACCAAAGATAAAGAAACATATCCTATGAAAAAGGACATCTTACAAGATATTATCGCCAATAAGCGCATCGAGGTAGCCCGGCAAAAACAGGCCGTAAGCTTACAGACCTTATTGGCTCTAGGTAGCGACCGTATGGAGCGTGACACACGTTCCATGCGTGCGGCGCTGGAATCATCCCCCTCCGGTATTATCTCCGAGTTCAAGCGTAAAAGCCCCTCCAAGGGCTGGCTGCATCCGGGTGCGAATATCGCCGACGTGGTGCCCGCTTACGAGGCCGGAGGAGCCTCCGCCTGCTCGATCCTTACGGACGGGGATTTCTTCGGAGGTTCCTTGGGCGACTTGCAAAAGGCCCGCAAGCTGGTGGATCTCCCGTTACTTCGCAAGGACTTCATCATCGATACCTACCAACTCTTCCAAGCCCGGGTGATGGGCGCCGACGCTGTCTTGTTGATCGCCGCCGCCCTTACGGAAGAAGAATGCCGGATACTCGCCGAGACCGCCCATAGCCTGCAATTGGAAGTCTTGCTGGAAGTCCATAGCGAGGACGAGCTCAAATACCTGAATGCGGATATCGATATGCTCGGCGTGAACAACCGCAATCTCGGCACCTTCCATACGGACGTAAACAACTCATTCAAGTTGGTCGATAAGATGCGAGGCTTCTCCCCTCTTTTAGTGTCCGAGAGCGGAATATCCGAGACCGATACCGTACGCCAATTGCGTGAGGCCGGTTTCCGTGGATTCCTGATCGGAGAGACCTTCATGAAAACCGAGAGGCCGGGCGATACCCTAGCCGATTTTATAGGAGGACTGGCATGATCATCAAAGTTTGCGGAATGCGGGAACCTCAGAATATCCGGGAAGTAGCCGCCCTAGCCATCAACTGGATCGGCTTTATCTTCTACGAACGTTCCAAGCGCTTTGTCGAGCGATGCCCGACGGAGCAGCAGGCAACGGACAGTGAACAATTGTCCCCTAAGAAAGTGGGCGTTTTCGTCAACGCTACCATCGAGTCCATGATGGAGACAGCCTCCGCCTACAAGCTAGACTATCTCCAACTTCATGGTAACGAATCGCCGGAAGATTGCCACACCTTGCAAAAAAGGGGCTATTCCTTGATCAAGGCTTTCCCCATCGCTACGAAAGAGGACTTCGAAAAAACAAGGGAGTATGAGGGCCGGGTGGATTATTTCCTTTTCGATACGAGATGCGAGGGCTATGGAGGCTCAGGCAAACGTTTCGATTGGTCCATCCTAACCGAGTATAAAGGAGAGACTCCCTTCTTGCTCAGCGGAGGCATCCGTCCGGAAAACGCAGAGGCGATCCGGAACTTCCGGCATCCCCGTTTCGCAGGTATCGACCTCAACAGTGGCTTCGAGATTGAGCCGGGATTGAAAGACATCGACAAACTAAAGAATTTCATCCAACAAATTTTACATCTAACAGTAATGAATCGCATCACAAACTTATTCCAGACCCAGAAAGACGGAATACTCTCCGTCTATTTCACCGCCGGTTATCCGAACTTAAACGATACGGCAAGCATCTTAAAAGCCTTACAGGCTAAAGGTATCCACATGGTAGAAGTAGGAATCCCTTTCTCCGACCCGATGGCAGACGGCCCCGTCATCCAAGAGGCCGCCACGCAAGCGTTGCGTAACGGGATGTCACTCCACCTCCTATTCGAGCAATTGAAAGAGATCCGGAGCGAAGTACAGATCCCAATCATCCTAATGGGCTACCTGAATCCCATCATGCAATACGGTTTCGAGAAATTCTGCGCCAGTTGCGTAGAGGCCGGCGTAGACGGAATGATCATCCCCGACCTGCCTTATGCCGATTATATCTCCGATTACAAGGAGATAGCCGATCGCCATGACCTGAAAATGATCATGCTGATCACCCCAGAGACCTCCGAGGAACGAATCCGGCTGATCGATGCCCATACCAGCGGATTTATCTATATGGTATCCAGCGCCGCCACGACCGGAGCCCAACAAGACTTCAACGAGCAGAAGCAGGCCTATTTCCGTCGTATCAACGCCATGAACCTACAGAATCCCCGCTTGGTAGGTTTCGGCATCAGCAACAAAGCCACTTTCGAGGCGGCGACAGCTCATTCTTCCGGTGCCATCATCGGTAGCAAGTTCGTCCAGTTACTAAAGAGCGAAGCTACTCCCGCCGAGGCGGTCGATAAGTTACTGGAAGCCCTAAAACAATAGGAACCCTATTCATGTTTACATATAAAAACAGTAAATAGTCCTATGAATAACTTCACTTTTCACAACCCAACCCGTTTATTATTCGGTAAGGGCATGATTGAGAAACTGAGTACGGCCATCCCGATGGTGCATCGCATCATGATCACTTTTGGAGGAGGTAGCGTAAAGCAAAACGGTGTGTACGACCAAGTGATCAAGGCGCTAAAGGATCGTGACTATATCGAGTTCTGGGGCATCGAGCCTAATCCCACCATCGAGACCTTGCGAGAAGCTATCCAGATAGCGAAAGGCAAGCAGGTGGATTTCCTATTGGCGGTAGGCGGTGGCTCCGTCATAGACGGGACGAAGCTAATCTCCGCCGGCATCCAGTACGACGGTGATCCTTGGGAATTGGTACAGAAAGGGTATTACTATCATACCGTGCCCATGGGTACCGTACTGACCCTGCCCGCCACAGGTTCCGAGATGAATAGCGGGGCCGTGATCTCCCGGAAAGAGACGCAAGAGAAATTCCCGTTCTACAGCAATTTCCCCGTGTTCTCGATCTTGGACCCGGAGACGACCTTCAGCCTCCCCCCGTATCAAGTGTCTTGCGGTATCGCCGATACCTTCGTCCACGTGATGGAGCAATATATGACTACGACCGACCAATCCCGCTTGATGGATCATTGGGCGGAAAGTATTTTAAGTACCTTGGTTGAGATCGCCCCGAAGATCAAGGAAGATCCGAGGAATTACGACCTGATGGCAGATTTCATGCTATCCGCCACGATGGGCTTGAACGGCTTTATCGCTATGGGCGTAACGCAGGACTGGGCTACCCATATGATCGGACACGAGCTAACCGCCCTTCACGGATTGACGCATGGAGCGACTCTAGCGATCGTCTTCCCCGGAACCTTACGCACCCTACGCAAGCAGAAAGAGGGCAAGATACTGCAATACGGCGAACGGGTATGGGGTATCAATAGTGGAACAACAGAGGAACGGGTAAGCCAAGCCATCGAGAAGACTGAGCAATTTTTCCAAAGCCTCGGTTTATCTACCCGCCTCAGCCAAGAGAAGATTGGCGATGCGACGATCACCGAGATAGAGAATCGCTTCAATGAACGAAACGCCGCCTTCGGGGAGGCGAAGAATGTAACGGGTAGCGTGGCACGGGAAATATTGGAGAGCTGTAAATAACGTACAACTTGTAGAGACGGGGCGTGCCCCGTCTCTACAAATGGGTATAGGTTTTATCTTAACAGG
>ERZ773260.4359-NODE-4359-length-11976-cov-3.283365_pt1 | contig 11976 bp, 3 predicted proteins | sample MGYA00511387_ERZ773260 | MGnify/ENA primary metagenome ERZ773260 (study PRJEB29015, sample SAMEA2737745) | human gut metagenome | biome: human gut; feature: human-associated habitat; material: faeces | place: China | collected 2012 ... | reverse complement strand
GACGCGACGAGACGAGCGCACCAACGGGCAGAAAACGCGGTCTACGTCGCGGCGGGCGGGAGCGCAGGAAGCGGTATTGTATCTGTGGTGAGAAGCATGAATTTGTTGTTTGCAGCAGCTTTTGCTGTGACATAAAAGACCCAACGCTGATGCAGAGCTGTTCCTCGGCTGCATCGGCTTAACCGCGAGGAACGATTTTTATGCAGACAGAAAGGAAGTCAAGCATGAAAAAGATTTTCAACTCCCGCGCGCTGGCATTGATCCTTGTGCTGGCAATGGCCGTATCGCTGTTTACGCTCAGCGTATCGGCTGCAACGACCGAGTCCCTGAGCGGACACGGCAGCAACATTTCCTCTATCGTCGTAACTGGCGCTGATTTTGAGAGCGTCGAGTATGCGACAAGCACAGACATTCATGGTACAGTTTATGACTATTATCTGGCCGTGCCCAGCGGCACCGCGAATGGCACCGAATTGACTGCCACATTTACTGCGGCAGCCGGACAGCCGGACGGCTTCGTCATCTCCAAATTCGGCAAGAACGTTCCGAATCCGCCTCAGGGTATTTATTACATCGTTTCCGGTGCATCTAATACCTACACGGCGACAATGACCGATGGTGCAGCATTGGCGACGGCGTATGTCCATAAGGATACGAGGAACGAGTTTGGCAAGTGTGACACCTACAATTTCCACTATTATATGTCGATGCCTGTCAGCATCTCCACCGGCGACCCCGTATTCATCGCTTGGAACGGCACGACCGGCACCGTCGCTGGCCGCAACGGTTCCAGCAAGATTCCCGGCGAGTTCACGCTGTGGGTTGAGAACCCGACCTCCGTTACCGTGAACGGCACTGCGCAGAGTGCGTCCTTGCAGAACGGCACGAACTACGGCTACACGATCACGACCTCTGAGGACAACACCCTCTCCATCGTTGTTGTCGCCGGCGGCACGACTTACACCATTTCCTGCGGCACAAAATCCCACACTCCGGCCGGCAGCGCGCCCACCTCGGTTGTGAGCTATCTGCCCATTGGTCAGTTTGCCAATAACTCCGGCTGGGGCTATCTCGGCACGAAGTTTGCGGGAAAGACCGCGCCTGAAACCACTGGTGTTTCACTGGGTTCGTTCGGCGGCTTCATTGAGTTCAAGTTTGAAAATGGCATCACAAATGATGAAAAGAACCCCTACGGTGTTGACTTCGTGATCTACGGCAATGCGTTCAACGGCAACCCGGAGGCTGGCGCTGTGCAGGTTTCCGAGGATGGCACAACGTGGTACGAGTTGGCTGGCTCCAACTACTATAATGACAATTTCACTTACAACGCGCCGTCCAGCGGCTTCTCCAAAGCCTACTCTGGCACTCTGCGTAACACCAGTGTTGTTTACACAAAAGGTTCCAGTAGAGTGTCTGCTAAACTCGGCAGCTTGAACGCGGTCGAAGTCTGCCCGGCAGCATGGTTCCCGCTGCTTACGAACTTTACTGCTTTTGACGGCAATCCAACTGGCGGCGCACATTGCGCAAGCGGTGTCTCCGTGAATCTCAGCGGCGACACACTGACCTTTGCTGGTATTACAGCGATTGCGGATTCGGACACGACGGCTGACTATGCGTTCGGCTATGCAGACGTTACCCCGAACGGCAGCCCCGACCAGTACGGCGACGCGGTCAATCCCTACACGCCGTACACTTCTGATAAGACTGGCGGCGACGGCTTTGATCTGGAGTGGGCGGTTGATATTTCGACCGGTCTGCCTGTTGATGTGACCGGCAAGACGTTCCACTATGTGCGTGTTTACAGCGCAGTTCTGGATTTTGGCAGATTTGGCGAGACTTCGGCTGAAATCACTGGTATTTTCACAACTGCAAATAAAGCTACTACCAGCGTCGGTGCTACGGCTACGCCGACTACCGTAACTGTTGGCGGCACAGCCGTTACTCTCTCGAAAACCGCAAGTGGTATTCAGACTGTTACGATTCCTAAGAATACAGCAACGGATGTTGTTGTTACTGGCGGGAGCAATAGCCATATCTACATCAACAATGCATACGGCACCGGCACTGCGACTAACTCTTTTACGTTAGCTCGCAATGCGACGCAAATTGTTCGTGTGATTGTTCAGGACAACACTACGGCTCAGCCGTATGTTGGATATGTAATGCTCAAAGGCGGAAAATAAAATAGGAGGAGAGCTGAGGGCGGACTATGATACATAGTCCGCCCTCTTAATTCTATGAAGCGATTTATTTCTATTCTCCTATGTCTTTCTGTTTTACTGGGTATCTTTGCAATAGATGTATTTGCCGCAGGCGGTCAATACTATCCTATAATTACATATAATGACGGGGAGAGTTCTACAACAAAAACGCTTACTTCTGCTGACAAAATTGGTGCATGGTCTTACGAAGCAGATAGTGCAGATGTATTCGTCATTAGTTTACCTAGTGGGAGTGAAATCTCCAATATAACTATTCCAAATACGGACAGCTATTATGTTGGCTATGAGATAGCAGGGAAAAACGATTGGATGGAATTTGAAACATTTCCCCAGTTGGCTGATATAAGGAATGAGGTTGGACTTGTTTCAAACGGTGAATTTCAAATAGCAGATGATTCCGACGATGCAAACGGTTATCCCTACAATATCTCTTGTTTTGATGATGAGCTATCAAAGATACCGAGTGTAAATGTAGAAGGTTATATGATAACCTGCTATGTGAAGTACAGTCAATATGGCTTAACGATTGATTCCCCCGGTATTATCGTCCAGTACAGCACTGGCGGTGGAAATGGCAATACCGCAGAATTAACATCAGAGGTATCCAGAGTCACAGGAGAACACACTAACGACTGGCATCATACAAATGACCGATATAACGGAAAAGAAACATCGACAAACGGCTTTTGGAATGATTTGCAATCTCCGCTTACAACCGCACAGGCTATATTATCCAGCGGCGGAAGCGACAGTTATATATCAGAAACGACGCAACGGTTGCATGATGCGATTGAACGATTGATTCCAATAGGCTATGTAAATGCCACGCTCCTATACGAAAACCTTAATTCAAACTGGTTTTGGCGGCAGGGGGAGTTGGATGGTACGACCGGTACACCGGTCAGCGCAGACAACTGTACCGCTATTACATGGGATGCCTATGCACAAGCCAAGGCTGATGGTCAGACATTACTGGACAGCTTGTACGATGACGAGGGCAACCCTATTGAGGGTGTCAACACGGCAGACAAGCAGGATGCAGTAAATGCCGCTGCGGAGGCCGCAGACGCACACAAGCTGGTCAACGCCGACCTTTACAACACCGCCTATGAAAACTATCTGAGCAGCAAGGCAGAAGCCGAAGCTCTGATTGAGCAGTATGACCCGGCCAAGCTGAACGAAAGCGATTACAGCGCGGAGACGTGGGCGGCGTATGTCAGCGCCTACAATGTGCTCAAGGCCGATATGGAGTACCGTATCGTCCGCGGCACGACGGAAGATTACGCCATGCTGAAAGCGTTCAACGGCTACTATGCCTACAATGAAAGTGGTCAGTGGACGCATTATCCGGCACATATTGACGCGCTGAAGGATGCCCGTAAGCAGCTTGCCAGCGTCAAGGATGTCATTGTTTCCTTCACCTATATCAACAATTTCTCGGCACAGTATGAAGGGTTCCGAGGAACCTGCACCGATTTGTATGTCAACGCTAGTCTTGGCCTGACAAGCGGAAACGCCACGCTCGGCGCAGCATTTGATGCGGCAGAGATTACTGTTGATAGGCACAATGACACGACGCTCCCCGGTTTGGGAACAAGCAATAATGGCGACGAGAACCCGGTATTCGCACTCTACATCAATGGCAGCCATTACGGAGATTACCGCTGGGGGTCAAAAGCACGTTGGAATAACGTTCAGCTCCATGACGGCGATGCTGTTCGTCTGGTGCGCATCCCGCTTCAGATGTTCAACAGCGAGGATTCGTCTGGCTACGATTCTTCCAAAGTCTCGATTCTTCCTGCATCTCCTGGTTTCGGTTACTACGAAAGCAGCTATGCGATGATTCATGCGAAAGCTCCGTCGGCAACCGTGAAGGTTGGTGATGAAGCGGCGTTCTCTGCAACTGTTACCGGCGCATACGCAGGTGCGTCCGGCAGCAAGAGCGCAGAGAATATCACGCTCTTTGTCAGCGACCCGTCAGAGACGGAAACGCTGTCGCAGCCGACGCACAAGACAACGGCGACAACGGATGCCAGTGGCAATCTGGAATACATTTTCAGAGAACCCGGCTATTACACCATTGCCATGTTCAATGTGACGCCGGACGATATGACGTATAAGTCTGTGTACGGCGAGGTCACGATTGGCGAGTATTACTCCCTGTATGCGGGTGATTACGCCATCGTCCATGTCACCAAAGCAGCAGACATCAATGCGCTGATTACCAAATACCGCAGCGAAAATCTCGCAGCGGCCAAAGCGTATTATGAGCGTTTCCACGACTACGATTTCACAACGGCGGACTATCGGACATTCACATCCGCATATAGCACGCTGAAATCGCATCAGCAGTCTGCGGCATCGTTCAAAGAGCTGATGGATTCGTTTGACGAGGACTATGCGGCCTTGCAGGCTGCCAGCGCGAAAAAGCTCGACCATGCGGCAATTCTCGCATCGCTTCGGAAAAACCTCTCCTATCTCCCGGATGATCTGACAACGCTGACGGCCAGCGATAAAGACTTCGTTGTGGAGCTTCAGACGGCATACGCCGCGCTGAACGCCTATCAGAAATCGCTCCTGACCGCAAACGAAAGAGCGACGCTGGAAGCGCTGGCCAAGATCAATGCGAATGAGCTTCCTGCCGTTGCGACGGTCAACCTGAGGCTCTCCGAGAGCGGAACGTTCCCGCATAAGACAGATAACGGAAATCCGTACTATGGATGGCCTGAGATCAAATGGGTTATTTCGCCGCGTCCGGATGGAAGTGTTCCCAATCCGACGTGGGCAAAAGAAACCACTTCGATGCCCACAAGCGCAAATGCTGGACAGTATGTGTTTATCCGTTATTATCTGACAACCACGGACACACAATACTGGCCGGTATGGTCGATTGACGGCGGCACAACGTGGAATCCGGCAGAGCAGCAGACGTTGGCTGACTTGAAAGATAACGAACTTGTGTATCCCGGCTACTATCTGATCTCCTACCAGATTCCGAAGAACGCCGAAGATGGCAGCACCGTCACGTTCAGCACGAAAATGGTTTCCAAGACGGATTACCAGCGGATGTTTGAAACGCTCGACGATGAGGCGATCACCAAGCTGAAAAATGCGGCCATTGCCGTTGTCGAATCCACGTTCAACGCCTGCAATCAGAGCAAGTACAATGCAGACGGCATTGCTGCCCTGAAAGCTGCGCTGCAATCCGGCCGTGAGGCCATCAACGCTGCAACAACCGAGGCTGCAATCAAGGCCGCGCGTGACAGCGCTGTTTCCGCGATTCAGGCCGTCCCGACAGCGGACAAGAAGATCACAACCGGCGACATCAAGTACAATTCCGGTGCCAAAGTCGGCACCGTGACCGTTACTGTTGAGAACACCACTTACAGTGCGGCACCGTTTACCGGCACCATCGTCTCCGGCGAATATGAGCTTGGCCAGAATGACAGCATGATGACCGTCGTACTCAAGGCGCTGGAGCTTGGCGGTTACACATGGAATGGCATCGAAGAGCTGACTGCGGATTCTTACACACAGACCACTTACATTGCATCCATCCATAAGGGCGGCAAGTCGCTGGCCGAAAAGGATGGCAGCAAGGGCGCTGGCTGGATGGGAACCAAGAACGATTGGTTCGTCAATCAGGGTTTCGCGGCATTCACCTATAAGAACGGCGGCCTGAAATCCGGTGATGTGATCCGCGTCATGTTCACCACGAATCTTGGTGAGGACATCGGCGGTTCGTGGACGAATAATGAAACGGCGCTGGCCAGTCTGGAGTTCAGCAGCGGTACGCTGACCCCGGCGTATGCGAAAGCGACGACCGATTATCTCTTGGTCATTCCCAGTGAGCAGATCGGCACGCGCATCAACTACTCCGCCGCAAATAAGAATTTCCAGACCAGAGCTTATCTGAACACCTACGGCAGCGATAACGCCTACTACGCAAACGGCGACATTATGGCTGTTTCGTCCGGCGACGTGATCTATGTCGGCGTTGGTGATAAGAGCTGGCCCACCATGAACAAGGCTTCCAACTACACGACGACCCGCTACACCATCACCGTCGTGCAGAATGGCAATGCGGCAGATGTGCAGAAGCTCATTTCCAATCTTCCGTCTCCGGGCAAGCTCACGTTGGCAGATGCTTCGGATGTGCGCACGGCAAAAGCGCAGTTCGATTTACTGACCGATGAACAGAAAAAGAAAATCTCCGAAGCGCTGAAGAAGAAGCTGAACGATTGCTATACGGCCATTACGGACATGGAAGCAGCGAAGATCGTCTCTGACGCGATTGCTGCCCTGCCTGCAACACCGACCGTCGATGACATTGGCACAATCCGCTCCGCAGAAGAAGCCTATAACAAACTGACGGATGAGCAGAAAGGCTATCTGACACAGCGTGAGGTCGATAAGCTGAACAATGCGGTTTCCGTCGTTTCTACGCTTGAAGTCGGTTATGTAACTGGCCTGATCGCAGCCCTCCCCGCAAAGGATGCTGTGACAGCACAGGACCGCGTAAAGATTGAAGCTGCACGCACTGCGTACAACAATCTGAGCGAAGCGCAGAAAAAGCAGGTCAGCAATTATTCCAAGCTGACAGACGCCGAAGAAGCGCTTGAAAATCTCGGTAAGACCGCGATTTATGAGGAGTACCTCAACAATGTACTCGAATACGTCAAAGCGGAGACGTACAATCCGTCTCTCGGCTCGACCTATGGCGAGTGGGCGGTTCTGGCCGAAGCCAGAGGTAACGTTAGTGCATCCGTCTGGTACGACAAATATCTGAGCAATATTGCAAAAAGTGTTGCTTCGATGAACGGCAAGCTCGATCCCACCAGTACGCAGACCAAGCATACCGAGTATTCCCGCGTCATTCTGGCGCTGACCGCGCTCGGTGAGGATGCGACGAAGTTCACCGGCTCCAACGGCACGGTCTACAATCTTGTAGAACCGCTGTTTGAGAAGAATGGCAGCACCTACCGTGTTTCCGAGCAGGGCAACAACGGCACGGCATTTGCACTGATTGCACTGGATTCCGGCAACTATTACGACAATGCGACCGGCACAACTGCACGCAATGCGTGGATCAAGAGCTTGTGTGATGCACAAATCAATAATGGTGCATGGGGCATCGATGCAGATTTCCCCGGCTCCAACGTTGATATGACGGCAATGGTCGTACAGGCATTAGCTCCGTATTGCAGCACGAATGCCACTGTTAAGGCTGCGGTAGATAAGGCGGTGGAATGGCTGTCTGCTGAATACCAGAAAACCGGCGATTATGGCAGCTCCGAATCCGCCGCACAGGTCATTGTCGCGCTGTCCGCACTGAACATCGACGCAAAGATAGACAGCAGATTCCAGCATAACGGCATCAGCGTTTTGTCCAACTTCCTGAGCTATGCCGACGAAACGACAGGCGGATTCCTGCATGACAAGCAGCCAAACAGCACGGTCAATCAGATGGCATCCGAGCAGGCGGCCTACACGCTCGTTGCGTATGACCGCTATGTCAAGGGCAGCAACCGTCTGTACGATATGTCTGACGCGACAAAACGTGCAAACGCAACCGTGCAGGAAGTCATCGATCTGATTAAAGCCATTGCTCCGGTCGGTGAAGGCAGCTATAACGCCATCGCAGAAGCTCGTATCGCCTACGACAAGCTCTCCGCCGAGGATCAGGCCAAGGTCACAAATTATAATACCCTGACCGCAGCCGAGGACGCTTACAAGACGATTCTGCGGCAGAAGCAGACAGATCAGTACACAGCTCTGAAATTGCACTATGATGAACTTCTGAATAACAAGAACAAGAAGTACAGCACAGCGGCGAAAAAGAAGCTCGCAAATATTCTCCAGCAGGCACAGACGGATATGAACGCTGCAAAATCCTGTGAGCGCGTCATGGACGTTTACAACAAGGCCATTGCTGACCTTGATGCTGTGAAGCCGGGCGATATTGAAGTCACGTTCCGTCTCATTGGCGCGCTGGAAGCAACGCAGGATGTTGACCTGACGACTGACAGCTATCTGCCCGAATATGTCACATGGGTGCCCACCACGACGTATGCACTTGCAGAGAACGCTACGGTTTATGACCTCTTTACCGAGGCAATGAGCGATGCTGGCTTGCGGTACATCGGTGCGGAGAGCAACTATGTCAGCACCATCTATGCGCCCTCCTGCATGGGCAGCTACGCACTCAGCGAATTTACCAACGGCAAGAAATCCGGCTGGATGTATACGGTCAACGGCAGCCATCCGAATCAGGGCCTTAAAAACTGGACGCTGAAAGACGGCGATGTGGTTGTTTGGCACTATGTCAACGACTACTCGCATGAGGTCGCAGACTGGTTCAACGATCCGAAGTACCCGTCGCTGGGGAATGGCACCTACTACAATGGCTGGCTCCGCGCTGCGGACATTGCACCGGAGCAGTACGTCCAGCAGCTCCTTGGCAAGATCCTGACAGTCGGCAAGCATGGCACGGTCGAACCGAAGCTGACGTTCCAGCATATCGGCAAGTCTGTCACCTTCACCTTCAAACCGGACACCGGCTATAAGGTCAAGGATGTCAAGGTCAACGGCAAGTCTGTCGGTGCGGTCAAGACCTATACCATTGACAAGCTCACGGTATCGACCAGAATCGAAGTTGAGTTCACCAATGGTAAACTTCCGTTCACTGACGTGCGTGAAAGCGACTGGTTCTACGAGGATGTTGTATTCGCGTATGAAAACGGTCTGTTCGCAGGCACGAGCGACACAACGTTCTCTCCGAACGCATCCATGACCCGCGCGATGCTCGTCACGGTTCTGTACCGACTGGAAGGTCAGCCCGCAGTCAACGGACGCAGCGGATTCTCGGATGTCCAGTACAACGGCTACTATGAGGACGCTGTGACGTGGGCAGCCGACAACGGCATCGTCAACGGCACCAGCACCACGACGTTCTCTCCGAACGCAAACGTCACCCGTGAGCAGATGGCGGCAATTCTGTACCGCTATGCGCAGCACAAGAAGTACAATACCGCCGCAAGCTCCGGCTTGAATGGATTTACAGACCACGCAAGCGTGTCCGGCTATGCCGCGGCTTCGCTGGAATGGGCTGTTGCCGAAAAGCTGGTCAACGGCTCCGCCGGTAAGCTCATGCCGACCGGCAACGCCACCCGCGCACAGGTTGCAGCTATTCTCCACCGTTTCGTGGAAAATGTAGCAACCACCAAATAACACTTTGCAGCACAGGACTGCCCCCCTTTGGGGGCAGCCCTGCTTGCCGCATTATAGGGGGATTAAAATATGAAGCAAATTCGTAAATTTGCAGCGCTGATTCTGGCGTTTTCCGTCCTGTTCTCGCTGGCTGTTCCCACATTTGCAGCGTCCAGCGTCCAGAGTGAGGTGCAGTCAAGCGCCGCTTTTATGCTCTCTTCCGTGAAGTCTCCGGAAGTCGGCTCCATCGGCGGCGAATGGGCAATTATCGGTCTTGCTCGTTCCGGCTATTCTGTTCCCGCAAATTACTATGAAGATTACTATGCTCGCGTCGAGAAGTACGTCAAGAATTGCTCTGGCGTGCTGCATGAAAGAAAATACACCGAGTATTCCCGCGTCATCCTCGCGCTGACCGCCATTGGACGCGATCCGTCCAAGGTCGCGGGCTACAATCTTCTGACCCCGCTGGGCGATTTTGAAAAAACGATCTGGCAGGGCATGAACGGCCCCATTTGGGCATTGATCGCGCTGGATTCCGGCAATTACGATATTCCCCAAAATCCCGCCGCAAAAACGCAGGCAACCCGGCAGCTCTACATCGATGAGATCGTCAAGAATCAGAAAAAAGACGGTGGATGGTCTTTGACTGACACAGGCGATTCTGATGTGGATATTACCGCAATGGCATTGCAGGCGTTGGCAAAATATCAGGACCAGAAAGCGGTCAAGAGCGCAACAGACAAGGCACTGGATTATCTCTCCGATGTGCAGGACAGCAAAGGCGGCTATGCGTCGTGGGGAACGACGAACGTCGAATCTGTCGCGCAGGTCGTGGTCGCGCTCTGTGAGCTTGGAATTGACCTTGGAGACAGCCGCTTTGTGAAAAACGGCCACACGCTGACGGAAAATCTTCTCTCGTTCCGGCAGTCTAACGGCGGCTTCTACCACGTTCTCGACGGTTCGGACGGCAACAACCAGATGTCTGCGGAACAGGGCTTTTACGCTTTGGTCGCCATTGACCGCGCGGCAAATGGCGAAAACAGCCTGTACCGTATGGGCGATGTGACCAAGAACACCTCGAAACCCAGCACAAGCGTCAACAAGGGCAATGTGGACGCTTCTGTGAATGTTCCCGGCGTAACCGCTCCCGGCACAACGTTCTCGGACATCAAGAATCACGCAAACAAAGCTGCTATCGAAGAACTTGCATCCCGCGGCATCATCAATGGCATGGGTAAGGGCACGTTCATGCCCAACAAGACCATGACGCGCGCGGAATTTGCCGCTATCGTCACCCGTGCGCTTGGTTTAGCAGCCAAGGACACGAAAGCCTTTACGGACGTTCCCAGCTCCAAATGGTACGCCGGTTACATCGGCACGGCCAACAGCAGCGGCATTGTCAACGGCGTTGGCAGCGGCAAGTTTAATCCGGACGGCACCATCACCCGGCAGGAGGCCGCCGCAATGGTGGCAAGAGCTGCGAAGCTCTGCGGGCTGGACACTGCGATGGACGCGGCAGCGACAAAGGATATGCTGGCACAGTTCGGAGATTACCGCAGCGTGGCATCCTGGGCGAAGGAACCGATGGCGTTCTGCTACTCCGTCAATATCCTCGACCAGAGTGACCTCAATATTGAACCCACAAAAGCGATTCTGCGCTGCGAGATCGCACAGATGCTTTACAATATGTTGACCGCTGCGGAGTTGATTTAACATGACATTTTGGCAGAAGAATAAATGGAAAATCATTGCGCCGGTTTTGATCGTTCTCGTTCTGGCGGCTGCGTTCGTTTTTGGCGATCAGAATATCCCCGCGCAACCAACCCCCGCCGAGCAGCCGACTGTTTCTGCCCCGGTGGAGACACCGGCGCAGAACGCGGCGGAATCAAATACGCCGGACAAGGTTGAGACAGAACCGACGCAGACGCCCACGGAAAGCACACCAGAGCCGTCTGGCGACCCGCAGACGGGAGAATCTGCACAGGCTAATACCGAACAGCCAGAATACGTTTCGCCGGAGGAAATCCAGGCAAGTGCAACCGGCGAATATGAAGAAGTGGGCGGCATGATGATCGACACTGGTACGGGCAAGGACAAGTACCAGACCGACCCCGTTCCGGAGGGCAAGCCCATCCCGGTCGAGCCGGAGGACGTGGAAATTGGCGATGCGGAATACACCTGCACGCTGTCCATCTCCTGCGCCACGATCCTTGACAATATGGACCTTTGTAATAAGGAAAAGCGTGAGCTGGTGCCGGAGGACGGCTGGATTCTGAAACCGATGACCGTCACATTTTATGAGGGCGAGAGCGTTTTTAACATCTTACAGCGCACCTGCAAGCAACAGAAGATCCACATGGAATTTGAGAACACGCCGGTCTACAATTCCGCTTATATCGAAGGGATCAATAATCTCTATGAGTTCGACGTCGGCAACCTCTCCGGCTGGATGTACCGCGTCAACGGCTGGTTCCCCAACTACGGATGCAGCCGCTATCAGCTGCAGGACGGCGATGTAGTGGAGTGGGTCTATACCTGTGATCAT
>ERZ773260.4356-NODE-4356-length-11985-cov-42.554317_pt1 | contig 11985 bp, 10 predicted proteins | sample MGYA00511387_ERZ773260 | MGnify/ENA primary metagenome ERZ773260 (study PRJEB29015, sample SAMEA2737745) | human gut metagenome | biome: human gut; feature: human-associated habitat; material: faeces | place: China | collected 2012 ... | reverse complement strand
GTTTGTTATCTGATGGACATAGCCGTTCTTTTCTGCGAGCTCAAGTATTTCGAGAGCGCGCTCCTTGGTTATGTAGTGGGCGCGTCCGGTCTCAACGGTATAGTCCGCCATGTCGCCGAGCTGGATGCACCAGTCGTCGATATCGTCGGTGCAGCCGTCGCCGAGCACTGCGCGCGAGGCACGGCAGGAGCAGATACCTGCGGAGATGTGTCCCTCGTATTTCTTGAGCCAATAGGAGATGTGCTCAAGGTCTATCGACTGACTCTCGGCGTCAATGGCCTTTTCAACCGGGATGACGTGCATTCCGATTCCGTCGCCTCCGGGCGGCACCATCTGGGTTATACCCGCAAGAGGGATGAAGGTCATGCGCTCAAAGAACGAGGCGACTGCGGGGTTCTTTGCTATTCTGTCAACCGAGGAGTTGAACAGCTCGGCGGAGCCGGGGACGAAGAACGGCAGCCTGTAGCGCCTGATACGCGGGCGGTCGGTGAGCTCGTGGGTGTGGTCGTAGTTGTCGCCGTAGTCGTACTCGAGAATGCCGATATAGGCCATCTCGTCGAGTATCTTCTGCAAAGCGATAGCCTCATACTCGCTGTTCATCTCGAGCAGCTGCTCGAAGGTGTAGTGCTGACGGAGCTTCATCTTGTTGGCGACGTCGCACATCTCGGGAGTCAAAACCTCTCTGAGACCCCAATACTCCGGGTCGTCGGATGTCACTCCGGAGATTTTGTGCCCCATAACGTCGGTTATTTTCCTGCCGAGCTTGAGATAACGCTCGTCGGGGTTCTTGTCACCCTGATATTTGCTGATTATTTTCTTATTCTGTTCCGGCATGATTTTACCTCTTCAATTAAAAGAATCTTCTTACAAGGTCGCGGCTGTATTCAACGGTCTCTTCCATGTCGCCGAATGCCATGACCTCGCCTGCATAGTAGGTGTTGTCCTTTCCCTGCATAGCTTCGACCTTCTCATACCAGCCGTCGGCATAGTCCTTGCTGCCGACATGCGGGAAATAATACCAGTCGTCGATACGCTCTATCTTGTCGACCTTCAGGCCGCACTTCTCCATGTCCGCAAGGGTGATCTCTTTTGCCTTGTCAAACGGAACATCCTCCATACCCTCGTGGTTGCGCAGGGTGAAGGTGACGAGCGGCTGATCGGTGACTCCGTCGGACCAGCGATGATAGAACACCATAAGATGTCCGCGGGTCTCGTTTGTCATGTTCTCGAAGAAATAGTAGGAGATGTCAGGCGCGTTGCCCTCTTCGGGACGGACAGCCATGGTGAAATACTCCTTATGGACTATCTTGGAGAACAGCTCCTGCTCCTCCGGGCGGGGATCGCCGTAGCCGAGGAACAGCTCGAGCGGGGTGCAGATGATAAGCTTGTCGAACTCTTCGGTCTTGCCGTTTACGGTGACATAGACCTTGTCGTTTTCACGCTTGATGTCGGTGACTTCGGAGTTGAGCAGAGCGGGATGCTTCAGGTGGCTGTTGACGCCCTCCCAGATGCTCTGGGTGCCGTTGTACCAAGTCCACAGTTTGCCGGTGGAAAGGAACTGCTTGACGGTGAAGGCATCAAGATACTTGAGAACATAAGCCGCCGGGATCTCGTCGAAGTAGCCGTAGCCGAAGGAAGTGAACGGACCCTTCCAGACGAGCTCTGCGTCCTCGCAGTGGTTGAGCTTGAGGAACTCGGAGAAGGGCATCGAAAGATCCTTCAGGTTCGGGTTCTCGCCCTCGATGTGAGCAAGCTTCATCTCGGGAGACGGGCAGGGACCCTCATAACGACCCTCGGACACACCTCTGTGACCGTTGACATCGTAGCCCTTGTACTTCGTCTCGAGGAGCTTTGAGAGCTTCCTCATCTTCATGATCTTCTTGAGCAGTGCGAGGGCCGAAGACTTCTGAGGCGTGCCGTCGGTATTCATGAATCTTCTGCCCATGGGCGGTCCGTCGAGATGGGTCGTGCCGCCGAACTCTTCGCACTCGTGAACTGCGAAGTAAGTGTCGCAGCCCATGACCGCGCCCATTTCAATTGTACGGTCCTCCCATTTGCCCTGTGCGTTCTTGACCTTCATCATGGGCGAGAATGCCTTGCCGCCGACTTTGCCGGACTTCTCATAGATGACATAGTTGTCATAGCCCTTTTTCTCCAGGTACATAGCCATGCTCGTGCCTGCGGGGCCGCCGCCGATGATGCAGATGCGCTGATTCTTGTTTTCCATGGATAGAACTTCCTCTCCTTGAATATTGGTGTAGCAAGTCTCTCTTTTTGAAACAGTGGGAAATTTGCTGCATCTGGTGTATTTTCTAACATCAATGTCATTATATTACCTTGTTTTTTTTCAGTCAATAGCAAGAATGCACAAAAAAGTATTCTTTTATCGAATCAGAAACCGTCAATTTACAATTTTAATATTTCTTTCCATGCAAGAACAATGCTGCACCTTCGACGGTTGAAAAATTCTGCCTGCGGTGGTAATATATAGGCGGACTCGGGAGGTGAAAAAATGACGAATCAGGAGATAGCGTTGGAGATAACAAAGATACTGAAGCCCGACATTGATTTGTATACCCGCCATCACAACGACGGCGACAGGTTCGAGACGAGAAAGCGCGTCTATGCCGAAACTTATCTGTACTTTCTCAACCGCTTTAACGAGAACGGCAAAAACGCAGACGCAGAGGAAGAATAAAAAAACGGAGCTGTCGGTTTCGGCAGCTCCTATTACATTATATATATTATATATTATTAATTTTATCTATCGTCTGTAAGCGTTGCCGCCATGACCGCCTTTATCGTATGCATACGGTTTTCCGCCTCGGCGAAAACAACGGACTGCGCGCTCTCGAACACCTCGTCCGTAACCTCCATCGAGTCGCGCCCGAACTTTTCGCCCATCTCTTTGCCTATTGTTGTTTTCATGTCGTGATAAGAGGGCAGACAGTGCATGAACACGGCGTTCGGCGATGCCTTTGCCATGAGCGCGGAGTTCACCTGGTAGGGGGCGAGGTCGTTTATGCGCTCCTCCCAGACCTCTGCGGGCTCGCCCATGGATACCCAGACGTCGGTGTATATCACATCGGCGTTTTTTACCGCCTCGTCGGGGCTTTCGCAGAACCTGAGATCGGCCCCCGTTCCGGCGGCTATTTCCTTGCAGACGTTGACGAGCGCCCTGTCGGGGAAATATTTTTGCGGCGCGCAGGCGGTGAAGTTCATGCCCGTCTTGGCGCAGCCGACTGCAAGTGAGTTGCCCATATTATAGCGTGCATCGCCCATATAGACGAGATTTATCCCCTTGAGATGCCCGAACCGCTCTTTTATTGTCAGAAAATCAGCGAGGATCTGCGTCGGGTGGAACTCGTTTGTCAGGCCGTTCCAGACGGGGACGCAGGCATATTGCGCGAGCTCCTCGACTATCGCCTGCCCGAATCCACGGTATTCGATGCCGTCATATATGCCCGAGAGCACGCGTGCAGTGTCGGCGATGCTCTCTTTTTTGCCTATCTGCGAGCCTGAGGGGTCGAGATAGGTCGTGCCCATGCCGAGGTCTCGCGCAGCGACTTCAAAGCTGCACCTTGTCCTTGTGCTCGTCTTTTCAAATATCAGCGCGACATTTTTTCCGTCGCAGAGCTTGTGCGGTATACCCGATTTCTTCTTCGCCTTTAAATCCGCGGCGAAGTCGATGAGATATTCTATCTCTTCCGGAGTGAAATCCAAAAGCTTCAAAAAATCTCTGTTTTTGAATGTCATATTCAAGCCTCCTTGTCTGCGCAGACTTCTTTTATAATGCCGATTGCCTGCTCGAGCTGCTCTGTCGGGATATTGAGCGCGGGGAGCAGTCTCACCTTGTTCTTGGCCTTGATAACGAGAACGCCCTTTTCCATGCAGGCGTCTATGACCTCTGCCGCGTCTCTCTCGGTCTCTATGCCTATCATCAGCCCGAGCCCCGTGACATCTTTTATGCCCGGAGCACCCCTGAGCGATGAAAAAATATATTCCGACCTCTCGCGCACTCCCTCGAGAAGGCTTTCGTCGAGCCGTTCGAGAATATTTATCGCCCCGGCGCAGCAGACGGGATTCCCGCCGAAGGTCGAGCCGTGGGAGCCCGGAGTCAAAACATCCTTTGTCTTTTCGCCGAACAGCGTGGCGCCGAGCGGCAGACCGCCCGCAAGCCCCTTGGCGGTTGATACGATGTCGGGGAAGATTCCGTAGTTCATATAACCGTAGAGCTTGCCGCTTCTGCCGTTGCCTGTTTGAACCTCGTCGCAGATAAGCAGAATGTCGCGATCGCGGCATATCCTTTCGAGCGACTGGAGATAGTCCTTGTCAAGCGGCACCACTCCGCCCTCGCCCTGCACGACCTCAAGCATGACTGCGGCGCAGCGGCGCTCGAAGAGAACCTTTTCGATTTTTTCCGTGTCGTTCGGCTCAACATATATGAACCCCTCCGTCAGCGGCAGAAAGTCTTTGTGAAAAGCATCCTGCCCCGTTGCGGCGAGCGTGGTTATCGTCCTGCCGTGAAAGCTGTTTTTGAGGGTGACAATATTATAACAGTCCGCTCCGTGCTTCTCTGCGGCGTATTTTCTTGCCGCCTTTATCGCGCATTCGTTGGCCTCGGCGCCGGAGTTCGAGAAGAAAACCTTGCTCATTCCCGTACGCTCGCAGAGCATTTTCGCAAGCTTCACGCACGGTTCGGTGTAGTATAGATTCGACATATGCTGAAGCTTACCCGCCTGCTCGGTTACGGCCTTTATCCACTCGTCGTCGGCTGCGCCGAAGGTGTTTACCGCTATGCCGGAGGAGAGGTCTATGTATATTTTTCCCGCATTGTCCCAGACTACGGAGCCCTTGCCGCCTTCAACCGTCAAAGGAAACCTCGCATAAGTCCCGGCGATATATTCTTTGTCCTGCTTTTGTACCGTATCCATAGTATTCTCCTTTTCAGGCCGTGAACATCGTGCCCATGCCCTCGTCAGTCAGCATCTCGATGAGTATCGAGTGCGGTATCCTGCCGTCGATAATAAAGACCCTGTGTACGCCCCATTTTATCGCGTCAATGCAGCATTCGGCCTTCGGGATCATGCCGCCGCAGATAACTCCGCTGTCTATGAGCGTGGGAACTTCGTCTGCCCTTATGACCGAAATGAGCGTGTTCGGGTCGTCTCTGTCTTGGAGGATTCCGCTGATATCCGTCATGGATATCAGACTCTCCGCGTTGAGCGCGCCCGCTATCTTCGCTGCGGCGGTGTCCGCATTTATGTTATATATATTGCCCTCGCCGTCGCAGCCGACGGTCGAAACTATCGGGATATAGCCCTTGTCTATAATATCGAGTATCGGCTGAATGTTTACGTTTGTTATCTCGCCGACGAAGCCGAGCTTCTCGTCTTTCATCCTGGCCTCTATCATATGTCCGTCTATACCGGAGAGCCCGATAGCCTTGCCGCCCTTGTTTTCGACGAGGTTCACCAGGCTCTTGTTGACCTTGCCTGCGAGCACCATCTGAACGACGTCGGCGGTCTCTTTATCTGTGACGCGCAGCCCGTCGACGAACTCACTCTTTTTGCCGATTTTTTGAAGAGTATCCGTTATCTCGGGGCCGCCGCCGTGAATCAAAACGACCTTTACGCCGATGAGCCAGAGCAGAACGATGTCGCGCATTACCGAATCCTTCAGCTTGTCGCTCGTCATTGCGTTGCCGCCGTATTTGACAACGACTATCTTATCGGCGTATTCCTGTATGTAAGGCAGCGCGTGGACGAGCACTCTTGCGCGCTCCGCATTTGAAATATTCATCTTTTTTCCTCCGTTTCGCGTGTCAGGTGCGGTAGTCGCCGTTTATCTTCACATAGTCGTAAGTGAGGTCACAGCCCCACGCGGTCGAAGAAGCGCCGCCGCTTTTTAAATCGATGAGAATATCTATCTCGTTTTCCGAGAGTATCTCCTTTGCCTTTTCCTCCGAAAAATCGACTCCCGCGCCGCTTTCGCAGACGGAAATCGAGCCCTTGGCGGACTTGAAAACGACGTCAATTTTGTTTACGTCAACATCGGCGCCGCTGTAGCCTATCGCGCAGAGGACTCGTCCCCAGTTGGCGTCCGCGCCGAACATGGCGGCCTTGGTCAGTGACGAGCAGACAACGCTCTTGGCAACGGTCTTGGCGATGTCCTCATTTTGAGCGCCGCTTACCTTGCATTCGAGCAGCTTTGTGGCGCCCTCGCCGTCGGCGGCAATGCTGCGGCAGAGGTTGACGTTTACCGTGTTTAAAGCCTTCATAAATTCGCCGAAGTCCTCGCCCTCGCTGTCTATCTCCGTGTTCCCGGCGAGCCCGTTTGCGAGCACGGCTACCATATCGTTAGTCGAGGTGTCGCCGTCAATGCTTATCATGTTGAAGGTCTCCGCGATGTCGCAGGAGAGGGCTTTTTTCAGCATCTCGCCGCTTATCGCGCAGTCGGTAGTTATGAAAACGAGCATAGTTGCCATGTTGGGATGAATCATGCCCGAGCCCTTTGCTATGCCGCCGATTTTGCATTCGACTCCGCCTATCTCGAAGCTCACGGCTATCTCTTTCTTTACTGTGTCGGTAGTCATTATCGCCTCCGCCGCCGCCTCGGAGCAGTCGCCGAGCCCTGCTTTGAGCGCGGGAATGCCGGAGGCTATGGGGTCGATGCTCAGCGGCTGACCGATAACGCCGGTAGAAGCGACTATAACGTCGGATGCTTTTATTCCGAGAGCGCACGCCGCAAGCTCGCTTGTGCGCTCGGCTATCTCTATGCCGTTCGCGTTGCAGGTGTTCGCGTTTCCGCTGTTGCAGATAATCGCCTGAGCTTTGCCGTTTTCAAGATGATTTTTTGTCACCGTCAGCGGCGCGCCCTTGACGAGATTTGTGGTGTATACGGCTGCCGCGTCGGCGATTTTTTCGCTGTATATGAGGGCGAGATCGCGCTTCGTCCTGTTTTTGCGTATTCCGCAGTGAACGCCGGAAGCCTTGAAGCCCTTTGCGGCGCAGACGCCGCCCGAGATGATTTTCATTTTTGCTTACCTCCCTTATATATCAAGCCCGAAGGCCTTGTCCTTGCCCATGACGAGATTCAGGTTTTCGAGTGCGGCGCCCGATGCGCCCTTGCCGAGATTGTCGTATACGGCGGTCAGAAGTATGCGTTCGCCGTTGCCGTAGACGGATATTTTCATGCCGTCCGTGCCCGACAGCGCACCCGCGCACAGAAAGCCGCCGTCATCCGATTTTTCGCTGAAGGTCACTACGGGGCCTCGGTATTTTTCTTTGTAAATGTCGGCGATTTCGTCGAAGGAACAGCCGAGCTGCTCCCCGAACAGCGGAACGGTTACCTGCATTCCGCTGTAAAAATCATCGACTACGGGGCAGAATATCGGAAATTTTTCAATTCCGGTTATGCCCGCCATCTCCTTTAGGTGCTTGTGCTGTTGAGAAAGCCCGTATTGCCTCGGGGCGGACGGCAGGGGCGATTTGTCCGCGCTCTCGTATTCTGCTATCATTTTCTTGCCTCCGCCGCTGTAGCCCGTGAGGGAAAAGCAGCTGAGCAGCGCGTCTTTTTTTAGCACGCCCGCTTCGACGAGGGGATAGACCAGCGCTATAAAGCCGCCGGCGTGGCAGCCGGGGACGGCTATTCGCTTTGAATTTTTTATCTTTTTTTCAAACTCTGCGGAGAGCTCCGGAAAGCCGTAAGCCCAGCCCTCGGCGGTGCGGTGTGCGGTCGAGGTGTCGATAATTACGGTGTCGGGGTTTTCGACCAGTCCGACCGCCTCGACGGCCGCGGAGTCGGGCAGACAGAGAAAGGCTGCGTCCGCGCCGTTCAGAGCCCGCTTGCGGCTCTCGGGATCTTTTCTCTCTTTCTCGCCGAGCGTCAGCAGCTCGACGTCGCTCCTTTTCATGAGCCTGTCCTTTATTCTCAGCCCGGTCGTGCCGGCGCTGCCGTCTATAAATATCTTCATGACATCTCCCGATTTAATGCGTTTTCGGCGAACAGTGGATTTATAAAAATCCCCGAATATTCGCCGACGCTGCAAATTTATTCAACTATTTGTTTAATAATATACTACTTGATGTATAAATATGCAAGTATTTTGGACGAATTAATTCATTTTTGTCAATCTGTACCATACCTTCGCACGAGAGAAAACAGCTTTGTAAAAATTGACAAGAGAAGAGCGCGGCGCGGGCATAAAATAATATAAAAACCCGCACACGGGCGCAAATAAAAGCAGGATATCTCCGTTTTAGAGATATCCTGCTTTGCTGTATTTTTATTTTATTTCTCGAGGAATCTTGAGAGGAACTCCTGCGTTTTGGGATTCTGCGGATTCTCGAATATATCCTTCGGGCTGCCCTCCTCGCAGATGAGTCCGTCCGCCATGAACACGACATTCGTTGAAACGTCGCGGGCAAACGCCATCTCGTGGGTGACGACGATCATCGTCAGACCCTCGTTTGCAAGGTTGCGCATGACCTCGAGCACCTCGCCGACCATCTGCGGGTCGAGCGCGCTCGTCGGCTCGTCGAAGAGCAGAACCTCGGGCTCCATCGCAAGCGCGCGGGCTATTGCGACGCGCTGCTTCTGGCCGCCGGAGAGCTGGGAGGGCTTGGCGTTGATGTAAGGCGCCATGCCGACCTTCTCAAGATAGTGCAGTGCGGACGCCTTGGCCTCAGCCTTGGACTTCTTGAGCACCTTCGTCTGACCTATCATGCAGTTTTTGAGCGCGGACATATTGTTGAAAAGGTTGAACGACTGGAACACCATGCCGACGTGCGAACGGTATGCGCTCGCGCCGCCCTTTATATGGTCTATGTTCTTGCCGTGATAGAGTATCTCGCCGGAGGAGGGAGTCTCAAGCAGGTTTATGCAGCGGAGCAATGTCGATTTGCCCGAGCCGGATGCGCCGATTATGCTCGTGACGTCGCCGTGGTTGACAGAGAAGTCAATGTCACGCAGGACTTCGTGGCTGCCGAAGGTTTTGGAAAGATGGTTTATCTGTAAAATAGGCTCTGACATTATCTTTCCTCCTTCTTCTTGGTCTTTTTGACAAATGTGTACATTCCGCTGGTGTGGGCGAGAGAGTCGGTGGTCGAGAGATCGAAGTTCTCCGGACCGTCAAGCTTCTTCTCCCAAAGTCTGAGAATGAGCGAGCATATAACCGTCATTATCAGATAGATGGTCAGCGTTATAACTGCCGACGGGAAGTAGACATATTTTGCGCCGACAATGGCCTTGTGAGCCGCGAAGAGCTCGGCGTAGCCTATAACGAACATGACGGAAGTATCCTTGATGTTGATTATAAGGTTGTTGCCTATCTGCGGGATAATGTTGCGTATGGTCTGCGGAAGAATGACATAGAGCATGGTTTTGAAGTGGTTCATGCCTATGGACTTTGCGCCCTCCGTCTGACCGATATCTATCGACATTATGCCGCCGCGGACGGTTTCGGCCATGTAAGCTCCGGTGTTGATGGAGACAACGAGATATGCCGCGAAGGTCACCTCAAGGTTTATCGCACCGTTCGAGAAGTAGGGCAGGGCATAGTAGATGAATATCGCCTGGATTATCATCGGGGTGCCTCTGAAAACTTCGACGTAGATGCGCACGATAGCCTTGACTATTCCGAGAATGACGCGTTTTACGATATTGTCTTTTTTGCCGCACGGAATAGTCTGGATTATTCCGCAGATAAGGCCGATAAGGCAGCCTATGATTGTCGCTATAACAGCGAGCTCAATAGTCTTGAGAGCGCCGGTCAAATACTGCGTTGAGCTTTCGCTCCAGCACCGAACTATATCGCTCCAAAGCTGGGCAAGCTTGTTCATATCTTGTTATCTCCGTTCTGATTATTGTTGATTACTTTGAAAGGGGCTGAATCTTTGCCGCCTCGTCCATTATTCTGTTGAAATCGTCCTCGGTCATGCCTGCAAGGGCGGAGTTAATCTTATCCTTGAGCTCGGTGTTGCCCTTTCTGACGGAAATACCGATGTTGATGTCGCCCTGGTCAACCTTGAAAGCATCGTCGGGGAGGTTGAGTATCTTCAGGTCGCTGTAAGCGATGAGAGCGCCCTGAGCGGTGGGCATATCGGTGCAGATGAAGTCGACGGCGCCGGTCTCAAGAGCCATGAGCATGGCGGGAGCGGTCTCCTGCGCGGTCTGAAGAAGAGCACCCTTTACCTGCGGAAGGCAGGTGTCATACCAAATGGTTCCGAGCTGCGAGGTGCACTTTGCGCCTGCAAGGTCGGCAAGGGAGGTTGCGTTAGCGTACTTGCTGTTCTGCTTTGTCATGCAAACGATGGTTGCATAGAGGTAGGGGCCTGCGAAATCGACCTGCTGCATACGACCCGCGGTCATCGACTGACCTGCGATAACGGCGTCAACCTTGCCGGTCTGAACTGCGGGGACAAGCGAATCCCAGTCGAGGCGTACAACCTCAAGCTTCCAGCCGTTTGCTTCACAAATCTTCTTTGCCATCATTATATCGTAGCCGTTGGCGTAATCGCTGGAGTCCTTTATCGGAACAGCGCCGTTGGAGTCATCGCTCTGAGTCCAGTTGTAGGGAGCGTATGCACACTCCATGGCGACGGTCAGAACGCCGTCTTCAACGCCGGTCTTGGCGCTGCCGGGTTTAGTGCTGCACCCTGCAAATAATACTGCGCACATGGCGATAGCCAGAATGGCGGCCACAATTCTCTTCGTTCTGTTCATTGTTTACCATCTCCTGAATAAAATTAAATAAGCCTGCGACCCGAAGAGGTATCACAGGCTTTGTATATGCTGCTATACTTGCAGAAAAACCGATGATAGCGCTCCACATAAGTCATGTGACAGTCCGTCGCCTGTTCGGCGAGGGCCCAGCGTTACAGCGGCGGCAACCGCGGTATCACTTCGGCGAACTTGCCTTTCTCCAGCTGCCGCTTGCCGGCGTTGCTGCTGGTTACTCTTCTCGTTCGCATCCTCTATCAAGTGCTGTCTTAAATTGTCTGTATTATAGCATTGCATTTTCGGCGTGTCAACAGTTTAACGGGCGTTTTCGGTAAAAACGTCGGATTTAACAGCCTTTTGCGCCGTAACTTTTCATTTATTGGTGATTGTGCAAGTAAATTTGCCTAAATTCAAAGGCAGGGAACGGTTTTCACCGCGCCCTGCCGTAAAGAATCAGGCTTATTTTTTCAGGTCGGAGTAGGTCTCCTTCTGCACAACATCGTGTGCGCCGCCCTCAACTATGCTCGTTGCGGAGACAAGGGTCAGCTTCGCTTTCTGCTGCAGCTCGGGGATATTGAGCGCGCCGCAGTTGCACATGGTGGACTTTACCTTGCTCAGCGAGAGCGTGACATTGTCCTTGAGCGTGCCGGCGTAGGGAACATAGGAGTCAACGCCCTCCTCGAACGACAGCTTCTTGTCGCCGCCGAGGTCGTAGCGCTGCCAGTTCCTTGCGCGGTTGGAGCCCTCGCCCCAGTACTCTTTATAATAAGTGCCCTTTATGGAGATCTTGTTTGTCGGGCTCTCGTCAAAGCGCGCGAAGTAGCGGCCGAGCATAAGGAAGTCGGCGCCCATCGCAAGCGCGAGGGTCATGTGGTGGTCGTAGACTATGCCGCCGTCGGAGCAGACGGGGATATATACGCCCGTTCTCTCGAAATATTCGTCTCTCGCCTTGCAGACGTCTATGAGCGCGGAGGCCTGGCCTCTGCCGATGCCCTTTGTCTCGCGGGTAATGCATATGGAGCCGCCGCCGATGCCGACCTTTATGAAGTCTGCACCCGCCTCGGCGAGGAAGAGGAAGCCCTCTCGGTCAACGACGTTGCCCGCGCCGATTTTGACGCTGTCGCCGTAGTGCTCTCTGACCCATGCGAGGGTGCGCGACTGCCACTCCGAGAAGCCCTCGGAGGAGTCGATGCAGAGAACGTCCGCGCCGGCCTCGACAAGAGCGGGAACACGCTCTGCGTAATCTCTTGTATTGATGCCCGC
>ERZ773260.4354-NODE-4354-length-11986-cov-3.593747_pt1 | contig 11986 bp, 10 predicted proteins | sample MGYA00511387_ERZ773260 | MGnify/ENA primary metagenome ERZ773260 (study PRJEB29015, sample SAMEA2737745) | human gut metagenome | biome: human gut; feature: human-associated habitat; material: faeces | place: China | collected 2012 ... | reverse complement strand
AAAGTCTGGGCTTTGCGCATAAAAAAAGGCTGTGTCAGCGTTTTGACACAACCTCTTCTTATTTTCCACAAAAAGAAAGTTAATTTCGCAAAGAATCATTTCAAATATGAACCGATAAATCTTCTCGGATGTTTATCTTTGCAGGGAACCAAATTCTGCAGAGATATGAAAAAGAATCTATTAGTAGCATTCGTATTATGCCTTTCTTACGGATTTTCTTATTCCCATTCGTTTGATAAACCAATTAATCAGACAGCAAAGATGTCAAACTTTGAAATGGATTCGTTTACCACCAAGAATGGTAAAAGCTTGAAGATCACTTTCTTCAAACATGCCAGCTTATTACTGGACTATGCAGGACAAAAAATATTCATTGATCCTGTTTCCGATTATGCCGACTATACACAACAGCCGAAAGCGGATTTCATTCTGATTACGCATGAACATGGCGACCATTTCGATACTAAAGCAATAGCAGCTATCGAAACAAACCAGACCAAAATTATAGCTAATCCTAACTGCCGGAAAAAGCTGAATAGAGGACAAGAGATGAAGAACGGTGATGTGCTTCAACTCGCCAAAGATATCAAACTGGAAGCCGTACCCGCCTATAATACGACTCCCGGCAGGGATAAATTTCATCCCAAAGGACGTGACAACGGATATATTCTGACTTTAGGAGGAACTCGTATTTATATTGCCGGAGATACGGAGGATATTCCGGAACTAAACCAAGTGAAAGATATTGATATCGCTTTTCTGCCGGTTAACCAACCATATACCATGACACCGGAACAAGCGATACGGGCAGCCAAAATCATCAAGCCACGTGTTTTGTACCCTTATCATTACGGAGAAACAGATATCCATAAAGTAAAAGACGGATTGAAAAATGAGACAGGCACAGAAGTACGTATCCGGGCTTTGCAATAAGATATACGTAAATAATCAGAAAGTGGCTGAAAATATACTCACCTGAATATCCGAAAGGACCTTGAATAAAGTGCACTCCAAAAGTTAGATCTAAAACTTTTGGGGTGCACTTTAATATCTCAATAAGAATGATTTTCGCTTCAAGGGCTTTCCAAACATTCAGTCCCTTATAAAGAGCTTTTCCTTTTTTAATCAGTTACTTCCAATCACACAGCCTCGGCAGACAAACTGGAAATCACTGTATCCACCCAATATACAACTGTTCTATCCGCCGGCAAAACTCCTTCCAGATAAGGTGAATCGGATACCTCCTCCAACCATGCCGTAGTAATCGGTCCTCTTTCTCTTGTAGAACTTTGAGTTCCTAAATACGGACTAAAATTAAAAAACGTGTGTTGTTGCTCTACATTATTTTTATCTATATATGTAAAAACAAAAGCCTTTTTCTGTTTTCCACCCAATGAAGCCCACTCTATCTGGTATGTTCCTTCAACAAGAATTTGCTCATCCTCTGTCTTATAAATGAATTTCCCTCCTGTTCCTTCTTCAGATAAATGATATACATCATCCGGCCGCAAAATGCAGATATCTCCTTTATTTATAAAAGAATAAGGAGCCATTGCCACATTTACTTTTTCCTGCAACTCGCTTTCCGAATCCAATGACAACATATCTTCACTGGGTCTGGAAACCTGAAATTCAGGTTGGTCGACGCACATAAATGTCAATACGCCATAAGAAACAGTCACAGGCAGGGTGACATAATTACCATCCTTATCACCGTTACTTTCCCTTTTTTACCATGCGAACTAAGCCATAATCGGTTGTCGATGACTGTTGCTGTCACAATTGTTTCATCGGAGCTTTGTGCAGAGTAGCCACCTTTTCCATTGGCTATCCCGATATTCTCCGCTTCCCATCCGTTAAGATACAAGACTGTAGAAGAAACTGTGTTTGTACAAGTTCCTGTTTCGTCAACCAGTTCGGAACCACTAAATAAGATAATCTCTGCATCATCTTGACAGGCTGATACACAAAAAGCCATAACAGAAAGAAGAAAGAAGCCTAATAAAGTTTTTGTTTTCATATTTTCAGTGGTATGGTTAAATCCCGGCATATGCCATTGTTTTGCAAAGATATAAAGTATTTGTAAAAAACACTATCTTTGTATGAAAAGTTACCAATAGTACAGATCCACTAGATTCTTCCATACAGCGTAAGTTATATGAGATATACAACAGAAGGTCGTTGAAAAGGACGTTCCCGGGGGAAAAAGGGAATGGGAAATACGGGAACGTCCTCAAAACATAACAATACAGAAATATGGACTTTCACAAGGGCGCATTTCTGTCTCTCTTATGCAACATTCCCTTCTATAAAAATATGGAGGAAATATCTGGAGAGGATATTATTATGTGGGAAATTTAGTTTATAGTCTTAAAAGCAATCTGATTGCATCAAAGTGATGAACGATAGGCAGTCCGAATATATTCTCCTACTGCATTGTCATCATTGATTTCTATGTATTTTTTCAATAAATCCGCAAATCCGGATTTTATCTGTTCCGTTTGCTTGTTCTCGCAGGCTGTAGAATATTCATCAACAGCCATGAGAAAATCCTGCATTCGTTCATTCAGCATTGTTCCTCCTGTGCAAACCACATCGGAAATATAGGCTTGGATACTACCATTTTCTATGACAACAGGGAGGCGGTATTCCAGTCCCGATTTGCCGGCACGAATAGAAAGCACTTTTACTACGGGCGACACAATAGTCACCGTATCGGAAAAATCAAACTTTCCGTGGACTATTTCTGCACTATCTACCAGCTGCCCGCTCGAAAAATCTTTCATATAAACCATTTTTCCTTCGAATTCGGGCAAAGGTGTACTACCGTTAATCTCGTAACCTTTTATCTGATGCCCGGTGCAAGCCACTATCAGACATATTCCCGGAAGAAAAGATAAAAGTTTCACATATCTGTTCATTAAGCTCTTCATTCTTCTTTAAAAAAGAAAAGCCGTCCGCACTATCAGCTGAACGGCTTTCTCTTTTCATTCATACATTTGTATAATCATTCATCCTTAGAATCTGAATCCCAGTTTCACTACAGGCATTTCAAATATTTTGATATTGTGGTGACTGGCGTTATATTTATCAAATCCTTTCGGGCAAATCTGTATCAAGTCATAGCGGTAAGCCAGAGGGTGCATTTCGAAACCGAAAACAAAACCTTTGGCAATGCTATACTCAATACCTGCTACGGCAGCTACTTTGAAACCGTACATCTGACCGGCTTTACTTCCGGAAACATAGACCTGTGACGGAAGTTCTTCCGAGTCGTCACTATCCTTATAGGTGTCTCCGGTGTATGGTTCGGTTGTTTCAATGCGTGCCATCTGGAAGCCGAGTGCGCCTCCAAGATACGGATGAATACGTTCGTTGCGAGTCTTGAAATAGTAGTTGGAACCGACAGATACATACCAGTTGTTGGTCATCTGTGCATTGATATAACTTTGCGCAGGGATAATCATGTCGGGTACACTGTTGTCTCCTTCTACATAGTCTTTCTTAGGAGTGAGGCTGACGTTCATGCTGAACTGGAAATTTACATCCCAATTGTCAGACACGAAATACTTACCTTCAATTCCGGCTATATTGACCAGACTATTATTATTCAGACTCCCGATGTTCAGATAGCGGTTCAGATCGCCGGAGTTATCCTTCCCTCCATTGGGAAGTCCGACTACTCCTCCGTCATTGGAGAACTTAGGAAGCAGATAAGAGGTGTTCTCGTTAAAGAACTTTCCGCTACCAAGCAGGACTGAAACCTGCCACTGTCCTTTCTTCGGGGCAAACGACGCATCATCACTGCTGCTGTAATGCTGCGCCATTGAAGGCGCAGCTGTCATACAGGTCAGCAAAAGTAATGTGCATAGTTTTTTTATCATCTTGTTACTTTTACGTAGTTAGGGAATTATTTCAAGAAGATAGCAAGAAGTGCTTTCAACTGAGCGCTTGCAGTATCATAATCTACCTTGGCAGCATCATATTCAGCCTGTTTTACTTTGATCTTTTCCTGAATACTTACCAATGATTCAGTAATATCTGTATTAGTATAAGTACCAGCTGCTAATTTTTCTATATTTCTCTTAGCTTTAGCAACATCAGCCTTAGCAGTAGTAACACCTGCCAGAGCAGTCATATGTTCTTCCTTAACCAAGTTTTTGATCGCTTCCAAAGAACCTAAATCACCATTAGTAAAGTTATTATTCAAATAAACAGTGATTTCCTTTTCAATCTTACCTTTGATAATTTCATTATTGCCGTATTCTTTTTGTACTGTTGCAATATTATCATTTACTTCTTTAAATACTTTGTCATAAGCAGCTTGGGCTTCGTCGTTAGCTTTCTTAGCTTTATCTACAGCATCCGCCAAAGCAGCATTTGCTTTATCTTGAGCAGTCTGTTCTACAGCTTTTTGAGCAGTAAATGCCTCTTTCAAAGCTTTATAAGTTTCTACCTGCTCAATTATAGCTTGTAGACTAGCTGTTTCTGCTGTTGCCCAAATCATCTTACCAAGAGAACCATAATTACCATTCTTCAAAGCGTCTACATGATTACCACCAGCCGCAGCTATTACTTCGTCCTTAGTTACCGGCAATCTTCTTGGATTATTAGCTGAATTGAAATTATCGCTAAATACAGCAGAAGAAGCAGATTTCCACTTTTCCAATGGAGTCTTTACATTAGAATCTTGCTCTACCTCCATTAATTTTCCAATATTTGCAGTAGATATTTCATTTGCAGTAGTAATGTCACCATCATTTCCCCAAACAATAATACCTAAGTCTATTCCAACAACCTTTTTAAAGTTATTAGCGTCTGCTATCAGCCAAGCAGAGATTTTTTTCGTCTCACTTCCTTTTGTCGCAGTTGCCTTAGTAACTTGTGCTTCTTTAGCCAATGCATCCTTATAGTATGCAACTAAAGCCATAGCTACAGCATCAATATTAGCTTCTTTTTTTCTATCTTCCGGTTTAAGTCCATTATATTTCTTTATTGCAGCATTAGCGGCTACCTCTGATTTCTCCAATTCTATTTTCAGACTTTCATCATAAGCTGCCATTGCATCTTCCCATGCTTTATAATCTTTAGCATAGTTCTCTTCAGCTTCTTTTTGTGTTGCAAGAGCTGTAGCCAATTGTGGTTTAGCCCATTCTATATTTTCCAAATCAACACCTTTAGTAGCCTTATCAATCAGCTTAACCCAACCATCAATCTGACTTTGTGCTTCAGTAATTTGTATACTTTTAGCATAGGCAAAAGTACCAGTAGAAGAATTATAACCAGCAACAGTTGTTCCACTAGGTATTACATCATTCAATCCTTTCTTTACACTTTCAGCCTCTACTTTCTTAGAATAAGCTGCAGCTGTTTTAGCTTTGTTCTTGTTAGAGTTCTGGTTATTTTTAGCAGTCTCCAACTTATTACTAGTAGCATCCAAGTCAGATATCAGTTTAGGATTAGCAACTTCCAACTTGCCTTTTTCAATATTATACTGTTGTTCCTTGACCTTTGCAGCAGCAATTTCTTCTTCCAGCTTCTTGACTTCTGCTTCCCAATCTGCAACAGTAGTATACTCATTATCCAAGATAGCTTTCAAGTTATCAGCATACTTCTGCGTCATTTCTAAAGCAAATTCTGCATTTTTCAATGCATTATCCAAAACCGCTTCTAAATTATTATCAGCTACTATATCAGAATAGTTAGCTAATTGCTCCTGAAGTTTTTTCAAGCTACCGGCTTTATAGCCATCCGCAGACTGGGTAGGATCTTCAGTAATAAGATAAACATAATACTTAGTCGTAGAAGAATTAGTCTCCGTGCTTTCATCCGGATTTGTAGTAGTGGAATTCGCAACTTCCGATGACAGAATTCTTTTGATAACAGTTGTTGAATATCCATACATTGCCTTGTCCATTGCTTGTTTTGCATAGGCGACTTGCGCTTGTACACCATTCAAACGAGTTTGTTCTTCATCTGTCAGCAACAACTTGGAAGCTTCAATCTGTTCCATAGCTTGTTTGTAAGCTTCCTGTGCTTTAGCAGTGGCAGTTTCGGCAAGAAGCATTTTTTCCTTATACTGCTCAACAATCAATGCCTTTTCATTTTCCCACTTAGTTTTGTCAGCTTCCGCTTTTGCAATGGCAGCTTCCGCTTCTGCTTTTGCTTGTGCAGTAGCAGCTTCTTCCTTTTCAATCAGGAGTTGCTTCAACTGAATATCCAGTTCATGCAACTGCAAATCAATTTCTGCAGATTTATTCTGAAGTGCCAAACCTGCATTAACTAACTCTTGCTCTGCAACCTGTGCTTTTCTCAATTCAGCCTCTACAAGCTCAACTGCAGCTTGAGCTTTGATAAAATCAGACTTTGCTCCCCTAAGTTCTGCAATGCCTTCCGGTTCATCGGTATCAATACATCCCGTGAATGTCGCCGTCGTACCTGCCATGAGCAAGGTTGCGACTAAATACGTCCATTTTCTCATAAAAGTAAATTAAATGTTATACAATTAATAAATAAAAAATTTGTTTGTACTAATTCATGATTTATTTCGCTTCACTCCCCCTCTTCCCGTTACTTTGTAGGTAACGGGAAAACCCTTGTGCCTGCTCTTTTGGAGTAGTCTATACTAGAAAATAATACGATATATGACGAATCTTCTTACCCCTGCTTATGAGAAAAAGTAGAGGGGCGGGAAATCTATTGCAAAATTTAGACGTTAACAAAGCTCTAAGACAAAGAATCCACGTGTTCTTCTGTGTTTATTCCTATTTTGAGTAGTTTATTAGAAAAAATGTACGATTTTGTTTGGATGTTTTAAGAAATATGCTCATATTTGCAGCGTCTTTTCTCCCCGTTACCTACAAAGTAACAGCACTATTAATCAGTTACTTGCCACAAATATAGTTCCTCTTCAGCGAAGATAGAATCGTCACATTCGCTTCATCTATTTTCTTATTCTTAAAAGGTTTTAGATAAGTCTCTGTGACGATAATGGATGAATGTCCCATCGCCTCTGAAATAATGCCTGGATGTATCTCGCAATAATATGCCATTGTAGCCCAAGTATGCCGAGCCGTATATGAGCTTAAATCAGAAGTCAATGCAAGTACTTGTTTCAGCAACAGAAGCTGATAGTTAAAATTACGCAAAGCTATCTGATATTCCCTGTAGGTAGCTTCGGTACTTTCTCCGCCAGTCAGTATGGGAAAAAGATAAGGAGAAGCAGAATCGGTGTTCATATACTTTTTTATTAGTTTCATAGTTTCCGGCAGAAGCGTCACAGTTAGAAGCCGCCCGGTTTTTCTACGACGATAAGTAAGCACATTCCCCACCATATCCTGCTTTTTAAGATAGGCAAGATCTACAAACGGCATACCACGAAGCATGAACATTAAGAAAAAGTACGCGCGCGTACGTTGTAATTCTTCCCTTCCCTGATGAATTTGTTTGGGAAGCTCTTTCATCAATCGTTCCATATCCTCCTTTTCCAGTGCACGCTTTCTGTCAGCACGCGTTCCTGTATAAACATACCGGAAATGATGCGGTATATAAGATGCCATACGACGGTCAACCGCGCGGTTGTACACCGCCCTCAATGTACGCATATAGGTTGAAACCGTGTTCCAACTACAATCCTTTTCCCGCAAATACGTTTCAAAACTTTTAAGAAACTCCTGATTCACTTTCTTGAATGACAGATTCCTGCTCCCATTAAATGCAATGATAGCATTCATGCTACTCCTGTAAACATGAGCAGTTCCATAATTCCCACTTTTTCGAAGCCCTTCAGCTACTTCCTTCATAAATGAAATCAAATTCCCCATTTTTATTAATTTTAGTTATCACTCAAGCACATCCCTGAAGAAAAGCGCCCTCACCGCAATTCCCCCCAATGCTCTTAATTCAAAATCTCAAAGTATCATCATACAAATATGATGAATTATGTTTTCTTTATATACACCCGATGTGTTCCTCTGCCATCAATCCCGATACCGGAACCGGGCGTATACGCCCATTGGCGCAATTCATTGGTAGCCGCCGTGCGCAGCAGACCTGTCAGTTTCCGGTATTCGTAGACCGTCAGAAAAGGATGTTCCTCCAGATATCTAACAGCCAATGCTAGTCGTTGCTCCGGTGTATACTTCTGTGAAGAGCGTTGCGACTTCCACGGAGCTCTTTCCAGCAGACATCTTCCGTTGATACGCCTCACCATCTTCCTGTCTACACGAAAGTTCACGCTCCCCACCACAATGCTTCGTGCGTTACGATGGGTTTCACCCTCTCCGGTCTTTTCGCGTTCTTTATCTTTGCATAACGCCAACGAAGGAGAGAATGTTCCGATACCATCCAGCTTCACAGACTTGCCTTCTGCCATCTGATGTGCCATTTCAATACCGATCTGTGTAATTACGCCTTCCACATCTCCGACATTAAAGCCACTGCTGGATGCTATCTGACGTATTAAATCCTCGGTAGATACCTGATCTATCATTGCAAACCGAGGATAAAGTACCTGTTCGCCCGTTCCATGAATATCGGGCATTTCTTCCATTACGTACATTGCCATAATACTAAAGTTTATTTGAAATATTGATTATTAATAGAAAACTTACTCGCTATAGGTAGAAAACTTGTTCTCCCCTACAGGAAAAGTTGTTTTTCCTATAGGACAAACTAAAACCGCAAGTTCTGGTTTTATAACTGAAACTTCTGATTACATAATCAAAAGTTCCGGTTTTATAATCAGAACTTGCGGTTATAGTTTTCTTACCAACAAAGATACGTTTTCCTGCCGGGATAAGCAAGTTTAATCCCTATGAAAAAGAAGTTTGATTACAATTCAGTTACTTATCACCGTTTCTTTACTTTATATCCTTTCAGGGTAAAACCAACTTCAAACAGGTTCAAAAGGGCTATCCGGATGTTATCTTCTATATAGGTCTCCATATTATCATATTTTGCAAAGTTGACGGGAAGGAGTCTGTTATTCCTCCTAAAGCTTTCATCCGGTATTTTACCCGTAAAACGTCCTTTCTTCTTCACTCCCCAACGAATGGTTTTACTACAAGGAAGAGGTATACCTATCGTCAGTACTTTTTCTTTAGTTACCGTATCGGTGATTCCATGTTTCCAGATACTGATATGGTTGGCTCCCAAATAAGTGCCGATATAAAGGACAACGGTCAGCGTCCAATCGTCCAAAGCCTCATCGGTTTGAATACCATTCACCAAATCAGAGAAATAGCCTTCAACCATTTCTCTGTCAAAACAGTTTAGTTCAGGCCATTCACATTTCTCAAACAGTTGATGCACATTGACAGGAACCAGTAAGGTGGTTATTTCTAACTGATATTTCATTCATTTCGTTTTTATATCATTGCATCTAAAATCGTCTCAAGTATCTTATCGACTATAAATATACAATTTTACCAGATCAAATACTAAAGAATAGAGCTTTTTTAAACCTATTTCTGAAAAAGAAAGGACTGTTTGATACACCCCTCCTATATAAACAGGGTTTATCAGACAGTCCTTTCCGTGCGGAGTATGATTCGTCCGTTATTCAGTGGACGATCCTTGCTTTTCGTCCTTACGGCATTTCAGTTTCCATCTGGAACTTACGGCTTACTTTCATCAAATTGATAGTGTAAGTGACTACGTTCTGTGCTTCCTGAACCATCGTGAGATACACCATGCTCACCCGGATGCTTCCTGATTGGCTTTGGATGCGTTGCAGTTCCTTACGTTTCAATAGTGAAAGCTGTCCGTTGAGGTCGTTGGCACGACGGATTTCTTCTTCGAAGTCGTTGTACTCGTTGTTTTCCATTTTCTTACGACACTGCTGAATCAGATAGGTGATATCTTCGGATACATCGCTGAATTCACCTTTCTGGATGGCGTCCAATGGGTTGAAGTTGTTGTCGATATGTTCGAGGCAAGGTTCGCAGAGGCGGGAAATACTGTAGACCAATTCGCTGGCGAAGTCGTTGCCTTGATAGTAATAAAGTCCTTTTTCGAGTACGGTGTTATTGTCGAGACGACACATGGCGACGGTGCCCGAACGTTTCATCTGTTTGATGAGCTGTTTCTCAAATTTAGTGGACCCCATGGCACGACGCAATCCTCGCAGATTTTCATGAAGGAATGAAGTGACAGTCAGTTCGAAATTTGTTTCTGCATATTCCAATACTTTGGAAAGTTCTTCGCGGGTGTGCTTACGCATCAGTTGCAGGGCTTCTGTGCTGTCTGTGGTTTGCATCAGTTGCTTCAGCGTTTCGTTACCTTGTTCTTTCGCTTTGCGTTTCTTGTACATCACCTGGCTACGGATCAAGATGAATACAGCTATACCGATGAGGGCGATGATAGAGATGTTACCTCCATAATGGAGTACGAGAGCTACGAAGAAACAGATGGTGAAGGCGGCTCCGGCGGTGATGAACCAGCCTCCGATGACGCTTAATACGCCGGTGATACGGTAAACGGCTGAATCACGTCCCCAGGCGCGGTCGGCCAAAGAAGTACCCATAGCTACCATGAAGGTTACGTAGGTGGTGGAAAGGGGAAGTTTCAGGGAGGTTCCCAAGGCGATGAGCAGACCGGCCAATACCAGGTTGACAGAAGCGCGGACAAGGTCGAAAGCAGCTCCGTCGGCAATGATTGCTTCGTCTTTGCGGAAGCGGGAGTCAAGCCATTTTTTGCTGCCGTCCGGCATTATTCGGGAGATTCCATTGGCAAGTGTCATGCTGATGCGGACTACTGTGCGGGCGATAGGAGTACTTCCGAATGCTTCTTCTCCTTCATCTTGGCGGGAAAGGTCGACAGATGTTTTAATTACAGCATGTGCTTTTTTAGAGGTGCAGAGGGCGTAGACCATGACGGCTCCGGCTCCGATAAGAAAATACCACGGTGTTTTAGCAGGTCCCAGCAAGGAGGTCATCAGGAAGCCGTTCGGATTTCCTTCTCCGTTGGCGGTGTAATCTAAAAAAGAGGAGAAACCTGCGAGGGGAACGCCAATAAAGTTGACAAGGTCGTTACCGGCAAAAGCGAGAGCCAGAGCGAAGGTTCCCATCAGTACGACGACTTTGAAAACATTGATTTTCATCCAGTGAAGGATTTGCATCAGTACGGTGAAGAATACAAAGAAAACGGTGATTAGCATCAGTGTGTTGTCTTGTATCCAGTGTTTGTTTTCAGAGGTCATGAAGGAGCTGTCTTTCAGTCCTTTGATAAGCATGAAATAGATGATAGCGGTAGCGGCTACACCTCCGAAGAGGGCAATGCTGTATTTCATCTTTTTCGTATAGTTGAAAGTGAATATCACACGGGCAAGCCATTGTACAAGCATTCCGAAGAAGAAGGCGATAGCGACGGAGACGAAGATCGCCATGATGACGGAGAGGGCTTTGTCGGTGTTTATGAGGTCGCCCAGACCGAGGGTATCGCTATTATGTACTTTGATAAGTGAGAGGGCAAAGGTACCTCCGAGTAGTTCAAAGACTAGTGAAACGGTGGTAGAGGTGGGCATCCCCATGGAGTTGAATACGTCCAGCAGTACTACGTCGGTCAACATGACGGCCAGCAGAATGCACATGATTTCGGCAAAGTAGAAGTGCTCGGGCTGGTAGATGCCGTGCCGGGCAATGTCCATCATACCGTTGGACAGGGAAGCGCCAATGAATATACCAATACCGGCTATGAAAAGAATGGTTTTAAACGAAGCGGCCTTGGCGCCTACCGCAGAGTTCAAAAAGTTAACTGCATCATTACTGACTCCGACTATCAGATCGAAAACAGCTAGTACAAAGAGGAAGATGATAATGCATAAATAAATAGTCTCCATAATAAATATATGTGTATGTTGTTTCCGGCTGCAAAGGACGGGATTTGACGTTGCAGGGAGGTGTCATACATGTTACATTTATGTTACAATCATCTTTCTTTTGTCTCGTAATCGTCTTTCTTTTGTCTTGAAACAAAAGAAAGAAGC
>ERZ773260.4340-NODE-4340-length-12047-cov-4.369496_pt1 | contig 12047 bp, 7 predicted proteins | sample MGYA00511387_ERZ773260 | MGnify/ENA primary metagenome ERZ773260 (study PRJEB29015, sample SAMEA2737745) | human gut metagenome | biome: human gut; feature: human-associated habitat; material: faeces | place: China | collected 2012 ... | reverse complement strand
TGGATGGCTCTCCTACCGGCTGCTGCTCGGCGATGTCCTCTATGCCGCGCGGACCGATGATGAGTGTCTTGCTCGATGTGAACAGACCGGTGAGTGTGATGTCGGCTGCAGGAATGCTCTTGCCGATGAGCGTTGTGCCCTTGAAGATGCGCACCTTCGCCTCCTCAGCACCGTCCGTTACTACCGGTTGTGCCATGCCTTCAGCGAAGACAGCACCTTCTGCCACGTCCTTGAACTTCAGGTTCTTCACCTTCACGAGCTGCTGTATGTAACTTGTCGGGTTGGCTTTCAGCTGTGCGAGTGTTGCCTCTACCGGGGTCACGGCGTTGCCCTTTGACACTACTGTGCCGAGGTCAGCACCGAGAGCCATAGCGCTGGTCGTGCCGAATGCGCTCTGCACACCGAGTATGGTGCCCGTTATCTTGTCGCCTACCTCGTAGTCGGTCTTGGTGAGCATCTCGTAGTCGTCGCTCAGAGCTATAGCAGCCGTCTCGTCCTGCAGGTAGAACACCGGTCGGCTTCCGCCACGGTCTACGAACGTAACCGTAGCCTCGCCCGTATATTTGTACGTCATTCCTGCCTCGGGGTCTTCACTGTAAAGTGCCTTGATAGAGGCTATCTCCGGAATAGAGTTGCCCGTCCACGAGAGTTTTATCTGCACATCCTCAGCTCCCTCGCTCTTGAGTATCAGAGTGGCGTGCTGCTCGCCGTCGGTATATGTCACCTTTATCTTCAGTTCGGCACCACCGGCGCTCATCGCGTCGTCAGCCGCGATAGTGGCAGGCTCTACGCTCACAGCCTCCGAAGACGACTCTACGGTGATGTCGCCCGTGAGGTTCTCGCCCGTCACCTTTACCGTCTCCTCGTGTGTGTCGCCACTGTACACCTCGCCCAGCACGAAGGTTTTCTTCGATACGCCCAGCTTCGGCGTAGTGTCAACGCCAGTCTCGCCGAACAGTCCGGCGTATGTGTCTGAGACGCGCACCGAAGCCACGTACATCTCCGGCGAAGTTACAGAGGAGGTTGTTCCCTGGCGCAGTTCGAGGCCCTGCAGACCATAGCTGCCCAGTCCGCTGCCGGTCTTGTTCACGCCGTCGATGACGGCACTTGCCTTGTCCATCTTAGGCTCCTGCTTGAAGTCGGTAGGGTTCACGTACAGATAGATGTTGTCCTGTCTCGGGTTGGCTGCGTTTATCTCGTATCGCAGCACAACGAGATAGGTCTGGTTGAGCTTCAGCGGAGCGGTTGCGAACACAGGGTTGTTTGCTCCGCGCTCTATGCCCACCTTCACCTCGTCGGCGTTGTCGCCTTCGCCAATGTACAGTCGTCCCAGCTCGGTAGGCGCAATGCCTCCGGCTATCTCTGATGCCTTCGTTCTGGGCACGAACGACATAACATAAACGTTGCCCTTCGGTTGAGCCTCCACGTTGATAAGGGCAGAGAAGTAGAGGTTGCCACTCTTCACGCCGTCGGCGTTGTCGGTGAACTTCACCATGAGGTCCTCGCCCTGCTTTGCAGATCCTATCTTCACACACTTAGCCGGTGCGTTGTCGTTGTAGCCGGCGTATGTGAGTTGCTTGTCGAGCACCTGGATGGGGTCTTCAGCATTCTTGCCGTAGCGCACCCAGCCTCCTTGCTCGTGGAGGTTGCCTGCCGGATAGTTGAAGTCGTCACTGAAACTGACTTGCGCTGCAATCGTCTCAGGTAGGCAGCACATCATTACGAATAGCATTGAAATCAATGAATGCCATGTCTTAAAAGAATAGGGCTGTTTCATGTTATTGAATTTTTAGTGTTTTTATTATAGTATATCTGATTTTTAAATCAATTTTTTGCAAATATACTATTTTTTTAGATATGTAAAGTAAATTTCTGATATAAATATCAAATAGTATGGTATTTTTGTGTTGTTTATTACAAATGTAACACTAAAAAGGCTCTATGCTATCAGTGTGAGACTCTTCTCTGTGGATAGCACCAACCGTGGGTATAGTATAACAGCTTGGTTTGTGCAGCGGAGACCGCTCACCAACCAAGCTGTTGTGTCAGTAGAAATTACTTGAGGTATTCTGCGAGTTTTGCAACGGCGCGTGCGCGGTGCGATATGCCGTTCTTGATGTCCATGCCGAGCTGTGCGAACGACTCGTTGTAGCCCTCCGGTACGAAGATGGGGTCGTAGCCGAAGCCCTCTGTGCCTTGCTTCTCGCGCGATATGGTGCCGTGCACGATGCCCTCGAAGAGCGTGTAGTCGGCTACGTCGCTGCGGCGTGCGAGAGCGATGACGGTGCGGAACTGCGCACGGCGGTCGTTGCTGTCGCCCAAGCGTGCAAGCAGTTTCTGCATGTTGGCTTCCGAGTTGTGGTCGGTGCCCTCGGCGTAGCGTGCGGAGCGCACGCCCGGCTCGCCTCCAAGCTCCGGCACTTCGAGTCCGGTGTCGTCGGCGAAGCAGTCGTAACCGTAGTTGTCTACTACGTAGCGTGCCTTCTGTATGGCATTACCCTCAAGCGTGTTGGCTGTCTCGGGTATGTCGGCGTGGCAGTTGATGTCTTCGAGCGAGAGCACCTCGAAGCGGTCGCCGAGGATGGCGCGTATCTCCGAGAGCTTGTGCTTGTTGTTGGTGGCGAAGACGATAGCCCCACCCCGTCCCTCCCCGTCGGGGAGGGGGTATGATTGCTGTGGATTGTTCATTTCTTTTGTTGTTTTTAATAAGCCGAACTAAGCCTTTCTAAGCTTTCCAGCTAACTAAGCCCTCCCCGATGGGGAGGGTTGGGAGGGGCTCTTCTCCTCTTTCTTTACCTTAACCTTAACCTTTATCTGGTCGAATCCCTCGCCGTACACACCGATGACGCTGCTCTGCGACACGAAGGCGCGCGGGTCAATCATCTTGATGAGGCGGAAGATAAGCACCGACTCGCTCTTCTTGGCGAGCAGACAGATCACCTTCATCTCCTTGCCCGTGTACCAGCCGTGACCGTCGAGAATGGTCAGTGTGTGGTCGGTCTTCTTCGTTATGGCGCTTGCTATCTCGTTGTACTTGTGCGAGAATATGAAGAACTGCACCGATTGGCGTTGTACGCTCATCACGTAGTCGAGCATGGTACATTCGATGAACATCGTGCATAAACCGAACACTACCATCTGGCAGCGCTGTGGAAACGGACCGAAAGAGTCGATGGCGAGACAACTACCGATGATGACGAGGTCGACCATGATGAGACCCTTGCCGAGCGATACATTATAGTGTTTGTTCACTACGGCAGCGATGATGTCTGTTCCACCCGTGCTGCCGTTGTTCAAGAACACTATTGCCAGTGACGTGCCGGTAAGCATACATCCTATGATGAGCGACATGAAGTCGTTGCCCTCGCCCATAAGCTTGTAGAAGGTGCCGTCGGGCATCTCCACTATCTTCTGCGCCAGGTCGAGCATCACGGTTATGACTATCGTGGCATAGATGGTTTTGGCAAGGAATTTTATTCCAAGCTCCTTCAGTGCTGCCACGATGAGCACAGCATTAATTATGAAAAATGTCCATTGAACTGGAAATTTTGTGGCATAGAATACGATGGCTCCGATACCTGCGATGCCTCCGGTTACGATTTCGTAAGGCAGCAGGAATACGGTGAACCCGAAGGTGTACAACATTAACCCGAGAGTGATGTTAAAATAGTCCTTCGCTTCTTGCCAGATAATTTTGCGGTCGATCATCATAGGAGTTACAGTTATTACATTATTATTTTAATGTATATAAGAAAAAGGAGTCGTCCGTATTACTTTATAACGACATTCACAATCTTCTTAGGTACGACAATCACCTTCACGACTGTCTTTCCGTCGAGGTATTTCGCGCTCTGCTCGTCGGCGAGCACTGCAGCCTGAATCTCGTCGTTGGTGGCGTCGGCTGCGAACTTCTTCTGGAAGCGTGCCTTGCCGTTGAACGACACGGTGAGCTGTACCTCGCTCTCCACGAGATACTGCGGGTTGAACACAGGCCATGCTGCGTCGCATACGGTTGTAGCGTTGCCTAAGGCGTGCCATAGTTCCTCTGCGATGTGCGGAGCGAACGGCGCGATGAGCACAACGAGCTGCTCGAGCACCTGCTTTGCGCGGCACTTCTGCTGTGCCAGCTCGCCCACGGCAATCATAAATGCCGAGATAGAGGTGTTGTAAGAGAAGTGTTCGATGTCCTCTGTCACCTTCTTGATGAGCTTGTGCAGGCTCTTGAGGTTGTCGGCTGTAGGCTCTGCGTCTGTCGGCAGGAACTCGTCGGTGCGGTTCTCGTAGAACAGTGCCCAGAACTTCTTGAGGAAGCGGAAGCAGCCGTCGATGCCGTTGGTGTCCCAAGGCTTACTTGCCTCTACCGGACCGAGGAACATCTCGTACAGACGCAGCGTGTCGGCGCCGTACTTCTCCACAATCATGTCGGGGTTGACGACGTTGAACATCGACTTCGACATCTTCTCTACAGCCCAGCCGCAGATGTACTTGCCGTCCTCGAGCACGAACTCGGCGTTGGCATACTCCGGTCGCCATGCCTTGAACGCCTCGATGTCGAGCACGTCGGCACTCACGATGTTCACGTCTACGTGTATCGGTGTCACGTCGTAGTCCTTGCGCAGGTTGTACGATACGAAGACGGGGGCAGCCTCTCCCCCCGCCCTCTCCGAGGAGAGGGAGCCGTTAGCTGTTGAGGCAACTCCGTCCTCCCCCTGGGGGGAGTTAGAGGGGGCTGTGCGGTTTATTCTATACACGAAGTTGGAGCGACCCTGAATCATGCCCTGGTTGACGAGTTTCTGATATGGTTCCTCCTTGCACGACACGCCGAGGTCGAACAGGAACTTGTTCCAGAAGCGCGAGTAGATGAGGTGACCCGTAGCGTGCTCGCAGCCTCCTACGTAGAGGTCTACGTTCTGCCAGTAGTTGTCGGCATCCTTGCCCACGAGGCATGTGTCGTTGTGCGGATCCATATAGCGCAGATAGTAAGCCGACGAGCCAGCGAAGCCCGGCATAGTGTTCAGCTCGAGTGGGAAGACGGTCTTGTTGTCCACGAGTGCCTTGTCCACCACCTGGCGTTTCTCCACGTCCCACGCCCACATCTTGGCGCGTCCCAATGGCGGCTCGCCGGTCTCTGTAGGCTTGTATGTCTCAATCTCGGGCAGCAGCAGCGGCAGGCAGTCCTCCGGCACCATCTGCGGCATACCGTCCTTGTAGTAAACCGGGAACGGCTCGCCCCAGTAGCGTTGGCGCGAGAAGATAGCGTCGCGCAGACGGTAGTTCACCTTCACGCGGCCCATGCCCTTCTCCGTCACGAACTGCTTTGTCTTAGCTATAGCCTCCTTCACGCTAAGTCCATTAAGCGAGAAGCCGTCGAGTGTCTCCTTGCCAGCGGCAGGCGAGTTGCACACGGTGCCCTCCTTTGCGTCGAAGCTCTCCTCCGACACGTCAGCGCCCTCGATGAGCGGAATGATAGGTAGGTCGAAGTGCTTGGCGAAGGCATAGTCGCGCGAGTCGTGCGCCGGAACAGCCATGATGGCTCCCGTGCCGTAGCCTGCAAGCACGTATTCTGAGATCCAGATAGGAATGTTCTCGCCGGTGAACGGGTTCACGGCATACGAGCCGCTGAACACGCCCGTCACGTTGCGGTTTGCCATGCGGTCGAGCTCTGTGCGCTTCTTCACGTACGCTAAGTACTCGTCCACCTCAGCCTTATGCTCTGCGGTGGTGAGCTGCGCCACGAGCTCGCTCTCCGGTGCCAGCACCATGAACGTAACGCCGAAGATAGTGTCGGCGCGAGTGGTGAAGATAGTGAACAGCCCCTCTCCGTCTCTCCCCGTCGGGGAGAGGGTCTTGAGATTAGCCTTTATTTCTTTAATGGTGTTGTCTGTGTCTTGCAGAACCTGCTCATTTGTAAAGCGCAGCACTTTGAAGCCTACTTCATTAAGGAATTCAGAACGTAGTTTGTCTGCTTCCATTTGTTCTGCATCGTTATGGTAAGCTCCGTCAACCTCGATGATGAGCTTGCTGTTCAGTGCTACGAAATCAACTATAAAGTCGCCGATGATGTGTTGTCTTCTGAATTTCTCGCCCAATTGGTTGGCGCGTAAAGACTCCCAAAGCGCTGCTTCTGCTTCAGTCTGATGCTTGCGGTTTTCTTTGGCGTTCTCTTTAAGAATTTCGTAGTTGAATGGGTGAGCAGTCTTGAACTTGTTCCAAGCAGCCTCAAGCTCTCCCCCGACGGGGGAGTTGGAGGGGGCTATTCTGAACTGCATCTCTGTGCCCTCGCTTCTGCCTATCCAGTTCTTCTGTGTCTCTTTGATAGAGTCGCTCCAGTCGACGGTGTCAAGACCGTCGAGCAGTCGCTGCGAGTAAGCCGATGTGCGCAGACACCACTGCTGCATCTTCTTCTGCACGACGGGGAAGCCGCCACGCTCGCTCACGCCGTTCACCACCTCGTCGTTGGCAAGCACGGTGCCCAAGCCGGCGCACCAGTTCACCATCGTCTCGCCGAGGTAGGCTATGCGGTAGTTCATCAGTGTCTTCTGCTTCTCCACGTCGCTCATGGCACGCCATTCGTCGGCTGTGAACTCCAGATGCTCGCTCTCGGCAACGTTCAGCCCCTCGGTGCCCTTCTCGTTGAAGTGCTCCACGAGCTTCTCTATCGGCTCTGCCTTCTGGCAAGAGTTGCAGAAGAACGAGCCGAACATCTTCTCGAACGCCCACTGAGTCCAGTGGTAGTACTTCGGGTCGCAGGTGCGTATCTCGCGATCCCAGTCGAACGAGAAGCCGATGTTGTCGAGCTGCTGACGGTAGCGTGCGATGTTAGCCACGGTAGTCACCTCAGGGTGCTGACCGGTCTGTATAGCATACTGCTCAGCCGGCAGTCCGTATGCGTCGTAGCCCATAGGGTTGAGCACGTTGAAGCCCTTCAAACGCTTGTAGCGTGCGTAGATGTCCGATGCGATATAGCCAAGCGGATGGCCTACGTGCAGACCGGCTCCCGACGGGTATGGGAACATGTTGAGTACGTAGAACTTCTCCTTTGCAGAGTCCTCGGTGGTGTGGTAAGTCTTGTCCTTCACCCACTGGCTCTGCCATCTCTTTTCTATTTCTCTGAAGTTATATTCCATTGTTTTTATACTGTTTTTATGCAAAGTTACGACTTTTACTTTATATATATGTGTGTTTGCGTCTTAAAAATTTGATATACAGTGCATATCTCAGGGGGTGCAGCAGTCTCAAGTGCACCAACCAAGCAAACGGTGCCTTCTGCTCTGTTGGTGCACTTGAGACAAGTGCACCCCCTATAGTGCACCCCCTATAGTACCACTACTTTTTTGACAGTTCCGTCGCTGTAGCGCACGATGTTCACGCCCTTCTTTGGTGTCGAGATGCGTTGTCCGTCGGCGGTGTAGCGTGCCACCTCGTGGCGGCTGCCGTCTGCGGTTGTGTGGTTGATGGCAGTAGGGCGTTGTCGTGGTGTGATGACGATGGGGTTGTCGTCGTAGCCCTCGCGCAGGTGGAGGTTCTCTACCGAGCACACCTCTGTCGACTGCTCGCCAATCCATCCGCACATCTGCAGCACACCGGTCTGCACACGTATGAAGTCGGCGTGTGTCAGCTTCACCGGGTTGCCGTTGCCGTCTACCGCCCAGTCGAGGTCGAACGTGTTGTACATCTTGTCGTCCGTTGGTGCCGCATCGGCGTAGCCATACGCATCGGCAGCGTAGCGGTAGCTGATCCAGTTCTGCGGATTGTCGCTGTCCGTTCCGTCGCCGCCTCGGTTGATGGTGTTGTCGGGCAGTCGCGAGCTACGGAACGTCAGTCTGTCGGCATCTATCCACGTGGGGTAGTACGACTGATTGTGGAACGACAGCTTCATCATGTAGCCCACGGTGTCGCACTCAGCACCGTTGCGGTCGGTCCACTCGGCGCGGAACGGTATGTAGCGGTCGTACACGGAGTAGGGCAGTGTGTGTTCGCCCTGCTCGGCATCGGGTCGCTGGTAGGTGATGGTGACGTTTGGCGTGGCGGTGGTGTAGTACTCCGACCCTGCCAGTTCGTACCACTCGGCTGTCTCGGGCGATGTGCCCACGCCGGCGTACACGATGCCCGGCTCTATCGATCCGCCGATGGTGGCTGCGCCGTACACTGGGTCGGTGGCAGCGTAGTAGGCGTTGCCGAGGATGCGCAGGTCGGAGCCGCGTGTGTTGGCTATCGGCTCTGTGAAGCCGAAGGTGATGTAGCCGCCGAAGGCTCCGAGCGATACGGGCAGCTGGTCAGCGAGTTGTGCTTCGCACGCCTGCAGTCGGTCGGCTTCGCTCATCGTGGCATCGATGGCGGGCAGCTTGCCCACGAACTGACCTGGTGCAGGGCAGTATTCGAGCACCTTCACGTGTTGTGTTGTCTGTGCCGCTGCCAGCAAGGGCGCGGCGAGGAGTATCATTGTTGTTTTCATATTCTTGTTTTGTTCTTTCAGGGGGTGCACTTGTCTCAAGTGCACCAACCAAGCAAATTGTTCTGTGTGTTCTGTGTGTTCCGTGGGAATATTTTGTTTTCCCACAGAATTCACGGAATTCACAGAACAGACTGGCAGAGATGTTCTCCCACAGAATTCACGGAATTCACAGAATGGACTGGTAGAGGATGTTCTCCCACAGAATTCACGGAATTCACAGAACAGACTGGCAGAGATGTCCTCCCACAGATTTCACAGATTATCACAGATGGTGTGTGTTTGTAGTTCTGTGAATTCTGTGTGTTCTGTGGGACCTCCTACGCCCCCAGTGAATCTGTGTAAATCTGTGCAATCTGTGGGAGAATTATTCTGTCTGCGTGGGTTATTGCTTGGTTGGTGCCTTCTGCTCTGTTGGTGCACTTGAGACAAGTGCACCCCCTACAGTGCTACGAAGGCTGAGGGGTTCACGCCGCGCAGAAGGTAGCGGTTGAGCAGTGTGCCGGTGGGACTGAACTCGTAGACATAGCCGTTGGTGGCGTAGGCGCGGGCATCCGATGCGTACATGTGGGCGGAGAGAGGCGATATGTACAGCGCGTAGGGCGACTGCATGGCAGCTATCACGGAGTCGGCAGCAGCGTAGCCGGCGAGACCCTCAGAGGTTGCGAGCGACGGCAGAGCGATAGTGTGCGTGGAGAAGGTGTACTCGCCCGTGAGGTGCGAGTAGGCAGAGCCGAGACAGTAGAACCTGCCCTGCGCAGCGCAGCAGTACGTCGACGGGAAATCGAAGACGCGGAACTCCTCCGATGCCATGTTCAGCACCACGGTGTGCGGCGGCGTGTTGTACATGTCGCCCGCAGCATTGATGCAGAGCCACTCGCGCCACTGCGCCACCTTGCCGTACAGGTTCTTGCAGCCCGTGTCGATGCGTCGCAGCTCGCGCATGGTCTGCGCGTCGACCACCGATATGGTCTGCTCGTAGCCGTGGTCCTGCGTCTGTGTGGAGTAGCCGCCCGTGTTGGCTACGTAGAGCCGTCCGTCGTAGTAGGCGATGCCCTCCGGCTCGTAGCCCACGTGGCAGGTGTCTACCACGAGCTTCGTCGTGAGGTCTATCTTCGCCACATATCCGTGGTCGGCGTACGACGTTACGTAGAGGTAGCCGCGATGGTCGGTAGCCAAGCGTCGGTTGTTCGGTATGTTCTCCGTGGCAGCGATAGCGGTGCCGTCGGGACGTATGTACTGCACTATGTTCGACCAGTTGACGGAGATGGCTATCAGCGTGTCGTTCACCTGCAGAATGTCGTTAGCCGTGTCGCCGAGTCGCTCGCCAGGGTTCTGCTGCCGGAACCAGTGGTTGGTGAGCACGCCGTGGTCGAGCAGCGAGAGCGACGCGTTGTTCATGCCCCACAGACCCTCGCAGAGTATCAGCAGGCGGTCGGCACTGGCGGTGGGCTCGCTCTTTGTGGGCTTGTCGTCGGCAGGCTCTAACGAACAGGCGGCGAGCAGCCACACGCACAGCACGGCGCAAGCACCGAGCCAGAAGCGTTGCAACGCACTGAGCCAGAAGCGTTGCAACGCACTGAGCGTGATGTGTTTCGGACGCAGGAACATAAGTATGCGGTTGAGATATTTCACTTGAAAAATGTGTGTATAGATGTGCAAAGATACTATATTTATGTCAATTAATATGTAAAAAGTAACATTTTGATGAATAATTTGTTATTGTTTCAATTTTTATATTTAACTTTGCAAATTATAATAACAGAGAGCCGTAGGACATTACGGCATATGTTGGATAACTTCTTATTTTTTAGTATAAACTGCATAATAAAATAAAATTACTGGGATTTAAAAAAAGAAGAGATTATGAAGAAAGGTAGCTATGAGCAGCCTCGTATCACTATCTACGAGGTAGAGACCACAGCCATACTTGCAGGCAGTGGCAAACAAGATTCTGTACCGAGCAAACCGAAGAGCTTCAGCTTAGATAACGATGAGCTGACAAGCGGTGACGGCGACGGCGTTTGGGAGTAATACTTTTATTTGTATCAACACAGAAAAACAATCAATCAACATGAAGAAGAATTTGTATTCAGTATTTATGCTGGCTACAATGGTGCTTGCTGCGTGCAGCAGCGACGACACCACGGAGCCAGTCGTAAAGCGTGGAATGGTGCTCAAGGCTAATGTTGAGGACACCGACACCCGTGCCACAATCACCGACAACGAGGGTAAATGGAAGTTCGCCTTTGCTGAGGGCGATGAGGTGAAGGTAGGTAATGATCAAGTGACCGACTACTACACATTTAAAAGCAACGGTACAGAGTTCGCAAGTGCCGATGCCCTGCAGACTACTACTCCTGCCACTTGGTGTGCTTTCTTCCCTGGCGAGAAGATCTACTTGGCTAATCAGTCGGGCGACTTCGCAGATGTTGCCAAAAATTACGCATTGGCTGGCGCTACCGCGACACCTACAACCGGCTCTGACGGCTTGACCGTAACGATGAAGGCGAAGGCAGCTGTGCTGTGTATCGTGGGCGTGAATAATGGCGAGGCTCTGGACATCAACGTTAAGACCTATAACGGCAAGTACGTATCAGGTCTTACTGCTAAGAAGAACTCGGCAGACTTCGACGTGCAGACAAGCGACACAAAGGTAACGCTGCTCTCAACGAGCGGCGCAGGAGTGTATTATATAGTAGTGCCGGTAGGCGTGAAGCTTGAGGTATATAACGGCACTACACTCATCAAGAAAACTAAGGACGCAGGTCTTAAAGCTGGCAAGTACTACACTCTGCTCACTGGCGAGACAACAGGCTCTGCTACCAATAAGTTAGGCGAGACAATCAGCTGGGTGCAGCTGTGGGCAGGTGGTCCGAAGTTCGCTACACAGAATGTGGCAGAAGCAATGACATGGACTGATGCTGTAAAGCCTGGTGATGATTTTGCATGGGGTAAGAACTGGCGCACACCGACAATAGATGAAGTGTACGGAGAAGGAAAACTTTATTATAAAGATGGTGAAAGCGGTTCGAAGGTATCAGTTGCAGGTTCTCCTTCTTTCAGTGTAGTTACTGAAAATGGAGAGGAAAAACTTACATTAACAGGTGTACAGCCAGGATATACTAATAATAAATTGGTTCTTTATAATACGCCTGACAAATGGGGTTACAGCTACTTTGATTTTTGGACATCTTCAACAGATAAAGATGAGAGAGGTGTAGAATACGGTGTTAGATTCACGGTAATAGCGGCTGAAAAAACAGTATATGGATTTGGCCCAAGCAAGCGTGACTCTAAAGACACAAAATACTTGGTTCGCCCTGTCCTTGCAGAGAAGTAGCCCATCCTCATTACCGTTTAATCGGTATTTATAAACACATAAAAAGCGGTGTGACATGAATGTCGCACCGCTTTTTTTCTTTATTATACATTGTTGGTCATTATTTATTGCTATATGGTAGAACTAATAATGTGGTAAAAAGACGTGCTGCGCTCTGCTTTGCAGCTTGCCAGAGCAAGAAAGTCCTCCCTGCATGGTCCGCATCGGTCGACGCAGACATCCGCATCGGTCGACGCAGACATCCGTATCGGT
>ERZ773260.4312-NODE-4312-length-12117-cov-5.177831_pt1 | contig 12117 bp, 11 predicted proteins | sample MGYA00511387_ERZ773260 | MGnify/ENA primary metagenome ERZ773260 (study PRJEB29015, sample SAMEA2737745) | human gut metagenome | biome: human gut; feature: human-associated habitat; material: faeces | place: China | collected 2012 ... | reverse complement strand
CTCCGATGCGTACAACAATCTGCTGTCGTTCTCCTATGCGGCGGACGATGCGGTGCAGAAAAACTTCGCTTATGTGCTGGGATGCGGCGAGGGCAATGCCAGAAAACGAACGACCTTCTGCTCCGGTGCAGAACCGACCTATCTTGACCGCTATGAGGTGTATGTAGACGAACGAAACACGGCACAGGAAGAAGATGTGACCGATGCGGAATATTTAGAAATTTTGAAAAGCAGCGGTGCAGAACATCTGGTGCAGCCAAAAACGGCATCGGAATCCGCCATCGCTGCTTTTTCTACCCAGTTTCAGTACAACAAGGATTACTTTGTGGGCGACTATGTAACTGTGGAGCAGAGAAGATTTGGCTTGATTCAGCCTCGAATTCAGCTAATTGGCATGGTGGAGAGTTTCGACCAGAACGGCAGAAGTCTGACACCGACTTTCAAAGAAACGGAGTGATATTCATATGTCTTTTTCTTATGGATTTTTTAACGCACAAAACCTCGACCGGGTGTATACCGCAGAGGATTTCACCGCATATCTGTCCAGTCTAATTTGCAATGGGATTCTGGATACTTACCGGCAGTGTTTTGCACCAACAGTCAAAAATTTATCCGTTACATTCGGCACGGGCAAGGCGTGGATCGATGGACACTATTTTATCAGTGATACCCTGCATACCATCGACTTTTCTTCCTATGTAGATGAATCGTTGAATCGTTATGTAGCAATCGGGATCTACTGTGATCGTTCCACTCGTACCTGTGGGATTCGTGTTCTGGCAGGTACAGCAGCCACCAGTCCAACCATTCCCACCTTTACCAACAACAATGTGACGACTTATCTGACTTTAGCAGTTGTAAGACTGCGTGCTGGAACGACAGCTATTCTGGATTCTGACCTGACAGACTGCCGTGCAGACGATAGTAAATGCGGATACTGCAAGTGCATTCTTGGCAAATGCAGAGTGACGGAGATGCTCTCTGAAATGGCAAAGACGAATGCCACACTGGACGAACTGCAAAAGCGGCTGGATGCGATGAACAGCCAGATTTCGGAACTGCAAACCAAGGTAGATGACTTGACGGCAGGCGAAATTGTAGCAACTGGACAGTGCGGTGAAAACATCTACTATGTTCTCTATGACAATGGCAAACTGCTGCTGCGTGGCACGGGTGCAACATACGACTATACTTCTCACGATTCTGTGTTCTATCAAAACGACCGGATCAAGGAGATCGTGCTAAGCAATGGTATTACTGGTCTGGGAGACCGTTTGTTTTATCATTGTGCCAATGCGAGAACGGTATCTCTGCCGGCTACACTGACCAGCATTGGTGATTCCGCTTTTGCACAGGGAGATGCTGTAATCAATGATACCGCCGGTCTGACTTCTGTTACCATTCCGCAGGCAGTTACTGCGATCCGGTCATATGCCTTTTATCACACCGCCATTGCAGAAGTCACTGTGCCTGCCAGCGTGAAAACATGGGGAAAGTATGTTTTCAGCGGCTGTGCAAAGCTGAAGGCTGCTCGTGTTGCGTGTGATTCCATTGGTGCTTTTGCGTTTACAAGATGTACAGCATTGTCCGATCTTACGATTTCGGCAAATTGCAAGACATTCGGACAAAATATACTGACGTATTGCGAAAGCCTAAAAACCATCACTTATGAGGGTACGATTACGCAGTGGAACGCCATCACCAAACCAACCAACTGGATGTCCTCCGGAGAACATTCCTACAACAATTATCTGAAAAAGATCCAGTGCATAGACGGCTATTTGGAATATGATCCTGAAAATAATGTGTGGAACGAGGTGAAAAACGGATGATGAAATTCTTAGTGAAACAGCAAAAAATCGAAGTGCTGGAGCGAGAGATCATTGCTTCTGACCAGATCGCATTTGTTTCGGTGAAGTTCGTGTTTGATGGGGTTTGGAAAACGCTGCACAAGGTGGTGCAGTTCACGCAGTGCGAAGAAACATACAACTTGGTACTTGGCACAGAGGGAACAACCTGCTTGCTGCCTGCCGAACTGCATCCCGGTGCGGTGAAAATGAGTTTGTTTGGTTACGATGAGGAAAGCGATACTACACTGCGTGCAACAACCGTACCAGTAACTCTTCACATTCGACCATCTGGGTTTGTTGCAGATGGGGATACGCCAATTCCGCCGACTCCGGATCTGTATACGCAGCTTTTGAAAAAACTGGACGAAAAGGCTGCTGGACTTCAAAATGGAAAAGATGGATTTTCCCCAAAAGTAAAGGCAGAACAAATGGAGTCTGGTGTTGTAATTACCATTGTCGATGCCGATGGTGAAACTTCTGCAACGCTTCATAATGGTGCAAACGGAGAAAAAGGCTCAGACGGTAAATCTGCATATCAAATTGCAGTAGAACAAGGTTATCAAGGCTCTGAATCAGACTGGCTCTCTTCCTTGAAAGGCGATAAAGGTGAAAAAGGCAATACAGGAGCCAAAGGAAATCCCGGTCAAGATGGTACAGATGGAAAGTCAGCATACGCAATTGCAGTGGAGCATGGCTACGAAGATTCCGAAGACAAATGGATTTTATCCTTGAAAGGTGAAAAAGGTGATCCCGGAGATAGAGGGCTGCAGGGCGTTCCTGGAGAAAAAGGTGAAAAGGGAGATGCTGGCGTAGCTGGTAAAGACGGCTTTTCCCCGATTGCGAATGTTGTGAAGGATGGCAGTGTTATCACAATCACCATTACAGATAAAAATGGTACAACTACAGTGACATTAACAGAGGGTGCAGCCGTAGACCTTACACCCTATGCCGAGGTCAATTATGTGGATGAAAAAGTGCAGGAATTGTCCGACAGTCTGACGTATACCTTGCAGGAGCACACACTTTCCATCACGCATCTGGAAGATAAATCGCATACCCACGAAAATCAATCCGCATTGGATCAGATCACTGCCGCTAAAATCGCACAATGGGATGGTTTCGGCACACAAATCAATGGGCTTAGCACAAAGGTTACAGTCTATTCAGAAAAGACAGAACGTACTTTGGAGAGCCTGCAAAAGCAAATCGATAATCTGACAAGCGGCAGAAATTACACCGTCCTGTTTCAGTCCGGGCAGAATGCCATTTCGACCTATGCATCAAATCTCAGTATGATTCTGGACGGTAGGTATCAGACAATGGCGGATTTCCTGACTGCTTATCCGCAGTTTTGCAGTGCAGAAAATGATTTTGTGCTGTCCTACTCGCAAATGTGTTTTAACTGGGATAAGTCGGTCTTGACCGTTTGTACAAAGTCTCTGTCCTTGACGAAAAACGCTGAAATCGTGGTGTCCTATCAGTCAGGTTCCAGCGAAGCCGGAAGGCTGTATCTGGTGCAGAAACCGCAGAAGATCGACATTCTTATTGGTGTGTATGTGAATACAGAGATCGATGCAAATCGTGCGGTTTCTCTGGATTTCCAATGGCTGCAGTCGGACACCTTTATCACCACCATCACAGAATGCACCAGCATTTCTGACGGCGAATATTACCTTGCCTGGGTGGGCAGAAGCAACAATTCCCACCCGAAAATCCGATTCCTGAAAGTACTGGAGGGTTAAAAATATGATGAAAGATACCATTTGTGTAGCTGTCGGCTTGGTCGGCGGCTTTTTTACTGCCATTTTTGGCGGCTGGGACTCCGCTTTGGTGACACTGGTCGTCTTTATGGCAATCGACTTTTTCACCGGCATCATCACCGCCATGATGAAAAAGTCCAAACACACAGAAAGCGGCGGACTTTCTTCCAAAGCCGGCTGGTTCGGTCTGGCGAAAAAGGTCTGCACTTTGATGCTGATCGTCGTTGCAGTTCGGATGGATATTCTGCTGAATACCAACTACATCCGGGATGCAGTCTGCATCAGCTTTTGCCTGAACGAACTGCTTTCCATCGTGGAAAATACAAGTTTATGGGTGACTCCCCACAGTGTGGGGAGATGTCCGTAGGACAGAGGGGACGGGCTCCTGTCAGGAGTTCCGTATCCGCCCGCAATCCAAAAAGCAATTGATGTTCTGCAAACGAAAATCGGCAGAACGGAAGAAACGATCGACAAGGAGGACAAGTAATATGACTATTTTAAGACCTGATGCAACAACGACATTTGGCGGTGTCACCGTCAACGAGTATTTACTCACCAAACACAATCCCAACCACATTGATATGCCCTCTGTTTCCATGGCAGGGAAAATCATCGGTGTGACCGTCCACAATACCGATTGGATCACCGTAGCAAGCGGCACGACCCCTGCGGAACAGTACACGAGAGCAACGGTCAATAACAACATGAAGGATGTGCGAGTTCATTACTATGTGGATAACGTGTGTGCATGGCAGAATCTGCCCCACAGCCTGAGCGGCTGGCATGCCGCTGATGGCAGTGGTAATGGAAATCGCAGAACCATTGCCATTGAATGCATTATGTCCTCTGCGTATAATTCTACGGATAAGAAGTCGGAGGACAATGCAGCGAAATTGGCAGCAGCCCTTCTGAAACAGTATGGACTGGACATCAACCATCTCTACACGCATACCCACTGGCTGAATGTTCGTGACGGACGAAACGGAACGATTGACCAATTGAACACCATGTACAATCGGTACAAAATGTGTCCGGCGTACATTTTGCCTCATTGGGCGGAGTTCAAGAAAAAGGTACAGTCTTATTTGAATGCAGGAACTTCCACTATTTCTGCACCCTCCACAAAGCAGCTTTACCGGGTGAGAAAGTCTTGGGCAGATGCAAAGTCGCAGCTTGGTGCATATTCCTCTTTGGAGAATGCGAAGAAAGCCTGCAAGGCCGGATATTCTGTATTTGATGCCAACGGAAATGTGGTCTACACCAATGGCAGCAAGTTCACCAAAGGACAGAAGGTTGCCATTCGTGCCAACACGCCTCTGTTCGCCAGTGCAGAAACTACGTCTGTAACCAGAAGAATCAGCGGTACTTACTATCTGTATGATGGCATTGCCTGCAAGAACGGTCGTTATCGGATCACCACAAAGCCGGAGTTCTGCGGAAAGACACCGGTGGGACAGTATGTGACCGGTTATGTTTCTTGGGATAATTTCGGGGTGATTGGATGAATGCAGAACAAAAAGACCAGATCCGGCAGCTGCACAGCAGCGGTCTGGGCTACAAGAAAATCGCAGCCCAATTAGGGCTGTCTGTCAACACCGTGGCTTCTTTCTGCAAACGGCAGAGAGGAAGCGAATCCTGCCCACACTGTCCGCAGTGTGGGCGTTCTGTTGTGCAGACACCGCAACGAAAACCGAAACGATTCTGTTCCACACAATGCCACAATACTTGGTGGAATCACCATGTTGTATCGGGGAACGGCAAACAACAACAGCTCTGCCCTATCTGCAAAGAGCCGTTTTTTGCCTATCCCAGTTCGCACCGAAAATATTGTTCCCGTCTTTGCTATGGGAAGCACAGAAAGGAAATGGCACATGGAAAAAGAACATTACCATAAGATCATTACGTATCAAACCACAGTTTCGATTTTGAAAAGCTGGATGCATGCTGGATTGGTCACGCCGGAGGAATTCCAAAAAATCAACACCATAATTGCCGAACGTTCCGGCATATCTTTGTGCAGTATATTCCTTGACTCCTGCCCGATCGTACGGTAATATGTCATCGGAAAGGGGGAGATTATCACGGCACGAGTGATACAAAAAGTTGCATTTCCACAGAAAAAGCCGTTCCTGTTGAAACGGACGGCAGCCTATGCCAGAGTGTCCAGCGGAAAGGATGCCATGCTCCATTCTCTGTCGGCACAGGTCAGCTATTACAATCAGCTGATCCAGAGCAATCCGAAGTGGCTGTTCTGCGGTGTTTATGCAGATGAGGCATTGACGGGAACAAAGGAAAATCGTGCAGAATTTCAAAAGCTGCTGAACCGATGCCGGCGAGGAGAAATTGACTTGATTCTGACAAAGTCCATTTCCCGTTTTGCACGAAACACGGTCACCCTGCTGGAAACGGTACGGGAACTGAAAACACTGGGCGTTGATGTCTATTTCGAGGAACAGCGGATTCATTCCATGAGTTCAGACGGCGAACTGATGCTTTCCATTCTGGCATCCTATGCACAGGAGGAAAGCTATTCTGCCAGCGAGAACAAAAAGTGGCAGATGCGAAAGGACTTTGAACAGGGAAAAGTCGGGAGTATGCGAATGCTGGGCTATCGGCGAACCAAGTCCGGAAAACTAGAAATCGTACCGGAGGAGGCAGAAATCGTTAGAATGATTTTTCTATATTATCTGTCTGGTATGGGCAAGCTGGCAATTGCCAAGAAACTGAATGAACAGCAGATATGCACGGTGCGTGGCTGTGCATGGACGACAGAGGACGTAAGGCGAACGCTCCGCAATGAAAAGTACACCGGAAACCTGTTGCTGCAAAAAAGTTTTCGGGAAAATCACATTACCAAGAAAAAGGTGGCTAACATCGGACAGCTTCCGCAGTATTTCGTTGCCGATTCACATGAAGCCATCATTTCGCTGGAACAGTTTGATGCGGTGCAGAAACAAATGGCGGAACGGCAGAAAAAATATGCCGGTTCCTGTACCACAAACCGATATCCATTTACGCAGAAAATACGGTGTGCCTGCTGCGGCAAGTATTACCGCAGAAAAACGACTGTGACCGGTGTGGTCTGGATTTGTTCCACTTACAACACCAAAGGGAAAAAATACTGTCCAACAGCAAAACAGATTCCGGAAAATACGCTGATTTCTGCCTGCTGTGATGTTTTGGAAATATCGGAATTTGATACGGAGCGATTTGCGGAACAAATCGAACAGATTCAGATTCCTGCACCCAATGAACTGCAATTCTGCTTTTCGGACGGAACGGAACAAACCGTATCTTGGAAAGACCGTTCCCGTTCGGAAAGCTGGACAACGGAAATGCGAGAGAAAGCGAGGCAGAAAAAATGGCGACAGTCCTAAAAATACCGGCAAAGTTTCATCCCATAACGCATTTGCCGGAAACCAAGGTTCAGAAACGCAGAGTGGCAGCCTATGCCAGAGTTTCCACGGATTCCGAGGAACAGCAGACCTCCTATGCTGCACAGGTAGATCGCTACACCAAATACATTCAGGAACGGGCAGACTGGGAGTTTGTTGCAGTCTATACCGATGAGGGCATTTCTGCCCTGAATACCAAACATCGGGACGGCTTTAATCGCATGGTGGCAGATGCTCTGGACGGCAAAATCGATTTGATTGTCACCAAATCAGTCAGCCGGTTTGCACGAAACACTGTAGATTCTTTGACGACTGTGCGAAAGCTGAAAGAAAAAGGCGTGGAGGTGTTTTTCGAGAAAGAAAACATCTATACTCTGGATTCCAAGGGCGAGCTGCTGATCACCATCATGTCCAGTCTGGCACAGGAGGAGAGCCGTTCTATTTCGGAAAATGTAACTTGGGGACAGCGAAAGCGAATGGCGGACGGCAAGGTCAGCCTGCCGTACAAGCATTTTCTGGGCTATCGAAAAGGAGCAGATGGCTTGCCGGAAATTGTGCCGGAGGAGGCAGAGATTATTCGGAACATCTATCGTTGGTTTATGGAGGGGAAAACGCCGACTGGCATTGCGAGAACATTGACAGAACAGGGCGTTCCGACACCTGCCGGAAAGGAGCAATGGTGTTCCAGCACAGTGAAAAGCATTCTGACCAATGAAAAATACAAGGGCTCTGCTCTATTGCAAAAGAGATTTACGGTGGATTTCCTCACGAAAAAATCTAAGGTGAATGAGGGTGAAGTGCCGCAATACTACATCGAGGACGATCATGAGGCGATCATCCCGAAGGATATATTCATGAGAGTGCAGGAGGAAATGGCACGTCGGTCATCCGAGCGCGATCTGAACGGAAGGCGGCAGGGATTCAGCGCAAACCACGCCTTCTCGCACATGGTGACCTGCGAGTGCTGCGGTGAGCATTTCCGCAGGCTGCACTGGAACAACCGGGGTAAGAAAACAATCGTCTGGCGATGCAAGACCAGACTGGAGGACAAAACACGCTGCTCGGCACGGACAGTCAGCGAGGACACCTTGCAGGAGGCATTTATTGAGGCAATCAATGAGATGCTCGGCAACAGCGACGAATACCTGAAAAAGCTGAAAAGCAACCTGAAAACAGCCATTCACCTTGCAAATCCGCAATCGGCGGAAGCCCTCGCTGAAAGGATGCAGCAATTGCAGCAGGAGCTGATTGACCGGACGGAAAGCGGCGAAAACTATGATGAACTGGCAGAGGAAATCCTGCACCTGCGTGAATTGCAGGAACAGACCGTCATGGTATATCTGCTAAAATAAAACTGAGCCAGCTGAGGGAAAAATGATAATAAAAAAGTGAGCCACAAATAATGAAAATCCTGTATCATAAGAGAAAGAACTTGTATACAGGAGGGATAAGGAGTGGCAATAGCAATGGAGATCTATGAAAAGATCAGATATTATCGAGAGCATACAGACTTCAGCCAGCGTAATGTAGCAAAGATACTGGGGATCTCACGAAACACAGTAAAGAAATACTGGGAAGGACGAACAGTTCCATGGGAACGCAAACCTGGCAGCGGCAGAAAAAATGACATCATTACCGATGAAGTCAAAGCATTTATCATGAAGTGCCTGGATTCTGACCAGAGAGCGCCGCGGAAGCAGCAGCATACAGCACATAAGATATACACACGCCTGGTTGCCGAATGTGGTTTTGATGGCTGTGAAGCTTCTGTAAGACGGACGGTGGCAGAACTCAAAGGCAAGGTGAGCAATGTGTTTGTACCATTGTCCTATGACCCAGCCGAAGCCGTTCAGGTGGATTGGGGTGAGGCAACTGTAATACTTGGCGGGATCAGGCAGAAAATCCAAATATGGTGTATGCGTGAATGCCACAGCGGGGATATCTTTGTTTCCGCTTTTTACCGGCAGAATGAAGAAAGCTTTCTGGAAGGGATCGTAAAAGGACTTGAACATTTTGGCGGAACGCCGCAGAAGATCATTTTTGATAATGCTCGTGTTGCTGTAAAAGAAGGATTTGGATGTCATGCAAAAGCAACAGACAAATATCTTTCCCTGTCGGCACATTATTCCTTCAAACCAGTATTCTGCAATCCGGCACAGGGTCATGAAAAGGGGCTTGTAGAAGGTCTGGTAGGACTTGTCAGAAGAAATTTCTTCGTGCCTGTCCCTAACATATCGACCATAGATGAACTGAATGAAAAGCTTCTGGAATATTGCGCTGTGTACAGAAATCATAAGATACCCGGAAAAGATCTGACGGTAGGTGAAATGGCTGAAAACTGTAAGGATCACTGGATTCCTTTACCGCCGTACCGATATGATACATCAAATACACTTCAGATCAAAGCGGATGATTTCTCACTTGTGAGATTTGATCACAACAAATACTCAGTGCCGTATCAGTACAGCTCCAAAATGATAACGGTCAAAGGCAGCGGCAATCAGGTCATAATGCTGTTCCGAGGTGAGATCATTGCAAAATATGATCGTGATTACCGTCATAACCAGACCCATTATCGTTTAGAGCATTACATCGGATTGATCGAAAAGCGTCCGAGAAGTGTTTACAATGCTGCACCGATCAAGAAAACTGTTCCGACTGAACTTTATCAATTTTTGATGAAACTGAGCAGTCCCAAAGAAATTGTCAAGGTGCTGCGGCTGTACCTGGATACCGGAAATGCGGTATTGAAACACTTGCCTTATGCAGATTCCTACAACATGCTGTATGCAGGAGTGATCGGAAGTCCGGTAAGAAAAATACAGATAGAATCCTCCATCGGGATCGTACCGCCGGATCTCAAACGATATGATTCGCTTCTGAAAGGCGGTGATGCGGTATGAACAGCGTACAGAAAGAAATGATCAGGCTCTATGCAAAACAACTCAGACTGCCGACTTTCAATAACTATGAAAAAGTCATACGACAGCTTTCTGCTGATGATGGTTATGCACAATTTCTGATAGAGCTGATGAAACAGGAGCTTGCAGAACGTTCAGCAGCGAGTCAAAAACGCAGGATAAAAGCTGCGAAATTCCCAACGCTGAAAACGCTGGATGCGTTTGATATGGCAAGACTTGAAAACGTCAGTAAAAGCACCATACAGCAGCTCGCTTCCTGTGATTTCATAAAGCAGCGTCAAAACATTGTCATGATCGGAAATCCTGGGAGTGGAAAGACACATCTTTCGATTGCACTTGGCATGAACGCCTGTGAGGCGGGGTATCGGGTAAAATTTTATACGGCTGTCAATCTTGCTGCTGAGCTTGCAGAAGCGGTCCAGATGAACAGGCTTTCCAAACTTGAAAAGAGTCTCAGTAAGATAGATCTTCTGATCATCGATGAACTCAGTTACCTGACTTTTAACAGGTATCAGTCAGAGATGCTTTTTCAGATCATATCAGAACGTTCAGAAAGAGCCAGCGTTATCATAAGTACAAATCTTGAATTTTCACAATGGACACAGCTTTTTGAAAATGAAATGCTGCTTTCTGCACTCATAGACAGAGTCACCTTCCGATCCTTTGTTCTGAACATGAACTGCAGCTCGTCTTACCGCATCGACTCAACCTTGAATCACGATTAGTGGCTCAAAATTTTTTTATCACAACTGGCTCACTTTTTTATTAGCGAGGTGGCTCAGTTTTTTATTGACAAAGGCATGCATCATAAACTTTATGGAATACAACCTGATTCGGATAATAGTTATAATCTGCAAACATAGAGATACCATCTTTATAAAAATACTCTTTTATTGCCGCCGCACAGCCTGCGCTCCTGCTCTGACCATATTCGCACTGACAAATAATATTCTTGCCGTCTGCATAAGCCCTTACAATAAACGCAGCCATATCGTCTGCCTCGGGAAAATAAGTATCGTATGTATATCCCTTACGTTTGAGAACTTCAAGATTGAGATCTTCAAGCTCACTGTAGAATACAGTGTCGCATATGTCGCTGTAATCCACATGGGTATAGCCCTCGTCAATACGCTTTATTGCAGGGTCGTAAAAACTAATGACGGCGGTATTTTGCGGAAAATTGCCATCAGCCATGACTTTTTCAATTTCTGCTCTTGAATAAACTGTAACTTTCATAAAGCACCTCTGCTATTTTATAAATAGTGAATAAAAGTCTTTATAATCCTTTATTTTTCCAGTCATTCCAAGTTCTGCCAAAGCTACGTATATAGCAGCAGATTTAGCCTGCGTGCTTATACTTTTTTGAGGATTGAACTCAATATCCGTAAATCCGTTAAAATCAAGTATTTTCTTTGCAAGCTTCTCATTTTCGATAATCGCATTGATATAAATATAATTATAGAAAAGTGATTCAGGAATAAGCGGAAAATTTTGTCCGCTGAATCTAAACATAGTCAGTTTACCGCTATTTTTAAGACGTTCATCACGTTTTGCATCTTTCGGAGATACAAGCATCAAATCAGTATATTGACAGCCGTTTTCAAATACTTTTCCTGCCTGATATACGTTTTCTATAGGAAAGCTCTTTTTAAGTTCGGGTACATATTTCATAAGATTGAATGCACTGAGTTCAACACCTATTTGAATAAGTGATTTGCTTGAAATTTCAAGCGGATTTGCTTCCGGATAAATCAATTTGAAACCGTCATGGATTGCTTTTATATTTTTCTGTTTCTGCGAAACTGCAAAACCGCCGTTCCACTTGAACTCAATGTTCACAATATCATAAAAAGGTGCTGAATTTTTAGGGATATAAACCGGTCTTACTGCCATAAAAATAACCTCCAAAATAAAATGATTACTATAAATGTGCATCTTCTGACATGACAAGCTAACAAATACGCAAGCGAAGAAATCAGTCAGAATCGTTTAATACCTTATAACAAATCTCCGTTTAATATAAGGCAATACCGCACAAAGATTGTGCGACAGATGCGTCGGCAAATTTTTCGTCAGATGAAACAAAAAGCGGAGTGAATACTTGATGTATTCACGAGCATTTTTGTGAAATATGACGGGAAATTTGCAAGCAGATGGCGTGCAAAGTCGCCAGACGCTCTTTGTGCGGTAT
>ERZ773260.4311-NODE-4311-length-12121-cov-3.508951_pt1 | contig 12121 bp, 6 predicted proteins | sample MGYA00511387_ERZ773260 | MGnify/ENA primary metagenome ERZ773260 (study PRJEB29015, sample SAMEA2737745) | human gut metagenome | biome: human gut; feature: human-associated habitat; material: faeces | place: China | collected 2012 ... | reverse complement strand
GGGGGGCGGAGCGTTGCTCCGCCCCCATTGCCGCATGGAGGAAAAACGTTGTTTTTTGACAAAAATCGGGGCGCCGGGGCTGAATGGCTGGTGGTGGGCCTGGGCAACCCCGGCGAAAAATATGAGAATACCCGCCACAATGTCGGCTTTCTCACCGTGGACGAGTTGGCCGAGCGGGCCCGGGTGCCCGTGCAGAAGCTGAAGCACCGCGCCCTTACCAACACCTTGGAGGTGGGGAGCGTCAAGGTGCTGCTCATGAAGCCGGTGACCTATATGAACCTGTCCGGCGAGGCGGTGGGGGAGGCCGCCCGCTTCTATAAACTCCCACCGGAGCGGGTGCTGGTCATCACTGACGACGTGTCCCTCCCCGTGGGCAAGCTGCGCATCCGCAAGGGCGGCTCCGCCGGGGGTCATAACGGCCTCAAGAGCATCATCCAGCACCTGGGTACCGACCAGTTCCCCCGGATCAAGGTCGGGGTGGGCCAGAAGCCCCACCCCGACTACGACATGGCCGACTGGGTGCTCTCCAAATTCGCCGGGGAGGATCTCAAGACCATTACAGAGGCCATCCGTAAGGCCGCCGACGCGGTGGAGTGCCTCATTCAGGAGGGGCCGGACAAGGCCATGAACCGCTTTAACGGCTGAGGAGTGCGCCATGATCACCTTTCGAGAAATTGATAAAAGCAACTATATGGAATGCATCTGCCTAAAGGTGAAGGACGAGCAGCGCGGCTTTGTGGCGGATAACGCCCGCTCCCTGGCCGAGGCCCGGTTTGAAGAGGGCCTGTATACCCGGGCCGTCTATTCCGACGGCGTCATGGTCGGATTTGTCCTGTTTGATTATGACCCAGAGCTTCCCGGGTGGTGCATGAGCCGGTTCATGATCGGCGCGCAGTACCAGGGGCGGGGCCTGGGCAAAGAGACCGTGCTCCGCTTTCTGGACTTTATGAGGGAACACATGGGGGTGCGGGAGCTCTACCTCCATGTGGAGCTGGAGAATACGGCGGCCTATGAGATGTATCAAAAGCTGGGCTTCCGCGCCGTCCGGGAGATCCAGTATACCTTTGACGGGGCGGTCTACCGGGAGCGGCGGGTGAAGATTTGCCTCTGAGACTCCCCGCCGCCCATCCCACGCCGGGCCTCCGAACGGCCCGCGCCCACAACTTCCGATCTTTTCTGTGCCGAGGTGTCCTATGAAGCCACTGCTCTCCGCCCTCAACGACATACCTGAATACCGCTCTCTACTGGCGGCCATCGACAACGGGGCCTGTCCGGCGGCCTTTTCCGGGCTGTCGGCGGTGCACCGCGCCCATTTTGCCGCGGGCATCCGCCAGGAGCTGGGCCGCCCCGTGGTGGTGGTGTGCGCCGACGAGGGGGAGGCCGAGCGCATGGCCAGGGATCTGGCCGCCCTGTCGGGGGAGGAGGTGCGCACACTCTCTGCCCGGGAGTTCACCTTCCACAACGCCGCGGTGGTGTCCCGGCAGTACGAGCACCGGCGGCTGTCCACCCTGCGGGCGCTGGCGGCGGGGGAGTGCCCCCTGCTGGTCTGTACGGTGGAGTCTATTCTCCAGCGCACCATTCCCAAAACCCTGCTGACCCAGGCGGCCCAGGTGGTGCGGATGGGAGAGCGGTACGACCTGGGGGAGCTGGCCGGCACCCTGGCCGCCGCGGGCTACACCCGCTGCGAGCAGGTGGAGGGCGTGGGCCAGTTCGCCCTGCGGGGGGGCATCCTGGACTTTTTCTCCCCGGCCCACCCCAAGCCCGTCCGGGTGGAGTTCTTCGGGGACGAGATCGACGCCATGGGCCTCTTCGATCCCGACACCCAGCGGCGCATCGAGAACCTCGGCGCGGCGGAGATCCTGCCGGCGGCGGAGGTGCTGCCCCAGTTTACCCCTGGCGGGTACGGCGGGCTGCTGGATGGGCTGGACCGTCTCATTTCCCAGGCAAAGCGCCGCAAGGGGAGCGAGACACTGGTGCAGACGCTGGAGGAGGACCGGGAGCGGCTGTCGGCCAGCACGGCCTTCCCGGCCATGGACCGCTACATCGCTCTGATCTACCCCGTCATGGCCACGGCGGCGGATTACTTTCCCGAGGACGCGGTGGTGGTGCTCAGCGAGAGCCCCCGGGTGGCCGAGCGGGGAAAGAGCTACCTGTGGCAGTTGGGAGAGGACGCCAAGGCCCTGATGGAGCGGGGAGAGCTGGCCGGGGAGCTGGCTGACTTCGCCCGCACCTTTGAGGAGCTGACCGAGGTGTTGGCCGACTGGCCGGTCTGCTACCTGGACGCCTTCACCTCCTCCCGGTACCCCCAGCGGCCCCGCACCCTGCTCAACCTGCTGACCAAGCAGCTCCCCTCTTACGGCGCCAGCCTGGAGACCGCCGTCTCCGACCTGGCCCACTATGTCTCCGACGGATTCCGCACCGTGGTGCTGGTGAGCAGTGAGCAGCGTGCCCTCAACCTCCAGGCCCTCCTGCGGGAGCAGAAGATGACCACCGCCGTGGATTTCCAGCTCCACGAGCTGCCCGGCTACGGCAAGGCGGTGATTGCCGTGGGGGGGCTCACTGCCGGCATGGAGTACCCGGTGGGGCGCTTCGCCGTGCTCACCGAGGGGCAGTCCCTGCTGGGCAAAAAGCGCAGGAGCAAGCCGGTGACCAACCGGCAGAAGCTGGGCTCCTACGCCGACCTGTCTCCCGGCGACCTGGTGGTACACGAGCACCACGGCGTGGGCCGCTTCCTGGAGATGACCAAGATGACGGTGGACGGGGTGCAGAAGGACTACGTCAAGATCGCCTACGCCGGGGCCGACGTGCTCTACGTCCCCGCCACCCAGCTCGACCTGGTGAGCAAGTACATCGGCTCCGGGGAGGACGCCCAGGAGACCCGCAAGCTCTCCAGGCTGGGGGGCACCGACTGGGAGAAGGCCAAGACCCGGGCCAAGAAGGCCGTCAAGGATCTGGCCAAGGGGCTCATTCAGCTCTATGCCGAGCGGCAGCGCCAACCCGGCTTCGCCTTCTCCCCCGATTCCCCCTGGATGAAGGAGTTTGAGGACGAGTTCGAGTACGCCGAAACCGACGATCAGCTCCGCTGCATCGCCGAGATCAAGCAGGATATGGAACAGGCCCGGCCCATGGACCGGCTGCTGTGCGGCGACGTGGGCTACGGCAAGACGGAGGTGGCCTTCCGGGCCATCATGAAGTGTGTGCTGGACGGCAAACAGGCCGCCATCCTGGTGCCCACCACCGTGCTGGCCCGGCAGCACTACCTGACGGCCAAGCAGCGCTTTGCCAAGTACCCGGTGGAGATCGACGTGGTCAGCCGCTTCCGCACCCAGACCCAGATGAAGGACACCCTGCGGCGGCTGGAGCAGGGGGGCATTGATCTGCTCATCGGCACCCACCGCCTCTTCCAGAAGGACGTGAAATTTAAGGATCTGGGCCTGCTGGTCATCGACGAGGAGCAGCGCTTCGGCGTCCAGCACAAGGAGAAGCTCAAGGAGCTGTCCAAGCAGGTGGACGTGCTCACCCTGTCCGCCACCCCCATCCCCCGCACCCTGAACATGGCCATGAGCGGCATCCGCGACCTCTCCACCATCGAGCAGCCGCCCATCGAGCGCCAGCCGGTGGAGACGTTCGTGCTCGAGTACAATGACGTCATCCTTGCCGAAGCCATGAAAAAGGAGCTGGCCCGGGGCGGTCAGGTCTACTACCTGCACAACCGGGTGGACAACATCGAGTCCTGCGCCGCCCATGTCAGCCAGATGGTACCCGGGGCGCGGGTGGGCATCGCCCACGGCAAGATGACCGAGGAAGAGCTGAACCCCGTCTGGCAGCATCTGCTGAACGGCGAGATCGACATCCTCGTCTGCACCACCCTCATCGAGACGGGCATTGACGTGCGCAACTGCAATACCCTCATCATCGAGGACGCCGACCGGATGGGTCTGGCCCAGCTGTACCAGATCCGGGGCCGCGTGGGCCGCTCGGGCCGGAAAGCCTACGCCTACTTCACCTTCCGGCGGGACAAGACCCTCACCGACATCGCCCAGAAGCGGCTTTCGGCTATCCGGGAGTTCACAGCCTTCGGCTCCGGCTTCCGCATCGCCATGCGCGACTTACAAATTCGCGGCGCAGGCAGTCTGCTGGGCCACAGCCAGCACGGCCACATGGAGGCCGTGGGCTATGACCTCTATGTCAAGATGCTGGGTCAGGCCATTGCCCGGGCCAAGGGCGAGCCCATCCAGCGGGACAAGAGCGAATGCCTCGTGGACCTGCGGGTGGACGCCTTCATCCCGGAGAAGTATATCGCCGACGGCCCGGGCCGCATCGAGGCCTACAAGCGCATCGCCGCCATCCAGACCCCCGAGGACGCCGCCGACGTGCTGGACGAACTCATTGACCGCTACGGCGACCCGCCGCCCTCCGTCAGCGACCTCGTGAACGTCTCGCTGGTGCGGGTCCAGGCCGCCGCCGTGGGCGTCTACGAAGTCACCCAGAAGAAGGATACCCTGCTGTTACAGGTGGAGACGCTGGACCTGGCCATGATACGCGGCCTGCTCATCGCTTTCAATGGCCGGGTGACGGCAGGAGCCGGCACCAAGCCCTACCTCTCGGTGACTCTCCAACCCGACGAAAAGCCGCTGGAACTGCTGCAAAGCATCCTCAAGGCGATGGCCGATATCCTTGCTGCCCCGCCGGAAGAAAACACCGGCAAAAAATAAATTTCACTAGGAGTACACTTATGAAGAAGAAATTCATCGCGCTCGTCTGCGCCCTCGCTCTGGCCGTCGGCCTCGTGGGCTGCAGTCTCTCCACCCCGGATTCCGTAGGCACCATCGGTAACGTGGACATCTCTTCCGGCCTCTATCTGCTGGCCCAGTTCGATGCCTACCAGACCGCCGCCGACCTCGCTTCCGACGACCAGGACGCCACCAAGGTGTCCAGCTTCCTCAAGGCTACCATCACCGTCGATGACGCCACCGGCGAGACCGCCGTGGTCAGCGACTATGTGGCCCAGAAGACCCTCGAGAACCTCGAGTCCTACGCCGCCATCGAGACCCGTTTCGATGAGCTGGGCGGCGTTCTGACCCTCGACGAGGAGACCCAGGCCGACAGCTACGCCTCCCAGCTGATGGAGCAGAACGGGGACCTCTACAAGGCCAACGGCATCGGCCTCGACACCCTCAAGCGGTTTGAGCGCATCCTCATCAAGAGCAACGACCTGCTCGAGATGTGCTACGGCATCGACGGCGAGACCCCCGTCTCCGACGCAGAGCTGACCAGCCACCTCGAGGACGAGATGGTCTACATCCGCTATGTGGTCGTGCCGCTCTACAACACCAGCACCTTCGCTTTTGCCGATGACGACCAGCGCACCCAGATGCTCGAGCTGGCTCAGACCGCCGCCGAGAGCTGCAACGCTGCCATCCCCGATGGGGCCAGCGCCCAGACCTCCGCTTTCAGCGCCGCCGTCGCCGCCGCCCTGCCCGACATCTACGCGGTGCTGGATGGCGAGCCCTCTTCCGACGCGTCTTCCCTCTCCACTGCCCTGCTGGGTTCTGACAACATCGATTCCACCTTCTCCGAGGAAGGCTCCGCCGACGTCGTCCGCGCCCTCAAGCCCGGCGAGGCCGCTGCCGTGCAGTATTCCAGCTATGCGCTGATGATGCTCGTCCGTCTCAACCCGCTGGACGCTGACACGCTGGACAGCCTCCGCGCACAGGCCCTCTCCGACATGAAGAGCGGCGAGCTGCAGGACAGCCTTCAGTCCTATGGCGCCCAGCTGCCCCACGCTCTGGATTCTGCCGCCATGAAGAAGATGCCGGCTTCCAAAATCAAGAACAAACAGTAATTTTCCTTAAAAATAATACAAAAGCTCCGGGGATCTGTTGGTCCCCGGAGCTTTTCTGTACTCATACTGCTTTTCAGATCCCGCTTCGGCCTTCTCAGGCTGTGGCGGGCGGCCCGACATTTTCTAACGCATTCCGATGCAATCCGACGTTTTTATCCATTCTCTCGAAAACAATGCAGATGCATCATTTTTCTTATATTTCGGCGTTATTTTCGCCTTTTAGAGCATCTCAGAATGGGTAGTTTTTGCATTTTTAGTTCCCATAATTTTCCAGTCCATACCTCTTCGACTGGCCTGCACCTCGATTATAGAGGAATCGCTCTCCAATGTCAATAGCCCTGCGCCTATAAAAAGCCCAAGGGCGAGGTCCCTTGCGGAACCTCGCCCCTAGACTATGTGAGATAAATCACTACATGCGCGAACATATAATGTTTATCATTACAGGCCGTGTGCCTGTAATACCTGTTTTATAGCAATTCAACTTTTTAATGCAGCAGCGTTGAATTGCATATCGCAAACATGCTGTTATCCTGAACATTTTCATATACAAGGACTTTGTGGTCTGCCTCGATGGGTTCAGTATAGTGCATTTTTACAGGATTGTCAATATATGGTATTATTTTCGACATTTTAGCCAATCAGGAGCCGTGAAAAACAGCAAAATGCTCTGCCCGCGCAGGGACAAATGGCCGAGAGCCCGTTCATGCTTTTACTGCCTTTTCAAACTCCGCTTCCAGTGCCTCGTTGACGGCGCGGACGGCGGCGGCATCGGGTTTGATGGCTGTACGGTCATAGGTGAACAGGCCGTTCACCTCGTCCTCCACGTCGGTCAGCTGGGTGTACACCAGCGCCGAGAGGCCTTTTTTCAGCTGCGGGAGAATCGTCTTGCGCTGCAAATCGCAGTAGCGCTCGGTCAGCTCTGCCCGGCTTCTGGCCGTGCCGTAGCCGTAGGTCTTCCGGGGCGGCTCATGGCCGGGCATGGGCCATGCAATGCCGCCGTACTCGCTGAGGGCCACCGTGCGCACGTTCGGGCGGATGCGGAGCGGATAGAAGTAGTTGTGGATGGAATGCACATCTCCCCCGCCCCGGTCGAACCAGCCGCTGGCCTCGTCCACCGGACGAGACGGGTCGAGGGCGCGGAGGGTCTCGGTGGCTTTCCGCGCGTCGAACTGGCCCCACCCCTCGTTGAACGGCACCCAGCACCCGATGCAGGGGTGCCGGCGCAGGGCGGCTACCGTGTCGGCCAGCTCCCGGGCGTACTCCTCCCGGCTGTGGGCGCTGCCCCGGCCCAGAAAGCCCCACAGCAGCTTCCCGTCCGGGGCGCGGCGCATCAGGGGCTGTAAGGCGTTAGTCAGGTAGGTGACGTACCACATCGGGTAGGCCCCGCCGCCGTTGACCATGTCCTGCCAGACGATGATGCCCAGCTTATCGCAGTGGTAGTACCAGCGCTCCGGCTCGATTTTTGCGTGCTTGCGCAGCAGGTTGAAGCCCAGCTCCCGCACGGTGTGCAGTTCGTGCGCCACAGCCGCGTCGGAGGGCGGGGTGTAGAGGCCGTCGGGCCAATAGCCCTGGTCCAGCAGGCCGTTGAGCAGGATGGGCCTGCCGTTCAGGAAAAAACGCCGGATGCCCTTTGCATCCTCTTTGCACTCCCACTTGCGGAGGGCGAAATAGCTGTGGACGGTGTCGAAGCCCTCCTCTTCGCCCTGGGTCGTTCCGACGGTCAAATCGTAGAGGAAGGGGCTGTCGGGGCTCCACGGGAAGAAATGCTCTTCGGCGATGTTCAGGGTCACTTCGCCGTCCCGGTCGGCCTCGTCGCTGCCCCAGTCCTCGGCGATGGTCACGCCGCCGGCCCGCACCACGGCCCAGAGGTTCACCGCGCCGCCGGGCTTTGCAGTGTGGGCTTTCACCGTCACCGTCCGGGCGTCGTAGTCCGGGGTGACGGTCAACGTATCGATGTGATTTTCCGGCACCCGCTCCAGCCAGACCGTCTGCCAGATGCCGCTCTGGGCCGGGTAGAACATCCCGCCGGGCCGGAGGGTCTGCTTGCCCCTCGCCTGCGTTCCGGTGCCGGTGGGGTCCTGCACGGCCACCCAGAGGGTGTTGCGGCCCTGCGGGCGGAGCAGGTCGGTGATGTCCAGTGTGAAGGGCCAGTAGCCGCCCCGGTGTCCCCCGGCCAGACGGCCATTGACCTCCACCGCGCAGGCGTAGTCCACAGCCCCGAAGTGGAGCAGGACGCGCCCGCCCTCCCCCGCCGGGGGCGTGAAGGTGCGGTGGTAGTGGAGCCACTGGCCGGGCTGCAGCGTCCGGCCCACGCCGGAGGCTTTCGCCTCGGGCGAATAGGGTACGAGGATAGCGCCGTCCCACTTTGCCGGGAACTCTGAGCTCTGGGTGATGGCGTAGTCCCACGGGCCGTTCAGGTTGACGTAGCTGTCCCGGCGCATGCTCGGGCGGGGATATTCGGGGAGCGGATGCATTTTAGTACCTCTTTTTCATAAGCTAGTCAGATTTGGCTCTCCTGAAACAGGAGAGCCGGCAAGTGTCAGCGAGACTGAGAGGTTTTATAGGCTGCGGTCAGCTTTTCCAGTGCGGGCAGGCTGCGCTTCACCTTCTCGGTGTCGATGCAGTAGGCAAAGCGGACATAGCCCTTGACGCCGAAGGTGTCGCTGGGGACCAGCAGCAGATCGAACTCCCGGGCCTTGCGGCAGAAGGCGTTGGCGTCCTCTTCCAGCGCCTTCGGGAAGATATAAAATGTGCCGCCGGGACGCTCCACCTCAAAGCCCAGCTCGGTGAGCTTGTCGTACAGCAGGTTCATGTTCGTCTCGTAGACGGACAGATCGCTGGTGACGTCGAGGCACTCGGCAGTGGCTTTCTGGATGATGCTGGGCGGGCAGTTGTGGCCGGTGAAGCGGGAGATCTGGGCCATCATGTCCACCAGCACGTCTTCCCCCTCGCAGCCGGGCCGGACGGCCACATAGCCCAGACGTTCGCCGGGCAGGCTCAGGCTCTTGGAGAAGGAGAAGCAGGTCAGGGTGTGGGGGTAGAACGCTGCCGGATACGGCACCTTTTTGCCGTCGAAGGCGATGTCACGGTAGGGCTCGTCGCTGACGAGGAAGATGTTGTGGCCGAAAGCCTTGCTCTTCTCGGTCAGGATGTCGGCCAGACGGCTCAGGGTCTCGGCGGAGTAGACGACGCCGGTGGGGTTGTTCGGGGTATTGATGAGGACGCAGGTGACGTTCTCGGTCAGCATCTCTTCAAAGGCGTCGAGATTCGGCTGGAACGCCGGTGCCTGAGGCGGCACGACCTTCAGCACAGCGCCGGTCCCCTCCACATAGGGGCCGTACTCGGGGAAATAGGGGGCGAAGGTCAGCACCTCGTCGCCGGGCTTGGTCACAGCGCGGACGGCGTGGGCGATAGCGCCCGCCGCACCGGTGGTGGGGAAAATATCCTTCTGCTCATAGGGCAGGCCGAAGGTCTTTGCCAGATGGGCCGCAACGGCGGTGCGGAAGCCCGGGTCGCCCTGACTGGGGCAGTAGCCGTGGAGGGCGACAGGCTCTTCCTTGGCCAGCAGGGTCTGCATGGCTTTGGTGAACTTGTCCGGGCAGGGGACGCTGGGGTTGCCCAGCGAGTAGTCGAACACGTTCTCACAGCCTATCTCGGCGGCGCGCTGTTTGCCGTACATGAAAGTCTCGCGGATGACGCTCTTGTGGCCCAGCATGGCGCGGTAAGTCTCGTTCAGCATAATACGTTCCCTCTTTTTCTTATTGATCCTCTTCCGGCAGAGCGGAGGCATAGCTCTGCTCCACCTTCACCATACAGCAGTATCCCGGGTCCTGCTCCTTGACGAAATTGCACATCTCGGCCAGCCGCGCGTCCTTGTCGCCGGTGTAGCCCGCCGGGAACACGAGGTCGAACAGCACGTTGGTGTGGCTGTCCCCCGGCACGATGCGCAGGTCATGGATGGACAGACGGGGGTCCATCTGGCGGGCTTTTTCCATCAAACGGCTCCGCAGGATGCCTACGGCGGCGTCCGACGTCACGATGGGGTCGTAGTGGATGGTGACCTGTAAGTGGTCTTTTTTCAGAAAATCCCGCTCGATGTTGTCGATGATGTCGTGGGCTTCCAGCGGGTCGGCCTCGGCGGGGAACTCGATGTGGAGCGAGGCGAACTGATGCCCCGGGCCGTAGTCGTGGACCATCAGATCGTGGACGCCCAGCACCCCCGGGTAGCTCATGACGGTGTGCTCGATGTGCTCCACCAGCTCCGGCGAGGGGCTCTCGCCCAGCAGGGGGCTGAGGGTGTCCATCATAAGCCCCCAGCCCGACCAGAGGATGAACGCCGCCACTGCCACGCCCATGAGGCCGTCCAGCACGTCCCAGCCCGTCAGGTGGGAGAGGACGGTGGACAGGAGCACGGCGCCGGTGGTCAGCACATCGTTCCGGCTGTCGGCGGCGGTGGCCATCAGAGTCTCGGAGTTGATGCGCTGGCCGATGGTCTTGTTGAAGCGGCTCATCCAGAGCTTGACGCCGATGGACGCCGCCAGCACCCCCACACTGAGCCAGCTGAACACCACTGCCGTCGGGTGGAGCACTTTGAGCGCAGATTCTTTCAGCAGCGAAAGCCCGATGGCGAGGATGGTGACGCAGACCACAAGGCCCGCCAGATATTCGTACCGGGCGTGGCCGTAGGGATGCTTTTCGTCCGGGCCTTTGGCCGCCAGCCGGAAGCCCACGAGGCTCACCACGTTGGACGAGGCGTCCGAAAGGTTGTTCAGGGCGTCGGCCATGATGGCGATGGAGCCGAACAGCGTCCCCGCCGCCAGCTTGCCCAGACAGAGCAGGAGATTGCAGGCCATGCCCACGAGGCTGGCCAGATTGCCGTAGGCCGTGCGGACGGCGGCGTTCTTGGTATCGTCCGGGTGCCGGACGAACAGGCGGATGAGCAGTTGTGTCATAAAATTCCCTCTCAGCAGGTATTTCGATGCTACCAGTATAGCACTGCACTTTATGGTTTTGAAGTATTTCGGTAAAATTTTTCGGGTATGCAAAGCCCCCGGCGGGGAAGTTCCCTGCCGGGGGCGGCGTTTTTGGGGGCCAAGCGCTCCTTACTTATCGGAAGGCTTGCTCAGGTCGATGCTGCGGATGATCTTGCGCACGGGCAGCACGCTCTTGGCGTTCATGGACAGCTCGTCCACGCCCATCCGCAGGAAGGTCTCGGTGAGGGCGGTGTCCGCGCCCAGCTCGCCGCAGATGCCCACCCAGATGCCGTGGCGGTGGCCCGCGTCGATGGTCATCTTGATGGCCCGGAGCACAGCGGGGTGGTGCGGGTTGAAGAAGGGCTCCAGCTTTGCGTTCTGGCGGTCCAGAGCGCAGGTGTACTGGGTCAGATCGTTGGTGCCGATGGAGAAGAAGTCACACTCCTCGGCCAGCTCGTCGGCGATGAGGACAGCGGCGGGCGTCTCGATCATGGTGCCGACCTCCAGCTTCTCGTCGAACTTCTTGCCCTCAGCCCGCAGTTCCGCGCGGCACTCATCCAGCACGGCCTTGGCATCCTGCAGCTCCCGCAGGCTGGTGATCATGGGGAACATGACGCTCATGTTGCCGTAAGCGGAAGCGCGGAGCAGGGCGCGCAGCTGGGTCTTGAAGAAGTCCTTCCGGGTCAGGCAGATGCGGATGGCGCGGTAGCCCAGCGCGGGGTTTTCCTCGTGGTCCAGCTTCATGTAGTCCACGGTCTTGTCTGCGCCGATGTCGCAGGTGCGGACGACCACCTTGCGGGGTGCAAGGCTCTCGAGCACCTGCTTGTATGCCTCAAACTGGTAGTCCTCCGTCGGGAAGTCCTTGCAGTTGAGGTAGACGAACTCGGTGCGGAAGAGGCCGACGCCGTCGGCGTCGTTCTGCTGCACAGCGCCCACGTCGCTCATGCCGCCGATGTTGGCAAAGACGTTGATGGTCTTGCCGTCGAGGGTGGTGTTGGACTTTCCCTTCAGCTCCTGCAGCAGGGCCTGCTTTTTCTGGTCTTCCTGCTGGCGCTTTTTCAGGCTCTTGAGCAGGTCGGGGGTGGGGTCAACGTAGACACAGGCGTTGTAGCCGTCCACGACCGCCATCTTGCCGTCCCAGTCGTCCTGGATGACCTTGCACTGGATAAGGGCGGGGATGTTCATGCTGCGGGCGAGGATGGCGGTGTGGCTGTTGGAGCTGCCCTCCCGGGTGATGAAGCCCAGCAGCAGGCTCTTGTCCATGCGGACCGTCTCGGACGGGGCCAGGTCCTCGGCCACGAGG
>ERZ773260.4307-NODE-4307-length-12136-cov-5.944127_pt1 | contig 12136 bp, 8 predicted proteins | sample MGYA00511387_ERZ773260 | MGnify/ENA primary metagenome ERZ773260 (study PRJEB29015, sample SAMEA2737745) | human gut metagenome | biome: human gut; feature: human-associated habitat; material: faeces | place: China | collected 2012 ... | reverse complement strand
TGGCGGCGACGAAGAACACGGCGTTCATGTACATGGAGGAGGGCATCCGCTGCAATGCGGTTTCCCCCGGCGGTGTGGTAACCGACATTCCGCTTGTCATGCCGCCCTCCGACGAGTTCGGCTTCAGCCGGACGAGCAAGCTGCTGGACTTCTCCGGGGAGCTTGCCATGCCGGAGGATCTGGCGGACGCGATTCTGTTTCTGGCCAGCGATCAGTCCCGCTATGTCAACGGCGAGGAGCTGAAATGCGACGGCGGCTGGACCTGCTTCTGAGCATCCAAGCAACATAACAGCACAGGCGGCCCGTACAGAGCCGCCTGTGTCATCTTGAAATCAGGGAGGAACTTACATAAAAAGGCCATAACGGTCGTGACAGGCGGCCATGGCGGCATGGGCAAGGCGATCTGCAAGGAGCTTGGAAAGACTTCTGCGATCGTGCTGGCAGGCCGTAATCCTGCAAAGCTGGAAACGGCAAAAGCGGAGCTGGACGAGCTTGGTGTGGAGAGCGATCTTTGCAAAACTGACATTGCAGATCGCGCACAGGTGCAGGCACTGGCAGACTATGCTGCATCGCTGGGCAGCGTGAAGCAGATCATCCACACCTCCGGTGTGTCGCCGAGCGATACAGGGACGGAAAATATCATCAAAATCAACGCAGTTGGCGCAGTCAATATGGTTGAGGCGTTTTATCCGGTTCTGGCCGGGGACGGCGTGATGATCAATTTTGCCTCTGTCGCTGCCTATACCATGCCGCAGACGGACGAGTGGACGGATGCGTTTGAGGCATGGAATGAGCCGGACTTCTATGACCGGCTGTTATCTCACGCCCATGCATCAGAAGCTCATCGACAATCAACCGGAAACTGCAGAAAATCAGCTGGAGCTGATTCCGGCCGGACGCTGGGGCCATCCCTATGAAATGGGTGCGCTGACCGCTTTCCTCTGCTCGTCCGGAGCCGGGTATGTCAACGGCGTGGATATCCTCGCCGATGGCGGCCAGAACGCCGGGATCTTTGTTCCGCAAATTTAGTCAACTTTTTCGCCAAGTGCTTTCAGAATAGCGAAATAAAAATGGACATGAAATGGGCGGCTCTCCGATCGGGGAAGCCGCCCATTTTGAAGGGATGAATCGTAGAAATCAGTTTGTCAGCTTCGAAATCATTCGATAGCCTGGAGCTCCTTGTCCAGCTCCTCCAGATGGGGCTTCAGAAATGCAGACTGCGGGAAGCTGGCAAGCTTGCGCAGCGTCAGACCGCCGACGAGCTTCATCTGCGGATTTCTGGAAGCATCGGGGCTGTATTTGTCCAGCACCGCTGCCGCCGCCGGGTTCTTCAGGATGTCCTTTACCTTACTGTCGAGAGAAAATGCCATAAGAATAGCCTCCTTTTCTTTGATTCTCTGGTAATATTGTACAGAATCGCGGTCAAAAAGGAAATCCTGCAAACTGCAGGAGAATCTGCCGTGTTATCCGTTCAAATTGTGGGGCGGCTCACGCTTCTTCGGACTCGCAGTTTTTCTGCATGCAAAAGCTCCCCTCAAGGCAGGCCTCGAGGGGAGCTGGATCGTTGTTGTAGATCTTTACGCCTTCTGTTCCTGCTCCGCGATCTGCTTGAGCAGAATTTCCTCGGCATAGCCGCAGGCGCGCTCGACGGAGCCTGCCTCGAACGGATTGGCCAGATTGGCGTAGCGCAGCGTCTCGAGATAGCTGCGGCTGCCGCCGGTCTTGCAGAGCTTGAGGTAGTCCTGCCATGCGGCAGCCTTGTCCTCGGCGTACTTCTTCTTGAACTCCATCGCGCCCATGGTCGTGAGCGTGTAGTTGATGTAGTAGAAGGGGTAGAGATAGATGTGCAGCTTGTGGTACCAGTAGCCGCCGCGCTCCAGGAAGGGATCGCTCTCATACTTGCGCCACGGCATGTACTTCTCCTCCAGCAGATGCCACTGGTAGGTCCGCTCCTTCGGCGTCAGCTCCGGATGGGCATAGCAGATATGCTGGAACTCGTCCACGGCCACGCCGAAGGGCACGAAGGTCAGCGCCTCCTGCAGGTGGGCGAAGCGGAACTTGTCCGCCTGATCACCGAAGAACCACTCGGCATAGGGATAGGCAAACTGCTCCATAGACATGGAGTGGATCTCGGCAATGTCGGTCGACTCGCTGTAATAGTCCGAGATGGGCTGGCTGCGCATGGCCATATAGCCGGCAAAGGCGTGGCCAAGCTCGTGGGTCAGCACCTGCATATCAAAGATCGTGTGGTTGAAGCAGGAGAAGACAAAGGGAGCCTTCAGGCTGGGCAGGCTCGTCATGTAACCGGTGGATGCCTTGCCCGGCTTGTTCTGCAGATCCATCAGCTCGTGGTCGATCATGAAATCGATGAACTCGCCGGTCTCCGGGCTGATCTCGTGGTACATCTTCTGGGCAGTCTTCACCATGAAGGCATCGTCACCCGCGGGCTCGGCATTGCCGTCCGGGAACACCATCTTCTCATCGTGCCACATGACGTGGTCGATGCCGAGGCGCTTGGCCTGCGCGTCATAGAGCTTTTGGCACAGCGGGACAAGGAACATGCGCACCTGCTCGCGGAAAGACGCGACCTCCTTTTCGCCGTAGTCCGTGCGGCTCTGCTCGAGATAGCCGACGGGGATGTAGTTCTCATAGCCGAGGTTCTTGCCCATCTGGTTGCGGATGCGGATCAGCTCGTCCCAGATCTCCTCCAGACGCGGCTCGTTGTCCTCGTAGAATTTGGCGTAGGCCCTGACGGCAGCGGCGCGCATGGCACGGTCGGGGTGCTCGAAATACTTCTGCACGCCGTAGAGGTTCAGGGTCTTGCCGTCGAAGGGAATTTCCGCAGTCGCCATGATCTTCTGATATTCGTTGGTCAGGCGGCTCTCCTGCTGGCGCAGCGGGATGTTGGCCTCGCAGAACAGCTTCTTCTGCAGATCCATGGAGACAAAATACTGCTTGCCGAATTCCTTCTCAATGTCCGGGCGGAAAGGGCTGGACGCGATGGCCTCGCTCAGCGCGACCTCCTCGCCGCCGAGGGTCGGCAGCGTGTCGTCAAGATAGGCGACCTCCGTTTCATAGAATTCATCACGGGTGTTCAGCGTATGGCGGATGTTCGCGATGGAATACTGCGTGGACAGCTCGCAGTTTTCGCGGTCGATCTTCAGCATCAACGCACGCAATGCGTCATAGCTTTCCGCCTGCTCAGCCGCAGCCTTCCATTCAGTGAGCTTTGCACGGTGTGCCTCCAGATCGGGGCGCTTATATTCCAGGGTCGAAAATCTGAAATTGTCCATGGCGTTCCGGTTTCTCCTCACATTTTATAGAATTAAGGGGCTTGTCGTGGTGCGGGTATGGGGACTTGAACCCCAACGCATCTCTGCACAGGAACCTAAATCCTGCATGTCTGCCAATTCCATCATACCCGCGTATCGATCAAATTGAAAACGGAGAATGAGTTCCGCTTCCAACTCATTATAATTCTATCATTCCGGCTGCAAGTTGTCAACGCCTTGTATGCTTTGCACAAGTTTTCCTGTAGGGAAACAATTTTCCCTGCATAATTGCTTGACTTTCGCGAAGTGAAACGGTACAATAAACAGTGGATTTGTTTGTTTGCTCTGTGCATTGGGGTAGCCGGAGGAAGCATTACTTTTTCGTGACACACGCACCCAATTTGAAGAACAGGAGGTGTATTCCGGCAATGGAATGGTATGGTTACGTCCTGCTCGTCGCAGGACTGCTGATTGTAGCATTTATCTTCTTTCTGATCGGCATGCTCTATCGCAAGAAAGTCGCGGAGCGTGAGATCGGAAGCGCAGAAACCGAAGCAACGCGTATCATCAACGAAGCCATCAAGGGCGGCGAGAATAAGAAGCGCGAGATGCTCGTGGAAGCGAAAGAGGAAATTCATAAATCCAGAACCGAATACGAAAAGGAAGTCAAGGAGCGCCGTGCTGACCTGCAGAAGCAGGAGCGCCGCCTCCAGCAGAAGGAAGAGTCTCTCGACAAGAAGCTCGACGCCTTCGAACGCAAGGAAGACGATCTCCGCCGCCGTCAGGCAAACATTGCCGCCACGCAGGACGAGGTCGAAATGATCAAGAAGAGCCAGCTCGAAACGCTGGAAAAGCTCTCCGGTCTGACGCAGGAGGAGGCTAAGAACCACCTGCTGAAGAATCTCGAAAACGAATGCAAGCATGACGCCGCGCTCAAGATCAAGGAGATCGAGACGAACCTCAAGGACAACGCCGATCAGCTCGCCCGCGAGATCATCTCCATCGCCATCCAGCGCTGCGCCGCCGACCACGCCGCCGAAACGACTGTCTCCGTCGTCGCTCTGCCGAACGACGAGATGAAGGGCCGCATCATCGGCCGCGAGGGCCGCAACATCCGCACACTCGAGACGATCACCGGCGTCGACCTCATCATCGACGATACGCCGGAGGCCATCACCGTTTCTTCGTTCGATCCCGTGCGGCGTGAGGTCGCACGGCTGGCGCTCGAGAAGCTCATCGCCGACGGGCGCATCCACCCGACACGCATCGAGGACATGGTTGAAAAGGCCCGCCGCGAGGTCGACCACACGATCAAGGTCGAGGGTGAGCGCGCCGCGTTTGAGACGGGCGTCCACAATCTGCACCCGGAGATCATCAAACTGCTGGGCCGTCAGAAATACCGTACTTCCTACGGCCAGAACGTCCTGAACCACTCCATTGAGGTTGCACACATCGCGGGTCTGCTCGCGAGCGAGCTGGGCGTCGATGTGACGCTGGCCAAGCGCGCAGGTCTGCTGCATGACCTTGGCAAGTCCGTCGACCACGAGATGGAGGGCAGCCACGTCCAGCTCGGCGTGGAGCTTGCGAAGAAGTACAAGGAAAATCCCGTCGTCATCAACGCCATCGAGGCGCACCACGGCGACGTGGAACCGCAGACCACCATCGCCTGCCTCGTTCAGGCGGCTGACGCCATCTCCGCCGCACGCCCCGGTGCAAGACGCGAGAACGTCGAGAACTATATCCGCCGTCTGGAGAAGCTCGAAGAGCTGACCGGCTCCTACCCCGGCGTCGAGAAAGCCTACGCCATCCAGGCGGGCCGCGAAGTCCGCATCATGGTCAAGCCCGAAGAAGTCACCGAGGACAACATGATCCTGCTGGCGCGCGAGATCGCGAAGAAGATCGAATCCGAGCTGGAATACCCCGGCCAGATCAAGGTCAACGTCATCCGCGAGACCAAGGCAGTCGAATACGCGAAATGATCCCCAAAAACAGCATCCCGGCCTGAAAACAGGCCGGGATGTTTTTTGTTTTGTGCAGAGGCCGGAGCGGAAATTGGCCCCTACATGGTGCAGCAAAAATGATAGATCAATCGAAATAATCGCCCCAGCCTTCGTCATCGTAGGCATAATCGTCCCAGCCGTCGCCCGGATCCGACCACGGGTCGTAGTCGTCATAATAATCCTCTTCGTCGGGGTCCCAGCCTGCGTCGTTGGCTTCCATGTATTCGCCGGTGTCGTCGTCGATGTAGCCGTCGCTGCCGTAGGAGATGAATTCGTTCTCATAGCCATTCCAGTACCAGACGTCGCCGTCCTCGTCGTACCAGTAGTACGGCGAGCCGTAATCGCCGGGATCGGAATACTGCGGGGCAGGCTGCGCGGGCACGGGCTTGGGCGCGGTGCTCCAGCCGGCGGTGTAGGAGATCGTCTCCAGCATGTTGTTGCAGATGTCAAAGTAGTTGCGGATGCGGCCTTCGACCGCGATCGTCACCGCGACGAGCGCATAGCCCGTCGGGCCATAGTAGCGCACCTCAATACAGCCGCGCACGGGCTGGTTCGGGCCGTCGTTGAAGATGGAACCGTCGAGCCATAGATAGCCGGTCATGCTGTAATGGTCGCCGTTGTCCTTGAAGTTCGAGCCGAAGGATTTGAGGACTTTATTGCCGTACATGCTGCTGAGCAGACCGTCGAGCATGTGCTTCATATAGGGCTTTGCGACGGCCGCGCCCTGCGTCATGTAATCGTCGTAGCCGGAGATGGGCTGGAAGGCGATCATGATGTTGGAATAGTAGTCCTCGGTGCCCTCCTCCATGACGGCGTTGAAGCTCAGCGCGTTGGAGACGCTCGGATGCTCGTGCGCCTCCATCTGGCTCGGATAGTTGATCGTGACATTCGGGAAGCCGCCGGGGAAGCTGGCCGTCTGATCCAGCTCGTCATCCGGCACGGGCAGGAGGATGATATCGTCGCAGGCAGTGAGGGAGTTGCCCTTTTCATCGCTCAGGCCGCCGTAGGCCGTCTCGTTGAGGGTGGTGAAATAATTGCCATCGGGCAGATAGAGCGCGATATCACCCTCCTGCACCACGACCTGGCCGGGATTGACGCGCTCGCCGTAGAGGTTGATGGCGACCCACTCATAATCGTCGCCGATGACGAGGTAGAACGGTTCTTCGTCATATTTCCAGCAGCCGACAAAGGGCGCGAGTCCGACAGACAGATCTTCTTCCTCTTCGAAGGTATAGCCCGTCAGATCATCCGAGTAATCCTCGGGTGTCTCGTCGTATTCGTCCGGATTGTAATGGTTGGTGATCTCGATGGGCACTTCGCCCTCCGGCGGCAGGAAGACGACATAGTCGCCGTCCGTCAGCTCGAAATCCAGCTCGTCGACGCTCGTGTCGTACAGGATGTAATCCTCTTCGCCGTAGACAAGGATGTTCCACATGGTGGGGATCTCGGATTCCTTGTACGTGCCGAGCACGGCCAGAACGCTCTCGCCGTCGCCGAGCAGTTCGTCCACGTAGTTTTCGCCCCAATCGGTGTCTGTAGAGGGCGTGATGCAGACGGAGGTGATGCCGTGGCCGCTGCGGTTGACGAGCGTGACGGTGACGGTCGCCTCCTGTTCGCCGCAGCCGGTGAGCGTCAGCGCGCAGAGCAGCGCGAACGCCAGCGCCAGCAGCGCTTTTTTCAGATATTTCATTTCAGGTTTTCCCCTTTCAAGCGTCGTTGCCACGGTATTGTGGCCCACCTTGATTATACGCGGAACGCAGCAGGGGAGACAATTAACCAAAGGTTAGGATTTTGCATCGCGCAGCGTGGGGAGGGCCGCGCGGAGCGCGGCAGTGAACTGCTCCGGCTCGAGATCGGCATAGTTTACGACGACGCGGCCCAGCGCCGCCGCGTCCGGCGCACCGACGTAAAAGCCGGACAGCGGCGGCATCTCCAATCCCGCCGCGCGGAGCTTCGCTTGCAGCGCGTCATCGGTCAGGTCTGTGCGGAATTGCAGCACGAAGTGCAGCCCCGCGTCGGCGCGGAGGATCGTGCAGACCTCGGCGAACGGCGGTTCAGCCAGCGCGGCGCGCAGCGCAGCGAGCTGCGCACGGTAATGCTTGCGCATCCGGCTGAGGTGGCGCTCGAAATAGCCGCCGTCGAGAAAGCGCGTCAGCGTCAGCTGCTCGAACGCCGGGACGGTGCAGCTGTAAAAGCCCATCTTTTCCTCCCAGGCGTCCAGCAGCCGCGGCGGCAGGATCATGTAGCTGATACGAAGCGCGGGCGCGATGGTCTTGGAAAACGTGTTCATATAAATTACGCGCCCGGCAAAATCCATCGTCTGCATCGGCGGGATGGGCCGGCCGGAGAAGCGGAATTCGGAGTCGTAGTCGTCCTCGATCAGGAAGCGGTCGCCCTCCGCCGTCATCCATTGCAAAATCGCCTGCCGCCGTGCGATGGGCGTGACGATGCCGGTCGGGTAGTGGTGCGACGGCGAGAGGTGCAGAATTTCCGCGCCGCTGGCGGAGAGGGCGTCGGGGATCACTCCGTCGTCGTCCATCGCGATGGCCCGGCACTGCACGCCAGAGGCGGCGTAGATGCGCGCGATCTTGCGGTGGCCGAGCGTCTCGAGGCCGTAAATACGATCCCTGCCGAAGAATTCGAGCAGCAGGTGATAAAAATATTCCGCGCCTGCGCCGATGTAGACCTGCCGCGGCTCGACGTGCATACCACGGCGGCGGAGCAGATCGTCACAGATTGCGCGCCGCAGCGCATAGAGACCCGCGCCGGGCATCGGGCGAAGCAGCGCCTCGCCCTCGTCGAGGATGACGCCGCGCATCAGCTTCGCCCAGACGGAAAACGGGAATAAGGCGGCGGAGGGCTTCGCGGGCGGTTCCGGGGCTTCCGGCTTGGCCGGGACGCGCGGCTGCGGCTCCGCGGGCTGGAGGGCGGAGAGCTGCTCGACATAGTAGCCGGAGCGCTGCCGCGCGGTCACATACCCTTCCGCCAGAAGCTGGGCATAGGCCGTCTCAACGGTGATCTTGCTGACGTTCAGATGCTCGGCCAGCGCCCGGCGGGACGGCAGCTTTTCCCCGCCCGCGAGCTGCCCGGAGAGGATGTCCGCGCGGATGGCGCGGTAGAGCTGTTCATAGAGCGGCGCGCCGCCCGGCGCGCGGGAAAGTTCGTAGGTTCGGAGCATCGCTGGCCCTGCCTTTCGGTACATTTTTTGTATTTCAGAAATGCCAGTTCCATCTTACTATGCCCCCGCATGGCTTGTCAATGGAAGGTGTTGAAAGTTGGGCGGCGGTCTGTTATCATGGGGTAAGCGTCAGTTGACAAGGGCACACACGCTCGTGAGCTGAACCGAACTACCAAAAAGTCCTTCGTAGTTTTTCGCGGAGGATAAACGGCGGCTGGCACGGCAGACGAGGAAGATGGGCTGACGCCCATCGACGAGGATAACAACGCCAGACGTCGTTTTGCCCCGCGAAAAACCGTGCGTGCCCTTGCCAGCTGACGCTAAAGGAGGCGTTTTCATGATCCGATTCAACAATGATTATAACCGCACCGCACATCCGCGCGTGTGGGAGGTATTGCAGCAGGCCGCACAGGAGAGCCATCCGGGCTACGGCACGGACGACTGGTGCGCGCGGGCGGAGGGCATCATCCGGGAGCTGACCGGGCAGCCGGACGCTGCGGTCTGGTTCTTCCCCGGCGCGACGCAGGCGAATTTCATCGTGATCTCGGCGGCGCTCTCGCCGGTCGAGAGCGTCATCTGCGCCGAAACCGGTCACATCCAGTGCCATGAGGCCGCGTCGGTCGAGCACGTCGGCCACAAGCTGCTGGCCCTCCCGGCGACGGACGGCAAGATCACGGCGGAGCAGATCGCAGAGTGCGCGGCGGCGTATTACGAGGGCGGCGAACCGGAATACTGGACGGCCCCGAAGTTCGTCTACATCTCCTTCCCGACCGAATCCGGCACGCTTTACAGCAAGGCGGAGCTGGAGGCAATCCACAGCGTGTGCAGAACATACGGGATGTATCTGTTCGTCGACGGCGCGCGGCTCGGCTACGGACTCGGCGCGGAAGAGAACGACGTGACGGTGTGCGATCTTGCGGCGCTGGCCGATGCGTTCTACTTCGGCGGGACGAAGTGCGGCGCGATGTTCGGCGAGGCCGTTGTGCTGACGGCGGACGCGCTCAAGCCGCGCTTCAAGGCGTACATGAAGCAGAACGGCGCGGTGCTCGCCAAGGGGTGGCTGCTGGGCGCGCAGTTCTGTGCGCTGCTGGAGGACGGGCTGTATTTCCGAATCACGGCGGAGGCCGACAGGCTGGCGCTGCGCGTCAAGGCGGCGTTTGCCGAACGGGGCATCCCCTTCCATGTGGACAGCCCGACGAACCAGCAGTTCGTCTGCCTGACGGACGCACAGGCGGAGACACTCGGGCGCGAGTTCACGTTCGAGGAGGAGGGCCGCACGGCGGACGGATTGCGCATCGCGCGCTTCTGCACCAGCTGGGCCACCACTGAGGAAGAAGTGGATACCTTGATTGCGGCTATCCGCGCTCTCTGAAACTCCGCGATAGACCCTGTAGGGGCGGACGCCTCTGTCCGCCCGAATCCCCGCCGCAGCGGAAAGCCCCCCTCTTCGTAGAGGGGGGACAGATTGCCGCAGGCAATCAGGGGGGGAGAAGAATGAAAACTCCCCCAGACCTCGCTTCGCTCGGCCAGCCCCCTCTTTGGTAGAGGGGGCCTTTGTATGCATTGCTTGCCCGATCATAAAAGGAACCCCCGTCCACCGGACGGGGGCTTCTTTATTTCTGTTACTCTTCGTGCGCGGTGACGGCGATGTGCAGCTCGTCGAGCTGCTTCTGCGTGACCTCGCTGGGTGCGCCCATGAGGATGTCCTGCGCGTTTTTGTTCATCGGGAACGGGATGATCTCGCGGATCGAATCCTCGCCCGCCAGCAGCATGACCATGCGGTCCACGCCCGGGGCGATGCCGGCATGGGGAGGTGCGCCGTAGCAGAACGCATTATACATCGCCGGGAACTTGGACTTCACATCGTCCTCGCCGAGGCGAACCAGCTCAAAGGCCTTAATCATGATCTCGGGATCGTGGTTCCGGACGGCGCCGGAGGACAGCTCCACGCCGTTGCAGACGAGGTCGTACTGGTCGGCAGTGATGGTCAGCGGGTCAATCTCGCCGCGCTCGGCCTTCAGCAGCACGTCGAGTCCGCCGGCCGGCATCGAGAACGGGTTGTGGCAGAACTCAAGCTCGCCGCTCTCGTCGCCAATCTCGTACATTGGGAAATCGACAATCCAGCAGAACTCATAGCGTTCCTTGTCCATGTGGCCCGGCACATTTGCGCCGAACGTCTTGATCATGACGCCGATGGCCTTGGTGGCCTGTTCGCCTGCGGCCATCACGACCAGCATGTTCGGCTTCAGCTCGAACTTCTTCGCGATCGCGTCCTTGTCGATGAACTTGGCGACGCCGCCGGCGATCTCGCCCTGTTCGTCGACCTTGAACCAGTAGCCCTTCTGGCCGGACTGGACTTCGCAGTCGGTCAGCAGCTTTTCGATCTGCTTGCGCGTCAGCGCGCAGTCCGTGATGGGAACCGCCTTGACAGTCTGACCCGCGAACGGCGCAAATTCGCTTTCAGCGAACAGCTCCGTCACGTTCACGGCGGTCAGGTCGATGCGGAGGTCGGGCTTGTCGGAGCCGTAGGTCTCCAGCGCATCGAGATACTTGATGCGGCGGAAGGGAGGCTGCGAGGCGATGTTGTACGTGCCGTATTTCGCGAAGATCGGCGGGAGCACGTCCTCAATGACGGCGAACACGTCGTCCTGCGTGGCAAACGACATCTCCATATCGAGCTGATAGAACTCGCCGGGGCTGCGGTCGCCGCGGGCGTCCTCATCGCGGAAGCACGGCGCGATCTGGAAGTAGCGGTCGAAGCCGGAGGTCATCAGCAGCTGCTTGAACTGCTGCGGGGCCTGCGGCAGGGCATAGAACTTGCCGGGGTGCTTTCTCGCGGGGACGAGATAGTCGCGCGCGCCTTCGGGGCTGGAGGCCGTCAGGATCGGCGTCGTGATCTCGAGGAAGTCATGCTCCATCATCGCCTTGCGCAGCGCCGCGACGACGTTGCAGCGCAGGATGATGTTGTTCTTGACCGCCGGGTTGCGGAGGTCAAGATAGCGGTATTTCAGGCGCTGCGTCTCGTCGGCGTCGCGGCTGCGGTTGATTTCAAACGGCAGCTCGTTGTAGCGGCACTTGCCGAGGACGGTGATCTGCTCCGGCACGACCTCGACGTCGCCGGTCGCCTGCTTGGGGTTTTTGCTGTCGCGCTCACGCACAGTGCCGACGACCTGGATCGTGGATTCCTTGTTGATGGACTTGATGATGTTCATCATGTCCTCGGTTTCGACGACGATCTGCGTCGTACCGTAGAAGTCGCGCAGGACGATGAAGGCGAAGTTCTGCCCGACGACGCGGACATTTTCCATCCAGCCGCAAAGCGTGACCTTTTCGCCCGCATTGGCCAGCCGGAGCTGCCCGCAGGTGTGGGTTCTGGACTGCATCATAGTGGTTTCCTCTTTTCTATATGGTGTGTTGTTATTTCAAAATTGTACCCTTCAAATTATCGGCCATGTCGTCGAGGATCATATCAGCGGCGGCCTCGGCGCTGACGGTCAGCTGCTCGCCCTTGCGCAGATCCTTGAGCGAGACGGCGTTCTGCGCGATCTCGTCCTCGCCGAGGAAGATGGCGTAGGGGATGCCGAGCTTGTCGGCGTACTGGATCTTCTGCTTGAACTTCTTGTTCTCGGTGTAGAGCTGGGTGCGGATGCCCTGGGTCCGCAGCTCGGTGGCGAGGGTGATAGCCG
>ERZ773260.4302-NODE-4302-length-12162-cov-5.427769_pt1 | contig 12162 bp, 9 predicted proteins | sample MGYA00511387_ERZ773260 | MGnify/ENA primary metagenome ERZ773260 (study PRJEB29015, sample SAMEA2737745) | human gut metagenome | biome: human gut; feature: human-associated habitat; material: faeces | place: China | collected 2012 ... | reverse complement strand
AATCGACTGACCTTTCTTTTTTACCCAACAATATCTTTAATTAAGGGAAACGGGACATTATATGCCAGATTTATCTTTACTTGAACCACTCAGTAAAGAATTAGATATCACATTAAATGAGCTTTTAGCTGGGAAAGAAATCATTAAAGAAGAGGCTATGGAATATTCTGAACAAAACCTAATCCAAACAATTGATTATACAGACAAGAAAATCAAGAATGAACATAAGAAAATATCATTATTCATTATTGGCATAGGTATTTTCACATCCCTTTGTGCATTTACTGTTTTCCCTTCTGAAAGCAGCTGGGGCAGCATCTATTCTATGATTGGATTGTTTTTATTTGTAGTTGGAATATTTAGAGAATTAAAGATCACTTCCCTACTTAAGAAAGGATTGGTTTCAATAATTTTATTCATTTTACTTTTAGGCATTTTCTTTATTTTCGACTATGTCAGTGTAAGCCAATTTAAACAACCACCCATCTATCGACTGACTACAACTACTGTATTTAGTGATGATGGAAATAAAATGATTGAATACCAAAATCCATTCTACAATGTATTTTGCATCAATGCCGATACACCCAATGAATATTACTTAATTGACAACAAGAGACAATATACCATTGATACCGTTCCAACAAGTCCTTTTAATGTGGATAAAAGTTCATTTGAACAACTAAAAAAATATAAAAGTAAATATATTGGAGACAACAGTAATACTTCCCATTTACTAAATGCCTTACCCCTATCAGAATATGGCTATGTATTTGAAATTGATTCTGAAAACTACGGACTTACAATAAACTATAATTGTACAGATTGGTACAATTATGAAAACCTATATATACATAAAGCTCTAGTGTACAATTCTGTATCTCTATTCAAATGGATTGATAATCTTGAATACATCACATTTAATTTTAGTGGAAGCAGCTATACAATGACACGAGAACATTGTCCACTCAACAAGAATATTGAACAAAAAATCAATGATAATGAGTTTGTATCCGATAGGATGAAATTATTTGAAACAAATTAAAAAAACACAAACGCGTTTTTTTATTTACTATGAATAACTTCTTCAGCACGATCTAGTGCAGCACTGATACTTGGTTGGAAGTTAACTTTACCAACAAGCTCAATAAAGCCTGCCTTTTCCATGACTTTCATTGGTTGATCATTCACATGTGAGAACACAATCGTGATTCCTTTGGACTTGCAAACCTGAACTAAATCCTTTAATGCGTTTAGTGCCGTACTATCTAATGCAGGAACACTGCGCATACGAAGAACTAGGCATGTTGTAAAATCTTTGACGGCAATTTCTTCAATTACACTAGCTGCCCCAAAGAACAAGGGTCCTGAAATCTCATAAACACGAATCTGAAGTGGAAGCTTTTGAAGGTGTTCATCAACATCGGGTGTATCCTCATCTACATATGTCCAGCCATTAACTTTTGTTTCTTCACTCATACGTTTAATGAATAATAAACAAGCAAGTACCATACCCACTTCAATGGCTACAACCAAATCAAAGATTACCGTTAGCACAAATGAAGTGACTAAAACAATAACATCACTCTTAGGTGCTGTTTTAACTAAGTTTAAAAACGTGCGCCATTGGCACATATTGTATGCGACAATAAATAAAATAGCTGCAATGGTAGGCATCGGAATCATTCCGGCATATGGCATCAAAACAACTAATACAATGACCAATGTGATAGAGTGCACCATACCGGCAATAGGTGTTTTTCCTCCATTTTTAATATTGGCAGCCGTTCTTGCGATAGCACCTGTTGCAGGAATTCCTCCAAATAAAGCGGATGCGATATTTCCAGCACCCTGCGCAACAAGTTCCATATCCGAGCGATGTTTACCGTTAATCATGCCATCGGCAACAACACAAGAAAGTAATGATTCAATGGCAGCCAACACGGCTATGGTTAGTGCATTCGGTAATGCATTTTGAATCCTGTTTAATGATAAGCTTGGAAAATGTAAAGTAGGTAATGCATTACTGATTGTATAAAGATTTCCAATTGTATTTACCTTTAAAGGCAAGAATTGAACCATCAAAATTCCTGCAATGACAGCCAAAAGTGAGCCTGGAATTCTTTTAAAGATATATGGAGCAATAATCAAGATAGCTAAAGATACTCCACCTACTATGACGGCATCCATATTGATTGTAGAAAAATTGTTAATCACAGCTTCAAATTTTTCAACCGTCTCAATAGGCTTTACTCCATTTGGATAGGTTAATCCAAAGAAATCTTTTAATTGTCCAATCACAATCGTAACGGCAATACCCGAAGTAAAACCTGTCGTAATGGTAAATGGAATAAACTTGATTAGACTTCCAAAATGACAAAGTCCCATCAAAATCAAAAAGATACCCGCAAGAATCGTGGCAACAATAAGTCCATCCATTCCATCATGGGCTACAATTCCAGCAACAATCGTCGCAAATGCAGCGGTCGGTCCTGCAATTTGTACACTGCTTCCGCCTAGTGCTGAAATGACAAAACCAGCTACGATTGCAGTAAAGATTCCAGCTTCCGGTCCCACACCTGAAGCAAGTGCCAAGGCGATTGATAATGGTAATGCGATAATAGCGACAATAATTCCAGCTGTCACATCTTTGACAAACTGAGACTTATCATAGCTTTTCAGCGATGAAAGTAACATCGGTTTTAGTGAATTCATTTGTTAATATCCCTCTCTTTTTAACAACCTTTAAAGTATACCATAATTTAAGGATTTTTAAGGATATTTCTATAATACTATTTGATATACTGAATATATAACGATAATAAATCAGGAGAATAATCTATGAACAAAAAGACTAAAATTATAATTTTAATCTCACTATGCATTTTAATTGCCATTATAGGCATCTATTTCTTATTTCCAAAAGGAAGTAACACCCAAAACATCTATGTTCAAAAAGTATCTACAATCATTGGTTCTTCTAATACGGAAAACCGATATTCAGGTGTAGTAGAATCCTCAGAAACTGTAGATATCAATTCTGATGGAAATAAATCCATTACTGAAATGTATGTTGAAGCTGGTCAAAAAGTAAGAAAAGGCGATAAATTATTTTCTTATGATACGACTGAAGCATCCAATTCCATCGCCCAAAAGAAATTGGATATTGAAGCACAGAACAATGAAATCGCTGCTCAAAATAATACAATTGAAGATTATAAGGCTGAACTTAATAAAGGTGCAGATAAAGTTGAGATTCAAGCTCGAATCAACGATGCTAGTTATGCGATTCGCCAGGCTCAAAATACAATCAAGGCCACACAGACTGAAATTGATCAGTTGAACAAACAAATCGAAAATTCGACCGTTCTTTCGACAATTGATGGAATCATTAAAGAAGTCAATAGAGATGGTGGAACGGATGAAAATGGAAACCAAAAGCCATTGGTGTCGATTACACAAACTTCTGATTTTAGAGTAAAAGGCTCTATTAGTGAAATGGGATCTATTTCTGAAGGAACAAATGTTATTGTAAGAAGTCGTATAAATGAAGATCAAATTTATAAAGGTACAGTTACCAAAGTGGAAACAGACCCTCAATCCAATTCTAACAATAACGTTTATGGAAATGATTCAAATGAATCTGCATCCAAATATCCTTTCTATGTCACTTTAGACAATAATAAAGGCTTAAAACTTGGACAACACGTCTATATTGAAGTGGATAATGGACAATCCACAAAGAAAAAAGGAATTTGGTTAGATGCGAGTTTTATTGTTTCGGATGACAATGGAAATTCATATGTATGGGTTTCTGAAAAAGGTAAATTAAAGAAAAGAAAAGTAGAACTTGGTAAAACGGATGAAGAAACATCTACCACAAAAATCAAGTCAGGACTCAGCGATGATGACTATATCGCATGGGCTGATAATACATATAAGGAAGGTATGAAGACAACGACGGAATATCAAACGGAAACGGATGGTGATGCGAATGCTTCTTAATCTTAAAAACATTTATAAAAATTATGGAAAAGAACCATTGATCGTTCCAGTTTTAAAAGATGTAAGTCTAGAAGTCGAACAAGGCGACTATGTTGCGATTATGGGGCCAAGTGGTTCTGGTAAAACAACACTTATGAATATCATCGGATGTTTAGATCGAGCAAGTACGGGTACATACCTATTCGAAGATGAAGATATTTCTGAAATGAATGATGATGCATTAAGTGATTTAAGATTAAATAAAATCGGTTTTGTCTTTCAAAACTTCAATCTTCTAAGTTCGGAAACCGCTCAAGAAAATGTAGCTTTACCCTTAATTTATGCAGGAATCCATAAAGAAGAAAGAAATCATAGGGCTGATGTTGCCTTAAGTAAAGTTGGTTTACAAGATCGTACAACTTTTAAACCAAGCCAATTGTCCGGTGGACAAAAACAACGTGTTGCGATTGCCCGCGCCCTTATCAATCATCCTAGAATTCTACTTGCCGATGAGCCTACAGGAGCACTTGATCAAGCAAGTGGTAAACAAGTTATGGAATTGTTTAAAGCTTTAAATGATGAAGGTGTGACAATCATTATGATTACGCATGATGCAAGTGTAGCAAGTCATGCCAAAAAAATCCTTCATATCATTGATGGAGAAATCATTGAAAATAAACAAGGAGGTGCAGCATGAAGCCTTCTATAAAAAAAGGAATTATTATTACTTCTGTATGTGCATTTACTTTAGTTGGAATTAAGTTTTATTTAAGCTCATCTAATACGGTTGAGGTTCATTCTGTATCTAGCTTAAATACAGGCTATTGGGATAATCCATCCACTTCAACAGGTCTTGTATCTAATAGTGATACGCAATCCGTATTATATGATTCTTCTAAAACAATCACACAAGTCTTTGTCAAAGAAGGGCAACAAGTAAGTGTAGGCGATCCATTATTATCTTATGATTTAACTACACTTCAAAGTGCAGTGGATACAAGTCAATTGGAAGTGGAAAAAGCACAAAATGCGATTACACTTGCCAATCATGAATTAAAGAAATTATTAAATACAACACCGGTTCCAGATGTAACGCCTGAGCCAGATGTACCAGATCCTACACCTGCACCATTGCCTAGTGTTCCTACAAAAAATGGAAATGGCTTATATCCATATATTCTTTCTTTATCCCAAGCCGAAAAGAATTTTACAGACTATAAGATTTATTATACAAATACCGAAAGTGAAGCCCCTGAAAAAGGGCCTAAAGAAGATGTAAATGCATGGAAAGAAGAAAGAATTAAAAAAACATCGGATAATACATGTTGGTATTGGATTGAATATACATATACAGATGGTTCAAACAATGCGTATGATACAAAGGATGTTGTTGAGTATTATAGTGACAAACAAAAGATTCCTTCTGAAGATCTATCTGAAGTTGGAACTAAAAAGAATCCATATGTATTCAAGTTAAGTGAAGACCAGGGATTTGTGTATGGAAAATTATTTTTAGACAACAAGAATCTGAATTCATATTTTCGATTTGATGTGTATACAAATGATGGTGAAATCATTTCTTCTTGGCTTGTTCGTTGTGACAAGTTTGCCACTAAACAATCTATGAATGAAGGCGATATGTATTCAATGATTTCACATACGAAAGAAAAACAAAAGTATATAGAGACCGAACAAAATCAAAGTCCAGATAATACATCGGGTTATACAGAAATAGAACTTGCGAAAGCCATTCGTGATAAGAAGCAAGAATTGAAGACGTTAGATTTAGATTTAAGAAAGGCAAAGCTTTCCTTAAGTGAAAATAAAGCTTTATTAAATGACGGCATCGTTCGTGCAAAGCGCAGTGGTATTGTGCGTAATATAAAAGATCTATCAAATCCTATTCAAGATGGAAGTGCCTTTTTAGAAGTGGCAACCGGCCAAGGAACTTATATTAAAGGAAGCATTAGTGAATTGATGTTAAACCAAGTTAAGGTTGGCGATACCATTTCAGCTTATTGCTGGACAAGTGGAGAAACGTTTGATGCCAAAATCCAAAGTATTGATACAGTTCCTTCTTCAAATAGTAACTATAATGGTTCAGGTAATCCAAATGTGAGTTATTATGGTTTTGAAGCAATCGCCAAAGATGCCTCAAATGTTGCGGTTGGTGAATATTTAGAATTAACCTTCCATTCAAATACAGATACAACGAGTTCGATTTGGCTTTCAAAAGCTTATGTCAAACAAGAAGGAAATAAATATTATGTTCTTAAAGAAAATCATGGAAGATTGAAGAAGCAATATGTAACGGTTGGAAAGATTGTCTGGGGGGATACAATCGAAATTAAAGAAGGTCTTACAGACACAGATTCTATTGCGTTTGCGTATAGTAAAAATGCCAAAGAAGGCGTTAAGACAAAGAATATGTCGGAGGATGCATCATGATTGAAAATATAAGATTATCCTTTCGAGGCATTTTTGCCCACAAAATGCGATCCTTCTTAACAATGCTTGGAATCATCATTGGCATTGCCTCCATCATTGCGATTGTTTCTACAATTAAGGGAACAAATGATCAAATTGAAAAGAATCTAATTGGTTCCGGAAATAACACGGTAAAAGTAGCTTTATATCAAGAGGATTGGGAATATTCTTTTGATGCAGGCATTCCAGATGGTGTACCTACGGTTTCAAAAAATACACTTGAATCTTTAAAAAATATCGAGCATGTCCAAGGTGCTACGCTTTATCGTTCAAGACAAAGTTATCAAGCTATATTTCGTAATAACACTTCTTTAGATGGTGGATACATCATGGGTGTGAATCAAGACTACTTCTCAATTGCTGGACTTGCCATCAAGCAAGGAAGAGGCATTACAGAAGATGACAACAAGAAATATAGGCAAGTTGCCGTATTAGATGAAACAAGCGCAAAACTTTTATTTGGTGAAGAAAATCCGATTGGTAAAACGATTGAGATTTCTTCAACACCATTCACAATCGTTGGTGTTTGTGCAGATAAAGAAACTTTTGAGCCTGCAATGGAAAGCATTGATGATTATCATACATATAATCAGTCTACAGGTTCTAAAGTCTATGTTCCAAGTGAATCTTGGCCAATCTTTTATCAGTTTGATGAACCGCAAAATGCATTACTAAAGGTGGATGCCACTTCGAATATGACTCGTGTTGGAAAAGAAGCAGCTACTATCTTAAATACAAATGTTTCTTCTTCCAGTGTTCAATATAAAGCACAAGATTTATTAAAGCAGGCTAAAGATATTCAAAATCTTTCTAAATCTACAAATGCCATGTTGATCTGGATTGCCGGTATTTCCTTACTTGTCGGTGGTATTGGTGTTATGAACATCATGCTTGTAACGGTAACCGAAAGAACGAAAGAAATTGGTCTTAAAAAAGCTATTGGTGCTAGAAAAAAAGCCATTCTATTCCAGTTCTTGACAGAAGCTGTCGTACTTACTTCGATTGGAGGTATTGTAGGTGTATTAACAGGTATTGGTTTAGCTAAATTAATATCAATATTCAATGGTACTCCTGTATCCATTAGTATTCCAGCCATGTTGTTATCCGTATTATTCTCTATGGCAATCGGAATTATTTTTGGATTGTTACCTAGCTATAAAGCTGCAAATCTAGATCCAATTGAAGCTTTAAGGCATGAATAAAAGCTGTAACGACAAAATCGTTGCAGCTTTTTTATTGGTTGTCACACCTAAAATATCTTTATCTATTCTTATTTTTAATCTTATGAACAATTTTACAAATCAATAAAATTAAAAGTACAATTAGTAAAATAATGACTAAAACGATTGCCACAATCATTGCACTAAATTTATTTGGCTTTTTAATCAAGTCAATTATATTCTTACTATCATCCACAACCTTATGTTCATGTGTTGAAGCATAATACTTTGAAACATTGCTAATCCCATCACCATCCGTATCATTAAATGAGCGCATATATCTTGCGATTGCATCCCAAGCTTTTAGTTCTTTGCCATCTTCTTTAATGATATGATCCTCAAGATTTTCAATTGGATTTCCATCCTTATCTTTAGGTTCAAGCGACAAAAGTCCATATGACATTTTATTTACCGAACCAAGCATTTGACCTGTATATAAATCTGTCACAACATGATACAATTGATCATCTTGAATTTCAATTCTCTGATCATCTTTTGTAAGATAACAATCTGTAACTTTATTTAGAATCATTCGATGTGGATTGTACGTGAAATTCAGTCCGCTACAATACAATCTAGCCGTTGTCATAAAATCAGAAACTGAAGCATCCACTTCGGCTGCAAGTTTTAATTCTTTACCCGTAAGATAAGTAGAAATCAAAGGATAACCAGCTATACCATCTTTTCCAATACCCAAAGAAAATGAATTATATACATCTTCTACTGTAATATCTCCTTTTGTATATGTATCTCGTATAGTTCCACTTGGAACAACAGCTACATCGACTGAATCTGCTGCATACGCAAATGAATCCGCAATAATTTGTCCAAGATTTGATTCTTCATGTTTTGAATACAATTCATCTAAACTATTAAATTCAATATCATTTTGTGCAAGAACGCAATCTCTTGTATAGCCAAAATCAGCAAGATAATTCGTATCCACTGTATCCATCAATTCATCAATACGATTTTGTGTTTTTTTATCCGGCTGTATATTTTCAGATACAGGAATCAATTCATAAGAACTTAAATTCCAACGACCCTCCGAATTCTGTTTCATAGAAAGAGAACCTATATTTCTTCCATATTCCCCACAAGATACGATATATGTATTTTCATGTTGAATCGGTTCTTTTAATTCTGAATGCGTATGCCCACTGATAATTAAATCAATATCCTTAACATTCTTGGCAAGAAGTTCATCTTCCGATTTATTTTCATCCTCCCAAGTACCACAATGCGATACACAAATAATCATATCTACTTCTTCATTCTTCTTGATTTTCTCAACAGTATCTTTCACAGCCTCTACAGAATCCTTAAACAACAATTCACATGTTGGTGCACATTTCAAAGAATCTTTTCCAAAAGCACCTGTAACAGCTATCTTTGTATCTCCTTTTTGAATGACAACATAATCCTTTACTCCATACGCTTCAAAACCCGATTGAATCTGTTTTTGACCTTTACTCAATCCAGCCTTTTTCATGCCATCCCAATCCACATTGCATACGACAAGATTGGGTATTGTTTCACCTGAATCCTTGGCCACCTTCAACATATTTGCCAATCCTTTTGAACGATAATCAAACTCATGATTTCCTAATGTTGTGACATCATATCCAAGATAGCCAAGTATTCTAAGTTCAGCTGCCTGCGTATCATATACCGTTTGTATCAACGTTCCCATTGAGAAATCCCCACCATCCAATATTAGTGTGTTTGGATTCTCCTTCTTTTGTTCATTAATTAATGTTTTAATTCTCGCAAAACCACCAACTTCTTGAAGTTCTCCATCTACCTTTGTTGTGAAACTATCCAAATGAGAATGCGTATCATGCGTAAAAATGACATCCACCTCTTTTGAATCTGATTCAGCTTTTAATGGAGTAATTTGTGCAAGTGGCACTAGTAATGTCGTCGCTAAAAAAAGCGACACGATTCGCTTCCTTATTATCATATTATTCACTCCTCAATATGTATTCACCTACTTTTTAGTATACGTGATTGCATATAAAAAGTACATATAAACCAGTAAATGTAAGCGGTTATAGTAAATATCGCATAGTTGCCTCTATGAAATACAATTTAATTTCTTTTATTCTAATAATAGTATTCTTTGACACTGATTTAAATCTATTTTTATTTAATGATTCACTTTCAAAAGTTTAATATTATTCATTTTTTGAAAGTGACAGCTATAAAGATATACCAGTCCTAAAACCAATTTAATTTCAAGTAACTTTCATCTGATTGTTTAAAATATTTACAAAATTTTTTTTAAGCTTATAATGTACACAAAAATATAAAAAAATTAGGTGGATAAATTTTATGTGGCTTTACAGATTTTGGTTATTATGTGACTTATTTATTCCGTTTATAATGATTGTCGTAGGAAGAATGACGTCAAAACATTGTCCAAAAAATATTAATAGTTTGATTGGGTATCGAACAACTCGTTCAATGAAAAATATGGATACATGGAAATTCGCTCATGAATATTGCGGAAAGCTTTGGTGGAAAATAGGATGGATAATGATAATACTATCTGCTTTGATATATATTTCATTATACCAAAGCGATAATAACGTGATTGGAATTGCAGGCGTTGTTCTAATAACAATTCAGTGTATCACTTTAATCGCATCAATTTATCCGACAGAGAAAGCCTTAAAAGAACATTTTAACGATGATGGAACACGAAAATAAATATCAACTTAAAAAAAAGAAATGAAATTGCACGTGAAATTATCTATTTTTGTTTGAATTGGCATCCCAAATAGAAGTCGAACCTACGACCTTTCGCTTAGGAGAGCTCCAACCTATTGTCACTCTCTGTCAATCTGAGGTAAGGTAAACCCATATGGGACACTATTAAAAACTGTTTCCGATTCAATTTGAGTTATTCTGAATACCCCCTCTGTCAAGCTCTGTCAAGCTCTGAAAGTTAGCTGATTGTTTGCTCCAGCTAATAATCGGGGAATGCCTTGATATTACCATCGACATCTGTTATATGACCACCATGCTTCGTACGTTCGATCATGGTAAACAGTATTCAATTAAACTTCCTATCGAAAGCACAAGATATTTTCTTGTCTATAAATAATATAACGCATACGAGACGGTTTGTCCATGCGTTTTTGACTGGTAAATTGGTTAATTCAAAGTAATAATAATATTATTATGGAAATCTGAAAATAATTTTTCAAATACGGACATAACCGGTGGATGGACCTGCACCGACCTTTGCGATATACCCACTCTTAACTAAATCCGTCAGTGTTCTTTCCACGGTAACCTTACTTATGTCAGGGCATAGTTCCATAATTTCCTTCTTCGTTATCTTACCGACCTTATTATCAATCACTGCCTTAATTCTATCCGGCTTGGAAAGATTATGGTACTTCAAATGTTCTACACGGCTTTCAAATTCATTGTATGCTTTTAGCATAATACCTAAATAATACTTAACAAAAGGCTCATAACTGTTTTCACCCTCATGCCAACCGACAGAACTTGCTTGAAGAGCTTCATAATATGTTTTTTTCGTTTTTTCAATCAGCATTTCCATGCTGACATACTTTCCAACGATATATCCAGCCTTATAGAACAACAATAAAGTCAACAGACGGCTCATTCTACCATTTCCATCATTAAAAGGATGAATACACAGAAAATCCAGAATGAACATGGGGATTAAAATCAGTTTATCAATGAGATTTGCTTCCCATGCTTCAAGGAAACGAGCGCAAAGTTCGTCTATTGCTTCTGCAGTCTGAAAAGCTGGAACTGGAATAAAACGAGCTTTTTGGTATCCCCCGGCATCGGTTTCTGCAATTACATTGTCTGAATTCTTATAGGTACCACCGATGTTTCCTTGGGAATAAGAATATAAATCACGATGTAACTGTAAAATAATGTTTGGTTTTGGAGTGATATATTCATAACTTTCGTGAATCGTAGCCAGCACTTCACGATAACCGGCAATTTCCTGTTCAGACCGATTACGTGGCTCTGCTTTCTGACTTACCAGTTCTTCCAAACGTTTATCACTTGTAAATATACCTTCAATTCGGTTAGATGCTCCCGTACTTTGAATTAAAGTAATTTCCAGAAGTGTTTTCAGTTCATCTATGTTTGCTTTCAGAAATAATTCCTGTTTACCTTTATGCTCATGAATACTGCCAACCATCTGAACAATTTCAGGTGTCAGCAACTTCGCAGGATTTGTAATATAATCAAAATTTCTCATTGAAATCTCCTTCATTTTGAATTTATCTCCATCATTTTAATGCTAAATGATGGAGATTTCAATAGATTTGATGGAGATAGATTCTCCATATGCACAATAAAGATACTCATTTGGATATAGAATTTATTACTTCATCAGCAGGATTTCAATTTTTTCCCTGGTTCTTCTCCGGTAACTTTATGATATTTAATCTGATTGGCGTACCATTTTTCAAAG
>ERZ773260.4289-NODE-4289-length-12227-cov-7.703171_pt1 | contig 12227 bp, 9 predicted proteins | sample MGYA00511387_ERZ773260 | MGnify/ENA primary metagenome ERZ773260 (study PRJEB29015, sample SAMEA2737745) | human gut metagenome | biome: human gut; feature: human-associated habitat; material: faeces | place: China | collected 2012 ... | reverse complement strand
CCGCCGGCTGAATTTTTTATGTATGCATTAATTTCGGATGGACATCTCCATCAGAGAGAGCGCCTCGCGCAGGCTGGAATAGAAGCCTGCCGCCGTGCGCGGCACAGGCTTGGCGCCCTGGTACCAGTCGCACTGCTCCAGCGCCGTGTCGCCGAGCGTCCGGGCAAGGCTCCTGCCGAGGCCCATCGCCTCGGCATACGGAAGGATGCGGTAAAAATACTGGCTGTCCTGCGCCAGCCGGGACTGCAGCTGGCTCTGCGTGACGCGCCGGAGGAACTTGCGGTAGCCAAGCGCCTGCGCGACGATCTCGTCGCCAAAGGCGGTGCGCCTGCCGCCGTGGAGCGTCAGCACGCCGATCAGCACCTCGCAGGCGATCACCAGCAGCATCACAAGAACGCCCTCGCCGAGCTGCGCCATTGCCAGAAGCGCCGCCGCACACGCCGCAGCCAGTCCTGCCAGCGGCCATTTTCCCTGATAATACGCCGCAGGCGCATATTGGATCACCGCAAACAGTACGCCGCCGAGCACGAAGATCACGGCCAGCAGCAGCCAGCGCACGAAGCCTGACGGCAGGATCGGGCTTGCCGCCTCGGCGGCAGTCAGCGCTCCGGCCAGAATGCCGAGCGCACGCATAATGAGCGGATTGCCGCTGGTTTTGCGGTACATCCGCCTGACCCAGTAGCGCCGCAGGACCTCGTCGGCCTTTTCCGCCGTGCGCTTATACAGAAGACTTACGCCCTCGCACACGTCGCCCTGCGAAAACAGCATCTGGAACAACCTGACCTCTACAGGGCGGCGCTCGTTGCCCATATCGACGCGGCGGCGCAGCACCACCCGCTCATTTTTGCCGCAGGAGATGGTCAGATATCCCAGACTTGCCCAGTGGCAGACCAGCATATTGAACTGGATCGGTCCGCCCGCCAGCAGGAACGGCATATCGCACGGCAGCGCCGCATCCGGCGGCAGCATCCGTGAGGATACGCGCACCCGTGCACTGCGCAGAGACGAGAACCAGTAAAGGAACGCCAGCGCGAGCAGCAGCAGAATGATTGCCGTGCCGGCCCAGCCGAACGAAAGCGTGGTATGCGCGCCGGAAAAATAGGACTTATCCAGCGTGAGGGTCATTTCGAGCGATTCATGGTCCTTCAGCCCCGTTTCGATCACGCCCGTGATGCGCGACTCGGAGACATCCAGATCGATATAGTCGGAGATCACGTCGCCGTGGTAGCCGCTGGTAAAGGCCGGATAGCTTTCAAACGGCTTGGGCAGCGTGACAGTAAAGACATATTTGGAGATGGGATAGTCCCATTTCGCGCTCATGAGCGGAAGGCTGAGCGTCTGCACGCCGTCGGCCTCGCTTGCAAGGCCCGAGATCGTATACATGACGGTAAACGAGCGCGTCCCGGTAAAGCCGTTTGCATCGGTCAGCACGAGCACGGGGCAGTCGCCGTCGGTCTGCTTCTGCGTCTGATAGCCCGCGACGGAGGCCTTCTTCGCGCCGGCGCTGAGCGGGAAGCGCAGCTGTGTCTGCGCGCCGCTGATCTCCAGCGTAAAGCTCTGCGTGACCTGACAAGAGCTGCTGCCGGTCAGGGTACAGTCTGTTTTCATTTCGGAAATAACGGGCTCCGCCGCGCAGACGCCTGTGCAGAGCGCCAGCAGGCACGCCAGCAGGAGCAGCAGCCGCTTCATGCGATCACCTCTTATGTTCATTTGTACCCAATTTACCACAAACGCGCCCATTTTGCAACCTCGGCCCGCAGGCCGCTTTTTTTCTTCCGCCATACTTGGCGGAAGGGTACGTTATGTGATACACTGTCGGCAGAATGCTTTTGATCGGAAAGGACAGATTTTATGACGCTTCGCGATACCGCTGACCAGATCATCCGCGCAAGTCTGCGCGCCGTGCAGCCGGACGCCGCCGTGCAGCGCGCGCTGCAGGAGTTTTCCTGCGCGGGGCGCGTCGTGCTCATCGCCATCGGAAAGGCCGCGTGGGCCATGGCGAACGCGGCGTGGGACACGCTCAGCACGCGCATCACCTCCGGCGCGGTCATCACCAAATACGGCCATAGCCGCGGCCCCATCGGCCCGCTTCAGATCTTTGAGGCCGGGCATCCGGTGCCGGATGAGGCCGGGCTCCGCGCCGCGCAGGCTGCGCTGGAGCTGACGCGCGGACTGCGGGAGGAGGATTGCGTGCTGTTTCTCATCTCCGGCGGCGGCTCGGCGCTGTTTGAGTCTCCGCTGGTGCCGCTTGCCGAGCTGGAGGATATCACCGGCCAGCTGCTCTCCTGCGGCGCGGATATTGTGGAGATCAATACCATCCGCAAGCGGCTGTCCGCCGTCAAGGGCGGGCGGTTCGCGCTGCACTGCCGTCCGGCGCCGGTCTTCTCGGTCGTGCTGTCGGATATTCTCGGCGACCCGCTCGACATGATCGCCTCCGGCCCTGCAGCGCCGGACAGCAGCACGTGCGCCGAGGCGCTGGCCGTCGTGCGGAAATACGGGCTGCGCCTGTCTGACCGGGCGCTGGCCTGCCTGCAGACAGAAACGCCGAAAGCACTGCCGAACGCAGTCTCCCGCGTGACCGGCAGCGTCCGCGCCCTCTGCGATGCGGCAGAGCAGGCGGCGCAAACGCTCGGCTACCGCTGCATCCGGCTGACCGACTGTCTGAGCTGCGAGGCGCGGGAGGTGGGGCGGTTCCTTGCCGCCGTCGCGCGGACGCACGCGTCACCGTCTGAGCCGCTTGCGTTTCTCGCCGGAGGCGAGACGGTCGTGCATCTGACCGGCTCCGGACGCGGCGGACGCAATCAGGAGGTTGCGCTGGCCGCTGCGGAAGGACTTGCCGGGCTTGCGCAGGCCGCCGTCTTCTCCTTCGGCTCTGACGGGACCGACGGCCCGACCGACGCCGCCGGAGGCTTTGTCGATCAGGACAGCTTCGCCGCGCTCCGCGCCGCCGGGCTTGACCCCGCCGACATTCTGCGGCGCAACGACGCTTATCCCGCGCTGGAGCGCATCGGCGGCCTCATCCACACCGGCCCCACCGGCACCAACGTCAACGATCTCGCCATGCTCCTCCTGCCGCGCCGGGAATGAGCGGCGCTATGCGTTTCCCTTCAGGATCTCCAGCGCCTGCTTTGTGTCGCAGTCGAACAGCTCGCGCTCCCCTGCCTCGACGAGCAGCAGCGCGTCCTCGTGCCGCCGGATGACGGACGAGCCGCCGCGGTCAGCCTCCAATGCGCACAGCTCCGGGAAGAACCGCGCCGGGAACAGGCACGGGTTGCCGCGTTTTCCGTTGTGCGCCGCAGCGGCAATGCAGTCCGGGTTCGCCCGCCACGCGTCCACGACGCGCCGCACCGTCCCGGCCCGCAGCAGCGGTTGGTCGGCGACCATATATAAAATACCGGCGCAGTCCGCCATCGCCTGCGTGCCGAGGCGGATGGTGCGGCTGATGCCGTCCTCCGGCCGGTCGTTCAGGATCGTATCAAAGCCCGCCAGCGAAGCCTCCTCCAGAAGCGCCGGATACTGCGAGACGACCGTGACGCGGGCGAACATCTCCGCCGGGATCGCCGCGAGCGCCAGCGAGAACAGGCTCTGCCCGTCAAAGCGCGCGGTCAGCTTGTTTTCTCCGAAGCGGGAGGCATTCCCGGCCGCCATGACAAGGCAGCCGGCGCGAAGCGCGGAACGTTCAGCCATAGTTGGATGCTCCTTGTGATTTTCTACAAAACAGTATAGCTATTTTTGCATATTTGCGCAAGAATCATACAGTTTTTTCGACATTCGCGAAAAAAGCCGTTATTCAGAAAGTAGGATAATGCTTTCACTTTCTCTTCAAATCCGAATATGCTACAATAGGAACAAATAAAAGTGGAAAAATGGCGGATTTCGTGCACGGACGCGCAAAACCCGCCTGTAATCCGGCAAATGGAGGTAACCGAATGAACATCGTAGGCAGAAGCGAGGTTCGTGTCGACGCCTTTGACAAGGCGACCGGCCGGACAAAATACTATGATGATCTGGCCCCGAAGGATGCGCTGCTCATCAGAGTCAAGCATTCGACCATTGCGCACGGCTTCGTCAAGTCGGTCGATATCAGCAAGGCCGAGAAAATTCCCGGCGTTGTCAAGATCCTGACCTGCTTCGACGTACCGGATATCCCGTTCCCCACGGCTGGCCACCCGTGGTCGATGGACCCGTCCCATCAGGACATTGCCGACCGGCACCTGCTCAACCGGCACGTGCGCTATTACGGCGACGATGTCTGCGCTGTCATCGCCGAGGACGAGGTCGCGGCCATGCAGGCCGTGCGCGCCATCGAGGTCGAGTATGAGGAGCTGCCGTTCGTGCTCGACGTGCAGAAGGCCATGGAGCCCGGCGCGCCGCAGCTGCACGAGGCGTTCCCCAACAACATCCTTAAGCATACGACCGCAGCGGCGGGCAATTACGCCGAGGCGATCAAAGAGCCGGGCCTCATCAAGGTCGAGGGCTGGTACGAAACGCCGACCGTGCAGCACTGCCACATCGAGAATCACGGCTGCTTCTGCTATGAGGAAAACGGCCGCCTCGTCGTGACCAGCTCCACGCAGATCCCGCACATCGTGCGCCGCATCGTCGGACAGGCCCTGGGCCGTCCGTGGGGCGATATCCGCATCATCAAGCCGTACATCGGCGGCGGCTTCGGCAACAAGCAGGACGCGCTGTATGAGCCGCTGTGCGCCTGGTGCTGCACGCAGGTCGGCGGCCGTCTTGTCAAGCTCGACTGCTCGCGTGAGGAAACCTTCGTCTCCAACCGCGTCCGCCACGCCATCCGCACCCACATCATCTCCTGGCTGCGCAAGGACGGCACCATTGCCGCCAAGAAGGTCGAATGCTTCTCCAATCAGGGCGGCTACGCCTCCCACGGCCATTCGATCGTGGCTAAGGCGCTCGGCTCATTCAACCAGCATTATCCCTGTCCCAACTTTGAGGGCGACGCTTACACCGTCTTCACCAACCGCCCGGCGGCGGGCGCCATGCGCGGCTACGGCATGCCGCAGGCGTCGTTCGCGGACGAATCCCACGCGGAGCAGTGTGCAGAGGCTGTCGGCATGACGCCGCTGGCCTACCGCTGGCAGAACCTGATGAAGCCCGGCTACGTCGACGGCTTCTCGAAAAACGAGCTTTACGAGGACTCCTACCGGCAGTGTATGGAAAAGGGTATGAAGGCCATCGGCTATGAGGAAAAGGTGAAGGCCTATGCCAACCAGACCGGCCCCATCCGCCGCGGCATCGGCCTTGCGACCTTCTGGTACAACACCGCCGTCTTCCCCATTTCGCTGGAAACCTCCTCCTGCCGTCTGCAGCTGAACCTCGACGGCACGGTCAATCTGCAGGTCGGCGAAACCGAGATCGGTCAGGGCGCAGACACAGCCTATGCACAGATGTGCGCGGAGATCCTCGGCCTGTCCGATTATAAAAAGGTACACGTTCTGTCCTGCCAGGACACCGACGTGACCCCGACGGGCCTCGGCGCTTACGCCTCCCGTCAGACCTTTACGGCGGGCTTCTCCATCCGAAAGACATCCGAGCTGCTGAAGCGGAAGATCCTCGAATACGCCTGCGAGGTCACGCGGCAGGCTACTTATAACATGGACATCATCGACTCCAACATCGTCCGCATCACCGACGGCCGCGTGCTGATGAGCCTGTCCGAGCTGTCCATGACCGCGCAGTATAACCCCGTCCATTCCGAGCACCTCACAGCGGAATCTACTTACACCATCCGCAACAACGCCTATTCCTTCGGCTGCACGTTCGCCGAGGTCGAAGTCGATATCCCGATGTGCAAGGTCAAGCTGCTGAACATCGTGAACGTCCACGACTGCGGCAAGCTCATCAACCCCGCGCTTGCCGAAGCGCAGGTGCACGGCGGTATGTCCATGGGCATCGGCTACGGCCTGTCCGAGCAGCTGCTGTTCGATGAGAAGACCGGCCGGCCGCTCAACAATAACCTGCTCGACTACAAACTCTCGACCTTTATGGATCATCCGAACCTCGAAGCCGAGTTTGTGGAAAACTATGAGCCGACCTCTGCGTTCGGCACCAAGGCGCTGGGCGAGCCGCCCGCCTGCTCCCCGGCCCCTGCCATCCGCAACGCCATTTATCATGCGACCGGCGTCGCCATCAATCAGGCGCCGATCACACCGCACGTCCTCTTCGCCAAATTCACCGAAGCGGGCTTGATTCAGGACTGAGGGAGGGAACAGACTATGTATGATATGAAAGCGCTCTATGAAGCGTACAGCGTAGAAGAAGCAGTCAAGCTTCGTCTGGAGCATCCCGAAGCGCAGATCATCGCAGGCGGCACGGACGTGCTCGTTCAGATGCGCGAAGGCCGCCGCGCGGGCAAGGAGCTGATCTCCATTCAGAAGATCGACTCCATGCGCGGCGTCAGCATGGATGAAGACGAGAACATCCGCATCGGCTCGCTTACAACCTTCTCCCATATTACGCGCAACCCCATCATCATCGAAAAGATCAACGTGCTGGGCGAAGCCGTCGACATGGTCGGCGGCCCGCAGATCCGCAACGCCGGCACCATCGGCGGCAACACCTGCAACGGCGTGACCTCGGCGGACTCCGCCTCGACGCTGCACGCCTGGGAAGCCATCGTTGAACTGACCGGCGTGAACGGCAAGCGGTACCTGCCCATCAAGGACTTCTACATCAAGGCCGGTACGGTCGACATCAACGTCGCCGAGGGCGAAATTCAGACCGCGATCCTGATCCCGAAGGCCTCGTGGGAAAACACGAAGGGCTTCTACATCAAATACGGTATGCGCAACGCCATGGAGATCGCCACGACCGGCTGCTCGGTCAATGTGCGGCTGTCCGGGGACAAGAAGACGTTCGACCGCGTGCGCATCGCCTACGGCGTCGCAGGCCCCGTGCCCATGCGCGCACCGAGCGCCGAGGCCGTTGTGAACGGCCAGCCCGTCACGATGGAGAACATTGAGGCCTTCTCCAGGGCCGTTCTGGAAGACATCAATCCCCGTGACTCCTGGCGTGCCAGCAAGGCGTTCCGCAAGCACATCGCCGTGGAAATGGCCAAGCGCGCGCTCATTGAGTCTGTCAAACGCTGCGGAGGTGAGATCTGATGGCACAGTACGCTCTTGTCAAATGCAACATCAACGGCAAAGACGTGGAAAAGATCGTCGACGTCCGCGCAAGCCTGACGGATATGCTCCGCAATGATTTCCGGCTCACGTCGGTGAAAAAGGGCTGCGAGGTCGGCGAATGCGGCGCGTGCACCGCGCTCATTGACGGCGAGGCGATCAACACCTGCCTGTATCTGGCTGTCTGGGCCGAGGGCAAGCACATCATCACGCTTGAAGGCCTGATGAACCCTGACGGGACGCTTTCCGACGTGCAGAAGGCCTTCATGGACGAAACCTCCATCCAGTGCGGCTTCTGCATCCCTGGCTTTATTCTGACGGCGACCGAGATCGTCAACTCCGGCAAGGAATACACCGACGACGAACTGCGCAAGCTTCTCTCCGGCCACCTGTGCCGCTGCACGGGCTACCAGAACATCTTCCGCGCCGTGAAAAAAACCATGCTCCGCCGCCTCGGCAAAAACGAGGAAGCAGAGCTGGTGCGATAATTCCCATACCGACGCCCCTTGTCATGCAGCGCATGACAAGGGGCTTTTTTATTACAAGCGCAGAAAGCTTGAAACAGCGATTGCTGTTTTGGGGATATAAGGAAATCCCCCTCCGGGCGGCGGACTGCCATTCGGAGGGGGTGCTGTTTATTTTTCCAGCTGCTTCTGCACGACCTGCACGATGCGTGCGATCGCGGCGCTCATAGCCGCATTGACAGCGAATTCCACGAGGAAGTTCACGCCGATGAACGCGACGAACAGAAAATAGACAATGTTCGTGCCGCCCGCGTAGTCCTGCAGAACGGGCTTGAAGACCGTGAGCATCCCGATGGCAAACACGCCGGTGTTCACGACCGGGGCCGTCAGCGCGGCGAGTATGCAGCTGATCGTCTGCCTCTGCCGCAGCGCCTTTGCGACGAGTCCCGCGCAAAGCCCGCACAGAACGGCCTTGCCGACGCACACGACGACGAGCCAGAACGGGCTTGCGACCCACAAGACGTTTGTAAATTCATCCGCGCCCGTGATGCCCGCGATGAGGCAGACGATCCCGAACACCGCGCCAAGACCGGCTCCCGCGCCGGGCCCGAAGAGGATCGCGCCGACGACGATGGGAACCAGCGTCAGCGAGATCGGAACCGGCCCGATGCGGATGCCGCTTGCGACGGTCTGCAGGACGACGACCAGCGCGGCCAGCAAGGCCAGCGAGGTCAGACGGACAACGGATGCATGGTTTTTGCGATTCATAAGTACCTCCTGCTGTCACTCCGGATATTCCGGATGCAACGCACATATTTTATCACGGGCAAAGCCCGTTGATAACAGAATTACGGAATTTCTTCCTCGACGGGTTCGCTGGAAATGGGCGCGCCGTCCTTGATGGCCTGCCACTGCTCGCGCGTGATGAGCAGCTGACGGGGCTTCGAGCCCTCGAACGGGCCGACGATGCCGCGCTCCTCCATCTCGTCCATGATGCGCGCCGCGCGGGCATAGCCCAGCTTCAGACGGCGCTGGAGCATGGAGACGGAGGCCTGTCCGGTCTCCAGAATGACGTCGACCGCCGCCGGGAGCATTTCGTCGCCGTCAGAGCCGTCTGTCTCTGCGGCTGTGCTGCCAGAGCTGCCGGAGCCGGTTTTCCCGCTCTCGGCCGCCTTTTTGTCGATCTCGGCCATGACGGAATCGGAGTATTCCGCTTCGCTGGATGCCTTGACGAAGGAGACGACCTCCTGCACCTCGTCGTCCGTGATAAAGCAGCCCTGCACGCGCTTGGGTTTGCCCTGTCCGAGCGGCGCATAGAGCATATCGCCCTTGCCGACGAGCTTTTCCGCGCCCGCCGTATCGAGAATGATGCGCGACTCCATCGCGGAGGCGACAGCGAACGCGATGCGTGAGGGGATGTTGGCCTTCATCAGGCCGGTGATCACGTCCGCGGACGGACGCTGCGTGGCAATGACCAGATGAATGCCCGACGCACGGCCCATCTGCGCGATGCGGCAGATTGATTCCTCGACCTCCTTGGCCGCGACCAGCATGAGGTCAGCCAGCTCGTCGATCACAACGACGATCTGCGGCATGGGTTCCAGCTCATCGTCCGCAGAGGCCCGCGCCTGCTTGTTGTAGGATTCGAGATCGCGGACGCCTGCGTCCGCCATCATGCGGTAGCGCCGCATCATCTCCGTCACGGCCCACTGCAGGCTGCCCGCAGCCTTTTTCGGGTCTGTGACGACGGGGATGAGCAGGTGCGGAATGCCGTTGTAAATGCCAAGCTCGACCATCTTCGGGTCGATCATGATGAGCTTGACCTCCTCGGGCTTTGCCTTATAGAGAAGGGAGATAATCAGCGAGTTCATGCAGACCGATTTGCCGGAGCCGGTCGTACCGGCGATCAGCAGATGCGGCAGCTTGCCGATATCGCCGATGATGCGGTTGCCGCCGATGTCCTTGCCGACAGCGAAGGACACGCGGGACTTGCACTTTTCAAATTCCGGCGAATCGATGACCTCGCGCGCCATGACGACCGAGACGATCCGGTTCGGTACCTCGATGCCGACAACGGAGATCTTGTCCGGGATGGCCGCGATGCGGACGCCGGACGCGCCGAGGGCCAGCGCGATATCGTCGGCCAGATTCGTGACCTTGGAGAGCTTCACACCGCGCTGCAGCTCCAGCTCGTACCGCGTGACCGACGGGCCGCGCGTAACATTGATGATATGCGCCTCGATGCCGAAGGATTGGAGCGTGTCGCTCAGGCGCTCGGCGTTCTGCCGCATTTCCTCCGTGCCGTCGTGCGACTGGCCGCTTCCGGCCTTCAGGAGCGACACGGGCGGGAATTCGTATTCCGGCTTCTGCGGCTCCTGCTGGCCGATCTCCTGCGCGATCTGGGCCGCTTCGAGCTGCACGTCCGCCTTTTTGAGCTTTTCCGGCTGCTCCGGAATCTCGACCGGCGGCAGCGGCTGTGCGGCGGGAGCCGGCTTCGGCGCATCAAAATGGTCGATCACGAGCGGCGGCATCTGGTGCGGCAGCTCCATGGGAATGACGTTCGGCACGGGCGGCGCTTCCTCCGCCGGGGCCTCCTGCGTGTCCGCGATCAGCGCGTCAAACTGGGATTTATAATCCGTATGGACAGGCGGCTGCTCCGTCTCCTCCTGAGCAGGCGCCTGCGGCTCCTGCTGCGGTTCGGGCCGGGCCGCTTCGGCGGCCTTCTCCTGCCGGCGGCTGTTTTCCACAAAAACGTCCGGGCGCACCGGCGCGTTTTTTCTGCCCGCGGTCTTCTTCTCCGGCTGCTCCGGCATGGGGGGATCGTCGACCGGAAGGTCAAAGTCGCTTGCGCGGGAGGCCCGGCGCTGCTCCGTGCGCTGCACGTGCTCGATGTGCTTGTTCGCAACGGTATCGACGAGCACCTGCGCCGGGTCCTTGTGCTCGCGCTGCGGCTCGGCATATTCCGCGCGGGGCCGGTTCCTGATAGCCGTCACGATGCTTGCCACCGTCATGTTAAGACTTGTGATCAGGCTCAGCAGCATCCCCACGATCACGACCGCAGCCGCGCCGATGCGGCTGATGAGCGCTTCAAGCAGGCTCGCAATACCGCCTGCCAGAACGCCGCCTGCCGTGCCGTCGATGCCGCCGTCCCAGAGTGCGGAAATGACGCTCCAATCCCAGTCCGCGTCAAATTTTCCGCCGACCAGCTGCACCAGACTGCCGATCAGCATGGCCGTCAGGAACGTACAGGTCACGCGCAGCGCGACGGGCCTGCCGTCGTGCAGGATCAGGATCAAAAAGCTCATGATGAACGAGAACGGCAGGATGTAAAAGCCCGCGCCGATCAGACCCCGGAACACCGACGTCATCAGATCCAGAAACGCCGCGTTCACCTTGAAGCAGCACAAGATCGTCAGCAGCGCAAGCAGGCCGCAGACCGTCGCGCCGATCTCGCGCCGGATGGGCGCAGACTGCTTTTTTGTTGTTTTTTTCCGTCCGCGGGAGGCCGTGGACTTTCTTTTGTTCGCAGAAGCCATGTGACCAAAACACCTCACGAGATCAGGGACAGGATCAGCGTCAACAGACCCGCACCCCAGCAGTAATAACAGAAGCCGCCGAATTTTCCGCGCTGCGCAATGCGGTTGAGCGCGAAAATGGCAAGATATCCGGAGACAAGCGCGGCGGCGACGCCGCACAGATACATCGGGACCTCCGCCCAGTTGATCCCGGCGGAAATTGCCTTTACGAGCGAAAGGAGATTCGCGCCGAGCACGGCGGGAATGGAAAGGAAGAACGAGAATTTGACGGCAAACGTCCGGTCAAACCCGCGCAGCATCCCGGCGGAGATCGTCGTCCCGGAACGCGACAAGCCCGGCACGACCGCGATCATCTGCGCAAGGCCGATGACCAGCGCATCCGAGAGCGTCATGGCCTTTTCCGTCTTATTGCCGTGGCCGTAGCGGTCGGCGGCCAGCAGCAGAAAGCCCGTCGCGATCAGGGCAAAGCCGATGAAGAACGTATCGTAGAACAGGGGGTCAAGGTAGTCGCTCAGGAACGCCGCCGGGATGAGCGGCAGCGTCGCCGCGATGAGAAACAGCAGCAGCCGCCGCCTTGCCGGGTCCTGCCGCGCGCCGCGCTTGGGCTTCTGCAGGTGCAGCAGCATCAGGCCCTCGCGGCAAAGCCCGCGCAGCTCCGTATGATACGCGAAGATCACCGCCCCAAGCGTCCCCAGATGCAGCAGCACGTCGAACAGCATCTGGTTTTCCAGATCGCCGATGCGCAGGAAGTTTTGCAGGATCGCAAGATGTCCGGAGCTGGAGATCGGCAAAAACTCCGCAAGCCCCTGTATGAGCCCAAGTAAAATGGCTGTCCAATAGGTCATACCAGTTCCTCCGTCTGGAAAGTCGCCGCCCGCACCGGTCGGCATACCAATTTATATTAACACAGATTCAAAAATATTTCCACTATACGTTCGAAAAAAGCGCGTCAAAAAGAATCCGAGCGCTTCCATGTTTTTATGGCGCAATTTGCGGTTTTCTGTTATACTGGATACAGGAAAACGACGATTAGGGTGTATCTGAAAACTCATGATGTGACCGGCAGCGAGGGATTTTTGCGT
>ERZ773260.4288-NODE-4288-length-12230-cov-2.949158_pt1 | contig 12230 bp, 9 predicted proteins | sample MGYA00511387_ERZ773260 | MGnify/ENA primary metagenome ERZ773260 (study PRJEB29015, sample SAMEA2737745) | human gut metagenome | biome: human gut; feature: human-associated habitat; material: faeces | place: China | collected 2012 ... | reverse complement strand
GGAGGTGGATTTCGTCTCCTATCTTCCTGCGGAAGATCTCTCCGGCTATGACGAGTTCTACAGCAGGATGACCTACCAGGAGGGCAGCGAGCACACACTGTACCTGCGTTGGAGCTGGGGATATGACGATGTGACTATCCGGGTGGAGCTGCCCGAGGGAGATGCGGAGTGGGGAAATCTGGTGGATACGGCCCGGCCAGAAACCTACGATGTGCGCCTGTACTCCATCCCCTGGGCGGACAGTGTGCCGGAAGAATACTACGACACCTTCCATTCCCCAGTGTTCCGGGCAGTGGACATGAGCCGGGAGATAGTGGAAGCCAGGGCCTATACCCTGGCTGACCAGGGGGATTCCGACGGCCCCCGTGTGAGCTTTTCCGTCCTCCATGATGACGGAGCCCTGGTGACCTACTCCTGCAAGGGGCTTTCCATAGACCAGGTATGGGCGCTGGTGGAGGAAACATTGGTGTGAACTCCGGGTCGATTCAGTAGGCGGATGCCTGCCTGTATGCCCCGACCGCGCTCTGTCAAAGTTTTGGGGCGGGGCTGGAAAAATTTAATTTTTTATGAATACACCTCTTTCCCCCTTGTCGAAGGCAGACGAAACCGCTATACTGAAAGGGTATTCGCACGGGAAGGGGGAGGATCGCCCTGGAAGAAAAATATGTCAGCGTATCCCGCCAGGGTGGTGCTCGCCGGACAGCACCCAGGCGGGAGCCGGCCCGTCCCCAGCGCCGGGGAGGGCCGCCCAGGAAAGGCAGCGGGCACAAATCCTTATTCTGGGGATTTTATAAATTCCTGGTTTTTCTCTCCGCTGTAATCGTAGCCGTCTATGTGGGCTGGACAATGACCATCAAGCCGCCCCCAATCCAGACCCCTGATCCGACCCCCGTGATCAACGGGGGGCAGGAGGATGGGAGCGGAGATACCGATATTAGCACGCCTCAGGGGCCCCAGCGCCGGGAGCTGGTGTATAATTTCGTCCTACTGGGCAAAGACGTGGACAGTGGCAACACGGACAGCATCATCGTGGTCAGCTTTGACATTCCAAATCGGAAAGTGGGAATGATCTCCATCCCGCGGGACACGGCGGTGGAGCGGACCTGGCGCAAAAATCCCAAAATTAACGGGGCTTTCTACGGGGCAGGGCCGGACGTATTGAAGGAAGAGATCGAGCACACCTTTGGCATCCCCATTGACTACTACGTTCTGGTGGACTTGGAGGGCTTTATAGCCCTGGTGGATGAGCTGGGCGGCGTAGAACTGGATATCCCCTTAGATATGAACTACGATGACCCATACCAGAATCTGCATATTCATTTTACCAAGGGGGTCCACAAGGTGGACGGGCAGGGCGCCATGGAGGCGGTCCGCTACCGCCACGACAATGAGGACAGTCCCAATTATAGGGCTAACCAGTGGTACAGTGATGTACAGCGGGGGGAGATGCAGCGGCAGCTGCTGACCCAACTGGCCAAGAAGGTGGTGTCCTGGAACTCAGTCACAAGGGTAACAGAATTTATCAAGATTTTCCAGACCTATGTTAAAACGGACCTGGAGCTGGAGGAAATGATCTACTTTGCTACCCAGGCCCTCCAGGTAGATCTCTCCACTGGGATCCGCCAGGACACGCTAAAGGGAGACGGCACCAAGACCTATAAGGGCTTTTCATACTGCTTCCTCTACCAGGCGGAGGATATCCTGCCAACGCTCAATGAGCTGGTCAATCCCTACGACACCCCTCTGACCGAGGCGGATCTCCACCTGCCCCAGTCATAAGAGATAAAAAGAGAGCGGATACTTCTGTATCCGCTCTCTTTTTACGGCTCAGTCCCCAGGGTCTGAATCAGCAGATTGCGTAGGGAGATGGCGCTCTGCCGGTTCATTACGATGGAGGCCACATAGTCAGCGGCGGGCGTGGAGATATTCTCCATCCCTTTTGGTGTGACGGTCATGGCGGTCTCCATATATTTATAGGCGATATCCAAGGTGACCTCCAGGACCTCTCCGTCCTTGTCCGACACCTTGCGGATACCAAAGGTATTGGCGTATTCAGGCTTCATGCTCAACCCTCCTTTCTGTCTTGGAAACAAGGACTCGTGCAGGGCACGCACCCTCATTCTGAGTAGCTAAGGTCCCCGCCCATAGGCCCTCCCTTCAGATGCCGGCCATTCAGAACGGCCTCCACCAGCTTGTCCCCCACATAGCTCAACTTCAGGGAAAAGAAGGGGGCCTCCTGGTCTAAAAGGTCGAGAAAGATGTGGTCCCCATCCCAAAGGGGGAGCTCCTTTAGCCTGGCTTTGGGGACCCACTCTAGATCCCCCTCGTCGCACTCCTTCAGCTCACCTGTCCAGCTGTGGACAGTAAACAGGTGCATATACTCAGTGGGCCAGCGGTCGGAGAGGAATGTGACGAGTCCGCGGTAGCGGTAGCCTGTCGCGGTAAGGCCGGTCTCCTCCCGTATCTCCCGCAAGGCACAGTCCTCCGGGCTCTCCTTGTCCTCGAACTTGCCTCCTACACCGATCCACTTGTCCTGATTCAGATCGTTTTCCTTTTTGACCCGGTGGAGCATGAGGTATTCCTCGCCCCGCTGGAGATAGCACAGGGTGGTATTGATCATACGATCCCTCTTTTCTCTCAAAGTATACCATGATGTCCGGTCTAGGGCAACCAAAAACTAAGAACATGAGAAGGCCGGCCCTCACCAGGGAGGTATTCTCCCGTGTAAGCGCCGGCTGGACAACCCCGCTGAAGGGTCATCTGTTGTCTTCCTGCGGGTCTACCAGAGCCACATCTACTGTGTAGCTCTGTCCATCCCGGAGATAGGTCAGGGATACCGTATCGCCCAGCCCCAGGGACTGCTTCAGCCGGGTCAGATCCTGGGTGCTGGTGATGGTCTGGCCGTTGGCGGCCAATAGGATATCGCCGGGGCGGATGCCCTTGGCGTAGGCGTCGCTGGATGGGGTCACATCCATGATCTCCAGGCCCCCGCCCTCTGCGGGAAAGGTGTACACAGTAAAGCCGAAGACTCCGGTGTGGATGACCTGTCCGTCGATTAGCCGGTCCACCACATATTTCACCCGCGTGGTGGGGATAGCGAAGCCCAGTGCCTCGGCAGAGCCGTCCTCCGTGACGATCTTAATGGTGGTCACCCCCACCACCTGGCCATATTGGTTGATAAGGGCGCCGCCGGAGTTGCCAAAGTTGATAGCCGCGCTGGTCTGGATCAACACCATGGTTGTGCCATCTACCTCTACCTCCCGGTCCAGGGCGGAGATGATGCCGTCCGTAATGGTGGAGCGGTAGCCCAGCGGGTCCCCGATGGCGGCGACCGGATCGCCGATGCGCAGCGCGGCGGAGTCCCCAAACTCCGCCGGAGTCAGTCCGGAGGCATCCACCTTCAACACCGCTAAGTCCTCATCCGCGTCGAATCCTACCAGGCTGGCCTGTAAAACGCTGTTGTTCGACAGGGCGACCCGGACCTCGTCAGCGCCAGCTACTACATGGGCATTGGTGATGATATAGCCGTCTTCCGTCATGATGATGCCTGTACCTGTGCCATATTCCGACTGGCTCTGGGACTCGATGGACACGATGGAGGGGGCGTTCTTCTCATAGATCTGGGTATAGGTCAGCGCCGGTCCGGCAGCTGCCTGGAGCGGAAGGGTCACCCCGGTCCCCGTGGGCGCCTGCCGGATGTTCGGCGGGTCAGTGCTGTATTCCTCCTGCTGGGCCCACCAGTCCTCCCCTGGGTTTGCGGGCAGATAACCCGGCCCGCTCAAAGAGAAGGACAGGTGGCGCCCCAGCACAACAGTAAGCAGACACAGGGCAAGGACCAAAATGGCCAGCCCGGTGATCCAAGGCCACTTTCTCCTCCTCTTTCTGGGGCGCAGGACGGGAATCCCCGCTGCTGGGACAGGGATGTAGGGCAGGTTGGGCACCGGCTGGCTGGGCTGTTCCCAGGGGCCGCCCTGCCAGAGACCGTCATGTTTGTTGTCCATAAACTCCCTCCAAACCGGGATGTCCAAATGTCAGGCCAACGTCAGGGTAAAGGTAAACTGAGTGACGCCGTCCTCGCTGGTCGCTGTGATAGTCTCCTTTAGGTTGCCCAAAATCGTCTTGACGATATACAACCCCAGCCCCACACCCTCCCGGTCCATGGAGCGGGAGTAGTCTGCCTTGTGGAATCGCTCAAAAAGGAGGGGCAGTTCATCCTTGGGGATCGTAGAGCCCAGATTCCGGATGGTGGTGTAAGCCTTCCCATCCTTCTTTGTAATCTGGACAGTGATAGCAGTACCGGCGGCGGCAAACTTCGCCGCGTTGTCCAAAAGATTATAGCAGACCTGGGTGATGGAATCCGGGTCCCCCCAGACCATTAGCTTCTCGTCGGGCATCTGGACGTCTACATCCAAATTCCGGCCGGTAATCTTGCTCTCCAGGCTAATGATAACCTGGGACACCACCTCGGTGAGATCGAACTGCTCCTGGGCGGTGACGGTGTTCTCTGTCAGGGCGTTGAGCCGAGCCAGATCCAGCATCCGCCGGACTAACCGGGACAATCGCCTGGTTTCAGATACCACGATTTGTAGAGATTCCCGCTCCCGCTCCGGGGGGATGGTCCCGTCCAGAATACCCTCGGCAAAGCCGGAGATGGTGGTCATGGGGGTCTTCAGTTCGTGGGATACATTGGCAATAAATTCTGATCGCTGGCTCTCTACCTTGGCCAGGGAGTTGGCCATGGTATTGAACGCCTCAGCCAGGGTGCTGATCTCATCACACCGCCCCTCATAGCTGGTGACCCGGACATCAAACTCTCCACGGCCAAATTTTCGGGCTGCCTCGGCCATCTCGTTTAGAGGCCGGGCCTGGTGGGCGGAAAAGAGGGAGCTGGCGACGAAGGCAATCAGCAGCACCACCACAGCGGTAAAAAAGAAAATGGTGGCGGTGGCCGACCACATCTCCGCCAGGCTGGAGGCGTCGGCAGACACCAGCACCAGCCCCTGGGTGACTGACAGGTTATTCAAGCTGACGGTAATAGGCAGGCTGGCCAGATAGCGCCGCTCCGGGAAGATTCCGCCCAGACTGGTCATACCGGCATAAGAGCCCCGTTCCAGCACCTGGGACACCACTGACTCAGGGACTTTGCTGTTTTCATACGCATAAAAATTGACGCCGTCCGTAGCATAGATGATCTCGCCATCCGGGGCGGCTACAATCACATAAGAATCTGAGATCAGGGCGATGGAGGCGACATAGTTCTGGAACGGCTCACTGCGAAGCTGCTGATAAAAGGAGGAGGCAAACATAGCGATATAGCCGGCATTGCGTTCCATCGCGTCCCGTTTCTCTGAAATGATATAGCGGTAAGAGAGCATCATAAAGGCGGTGGACAGAAGAGTAAAGGACAGCGCGACGATCCCCACCATCATAGCTAGCTGACGTTTATATAACGAACGCAAAGGCTTCACCTCCTTAGGCAGTTTGTCATATCCATCCGATGTCAGCGGGTTCAGGCATTTCCGCCCACCTCAAATTTATAACCCACACCCCAAACAGTCTTCAGCCGCCACTGGTCACTGACATTCTCCAGCTTTTCCCGAAGCCGCTTGATATGGACGTCCACAGTCCGGCTGTCACCGAAATAATCGAAGCCCCATACCTCATCCAGAAGCTGGTTTCGGGTAAATACCCGGTTGGGAGCAGAGGCCAGATGGAACAACAGCTCCAATTCCTTGGGGGGCGTATCCACCCGCTGGCCGTCTACCAACAGCTCATAGGAGTCCAGGTTGATGACCAGCTTATCGAAGGTCAGCTTTTTGCTGGTCTGCTCTTCCTCCCCCATGGTACGGCGCAGAACGGCATGAATACGGGCCAGCACCTCTTTCATCTCGAAGGGTTTGACAATGTAGTCATCGGCGCCCTGCTCCAGACCTGTGACCTTGTCCTCCGTTTCGCCCTTTGCGGTGAGCATAATAACAGGGGTCTTATCCCCCTCCCGAATCTTCTTCAGCACAGACCAGCCGTCCATAATGGGGAGCATAATATCCAGAAGCACTAGATCGGGCTGAAAGGAGCGAAACAGCTCTACACCCTTACCGCCATCCTGGGCTACCTGGGTTTCGAACCCCTCTTTCTCCAGATAGAGGTGGAGCAGCTCGGCGATGTTGCCATCATCCTCCACGATCAAAACCTTCTTTGGCATAGCCGTACCCTCTTTTCTCAATGTAATTTGTGTATGGGATACCTTTATTATAGCGCGAAACCCCAGTGTTAGGTGAATAATTTGTAAATTGCTCCCACATTTCCCCTACCCCTGGTCACCGGAGGCCACATAGGAGTGGTCCACCTGGATGACGGGGAAGTAATGGCCGGACAGCCCCTTAATTCCCTCGGTGAGCTGTTCCCGCACCTGGGTATCCTTCAGCCGGAACCCATATGGCACCATGACGTCAAAAATTAGGTTAGTGTGAATTGGGCCAGGGGTAATGCGGAAATCATGGATGGTGAGCACGGGGTCGATTTTCCGGGCGATGGCGGCCACCTGCTCTCGAAGGGCGGAGGTGCTGTCGTCACACACTACCGGGTCCATATGGATGGAGGTGTCAATGTGGTGCTTCTCCTTCAGTTCCCGCTCGATATGGTCGATAATGTCATGGAGCTCCAAAAAATCTCCGTCCGCTGGGACCTCGGCGTGGAAGGACATCATGGCTCGACCGGGGCCATAATCGTGGTAGACCAGGTCGTGGATGCCCAGAATGTGGTCGTGGCCCAGCACGATGCGGTCGATGTCCGCGGCGAGCTCCGGGTCCATGGGCCGCCCCAGCAAAGGGTCCAGGGTGTCCCTGGCGGCCTCCCACCCTGTCTTGAGAATAAAGGCGGCCACCAGCAGGCCGGCCAATCCGTCCACCTGAAGCCCCCAGAAATGATCGGCAAGGGTGGAGAGAAGGACTACGCCGGTGGACAGGCAGTCGGACAGGGAGTCTGCGGCGGTGGCCTCCATGGCGGCGGAGTCAATGGCCCGGCCCAGGCCGCGGTTGAACCAGTACATCCAAAATTTCACCAGGATGGCCGCCGCTAGAATGACCAGAGCCACTGGCGAAAATTGAGTTTCAGACTGGCCGAACAGGGACTCCAGGGCAGACCGGCCCACCTCCACCCCCATGAGCAGAATAGCCATCGCCACAATCAGTCCGGCAATATATTCCACGCGCCCGTGGCCGAAGGGGTGGTCCTCGTCCGCCTCCTGGCCAGCGAGCCGAAAGCCGATGAGGGTGACCACCGAGGTCGCGGCATCAGATAAGTTATTTACCGCGTCAGCCACCATGGCCACAGAGGAGGTGAGCGTGCCGGCGATCCCCTTACCCAGAAACAGCAGCACATTGAGAAAGATGCCTGCGGCGCCGGAGATGGTGCCGCAGCGAAGCCTGGTGGCAGGAGCCTGGGGCGCGCCGCCCCCCAGACAGGCACGGATCAAAAAGTTCATAGCTGACAGATGCCTCCCGAACCGGCCAAGGATGACCGGATTGATCTGTATCATTTTATTATCCCACGGCAACTGGCCTCCGTCAAGAAAAAGGCGGGGCCGGACAGGTAAATTTTTCCGTCCTCTTGGAAGGCCGGAGAGAAGTATTTACAAACTGTTCATACCAGGGTCATTGTTTTGCCTTAATTCTATTCTATGATAAAATCGTTCCAAGGGAACAAAATGCATCTTCCATTTCTCCCTCTCCTTTACAACACACAGATGGAGACCTCCGGCATGCCGGAGGTCTTCGTCGTTTATAGGGCTGACAGTGTTTACAAAAAATTCATGGGGAGGACACAGTATTGCCTTAATTCTATTTTATGATAAATCCGTACTCAAGATATCTTCCTTTTTCTCCTCCCTTTTACAACACACAGACAAAGGCCCCTGACCTTCCTGGTCAGGGGCCTTTGTCGTTCAGGATTCCGATGTCGTGGCCCCATCTCTGGAACCCTCCCAGCGGTCCCGGCCCACAGCGCCGCTGCTGGCCTCCATCCGGTTCATTTTCCGCTTCCGTGCGGAGGAGCGGGCCAGCTTCTCGCTCAACCCCTCCAGGTCCCCGGACTGGATAGCCTGACGGTACTGTCGGATGTTCTCCTCCAACTGCTCCAGGGCCCGGCCCAAGGCCTCAGCGTTCATGGAGAAGAGCTGGGTCCACAGGGGCACATCCAGAGCGGCCACCCGGGTGCAGCCCCGGAAAGAGTCCCCCTCAAAGCCCTGATAGTCGAATAGGCTAGGGTCGTCGCACACGGAAACGGCGATAACGTGCATCATCTGGCTGGTGTAGGCGATGATGGCGTCGTGCCGCTCCGCCGTGGTCTGGACCACATCCGCGCAGCCGATGTACCGAGCCAGCCGCTCCATAAGAGCCAGATGCTCCGGGCTGGATTGGTTATTCGGGGTTAGGATATAGTGGGCCCCGTGGAACATATTGGCCAGGGCGTGCTGAATGCCGGAGAACTCCGTACCCGCCATGGGATGCCCTCCCACAAAGGAAACAGTGTCAGGCAGTACCCCGGCCCCCTTCAAAATGGCCCCCTTTACCCCGCACACATCGGTCACCATGGAGCCAGGCCTGAAATGGTCCCGGTGCTCGGTCATAAATTCTACGATGCCCTGGGGATGGAGGCATAAAAATACCAGGTCGCCCTCCGCCAGCGCCCGGACTGGGTCCGCCTCGGCCCGGTCCACGATATCCTGTTCCATGGCGTAGCGAAGGGTGGGCTGGCTCACGTCCACGCCGATGATCTCATAGTCCTCAAAGCCCCGGAGGGCCTTGGCAAGGGAACCGCCGATCAGGCCCAGCCCCACAATGACCAGACGCTTTTTCATGATATAACCTCGTTTCCACACCGTGTCCGGTGAATAACGGAACTGTATCACATTTGCCCGCTGAAATCAAGATGGTATTCAAGGCAGAAGGGCACTGTAATTTCCAAAAAAATGTAGGAAACCGTCCCATTTCAGGGCGGTTTTTTGTGTTGGATAGAGAGGGCTTGGGCAGCAGTCCAAAGCCTCCCCCTGTGGAGGGAGGTGCGAGGTGGAAGGAGCTTCCGCCACCACCGGGGGACGCACTACCGAGGGCCTTTGGGGAAAATCTGGTGCCCGAAATCAGGCAGGCCGCTGGGCCCTGGCCGTCCAAAATTTATGGCCCCTCCTTCGTTCCAACCGTGCCTGGCCATCCGAATACCGACAGCCGCCGGATGACGGGCGGGACATGGGAAAGGGGCGTTGTGCATCCCTGCACTGCTCTCCCGGCCCTGTCGTAAGGGCAGCTTTTCCCAGTGGTGCGCCGCCCAAACTCTTAGAATAATAATTAAAGGAGGAAGCTATCATGTCGACCAACAAAACCACCAATTACCAGATCAACCAATGGGAAACGGAGGACAGGGTGCTCCGGGGCAAGGCGGACACAGCCACGACGGATTCGCTGGCGGCCCGCCTGACCGATGTAGAGGGGAAACTTTTTTACACAAAATTGTTGGATTATATCTCTAGCAAGTCAGGCAGCCAAATCGATCTGGATGTCAGTGATCTTGACCTGACGAAGTATGACAGCTTGGAGATCCGGCTGGACCCGGTCCTCGGGGCCAGTTATACCACTGGATTTTACCTCCGGCTATTGGTATGGCCAAAACGAGGCGGGACGGCTGGTGTCCATCACACTGAGCGATGCCCCCCAAGAGCTGATCGAGTCCTGCTTTTATATCCATTTGAGACAGTGCCTGTGCGGCTCATCGGACTATACTTATGTCCGGCCACCAAGGCTACCCCACCCCCCAGTTCAGCCGACAGCACCGAAACATATATGTCAGGCTGGAACTCTCCGCCGCCCAAGTCACCTCCCAAACATTGTGGGGCAAGGAAATATCACCACCATCCCCTCCGGCACCAGAGTGCGGGTCTACAGGTGGAAAAAATGAGAAGCAAGGCCCCGCTCCTAAAGGAGCGAGGCCTTTTTTTGGATCATGCTAAAACAGTTGCCGGCGTAAGATGATCACACTTAGTCAGTGACCGTTACAGTCACGTCACCAGTGATATCACTGATCTCATAAGTTCCGTCGCCGTTATCCCAAATGTTGGCGCCGCTAGCGGCAACAGTCTTAGTGGCGTTACCGGAAACCTTCAAAGTCAGGACATAGCTGTTGCCGGACACGGCATTGTCGATCACGTCTTCTTGTCCGCTGCTCTTGGCGACCGTCTTGCTGACATCGTCAATTGTGACACGGACATCGGCACTAGAGTTGTTATCAACGGTAATCTTGTAGAGGTTCTCAGTCTTGATCGCAACAAACACGGATTTCTCTGTGCCATCTGTTGCTGTAGCAGTGATCTTCACTACGTCATACTTGCCAGCGGTTGCAGTGACCGTGAAGGTAGCACCGGTGCCATCTTCAGTCTTAGCAGCTTCATAATCCTGCATCACGGAGTAGGCAGCAGTATCATCAGCGTCGTCAACAGTGGCGGTGAAGGTGACAGAGACACCAGCCTTCTTCACGATGGCGTTCTCCACGGCCTTTTCTGCTGTCGCATAGGTCTGAACAGACACACCGTCCAGCTTCACATCGGTGATTTCAGCGGTATCGTCAGGAGTGGTGTTGGTCATGCTGGTGACATAGACCATGATGACTTCCTCGTTGTCCACATAGACCACGCCGTAGACATCGCTGTTGTCCTTGTCAATGGCGGTCTTCAGCTGGGACACGCTGGTGATCTCAGAGCTGTAGGCGCTGGCATCCCGGTCATCCCTGCCGCGGTCATCGGCAATGATGACGTTCTCAGCGAAGTTGACGTCATTCAGGGTAATGGTATCAGTGTAGCTGCCGTCGTTGGAGGTGCCGTTGGCGCTGAGGGCGTTGTTGAAAATGCCGGTCAGCTTGGCGCCGGTGCCGAAGGTGTCGCCGCTGAAAGGATTGCCGCCGACCCAGCCGGTCTCGTCATCATAGGTCCAGGAATCGCCGGCGGTGTTCCCGTTGCTCAGAGCGGTATCATTGTTAGCCGCAGTCAGCTCGTACACGCCGTCATCGTTGATCTCCCAGGTGTAGAAGCCCACGGCCTTGGCGGAGCCCTTCACCATGACAGTCTCCACATTGCCGGAGCCGTCCATGAAGTACAGCTCAGTCATGTAGGCAGTCTGGTTCTTGTCATCGCCGTCGGTGTAGGAGGTGCGGTTGTTGGAGCGCTCGTGGACGAAGACCACGTCATCGCTGCTGGCGTTGGCAAAGGCGACAGTGTTGACCAGGACCACATAGGAGGCCACATAGTTGTTGCTGGACTTGGTGGCAATGGCCAGGGCCTTCAGAGTGCCGGTCGCCTTGTCCACGGAGGTGCCGCCGGTAACGAAGTCCACATCGATCTCGCTGCCCGGAGTCTCGATCTTCACATAGTTGGTGTTGTCGTTCAGATAGACCTTGTCGGAACCGATGGTCATGTTGCCGTCATCCCGGGCCAGATCGTTGGCCAGAGCGCCGGCGGCCTTGGCCGCATTGGCGCTGCCGGTACCGCTCACCATGCCGGTGCCGTCAAACACATAATAGGTGCTGTCGTTGGAGGTGTTGTAGACCTCGGCGTTGTAGCCACTGCCGTCCTTCTCAAAGGTGTACAGGCCAGAAAGCGTGGTAGCAAGGGAACCGGCCGACACGGAGCTAGTCCAGCTGGCACCAAAAGCAGCGGTGTTCTCGCTGGAGGAGCTGTTCAGCTTGAAGTCGGTGACGGTGCCGTCGTACAGGGAGACGGCCTGGGCATAGTAGTTGGTGTACCGGCTGTCATCCTTCACAATACCGGTGACGTAGTACACGTCCTCGATCTTGGCGGCGCCGCTCTCGTCAATACCCACCACATAGCCGTTCTTGTCCAGGTAGACGGTGTACTCGCTGTCGTTCAGGTCCAGGGTCAGGGAGCCCATGGCCACATTGGTGTTGTTGCTGGTATCCACCAGGGCGTGCAGGGGGAAGTCAGCGCCGTCGATGGTGACCTTGGCCTTGGAGCCGCTGTTGTAGTTGGAGATAGTGCCGGAGACGCTCTCCGCTACGGCGGAGTCCAGAATGGTCTCAGCATCGTTCACGGCCACGGCCAAAACAGTGCCCTCGGTGTAGGTGTCGGCGTTGAAGCCGGTCAGCTCCTTGGTGGAGTCGCCGTCATACACGTCATAGTAGGTGCCGCCGATGCCGGTCTCGCTCAGGGTCTCCAGGGTGATGGCGTAGGT
>ERZ773260.4284-NODE-4284-length-12231-cov-10.127546_pt1 | contig 12231 bp, 10 predicted proteins | sample MGYA00511387_ERZ773260 | MGnify/ENA primary metagenome ERZ773260 (study PRJEB29015, sample SAMEA2737745) | human gut metagenome | biome: human gut; feature: human-associated habitat; material: faeces | place: China | collected 2012 ... | reverse complement strand
CCGGATACGACCGCAGTGGGGATGCCGACATATCTGCAAGGCAAACTGCCAGAGTGATGGCAGATAAGATAACATGTGTGGCTCGTCACGTCATTAAGGCTCTCTAAAACAAATAATCTAACTCGATAGGAGATGTTTTGTTTGAACGCAGTTGATGTGAAGTGCCCGATCTGCGGCACAATCAATAAGTCTCTCGACTTAGAAGAAACAGACGGATGGATGGAATGCGAAAGCTGCGGCGAAGTAACCCAGCAGATAAAGTACGTGAAAACAAGAAAAGATTACCAATTCGCCGGATCGTTTGCGCCAGGAATCTCGGCCGTGATAGAATTGGAATCAACCTCGTGACTGGAAAAGCAGCCTGACACAGAACAAGAAGCGTGAGTTCGTAAAGCGCGAATTTGAAAGGTTGGTATCCTGATTGTATTACTCACACTTTTGTATATAGCACAGTGATTAATAATCCGACTAGTCCCGCGCAAAAATATGTTACGGTTGGAGATAAAGCGTAGTTATAGCTATTCCGATTTCAGAGGGATGAACCAAAATGAACCAAAATGAACCAAAATGAACCGAAAAGAACCTTTACAAACCCAAATCCGGGCGTTAAACTATAATCAGAAAACGAATGGAAACAAGAGAGCACTGAGAAATCGGTGCTCTCTTTGTTATACAGACGAAAGGAGATGATTCCGTTGGTTTAATTAAAAAGAGAAGAAAGAAGAAGGAGGTGGCGCTATGAATGAAGTCTATGGATAAAAACATTTGTTTAAGCAGCCACGAAGCGGAAGATGGGGTTTGGGAATGAAGTCCCCAAGTGGGTTTTAGGGCGACAGCCCTAACGTTTCTGCGTTAAAGAAGCGTAGGGAAATTCTGACACGATGAAAAACGACAGAAAGGAGGGATGCACAGGGGAAGCCCGGCATGGTCACCTATAACGATGTCGATTACTTCTATGTCTACAATTTGCAGGGCGATGTGGTTGCGCTGATTGACGCGAATGGTACGCAGGTGGTAGAATATGGTTATGATGCGTGGGGTAATCCGATCAGCAAGACTGGCACGTTGGCGGCTACACTGGGCACGCTGAACCCGTTCCGATATCGTGGGTATGTGTATGATGAGGAGACCGGGCTTTACTATCTGCGGAGTAGGTATTATAATCCGGAGTGGAAACGGTTTATTAATGCAGACAAATATATTTCGCAAGGCTCTCTTTTTGCTAATATGTTTGCATATTGCAAAAATGCTCCGCTTATGTTTAATGATCCAGATGGAAAATTAGGTGTGCTGGGTGTACTTAGTGCTGTTGCAATCGGTAAGTCGATAGTTTATTTGAAAGAGATTGTTTCAGCTGCTGCGGATATTTTTTTGACATCTAAAGGATGGACATTGACCAATACACTGTTTCAACACGGCTTATATGGAAATGGAACTGCCATTACAGATAAAACGGATGATGTAGAAATGCTGGATAAAGCCAATGAAATAAAAAGAATTATCGCAGCAGCGCCAGAAACCTATAAAATGATTGAACCTGTTTTGGCCAGTATGATGCCAGGCACAACTGCTACTACAGGCGAAGGAAAAGCATTCGAGTATATGAGCGGCGACATGTACTATTCACTACAGCATGTGAATTATACAGCGACGGTTACTATGAATGAGGATAAGAGCTGGAATGCTGTTATTCATATTACAGATAAATATGATTTTGATGCGTTTAGATCAGGACTTTCATTGGGACCTATTGCAAATAATGGAGGCCTTGTTCTTCAAATGATTAATGTAATGACAGAGTACAATATTGACTTGACTATTGAAATGACTTCAAAATAAATATTATAGTGAGGAACTTATGTATAGAGTGTTTTTTGAGTTAAAAAATGTTGCTGAGAAATTGATTGCTGTATGTCTCGCTGTAGTAATATTCAGTATAGTAATAGTAGAATTGGCGAAATCACCGACACTGTATATTTATAAGAAAACTGAATTTGTTAGTTGGCTATTCCCAAGAGAAATATACTATTTTGATGCAATAGGCCATGGAAAAGATTATGATTCCATTCATATTTTTAAGTTGAGCGAATTTGATGGAAATCGGTTCTTTATGTTTTTGAAAGATAAGAATAACTGGACTCCATTACCTATTGATATAAAAGAAAAAGAAAATGCATTATATGACGTTGAATTTGATTGTAATATGATGAATATGTTGTCATCAGAAGATGGATATTGGATGATTTCTCCAGAACATAAACTGTTTTGTGTGTATGACAGATCCGATCGACTGCTATATGTCAGAAATGCGAGCAGTTTTACTGGATATAAGTGGAGTGAATAAAAATATAGCTTCCAAATGTCCATTTTCATTATGAAGAAAAATATTTTGAAAACCGTAATTGATTGGGATTTATCTATAATTCATACAAGTGAAAAGTCGAGGTGATGTGGAGATGGCAAGCAGGATAATCTGCTTGCCATCTTGTATTGTGCGCCCGGCGGCGCATGTTTCTAGAGGGTGAAAGGTAACCGCTCAATAATCCCGTGTGCTGACAACTTCCGTAACCGCTCAATAATCCCGCACCCTGACGAACCGCACTAATCGTGCGATACTTATCCATGTACTTGAAAAACTGGAATCCAGAAAACAAGTAAACTTGAAAAACTATGGCGACAGCAACTGGAAGGACAAGGTTACGGCCATCGGCGGTAAGGCGATTACCTATGATGCGATTGGCAACCCGCTGACCTATGACGGTTGGACGTTTACGTGGAAAGCCGGACGTATGTTGGCCAGCATGGTGAAGACTGGCACCAACGCGCAGTTCACCTATGACCATAACGGCCTGCGAATTAAAAAGGTCGTCAACGGCGTAACGACCAACTATACGCTGAATGGCAAAAATGTCGTCCACATGACGCAGGGGAGCCATGACCTGCACTTCTTCTACGATGCACAGGGGAAGCCCGGCATGGTCACCTATAACGATGTCGATTACTTCTATGTCTACAATTTGCAGGGCGATGTGGTTGCGCTGATTGACGCGAATGGTACGCAGGTGGTAGAATATGTTTATAATGCGTGGGGTAATCCGATCAGCAAAACCGGCAGTCTGGCAACGACGATTGGTACGTTGAATCCGTTCCGCTATCGTGGGTATACTTATTTGTTTTATTGATAAGTTGTGAAATGTTATGTATGCTTAATGCAAAAATAAAGGACGTGATTTTGGTGGGGTTAAAAAGTGAAACAAATCGAATATGGTCAGAACAGGAATTGAATGAGAAATCAGCATGGGCATTCCAACATCCACATAATGAAAAAGAGAGAAGAAAAATTCGAATAGATATTGCGGATGAAATTGAAGAGATTCTTGCAAATGAAGGTTTTGTTCGATGTAGGACAACATTTTTTCGTGCAAAAGGCGACGACTTACTGCAATTGATCAGTGTGAGATGTTTTGGAACGTGGGGACAGCCGGAAATTGATGTGGAATTGGAACCTTTGTATAATGTGTTTGATTTTGTAAGACGTACTATGAATGAAATGGTCACAGATGAAGGGGTTGAAGGAGAAAGTATTGAAACTCTTCAAAATATACATATACATCCTATCTACAATTCGTATTTGGCACATAAAGATGATTATATGTCTGAAATGAAGAGAGAGAAGGAAATCTTAAGTAAAGTAATTAGAAATTTAAATGAAATAGATAATTTAAAAAAGTATGATGCGTGGTTTGGAAAAATTGTTGAGATAATAGATGACGTACATCTCGCGAGATTACCATATTTGCTGATTTATAGGGAGTATGAAAAAGCTTGCAAGATTATGACTCGATATAGGATTGGAGAAGAACACGCCTATGAGAAAATTCAAATAAAATATAAATGCGAATTTGATAAAATCAAAGAAATGCTCCCCATAAGATTTAAAACCTATAAGGAATTTGGAGAATTGATTAGTGCAATAAACGAAAAAAATGATGATAAAATAATGGGGATTCTTAATCAATGGAAAACTGAGTCTTATAATGCCATAGAAAAAAGATCTAAGATGTTTATAAGAAAGTATCCGATGGTATTATTCCACTATTAATATTTTCTATTTAGAATGGAGCGTAGAAAAAAGTCTGCGCTCTTTCTTTTTATCAAAGACGGAAAGAAAGCCGGACTGGCTGCCGGTACCGTCAAGTATTATGCGCAAATTCATTTACAAGTCTGGCAGAACTCAGTCTGCACAGGGCAGGGAAACCTGCCCTTAATTACCTAGTAGCAGAGCACAGAGAGCGCGTCAAGGCAACAACACGAAGAAAGCTCTTCGCCATCCGCTGATGGACTAACGCAAGAACATTCTCAATCAACACAAAAGGCAGCTATACGAGCGTGTAGTTGCCTTTTTCATCGGGTTAATTGAACTGAATATCCGAGCCTATATTGTTTTGACTCACTTATTAATAGACAGCGATTAGAAGGGAAAAGCATGAATCAGGCTCAGGATCGCCTTCGAATGCAAGGTATCTACCAAACATGTGAATCCCTGCCATTGTCCAATTAAATGTGCCAAAGTAATGGAAAGCATAGGGATCATCCTGATCAGGGAATATTGTGACCTGCCATTCTGGTGTTCCTGAATCATCGGTTACATTGGGATCGCGATTGCAGAAGGTGATTTCATTGGGAACATGCGTATCATTTGACTCATAATCAAAAGAGTCGGAAAAATGGAGATCAATTATTAAAATGGAATGATTTAGGACAATCGCTGAACCGGATTTGACCATTAGATCGTCGTCTACCCAATTATCAATGTCGGAACGATACCATTTTTTGAGGTCTATCTCAACATATTCCTCATATTGACTCGATTCGTAGGGATGATTCAAGACACATGGAAAGAAGGGCGTAGATTCCGCGGAAGCGGTTATGGAAAGTGTAAGCAGCAAAAAAAGTGTGATAAAGAAGCAATGTTTAATGTGCATAGTAAAATCCTCCTCATCAATTTCTATCGGTATTATACCATGCTGTATGGTTATGGGAAATATCAATTTATCATTTTGTACATAAAAATGTAATATTTTATGGTAAAGGGAAATTGAAAGATTGCAGGAAGAATCTTTTCCGCATTTATCTGTATTCCCATAGCAGGGACGCACCCGCGGCTTGTACAGCATTTGCTTTTTCCGACTTATCCGGTTACAAATCTTTCGAAAATTAGCCAGATTATCACACCGTTATGTTGGAAATATCGAACAAATGTGCTACGATAGAATGGATCAAACAAACGAAGAAAGGGGCAGGCGGCGTATGGCCTCTGAGCGGCTGAACGTGACGGACGTGTGCGACGTGGTGGAGTTTCACGAGTCGGCGGACGGCGTGGCGCTGTATGGGCAGGAGGGGCGATGGACGCTGTCTGCACAAAGAGGGGGAAAAATGAAATGGATTATGTCACGCACTTGAAGCCGGACGGCACGTATCAGCCGCTGAGGGAGCACGAGGAGAACGTCGCGGCGCTGGCGGGAGAATTTGCGGCGGCATTTGGCGCGCAGGAGCACGGCCATCGGACGGGGCTGCTGCACGACATCGGCAAATACAGCGCCAACGGGCAGAAGCGGCAGCGCGACCCGGCGCATACGGCTAAGGTGGATCACGCTTCGGCGGGCGCGCAGCTGGCGGCGCGGCTGGGCGATTACTATGCTGCGTATGCCGTGGTGGGTCATCACAGCGGTTTGCCGGACTGGGGTGACAAGACGAACGACGGCGGCGGAACGCTGTGTGCTCGGCTGAACAAGCACTTGACGGGCGAAAATGATCCTTCCGCGTGGAAAACAGAAATCGAAATTCCGGCAAAAGCTCGGTTTCCTGCGTGGCTGGCGGCTGAGAAAGACGCGCGGCGCTTGGCGATGTACACCCGCATGCTGTTTTCGTGTCTGGTGGATGCGGACTATCTGGATACGGAAACGGCGATTCAGGGCGGACAGCCCCGCGGCGAGGGGGAAACGCCGGAACGCCTGCTGGAAAAGCTGAACACCCATGTCGCGCCGTGGCTGGAAGCGCCTGCCAACGAGCTTTGCGCCAAGCGGAGCGCGATTCTGGCGCGCTGCCTGCGCGGCGGGGAGGACGAGCGGGGGCTGTACACGCTGACCGTGCCGACGGGCGGCGGCAAGACAATCTCTTCGCTGGCGTTTGCCCTGTCGCACGCGGCAAAGCACGGGATGAAGCGCGTGATTTATGTGGTTCCGTATACCAGCATCATCCTTCAAAACACTGACGTTTTTGACGAGGTGCTGGGCGCGGAAAACGTATTGGAACATCACAGTCAGGTCGAATTTGCGGATGACGGCGAGGAAACGCCCGAGGCTTACCGCAAGCGGCTGGCCTGCGAAAACTGGGATGCGCCCGTGGTCGTGACGACGGCGGTTCAGTTTTTTGAATCGCTATACGCGGCGAAAACCTCGAAATGCAGAAAACTGCACAACATCGCAAACAGCGTCGTCATCTTCGATGAGGCGCAGACGATTCCGGTGCCGTTCCTGATGCCGTGCGTCTCGGCAATCGGGGAGCTGGTGCAGCATTACGGCGTGACCGCGGTGCTTTGTACGGCGACGCAGCCCGCGCTGGGCAGGTTATTTAAGCAGCTTGCGCCGACGCTCGTTCGGCGTGAAATCGCGCCCGATCCGGATGGGTTGTTCGATGATTTTCGCCGGGTCTCGTTTCAGCGAGCAGGCGTTTTCACGCCCGAGGAGCTGGCGGGGCGGCTGGCGGAGGCGGAGCAGGTGCTCTGCATCGTCAACACGAGGAAACGAGCGCAGCAGGTGTATGAAGGTCTGCCGGAGGAAGGGCGCTTCCATCTCTCCACGCTGATGATTCCGACAGACCGCGAAGAGACGCTGAACGTCATTCGTGCGCGGCTGCGAAACGGGCAGGTCTGCCGCGTCGTTTCGACCAGTCTGGTGGAGGCAGGCGTGGACGTTGATTTTCCGTCGGTCTGGCGCGAGTTGGCCGGTCTGGACAGCATCTTGCAGGCGGCGGGGCGCTGCAACCGCGAGGGAAAGCGGAGCGCGGCGGAAAGCGTCGTGCATGTCTTTGACGCGGAAGGAGATCCTCCACTCTCCATGATGCAGCAGCGCGAGGCTGTGATGAAGGTGATGAAGGAATTTGAAGAGATCAACACCCGCCCTGCGATTCGGGCGTATTTCAATCGGCTGCTCTGGGTGAAGGGCGACGATGCGCTGGATGCAGAGCGGATTCTAAACAGCGAACGAGCCTGCACATTCCGAAAGACGGCGGAAGCATTTCGCCTGATTGACGCCGACACCTGCACGGTGTATGTGCCGAATGAAGGGAACGCGGAGGATATCGCGCAGCTTCGCGCGGGGCTGTACAGCAGGGCGCTGATTCGCCGACTGGGGCGAAGCTCCGTGAACGTGTATCAGAACGAATATAAGAACCTTGTTTTTGCGGGCATTGTGGAAGACCATCAGGAGGACGGATTCGGCATTTTGATTCAGCCGGATGCGTACAAGCCGAAATGCGGCCTTTCGACAGAAGCTGGCGATGGGTTTCTTGCAAAATAAGATAGAGGATGCACTTGCATGCATCCTCAAACGGTTGACAACTGAATAATCCAATATTTCAATCCACGTTTCAACCTGAAGATCGAAACGACAAGGATATTGTATCATTATTTTGTTGCAGGATCAAGAAAATTGTTTGCGCTCACTGAGCAAAAAGCAAATTCTGCACAAAACACGGGCGCGCGATGCGCGCCCCTACGGGTATGACGGCATAATATGCAGTTGCTTTTTCCACAACGTTGTAGGGGCGCGCATTGCGCGCCCGTTATCAGAATTTGTGCAAAAATTCGGATTTATTCATTTGCTAAAAAATGTAAAAATAATATTTTGAACTAAATAAACCAATGAAAAAATATATTGACAAAGAAATAACAGAGAGATATAATACAACCATACCGAACGACAAATGATGGAGGTGAGAAACATGTCTGTAAAGATGGAAGTCTGGGGCGACTATGCGTGCTGGTCCCGTCCAGAGTTAAAAACCGAGCGTTATTCATACGATGTGCCGACGCCGAGCGGCGCGCGCGGCATGCTTGAAAGCGTCTACTGGCACCCTGGGCTTCGATATGTCATCGACCGGATTTATGTGATGAACCCGATTCGGTTCACCAATCTGCGGCGCAACGAGGTCAAATCCAAAGTCTTGGCGAGCGCGATGCTGTCGGAGGCCAACGGCAAGGCGGCTTCGTATATCGACCGAAACGAGGATATCCAGCAGCGGGCGACGACGATGCTCTGCGATGTGCATTATGTCATTGAGGCGCATTTTGAGATGACCGATCAGGCCAATGAGTCGGATAATCCGGGCAAGTTTCAGGATATCATCAAGCGCAGACTGCGCAAGGGCCAGGCCTATTCTCAGCCGTATTTGGGCACGCGTGAATGCACGGCGCATTTCGGTCTGTGGGAAGGCGGCAAGATTCCGACAATTTCGGAAACGCGAGATTTGGGCCTGATGCTGTATGATATGGACTTTTCAGATCCGAACGACATTCAGCCGATGTTTTTCCGCGCAAAACTGGAAAACGGCGTGATCGACCTGACGGATTGCGAGGTGATCAAATGATCCTGCAAGCGTTGGTTCGCTGCTATGAGGCGCTGGCCGAGCGGGGCGAGTTGGAAAAGCCGGGCTGGTCGCCGGTGAAGGTCAGTTGGGGCTTGGAGCTGGACGCGGACGGACAGGTGAAAAGCCTGCTGCTGATGGGCGGCACGGATGCAAAGGGCAAGCAGATTCCGCGGGTGATGAAACTGCCCGACCCCGTGAAGCGTTCCAGCGGCGTGGCGGCGAATTTTCTGTGCGATAATTCCGCCTATGTGCTGGGCATTGACGCAAAGGGAAAGCCGGAACGGACGCGCGAATGTTTTGCGGCGTGCGCGCGAAAACATCAAGATGTTTTGAAGGATGTTCGGCATCCGACGGCCAAGGCGATTTTGAATTTCTTTGAGCGCTGGAAGCCCGAAAACGCGGCTTGTCATCCGGCGATTCAGCCCAATCTGGAAGCGCTGCTCAAGGGCGGCAACATCGTCTTTGTGACGCATGATGCGGAGGGAGAGCTGCAACTTGCGCAGGATGTGCCGGAAATCCGCCGCGCGTGGGATGAAGCCTACGCCAAGTCGGATGACGCGGTGATGGGACGTTGTCTGGTCACGGGCGAGAAAGGGCCGATTGCCATTCTGCATCCGAGTATCAAGGGCGTGATGGGGGCGCAGTCCTCCGGTGCGTCGCTGGTTTCTTTCAACGCGCCCGCGTTTGAATCCTACGGCAAGGAAAGCGCGCGTGACAATCAGGGACAGGGACGCAATGCGCCGGTCGGTAAATATGCCGCTTTTGCTTACGGTGCGGCGCTCAATTACATGGTCGGGCATGCGGATTTCTACGGACGGCTGGGCGACACGACGCTCGTTTACTGGGCGGAGGGCGCAGAACCCGCCTACGGCAGCGCGTTCATGGCGATGATGGGCATGGGCGGCGAAGACAAGAACGAAATCACCCAAAAGGAATTGAGCGGCGTGTTGACCGCGCTCTGTCAGGGGCACACCGTAAAATGGGCGAACGTGCCGCTGAACCCCGAAAACCGGTTCTATATTCTGGGGCTTGCGCCGAACGCATCCCGCTTGTCGGTTCGCTTCTTTTTGCAGGATTCCTTTGATGCATTTGTGAAGCATTATCAGAAGCATCAGGAGCGGCTGAACATTGTCCGCCCCGCGTTTGATGAGCGGGAGACGCTTTCCATGTGGGCGTTGCTGCGGGAGACCGTCAACCCGAACAGTCGGGATAAATCGGCACAGCCCCAACTCGTCGGCGAAATGCTGCGCGCGGTGCTGACGGGTTCGCTCTATCCGTCGGCCCTGTATACGCAGACGGAAATCCGTCTGCGCGCGGAGAGGGAGATCAACCGCGGAAAGGCCGCGATCATCAAAGCCTATTTGCTGCGCAACGTCGTTGAACAGCAGAAAGACCAAACACATGTTTATAAGGAGGTTTTGGACGTGGAGCTGAACGAACAATCGACCTATCTGCCTTATCGGCTGGGCAGGCTTTTCGCGGTGCTGGAGGCCGTGCAGCAAAAGGCCAATCCGAACATCAACACGACCATCAAAGATCGCTATTTCAATTCCGCCTGCGCAACACCGGCGCTCGTATTCCCGACGCTGCTGCGTCTGGCGCAGAGCCACCTTAGCAAAATCGGCGGCGGTGCGGAGGTCTATTACGACAAGATGATCACCGAATTGCTCGGTGACGTGACGCAGAGCTATCCGCCGCGCCTGAACCTGCAAGATCAGGGCATTTTCCAAATCGGCTACTACCATCAGAAACAAAAGCTGTTCACCAAGAAGGAGGAGAAGGACAATGGCTGATGTGATTCGCAATCGATATGACTTCGTGATTCTTTTCGATGTGGAAAACGGCAACCCGAACGGCGACCCCGATGCGGGCAACATGCCGCGCGTCGATCCCGAGACGGGCTGCGGATTGGTGACGGACGTTTGCCTGAAGCGCAAAATCCGCAACTACGTGGAAACGGTCAAGGAGGATGACCCGCGTTTCGGCATCTACATCAAGGACGGCGTGCCGCTCAACACCAGCGACAAAGCTGCGCTCGAATCGGCGGGACATAAGGAGACGGATTTGAAGGCGCTGAAAAAATCCGATCCGGATATCGACAAAAAGCTGATGCAGTATATGTGCGGCCATTACTTCGATATCCGCACGTTCGGCGCGGTGATGACAACGTTCGTCAAGGCCTCGCTCAACTGCGGGCAGGTGCGCGGCCCCGTGCAGCTTGGCTTCGCCAGAAGCGTTGACCCCATCATGCCGCAAGAGGTGACCATCACCCGCGTGGCCATCACCACGGAAGAAGACGCGGCCAAGAAGGGCACGGAGATGGGCCGCAAATTCATTGTGCCCTATGGCCTCTACCGCGCGGAGGGGTTTGTTTCCGCCAATCTGGCGCGCAAGACGACCGGATTCGACGAGGACGATTTGGCGCTCCTCTGGAAAGCGATTCTGAATATGTTTGAAAACGACCGCTCCGCCGCGCGCGGCATGATGGCCGTCCGCAAGCTGATTATCTTCAAGCATGACAGCGAACTGGGCGAAGCCCCCGCGTGGAAGCTGTTTAAGCTCGTGGATGTTAAGTGCAAGCCCGAAATCGCCGCGCCGCGCAGCTTTGAGAATTATCAGTTCCACGTCGATACCGATCATCTGCCGCAGGGCGTAACCTGCCAAATTATGGAGTGATACCGCGCCCCGCGGAAAGCCGTGCGAAGGTGAAGCTGTCATGGCTTTCCCGTGGGCTTCGCACACCGAATATCGGGCTTTGCGCCGAAAAAAGGGGCTTGTAAAGCTCCGAAAAGCGGTGTATCATGGTTTTGTTGTGTAAGCTGACGTAAATCCGGATGGATTTTTGGAGGCTTATGCTGTCTCCCCTCGTGTGAGGGGAGTGGATTGAAATAATCGGTATAGCAAGGAGGGCTGAAAAGCCCTCTTGTCTCCCCTCGTGTGAGGGGAGTGGATTGAAATCCCTATGATGTCTTCACGTTTACCTGCCTGCAAAGGTCTCCCCTCGTGAGAGGGGAGTGGATTGAAATGCGGACGGACTACGGCATCAACATTACCGGCGTAACGGTCTCCCCTCGTGAGAGGGGAGTGGATTGAAATTTTGCTCTCTGCGGGTCTGTCACTCCTGTCATGGTCTCCCCTCGTATGAGGGGAGTGGATTGAAATCTATCAGATGAGGCCGACCGGATGACGACCAGATGGTCTCCCCTCGTATGAGGGGAGTGGATTGAAATTTTGCGTGAATAGCTCGTTCACGGCATAATCTGGTCTCCCCTCGTATGAGGGGAGTGGATTGAAATAAGCATGTTGGAAATGCCCTTGATCGTCGTCACGTCTCCCCTCGTGTGAGGGGAGTGGATTGAAATATTGATGACTTGGGAACGGAGCCGCAGACGAAGGTCTCCCCTCGTGTGAGGAGAGTGGATTGAAATAGAGCGCCCGACCTGCGGACGCTCTACAAAGCCGTCTCCCCTCGTGTGAGGAGAGTGGATTGAAATAGAGCGCCCGACCTGCGGACGCTCTACAAAGCCGTCTCCCCTCGTGTGAGGAGAGTGGATTGAAATAGAGCGCCCGACCTGCGGACGC
>ERZ773260.4279-NODE-4279-length-12240-cov-4.893804_pt1 | contig 12240 bp, 10 predicted proteins | sample MGYA00511387_ERZ773260 | MGnify/ENA primary metagenome ERZ773260 (study PRJEB29015, sample SAMEA2737745) | human gut metagenome | biome: human gut; feature: human-associated habitat; material: faeces | place: China | collected 2012 ... | reverse complement strand
GCAGGGACGCTTAACGCTACACGTCCGCAAGTTAGTACATATATCTCAGGTTAGTAGCGTTTTATTGAAGAGTCAATGTCAGAGCAGTTGCACTGATACACTCACGAAAATATTAATACCTTATCAGTATAGAAATTGTTTTAAGCGGTGTTGGCGGTACATTTCACTGTACAGCTATAATGAATTGGTTTTTTCGATAGACTGAAAGCGGTCACAGCGAAATGCTGTGACCGCTTATCTGCTTTATTACTTTGTGTAATTCCGCCGGTAACGGAGGTTGAGCCAAGATTAATCCATCAGAACGGCGAATTGGTGGCATCAGCATGATGCTTTGGTAACGTCTACCCACTTCTCATATCCCGAACACTTTTCAAGCTCAGGGATAGTAAGCTCTATAGCACTGTTGGAGCTTCCGCAGGCAGGGAATACCGTTTCGTACTTGTTCAGCGACTCGTCAAGGTAAACGGCTACTCCGTCATTTACAGCAAAAGGGCATACTCCGCCGACGGCGTGACCGATAAGCTCTGCCGCCTGATCTGCGGTAAGCATTTTTGCCTTTGCGCCGAATGCGTGGCGGTACTTGGCATTGTCGATCTTTACATTGCCTGCCGTTACAACGAGTATCGGGCTGTCACCGAGCATAAACGATAAGGTCTTTGCTATCCTGCAAGGCTCGGTGTGAAGTGCGTGAGCGGCAAGCTCGACCGTTGCACTTGACTCGGACAGTTCGATTATTCTGTCCTCTATGCCGTATGCCTTGAAATATTCCTTTACTTTTTCAAGCGACATTTTAGCTCTCTTTCCTTTATCAGTCTATATAAGGACGCAGTGCGTCAAGCAGCATATTTAAATTTGTGTATTGATGGGGGAATGCACCGAAAGCCATTTTCGGTGCTACCTGTACTGTCGTCCTGAAATCCTTACCATCCGTTATAAGCGTAAATTCAAGCTTGTACTGGCCGATAAGCAGCTTCTTTATTTTAAGCCTCTTTATAGCGGTGAGCGGACACGAACCGCAGTTGCCGTCGCCTATAAAATCATAGCGTATCATCAGCAGTCTGCCCTTGTCGGTAACGGCTAAATAGCCGTATTCCATAGCACTTCCCATAAAGGATTTATCATTATATACGCAGTACACGGGGAACATTGCGGTTTCATCGGGATACAGCACCTTTACAAGCTGTGCGTGCATATCCGCTTCATCATATTTCAGCTTCATATTACTTGTTGCGAAGGTCGATCACACGCTTTGCCTTGCCCTCAAAACGTTCAATTGTCTTGGGCTCAACAAGCGTGACCTTTGTATCAATGCCGAGAACCGTCTTAAGATTGTGGCGGATATTCTTCTGTAAGTTGGACAGCGATTCAAGGCTTTCAAGCACGCTTCCGTCAACAAGCTCGCACTTTACCTCCAGTCTGTCGCTGCTTCCCTCACGGGTAACAACAAGCTGATAGTGGGGAGCAATCTGCGGTATAGTCATTATAACGCTTTCGATCTGTGAGGGGAATACGTTTACGCCTCTGATCTTCAGCATATCGTCGCTTCTGCCGGAGGGCTTGCTCATACGGGCGTGAGTTCTTCCGCATTCGCACTTTTCGTAGGTGATAGAAGTAATATCCTTTGTGCGATAACGCAGAACAGGGATTGCCTCCTTTGAAAGTGTTGTTATAACAAGTTCGCCCTTTGAGCCTTCGGGAAGAACCTCGCCTGTTTCGGGGTTGATGATCTCGGGGAGGAAGTGATCCTCGTTGAAGTGCATACCGCAACGCAGTGAACATTCGCCCGAAACACCGGGTCCCATAAGCTCGCTCATACCGTAGTTGTCGGTTGCAAGCAGGTGAAGATAGTCTTCTATCTGCGCTCTCATTTCCGGAGTGCATCCCTCTGAGCCGAAAAGACCGAGCCTCAGCTTGAGCTCATCTCTGCCGATACCCATTTCTTCTGCGACCTCGCCTATTCTCATAGCGTATGAGGGCGTAGCGACAAGCGCCGTTGTGCCGAAGTCCTTCATCAGCATAACCTGCTTTTCGGTGTTGCCTGATGAGCAGGGAACTACTGTAGCGCCTATCTTTTCAAGGCCGTAATGCAGACCGAGCGCACCCGTGAAAAGTCCGTAGCCGAATGCAATCTGTACTATGTCTTCATCTGTAGCACCTGCGGCTGTAACAAGTCTTGCTACGCAGTCAGACCACATATCAAGGTCGTTCTTTGTGTAGCCTACAACGGTGGGCTTGCCTGTTGTACCCGACGAAGCGTGCAGACGTGTAACGTTTTTGAGCGGAGTTGCGAACATTCCGAAAGGATAGTTGTCACGGAAATCCGACTTAGTGGTATACGGTATGTACTGTATGTCCGACAGCGCCTTTATCTTGGTGCAATCAAAGCCTGCCTCGTCAAATTTTCTCTTGTACAGCGGTACATTGTCATAACAGTATTTTGTTATGTGCTTCAGTTTTTCAAGCTGGAGCTTTTCAAGCTCGGCTCTCGGCATAGTTTCAATATCTTTCTGGAAAAAACTCATATTATAACCCTCTTTTTTATTCTTCGCTCTCGGTGTATGCACAGCTGAAACCTGTGAACTGTGCCGTACCTCCTACAGCGTATAATCCTGTCATTGTACCCGTGAAACCGCCCGAAACCTCGCTTGTCAGATATTTTACCTGACCGCTTCCGAGATGTGTTTCGGTGTCGCCGCATTTCACAAAGAAATTGTAATTATAATGGTCGGCTCTGACGATAAGCGTTGCGTTGTCGGCATTTACCGCAACTCTGTTCTGCTCGTGCTTTATTCCGCCGATGTTGAGCTTCAGTATTGCAAAAGTGCCGTCCGCCGTATTTTTAAGTGCAATATCGTAATGCTCGTTCTCGCACATATACATTGTGACACCGCCCTCGCTGTTGCCGCAAAGGTTTACGTTGACACAAAGCTCCATATCAAAGTCACGCTGACGCATTGCGATAAAAGTAGGCGAATCTGCATCGTCAAGGGTCAGATCGGTGCCGCAAAGCTCGTACTTGTCCGCTGACAGCTTATAGTTTTCGGGGTGGTACTTACGCAGATAACACCAGTCAACCGAAGGATCTGTATTGCCGAAGGTGAACACGGGTAATTCGTTCTGAACAAAATCGCCTTTTATTTCATACTGTGCATCTGTTGTGCCGTCAAGACCTGCGAACAGCCTACCGTTTTCGTCAAAGTGTGCAGGGGAGAGGAAAACCTCTCTGCCGAGGCTGTGGAAGGGCATCCATATACCCATCTGTCTGAAGCCGAGACTTAATATATGCCAGTCGCCGTTCTTGTCCTGTATCAGATCTCCGTGACCGATACCCTGTATTATGTACGGCGCTTTGTTGCGGTTAGTGAGTATGGGGTTGTTGTCGCCTGTGACATACTCGCCCCATATATCGTCCGATACGGCGTAGGTCACCATATGACCGTATTCTGTGCCGCCCTCTGCCGCCATAAGATAATATCTTCCGTTTATCTTATAAACGTGGGGGCTTTCAAGATAACGTCCGCCCGAACCTTTCCAGATAGACTTGCTGTGGGAGAGCTTTTTGCCCGTAGCAATGTCAATCTCGCACTGTACAACGCCGCTCTCGCCGTAGTCGTCCTGTCCGTTGCTTATGAAGAATGTTCTGCCGTCCTCAAAGTACAGCGACGGGTCGATACCGCCCTGATCGACTTCAATAGGGTCTGACCATTCGCCGTAGATGTCATCGGTATAAACATAGAAGTTTCTGTGGGTGGTGTCATTTGTAGTCACCATATAGAACCTGCCGTTGTTATAGCGGATAGTGGGAGCGAATACACCGCCTGACGCAGGTATCTTGTCAAGCATTACCTGTTCGGGACGTGTCAGCACATAGCCTATCTGCTTCCAGTTTACCAGGTTATCGCTCTCAAAGAGCGCAACACCGGGGAAATACTGAAAGGTGCTTGTTACAAGATAATATTTTCCGTTTGCAAAACAGACGGAGGGGTCGGGGTAGAAGCCTTTTAGCACGGGGTTTTTGTATATCATGCTCAAATTCCTTTTTAAAAAGCTAAAATAAATTTATGCGTACTTTAATAGTATACCGCTTAAAAGTGCGAATGTCAAGTAAAAAGCTAATAAAGCGGTCATGTGTTAGCTTTCTAAGAACGTGGTATATGTAACTTGCCTGTGCATTTGAACAAAAGTGTATAAATACACAAAAAAGTATTTATTATTTGTTGATTATGTGCAAATTTATTAGAAAGCCGTTGACAAATTACAATAATTTGCTATGATATAAATAAAGGTACATTTTAATTAAATAAATGGTAACTATTGATTACATTAATCAGAATTCTGCCGATTTTCAAATTAGCTAATTCAAAAGGAGTGATTCTATGAAAAAAACAACTTTGATATGCACTTTAATTCTTGTTTCTCTGCTCAGCGGCTGTGCTGGCAATACTGTTTCTAAGCCGGTTTCATCGCAGGATACCTCTGTTACATCATCTGCATCGGAATCAACAACCGAAAGCATCACAACTCCCGAAACCTCCGTGCCTGAAGAATCCACTTCCTCTTATGAAGACGAAAAATTTACTGCAATAGGCGTGGTGGACAGTTCTGCAGAGGAAAGCAAACGTGATATAGCGTCATTTACCTACGACTACGGCAGTGAATATAAGACGCCCAGCAAAACCACAATTGACAAAATGTTCAGTGAGGCGCTCGGTGATAAAATCATTGACGATGAGCAGGTGCAAAAAGAGGTTGCCGATATTCTTGAAAAGTGTGGTAAGCTTGAAACCGAGCTTTACAATGCAGGTAACAAGATAAAGGATATGCCGGATATAACCGCTGTCACAAAAGACGATTACGATAAGTGGTTTGAAAGTTCGGCACAGCCGACTGCGTTTACGTCTATGAAGGAATTTTATGAATCGGAAAAGTCGGTATATTCCGATATTACGACATTTGAACAGTTTGAAAAGGACTTTGACACATTCACATATCAGGACGGTAAATTCTGCGTGAAAGGAATTTCAATCGGCAGGTGCAATGGCACGGGATTGCACGGTCAGATTTTCGGACGTTTATCAGAGCGTGATTGCCTTTATGATTATGCCAAAGCCTATAAAGACGGTGATAACGTAAAATTGGCTTATATGGTGCTTAATTCTCAGATACCCGGTACAAGCTGTTATATGGTTTTCTCCGCCGACCTTACTAAAACCGACAGCGGTTACAAAATCGCCCGTAACGTTGACTGGAGCAAGGCATTCGGTAAAGGCGGCAAATAACTGCGTATAACTATTATAAGCTATAAACAAACAGAAAGCCCGGTACGGAAAAATCCGTACCGGGCTGATCTTATTCTGTTGTGTTCGGAATTAATACATTCCGCCCATACCGCCCATGCCGCCTGCGGGCATTGCGGGAGCAGGATTTTCTTCCTTCTTGTCGGCAACAAGGCTCTCTGTTGTAAGAACCATAGCTGCAACTGAAGCGGCGTTCTGTAAAGCTGAACGTGTTACCTTTGCGGGATCTACGATACCTGCGGCAATCATATCACCGTATACTTCGTTCTGAGCGTCAAAGCCGTAGCCTACCTTGCCTTCACGGCGGATAGTGTCGATGATGACAGAGCCTTCAAGACCTGCGTTAGCGGCAATCTGACGAACAGGCTCTTCAAGAGCACGGAGAACTATCTTAGCACCTGTCTTTTCGTCACCCTCAAGGGTTGCGATAAGAGCTTCTACAGCGGGCATAGCGTTGATAAGCGCTGTACCGCCGCCTGCTACGATACCTTCCTCTGCGCCTGCCTTAGCGGCTGCAAGAGCGTCTTCGATACGGAGCTTCTTTTCCTTCATTTCGATTTCTGTAGCGGCACCGACCTTGATAACAGCAACACCGCCTGCAAGCTTTGCAAGTCTTTCCTGGAGCTTTTCCTTGTCAAATTCGCTTGTTGTGTTTTCGATAGCGGCTCTTATCTGAGCGATTCTTGCCTGAATCTGCTCTGTTGAACCTGCGCCGTTTACAATCGTTGTGTTTTCCTTCGAAACTGTTACGCTCTTAGCACGGCCAAGCTGGTCGATAGTTGTATCCTTAAGCTCAAGACCAAGATCGGAAGTGATAACAGTACCGCCTGTAAGAATTGCGATATCCTGTAACATTTCCTTACGTCTGTCGCCGAAGCCGGGAGCCTTTACACCTACGCATACGAATGTACCACGCAGCTTGTTGAGGATAAGTGTTGTAAGAGCCTCGCCCTCAATGTCCTCAGCGATGATAAGCAGCTTCTTACCTGCCTGTACGACCTGTTCAAGTAAGGGCAGAACGTCCTGAATGTTGCTTATCTTCTTGTCTGTGATAAGGATGTAAGCGTCATCAAGGTTAGCTGTCATCTTATCTGTATCTGTTGCAAAGTAAGGTGAAATGTAGCCTCTGTCGAACTGCATACCTTCAACGACTTCGCTGTATGTTTCTGCTGTCTTGCCTTCTTCAAGAGTAACAACGCCGTCTGTTGTAACCTTTTCCATAGCCTCTGCAATCAGCTTACCTACTGTTTCGTCACCCGATGAAACTGTAGCTACACGGGCAATGCCATCGCTGTTTTCGATAGCCTTTGAATTTTTCTTTATCTCTGCTACTGCCGAGTCAACTGCCTTTGAGATACCACGCTTAACATCCATAGGGTTAGCGCCTGCGGCAATGTTCTTCATACCCTCTCTGATAAGAGCCTGAGCGAGCAGAGTAGCTGTTGTTGTACCGTCGCCTGCGGCATCGTTTGTCTTTGTGGAAACTTCCTTAACAAGCTGTGCGCCCATGTTTTCGAAAGGATCGTCAAGCTCAATTTCCTTGGCGATAGTAACACCGTCGTTTGTAATCAGCGGAGCGCCGAACTTCTTGTCAAGCACTACGTTTCTGCCCTTAGGGCCGAGTGTAATCTTTACTGTGTTTGCGAGCTGGTCGATACCTGCCTGTAAAGCCTTGCGGGCTTCTTCACCGTATATAATCTGTTTAGCCATTGTGAATGTTCCTCACTTTCAATTATTCTACAACTGCGAGGATGTCTTCCTCACGGAGTATTGTGTATTCTTCGCCGTCAACCTTGACTTCTGTTCCTGAGTATTTGCTCATAAGAACCTTGTCGCCGACTTTAAGCTGTACGGGAACGAGCTTTCCGTCAACTGTCTTGCCGGGGCCTACCGCTACAACTTCTGCTACCTGGGGCTTTTCCTGTGCGGCACTTGTAAGAATTATACCGCCCTTTGTTGTTTCTTCTGCTTCGAGCATCTTGATAACTACTCTGTCCGATAACGGTTTGATCGTCATTTTGAATGACCTCCTTGTTATATTTGCTGTCACTTTTTTAACTGTGACGGTGCTTTTGATTTCCAAGTTGTTAGCACTCTTTACGTTTGAGTGCTAACCGCTGATTATTATTGTAATCACTTTACGCATAAAAATCAAGGGGTAAAATGTGAAAAGTGATAATTTTGTTACATTAATATAAAAGTCGTTCAGCAGATTGATAATTATTTATGCAGATTTACACATAAAATTGACGGAATTTTTGAAAAAGGTGTTGAAAAAAGGCGTGAGGGGCTGTATAATATAAATAGAAACAGGGCGATAAGGATTTATCGCTTTAATATTTAATATTGTGTACTTTACGGAGGCACTGAAATGTCAAAGAAGATTATAATAGCCTGTGACAACGAGCATATATGTGATTTTATTGAGAACTATGCCGAAAAAGAGGGCTTTACGGTAAAAACGATATGCGATATAAGCGAGGATACACAGCACGTTGTGCGTGAATGTCTTATTCTTCACCCCGATATTATAATACTCGGCGGTTGCTATCTTGATGCAGAGCAGGAATGCCGCCATACATCGCTTATGGCTGATATATATACGCTGAAAAATGACGGTGGCGAGCATACTTTATCGCTTCCGCTTGATATAGGACAGCTGTCGGAGGTATTCGACAAATATGACGGGAAGCTGCGTGGCGAGTGTGACACGCTGTCGATTGATAATGAACATAACTGTGCGAAGGTAGGCGACAAGGAGTATCCGCTGGGGCTTAACGAGCTTGAGATACTCCGCTCGTTTATAGCAAATCCGAACCGTGTGTTCAGCAAGGAACAGCTTGCCTATGAAGTATTCGGTCCTGATGCAAAGGGCAGTGACGCACTGGTCGAAGAATCTGTCAGCCTGCTGAAATCCAAACTTGACGGCTTATCTTCAAAATGGAGCATAAGGCTTATATGGGGAGTAGGGTATAAGTTCGAGGTGAATGAATAAGAAAAACGGGGAGCGTTTCCAAGTGAAATGCTCCCCGTTTTATTATCGGTAAATTATTAAATTATTCAAACAGCTTTTCAAACTCTGCTACACATTCCTGATTGTATGCTTCATAATCAACGTTCAGCGGCTTAACTTCACCGCTATACAGCATCTGTAAGCCATTATAAACGCCGTCGTCGGAGTTTTCAATAAGAGTGCCGCCGTACTTGTGCATAAATGTTCTGGGTCCTGTAATATCTGTTGAAACGATTGGCAGACCGAGAATGTCCGCTTCGGCAAGAACCAGTCCGAAGCCCTCATATAACGAGCTTAATATAAATCCGTCGCAAGCCTTGATTATAGGATAAGGGTTGCTTACCGAAAGCAGAAGAATTACATTTTCGGAAAGACCCATTTCGTTTACTTTTTCAATAAGCTCTTCGTACTTTTTTGCTCTTGAGTTGCCGCCCATTATTATAAGATATATGCTGTTATCCTTCTGCCAGAGCTTATAGAAAGCGTCTATAAGTCTGTCGTGACCCTTTTCGGGCGAATAACGACCGACATTTATGAACTTCTTTGCGTCAGATTGCATGATCTCGTAGAACTTTTCGGGTTCTACCGAGCACTTTGTCGTTTCGTCAAGTGCTATAGGGAGATCTCCGTTTGCACGGATCGTCTTGTAGTCAATAGTATTTTTTACTATGTTGATCTTCTTGTCTTTACCTGCAAGTATCTGCGTAGGTGCGACAATATCATCGGTTACTGCAACAACATTGTCATAAGTGTGGTAAGCATATTCAAGAAGGTCTTTTCTCTGGTTGCTTCTTGTCTTGATTTCGGCGAGCATATCATTATGCACCCATATCGTCTTTTGACCTTTGAACTGACTGTAGAGCAGAATCATCTCGTCCTCATATCCGCAGAACTGGATAACCCTGTCAAACTTTGCATTGCCGTATGAACGCAGGAAGTTCTGTTCGATACGCTTTCCGAGCGATTTGATATACTGATTCGTAGAAACAAGGTGTTCCTTGTACAGCTTGTTTACGGTCTTGTTTGCGGCTGTAAGGTTGAAGTATTCCGCTACTGCGAAGAAGTTTACCTTATCACTGAATGTTGCAAGCTGTTCGCCGTGTCTTTTTGCTTTTCCCTGACAGAATGAAATATAGTAGTTTCGCTTGTCAAGGTCAATATTTTTCATAAGGGATCTGAGCGACGTGGTTATACCGTTCTTGTCAAGGTTGCCGGCATATATCAGCACGTTTTCCTTGCTGTTGTTCGGAACGGGCGCTACTGTAAGTCCTGTATCTATACCGAGTATTGTTCTGTCGCAAAGCTGTGCGGTTGCATCAATGCTGTCCCATGTGCAGAAGGTCTTTACAAACTCTGTATCGTCGTAGTTCTTTTCGCTTCTCAGCTCGTTAACAAGAGCGTCAAGGTCAAATACCTGCGGGAAGGGCAGGTCATCCATATCCATGTACATACCTCTGTCGCAGAGATATTCGTCTTTATCATACGGGAAAAGCACCACTTTTTTGCGTGTGCAGGCGTAATCGAAGAATACGCTTGAATAGTCTGTAACAAGAACGTCTGCGATATTTAAAAAGTCGTATGTTTCGTATTCGGCAGGGAAGTTCTTTATATGCTTTAGTTTGCTGACTTCCGCCGTGTTCTTGGCGTGCATTGCCATAGGGTGAATGTTGATATAGAATATCTCATCATCTGTAAGTCTTTTGTCAAGCTCGCAAAGGTAATACATAAGATATGCATCGTTTTTGGATACGCCGACCTTATCGACAGTACCTCTCCATGTAGGCATATATGCATATATCTTCTTGTCGGTGATTTCAAGTTCTTCTCTTATCTTTTTCTCTGCGTCCCTGTCGAAGAATACTGTGTTTCTCGGATAACCGCAGAGTATATAGGAATTTGAAGAAATATTCTCAAGCATATAGTCCCTTATCATTACGTCTTTCGTAAAGATGTTGGGGTAAAGCAGATAGTCGGCATTTACAAGGTTCTTCTGAACGTTTCCGAAGAATACATCGTTATGCACCTTGCGTCCCATGGCTTTGAGCGGTGTGCCGTGCCATGTGTTTATATATACCTGTCCCTTTTTCTTTATCCAGTAGTTAGGAAAGGTAGCGTCGTTTATCAGATATTTTGCGCTTGCAAGCAGACGCATATAATCATCGGAAGCATAAACAACAATGTTTACGTTTTCGAATCCGTAGTGTTCAAGAATAGCCGTAATGCTTTTTACATATCTTCCCCATGATGAAAGGTAAACCGTATATCCGGCATATTTTTCATCTGTCAAAAGATATTTCAGAATATAGAACAGGTTACCGCTGATCTTTGTAGCGGTCTGCGATTCAAGCAGTATCACTTTTTCGTCTATCGGTAACTGCTCATAATAGGTTATATACTTGTTTTTCGCTACCCAGTAAGGATCCTTGAATTTTTTGCGTACCTTATTGGCGTAGGTAAAGGGGTTGCTCATTTTAGTTCCTCCGTGAAATCATGCGACTGTCTGTTTATCTTTATATTACTTGTCGCTAAGGTCGTGCTTTATCTGCGTAGTTGAAATTTCGGGTGTTCTGGGCAGATAAACTACCTCGCAGTATTCCTTGAGAAAATCAAACTTACCCTTCCAGTCGTCGCCCATTACGAATGTGTCAACGTGGTATTCTTTTACGTCGCTTATCTTCTGATCCCAGCAGGTCTCGGGGATAACAAGATCAACGTAGCGGATAGCTTCAAGAAGCTGCTTTCTTATCTCATAGCTGAAATAGCACTTCTTCTGCTTTTCGTTCCAGTTGAATTCATCTGTTGAAAGCACTACGATAAGATAATCTCCGAGTGCCTTTGCTCTTTTGAGAAGCTCAATGTGTCCGTAGTGGAGCAGATCGAATGTTCCGTAGGTAATTACTCTTTTCATGCTTTTTGTCCTTTCGTATAGTTCCTTATTCAAATGCTTATTTGTCACTTTCAACGCTTGTGAAGTGACCGCTTTTTTCATCATCTTCCGGCGGTTTCATATAGTCGCCGTACATATTGGTAAGAAGACTGTCATACCCTTTGGGTGCGGGATATTCGCCGCTCTCAAACGGGAGCATTATCTTCTCCTCAAACCATTCGCTTTTATATGTTTCTCTGGGGAAGCCGTGTGCACCGCTTACGGTACACAGCTTTTTGCCCGAACAGAATACATTGAAGATACCGACAACAAAGTCACGCATCGCAATAACAAAGCCTCTCGGCATCTTTATCATAAAGTGATAAAGCATACGGGCTGACTTTTTGGTATAGTCAAAGTCAAAATCCTTGTTCTGCTTTGCTATAAGCGCATAAGATGTCGTGCTTACCCATTTGAACATGAATTGTGCCAGTTTATTGTTTTCGGGACACTTGTCCACAGGGAAAACATCTATATAAATACCCTTGTGCATATTTACGCCTTCAAGGAACGGGTCGATGACCTCAGTGTTGTCAAGCCTTATCTTGTCAAAGTGGAACGGGTAACCCTTGTCATTTTTCTTGTCCTGCAGAAAAAGTCCTTCGGGTAATGCTTTTTTGCATACGCCGTTCAGCTTTTTGAAATCCTTTCTGAGCATTACAACGTCAATATCATCGTCCCACGGGATAAAGCCCTTGTGCCTTACCGCACCGAGAAGCGTTCCTGCTGTAATAAAATAGCGTAAATTGTTCTCCTTGCACATCCTGTCGAATTTTACGAGTATGTCAAGTTCTTTTGCTTTAAGGTCGGCAAGTTCTTTTTCTGAAAGCTGTTCTTCCAAGTTTTCACCACCGTGATAATTATTAGCCGTAAAAACGGATACGCATTGAATCGGATAAAGAAAAAATAAAGATAAAAATTTCTGTAAAGAAATTTTGCAGATTGTAGAAAAAAGTCTGTTTTTTATAAGATAGTGCGAATTCTCTATCCCTATAAGAACGCTT
>ERZ773260.4269-NODE-4269-length-12265-cov-2.707207_pt1 | contig 12265 bp, 15 predicted proteins | sample MGYA00511387_ERZ773260 | MGnify/ENA primary metagenome ERZ773260 (study PRJEB29015, sample SAMEA2737745) | human gut metagenome | biome: human gut; feature: human-associated habitat; material: faeces | place: China | collected 2012 ... | reverse complement strand
GTGGGTATGCAGAAGGTCATCACTACTGTTGGTAATGTGGTGAGCGGTTCAGCAAGAGCGAAGGAAACTTTGGAATGGCTCAGCAACGACATCTTCGGCAAGGTGGTGCAGCTCAAAAAGGGTGTTACTATCGACAGAGACAAGACCTCTATCAATCTCAATGAGAATATGGACAGCCTTGTACCTGCAAGCAAAATCTCCGATATGCCAACAGGCTGGATATGTGGTCAGGCAGCACGTGACTTCATCAAGACCAAGACTGGTCGTGGTGACAGCATGAATATCCAGGAGTCAGCTGAGTTCCAGACCTCGAAGTTCTATTGTAAGACAGACTTCGATATGAAGGAAATTGCCAAGGAAGAGGCAGACTACGAGCATTACAAGATACCCAAGTTCTACACCTTCCCATCGAAGGATGCCAAGGAGCGCATCTTATATCAGAACTTTGTCAGCGTCAATGCTGATGTCAAAGAAATGATTAAAACCATTCTGATGTTTAAGGTAAAGACTTAGTAATAAACAAAAAACAGATTTGGCATGAAGAAAATATTCATGATTTTGGCTATCAATTTATTAGCCATACCGGGCTTTGCGCAGACAGGCTCGGAAGCAATATTAGGAGCATCGGACGGCATCTACAGTTATCTGCCGTTCGTTCAAGGTCTGTGTTATGTCATTGCAGCACTTATTGCCATTGTTGGCGCAACATCTATCTATATAGCCATGCAGACCTCACCGCAACAAGTTCCAAAGCGTATTGTCATGAGTGTGGGCAGTTGCCTTTGTTTTGTCTGCATGGCTATCTCATTGCCACAGTTCTTTGGCTATGAGTCATATTCTGTGGGTAACGGCTCTGATTTAGCATTAAACGGAGCAGGAGGCTCATCCAATGGCTTCCTAACCACGGACAAAGGAGGAATTTCCCAAAGTGGCATCAACACAACCATTCCTCCATTGTCTGATAAGACAGGCAACTGGATTACCTTCCCTCCGGGTTCTAATATGGATATTGCCAATAATCTTATGGACATCTACAACCACATGGGTTCTGGAGTCACTGACACTTATGGCCGCACCCTTGACTACATAAACAACGAGTTCCGTCTTGGGAACATCTCTAAAAACATGTACGACCAGATGATTGCCATGGCAGGCAGTCTGCCTCACAACTAAGACACGTAAAATACATAATGAGATTAAAGACTATCAGTATTATCGCTCTGATTTCAACAAGTTTATCAGTCAATGCCCAATCCCAGAAGTCCTCCGAGAGTAACGATGCTGCATCGAATGCACTTTTCGAACTTCCCCCCTTCGAACGTGCAGTTTGCTGCATCAGGTTCTATGAAGGGCTACACCGCCAGAAGGATTATCCCTATGTCGGATATGGGCACAAACTACGTCCAGGAGAGAGATATTCCTCCCATATGACTGCACGGGAAGCGGAAGAGCTGCTGCGGAAAGACCTCAGAGAACTCTGTGCCATGTTCCGCTCATACGGACAGGACTCTCTGCTTCTTGCCACATTAGCTTACAACATCGGTCCTTATAAAGTCCTTGGCTGCAAGGGCAGATACCCGAAGAGTACCATCTTGAAGAAGTTGGAAGCAGGTGACCGGAATATCAGAGACGACTATGTGAAGTATTGCCGTTGGAAGGGCAAAAGAGTCCCCTCCATCGAGCGACGACGATATATCGAGCTCATGTTACTTTTCACGCCATGACAAAAAACGACCCCATAAAAGCCGTATCAGACGGCATCACTTTTCTATCCACTGGCAGATACTACGATGGTATCAACCAGTGGATAGCCCATAGCATAAAGGAGGGTGACACCGATGCCATTGACTATGCAGCAAGGAGGATGGCAGCCGTTGTGCCAACCAATGCTGTTCTTGTCCCTATTCCAGGTCACCATGGTGTTGCAGACCAGACCCTACGTTTGGTACAAGCCCTCTCGTCTTATACTCACCTCCCTTTCGTAGATGCCTTACGAGGCAGAGATCATGAATCTCAGTACGAAGCAAAGCAGAGAGGACATGTGCTCTCTGGACGAGAAATGGGATTCCATCAAGTAAGAGAACTGCCTTCAGGCCGTATTCCTTGTCTTATAGACAATGTGGTAGATACAGGAACGACAGCAAAAGCAGCAGCCGAAGCATTGGACAACGCCATGGTCTTATCATTCGCCATGAGTGACAACCTTCTACAAAGAGAAAAACATATAGGGTTCAAACGCTAAAACAGATTACTATGCCAAGACCAAAGAAGAGACAACAACCAGTCAAACCTGTTATTGTCTATCAATGTAAAGATTGCGCCAACAGTTATGACTGGCATAGCAAAGCCTTGGATGGTCATTTAATACTGTGCCGATGCAAGTACAAGCAGGAAGGAGGACGCTATTGCATCTTCCTCAAAGACCCTCAGTGTGAACACTTCATCAAGCGTTCTGTTGGGCAAGAGGACTAATACTCATATATCCAAGACATATCATCGTATGGACACCACTTGCTAAACAGAGCCTCGATATAGAGAACCAACCCAAACTGATGCAGAGGCATCGACTTAGCGAACTTTAGCTTCTTGCCTTTCAAATTCTTGATTACCTCCTGCGCTTGTTCTGCCCACTCATCGATACTGATATGATTGGTGCAGAACATCATTTCTCCGAGCCACCTAAAATGGACAAACGCCCTAATTCTGAACCCGAAGTTTCAGTACCAATATGCGGGGTATTCATCTTGATTATTAAAGATGTTGGCTATATCGAGGTCTTTTTGGGGGGATAATCCATTATACAAACAGCTTACAGGTCTTCTTTAATTGATAGTTTATCCCAATCGATTTTGAAATCAGAATTTTGGCTTGCCAACCATCGCAGATATTGACTGTCTTCATTATACACATCCATAACAGCCCTTCCTTTGTATTTTCCAAAAGAGAGTGTGTCTTCTGGTTGGAGAACTTTGATTTTAGTCCTGTGGTATTCTAATATCGAATCAACGTCAGCCAGAAGCCTTTGCGAATCTACAATCGCCCATTTGACATATTGCCAGTCAAACTCTACTATTTCCCTAATCGTTCTACCCTTGTACTTGCCAAATGTGAAGACATCATCGAGGCCAAGCAATTTAGTGAAATTGTTTTCCTCTTTAATCTCTCCTGGTATTTCAAGCAACACCCATGACCCACATCCGCTATTGGGTATTTCTTGTGGTTCTGTATCAGTCTTCTTACACCAACTGTTTTCCGGGTCATTCTCCCAGGCATCCTCTCTCACTCCGTTTCGGTAGTAAAACCCAAACGCCTTACCGTACTTCCCGTATTTCCCTTTAGGTTCTATCCTTACAACTTGAACATATTGATTTCTGTACCAATCTGAGACTCTTCCATCAGGAAATCTTTGTGCCGTAAAAGGTAACACCCTGCCGATATTGTAGTAGATTTCCATAAGATTATTCTGTGGAAATTTGCAATTGATTGCTTCTATAAGCTTTTGTTTTACGTCTTCTGTTTTCATAAATTGTTTATCCTCCACTCTAAAAGTTCTTTATCAGTAGCCGTTGGATAATTGAATTTTTCAATGAGTTCCCTTTCCTCAAAACACTTTTTAAAGGAATCACCCAACAACGACACTATCAATTCATCAACCTTTTCGTTACATTCATGAAGAATAGGATGATACAAGTCCTGCAAAGCATTTATCCCGATATATGCCCCTGTTCGTGCCTCCTGTACACCAGAGAATGTGTTTTCCAACTCTTCCACCGCTATTCTATATCGCAACAAAACGCCGAGGAGCTGTTCCCTATCATTCTCTACAGAAAAACTCTTCAACAAGTGTTCCATCCTCCATTTTTCATTGGACATCTTGCAGAGAATAGATTGGATTTTTGTCTTGTCTGAATCATTCACACGTGATTGGTTTAGCACTTCTTTGTTCTCATAGTTGGAGAATACCATGCTGATTACATTGTATGGTTTTATAGCATTAGCATCTTTAGAAAGAAATGCACATATCGCAGAAGCAACCCTCCGTACTCTTACCTGATTGTCCCAAGGTAAGTTTTCAAGTTGCTCTGAGAAGTTCAACATCCAAGCGATACCAACATACTCACGTACCAATTTGTAGGCATCCCATGAATTTCTTTCGATTTTTGAACTATAATTGGTCTGATTTCGTGCCATAATCGTGGGGCTTTTTCTTCTTTGAGTGCAAAAGTAAAACACACCTATGCAACCTATCTGCATTAAATAAAATTTCGCAAGAATATACGTCACACGATATGCATTTCACACAAAATACATGCAAATATACGCATTATTTGCCTCCAAATTGTCTAAAAAGCCATTTTTTTGAGGTATAAAACTCTTTTTTTCTGCTTTTAGAATGATATTTCAGATAAAAGCATTAATTTTGCATGTATATAAACTCATTCAGTTGCAAAATGGAAAATAAAGATTTGAATCGATTGAAGGTTGTTCTTGCTGAGAAGAAGAGAACCAACAAATGGCTTGCTGAGCAGTTAGGCAAAGACCCGGCAACTATCTCCAAGTGGTGTACCAATAGTGCACAGCCAAATCTGGAGAATCTTGTCGAGATTGCCAAATGTCTCGAAGTTACAGTCAATGATTTAATCCGCTAACGTTAAACAAGCCCGCTATGCCAACAAACAAGAATGCTGCAATCCGCTATCAGACGCTCGATAAATGTTTTCGAGACCGTCGGCACAGATACTACTTAGAAGACCTCATCGACAAATGCGAAGAGGCCTTGTACTACTATAATGGTATTGGGGGAGTCAGCCGCCGTCAAGTTTTCGAAGATATAAAGTTCATGGAGAGCGAAACGGGTTGGAGCATACCTCTTGAAAGACATCAAGACGGCAGAAGGGTTTACTATCGTTACAGCGACCCAAACTTTACCATCAACGCCCAACCATTGACCGATGAAGAAGCAAACCAACTCCGTGCGGTAATCATCACACTCGGACGTTTCAGAGGACTTCCAAGTAATGCATGGATTGATGAAGTCATCTCTAACCTCGAATGGCGATTTGGTCTTCGTGGAAAGAAGGAAAACATCATAGGGTTCGAGCAGAATCCCTTCTTGAAAGGATTAAACCTGTTACCTCAAATCATTGATGCTTCGGTCAATCACCAAGTGCTAAGAATAACCTATCGCAACTATAAGAATTGTGAAGAGGAGCGTTTGACCGTGGTACACCCTTGGTACGTCAAGCAGTACAACAACCGATGGTTCCTGATGGCATACGATGCCGAGACAGACCGTATCACTAACTTTGCTCTTGACCGCATTCAAGAATTACAGGTAGAAGAAGGCATCGCTTTTATCCCCAATAAAGAGATTGATTTTGAGCATTACTTCGACGATGTCTTCGGTGTCACCATACCACCGTCAGATGTAGAAAAGATAAGAGTTGTACTTCAATTCTCCAAGAAGCAATATCCATATATTGTATCAAAGCCGCTGCACCACTCACAAGAGATTGTTGATGACGAAAACTGTATTCTGGCGGTAGAAGTACGTCCCACATACGAGTTCACACAGCTGATACTATCGTTTGGTAAAGACGTGAAAGTACTTGAACCAGAGCCATACAGGCAAGAAATTATAGATAATATACGCAGAAACCTACAGAATTATGATGTAGTGCAGATTGAATGCACTGATCAATTGTAGATTTGCAAATTAAATAAAGAATAATGAAGAGAATACAAAGTCCATATACAGCAGCCATCACAGGTGGAGGTTTCCTTTTCGAGGAGACCAACCTGTTGTTGCCCCTGCTCCAAACCGATAACCGTGCTGCTCTGTTAAAAGAGGAAACGGTGAACAACCGTATTCTTCAAATCAATGCAGAGAAGTCGCGTGAGAACAACATCCGCGAGATTGCTCGACGCTATGACACCATGCCAGTCAGCTTTTGGGAGGACTACAAGGAGATGGCGGAAAACGACCAGAAGATTGCCTTGTTCTTTGTCATCCTTAAGACCTACAAGGTATGCTTTGATTTTCAGATTCGGGTAACCATGCGCAAGTGGAACGGCATTGCCAAATCGCTAACGCATGAAGATCTAATGATGGAGTTCTCCGAGATAGCCGCCAAGGATGAGTTTGTAAATTCGTGGAGTGAGAACACCATGCGCAAGGTGGCAAGCACCTACCTGTCAATACTTCGAAAGGTCGGTATGCTTGACAACAATGGCGAGCTCCACAGTGTGGAGGCAAATAACATGGACTATTATATAAAGATAGGTGAGCCATGGTTTCTTGAAGCCTGTCTCTTACAACCCTATCAGATTGACCGCATTAAACAGATGATGATATGACGATAAAGGAACTTGATGACAAACTGAACAGTCCCGGTTTCCAGGACACGGAGAATGGCGACCTGTTCTACAACTTCTTCATCTACCAATACCCGGCAGACAAGGAGTATGACATACGTAAGCAGATACAGGAGTTCAAGGCGAATCTCATTCGCCCCATCAACTATGTGGATGTACTTACGCTTAATCTGTTTGATGAGTTCTGCAATTTTCTCGACCAGAAGAAGTTCCTGCGTCATCCTTCCATGCTCAAATACCAGTTGGAGAAAGAGCAGGGAAAAGGTCGAATACAAGTCACAGAACACACAGGACACGCTGACCCGCAACGCCCATTCGCCTGAGTTCATGCAGTATATCCATCAGCGCATCCTCGACCATATCACCATCAAGGATCAATACCGCCGTCCCTATGTCTTCCTCTATGGGATAGGCTCGATGTTTCCCTATTTGCGTGTCAACGAGTTCCTTGCCTTGTATGAGGACTACAACGAGACGGGGAAATACAAGATTATCGTCTTCTACCCCGGACATCGTGACCAAAACTCTTTCCGCTTGTTCGGAACATTGCCCGACAACCACACCTATCGGGCTACACTATTAATCAATGAATAAAATAGAGCAGCCATGAAGCTAAGAGAATTATACAGCAAGCCCATCAACCGAGCAGTAAACCCTGCTGTGAGTGCTACCAAGTTCGACCCAGAGACCGAACGAGTGGAGATACAGGAATATGTGTTTACGGACGAGATTATCAACGGTCTCTTCCGCATACTGGATGCCATCAAGAACAACCGTCCCTACGACCATGTGGGTATCTGGATTGACGGTTACTATGGATCGGGTAAGTCACACTTCCTGAAATACCTCGACTACTGCATCACGCCTCACACCCGAGATGCCGCCATGCAGCGACTGCTCGATGCGGTGAAGTCCATCGACCCACTTGATGAGAAGCACAACATCGGTTTTGACTATGAGCAGCTGCTCTCCATAGCCAACTGGCTGAAGCGTGCCACCATTGATACCTGCATTTTCAACCTCGAAACGAGCTACGACAACTCTACCGACAAGAAGAAAGCCTTCCTCCATGTCTTTTGGAATGAGTTCAACGGCAAGCGCGGCTTCAACAAGTTTAATATCACCTTGGCACAAAACCTTGAAAAGCCCTTGCAGGAGAAAGGGGTGTTTGAGGCCTTCAAGGAACGTATTGCCGAGGAAGGTGGCGACTGGAACGACCCAGGCATGGCTGCCGACCTCATAGACAACGAACTGGATTGGGTGCTCGACATCGCCAAGGAACTGGCACCGACCCTCTCCGTAGATAGCATCCGTGAGCGTATCATCAAGCGTGATACCATCCTCAGCATCGACCGCTTCGCCATTGAGTTGGCTTCTTATCTCAAAGACAAAGGAGAAGACTATCGTCTGATACTTTTGGCCGATGAAGTGAGCCAGTTCATCAACAAGGAGCGTGACCGCTACCTAAACCTGCAGGAGATTATCACCAAACTCTCTGAGGCGTGTGATAACAAGGTATGGGTGGCATGTACCGCCCAGCAAGACCTCTCCGAGATTATGGACGACTGCAATATTGCCGAGGAGAAAGACAAAGAGGGAAAAATCAAAGGACGCTTCGAGGTGAAGGTGTCGCTTAAAGGCACACAGCCCGAGGTTATCACCCAGAAGCGTATTCTCGACAAGAAGGAAGAGGTAAAGCCCGACCTGGAGGAACTCTATGACAAGCAGAAAGCGGCTTTCGACCTTCAGTTCAAGTTGCCCAACTCCTACAGCAGTTACGACAACAAAGAAGACTTCGTGGCCTACTATCCTTTCGTGCCCTATCAGTTCAAGCTCATCATGCAGGTGTTCAACTCCTTCCTTGCCTTGGGCTATGTGGCCAAGGAGGTGAAGGGTAACGAGCGAAGCATCATCAAGGTCATCCACTCTACGGCAAAGACCAATGCCGACGCTGAAATGGGCAAGTTTATCTCCTTTGACGAATTGTATAACAACATGTTCGAGGAGGGCTTGCAGGCTCGTGGTCAGAAGGCAGTAGATAATGCCATCCGTATGGCTCGTACCTATGAGCGCGACCCGAAGTTAGCCATTCGTGTGGTCAACGTCCTCTTCATGATCTGCAATATCTCCCAGACAGATAAGCTCATATTCCCTGCGACGATAGACAACGTGACCTCTCTGTTGGTCAATAACATGGAGACACCCCGACTCACAATCAAAAACGAGGTGGAGAAGATTGTGGAGTTCCTCTGCGACAACAACATCATCCGTCGTGAACAAGGCAAGCAGGGAGCTGCCGACACCTATACATTCTATAGCGAGGAGGAGATGAAGGTGGCGCAGCTCATTCAGAGTCAGGTGGCTGACAACAACACACAAGCAGAGCAACTGAAGGAGATCTTTGGCAAATACATCTCCGCCCTGAAGAACAAGGAGCAATACATGACCCGCTCCTTCTCCGTAGGACTTGACATCAAGCAACGCCACTTCCTCCACACCAACAACCCCGATGTGGTGGTGGAGTTTGCCATGGACACCGACTACGACAACGTCGATACCTTGGCTCTGCAGAACCAGCCCAACCGCATGGTCTATTACCTCGGTCCGCAGTTCCGCAGCAACAAGCGTCTCTACAACGCCTTTTACTGGTACTGCCAAGCCAATCTCTACATGGCTACACCTGCCGCCAAGAATGGCGACGCCAAGACCCACGCAGAGTTCACAAAGCGTGCGCAGGAGTTATATACCTACGTCATCGCTCCCGAGATGCAGAAGATAGTTGATTCCTGTCCTATTGTGTCGGGATTGAGCGTCATCGACGAGACAGAGTTGGCTCAGAAGAAAGGCAACGACCGCTACCGCCTTGCCATCGCCAAGCACCTTTCGGGCATCTTCACCAAAGCCAACTTGGTGAATAGTCCAAGCATACCTCACACCACGGAGCAACTGAAGAAAGCCATCCTCCGTGACATCCAGCCAGGAGAGTATGAGGGCATGAACGCCGTCCTCACCGATGCCGAGCACGAGGTGGAGATTTATCTCAACAAGCAGTTTATGGAGATGAATGTGGCCGATGTGCTTACCAAGTTCTCTAAGGCTCCATATGGTTGGGACAACATCTGCACCCTCTATATCATCAACGAACTGGTGCGTCGCCACAACCGCGACTACTCCTACGCCAACAATCCCAACGTGGAGACCAGCATAGTGGCCAACCGCATCGTCAGCGAGTACAACAAATTCACGCTTCGCCAAGCCAAAGTCATCTCGCCGCAGGTCATCCAGGAGTTCATCGCTGCATGGAAAGACATCTTCGGTCTCTCTGCCGCCCCAGCCACCACCGACAGCACCCAGCTCTTCCGCATGTGTCGTGACGTGGAGAGCGAGCGCAGCCTTGCCCGAATGATTAAGGGCTATAAGGACATCGAACATCAGATTGCCTCCTACCCCTTTGTCTCTCCCATCCGCGAAGCCATTGACTTGTTCGAGAAGTGGCTCTCCGAACGTGACCCGTTGAAGTTCTTCCAAGCAGTAACAGGCGACCGTGAGGAAGCCCATGCGCTGATAGACCGCTGCAAGGAGGTGGTGCAGTTCACCCACGACCAGCTCTCCACCTACCGATCTCTCCTTCAGTTTGTGGATGACAACCAGTACAACTTTGCTTTCGTGCCTATGGAAATCCAGGGTGCCGTGGGCGAAATCACAAAGGTAAAGGACGACCCATGGCCTATTGCAGGCTTGCGAGGCTACATCAAGTTGCAGCGTCAGCTCTCCGGTGCACTCGACGAGGTGCGCAACACCATGCGAGAGAAGATACGTATCGCCTACAATGAGCAGTTCGACTATCTTTGTCAAGTGGCAGAGAAGCAGCATGTACCTACGTCTGTGTTGGCAGATCGAGAGGCTACCATACATTTGAAGACCTCTCCGAGCAACATACTTGTACTCCAGAATAATATCAATACCGATGGATTCTATCAGGAGCAGATTGACAGAATCATGTCATACACTACTCCAACACCACCAGACGATGACAATAATGGTGGTGGCGTTCAGCATCCTACACCACCCACCAAGCGCATCCGTCAGGCATCGCTTCAGACGAAGACAAAGTTGCCCATCACCAATGCCGAGGACATCGACCACTATCTCGAAGGTTTGCGTCAGCAACTGTTAAAACTGCTTGTTGACCACGACGGAGTGATGATTACAAAGTAATCAAGGAAGCCCAATTAAAAATTACAAATTATGAATTGAATAATCATGGATAAGAATATATTGGAATTTATCACGTTTGCCATAGGCAGTGTTGCAGAAAGGCTTCAAAAGAGCCCTTCTGAGATATATAAGATATTTAGGCAATCCAATGTCATAGCAGGATATTTGATTCCTGCTTACGATGTGTTGCATACTTTCGGCCGCCAATATTTAGTGGACGATGTGTTGGACTTTATGAAAGAGAAAGGAGTAAAACTATGTTGATCTATCACGCTTCAGACACAATAGTCAATACCCCGGACACCATGCATTCACGCACGAATCTGGATTTTGGCAAGGGATTCTATGCCACCGTTATCAGAGAGCAGGCAGAGCGATATGCCCAAAGGTTCATCCTAAGGAACCGTAAAGGTATTCTTAATGTCTATGAATACACTCCGACAGAAGCATTGAATGTCAAGTGCTTTGATGCTTATGACAGCGAGTGGCTTGACTTCGTAGCAGCTTGTCGCATGGGTGAAGATGTATATAAACAGTATGATGTGATATGCGGAGGAATTGCCAACGACAGAGTATTCAACACGCTTGACTTGTATTTCTCAAATCAGATGACTAAAGAAGAAGCCTTGAAACGTCTGATTTTTGAAAAGCCTAATCAGCAACTCTGTTTTACAAACCAAAGGGCAATAGACAGCTGCATCTCTTTTATTGAATCCAAAGAACTCTAATAGGAAAGATATGGAAGCTAATCGAATCATCTTGGATATGAAGTATGCACGTATCATAGAGATACTTGCTCAACGCTTGAACATCACACGAGAGGATGCCATGGATCTTTTCTATAATTCTCCTGTGTTTGAGCTAATAGACAAAGGCGTGGCTGATATGCATTGTCGCAGCGACCAGTATTTGGCAGATGAAATAATCAGAGAAACCCAATTGTAACTTATAAATTGAAACAACCGTGGACACGAATAGGATAAAGCGTTTTGCCACAGAGGCACGCAACAAACTGAAAGAAGGTATTGCAGCCAAGATTCGCACGCTTGGCTTCGACAAGAAAGGGATTGTAGCCGATGAACATCGCCCACAGCTTATGCAGGGCGGTACGCATTGGAATGGGCAGTTGCTGCCCGAGACCTTCTACCACCAGTGGACTTCGCTCTACAACCGAATCCAGCAGAAGGGCATCAGCGAGGTGTATGAGGAGGCTGCCTACACCTGGTTCAACCGCCTCTGTGCTATCCGCATCCTGCAGAAGAACGACCTCTGTGCTCCTGTACTCGACTATACCGATGCAGCACGCACCCCCTTCATTGTGGATGAAGCCCGACAGGGACGCATACCCGAGATGAACGACGAAATGCGCTCACGTCTGAACGACTTGCTCGATGACGACACGAAGGTCACCGAGCAGTTTGCCGTGCTCATCAACGCCTGGTGTCACGACAATCCCATCATCTACCGTTGCTTCGGTGCGATGGCTGACTATACCGAGCTGCTCCTGCCGGGTAACATCCTCACCGAAGGTGGCTTTGTGGATATGCTGAATCACACCGACTTCATCACCGATGCCGACTACCGCTCGCCCGAGCTCATCGGCTGGCTCTACCAGTTCTATATCTCTGAGCGCAAGGACGAGGTGTTTGCCAAGAAGGGCAAGTTCGAGGCT
>ERZ773260.4258-NODE-4258-length-12289-cov-2.521252_pt1 | contig 12289 bp, 9 predicted proteins | sample MGYA00511387_ERZ773260 | MGnify/ENA primary metagenome ERZ773260 (study PRJEB29015, sample SAMEA2737745) | human gut metagenome | biome: human gut; feature: human-associated habitat; material: faeces | place: China | collected 2012 ... | reverse complement strand
CTGCAGCATATTTTGCTTATCTGATTCCCTGCATCCTGCTGTATATGGCGCTGGCGGACCTGCGTATGATGGCGAGCTTCCCGGGCAAGGGCCTGAGCAAGGAGACCTTGGTGTACTACGAGGTACTCGATTGGGCGTATCCGCGGGCAAACTACCTGGACGTTCGTCTTATGGGCATTTTGGAGCCGTGGGACTTTGGCAAGGTGGGGCCGTTCAATCCTGCCATGCAGGAGGGCGACTTTCGCGTTGTCTCCGTCGATGCATCTACCAAGGACCAGGTGGTCATTGATAAGCTGGCGCTCGACATTGCCGGCAACGATGCCGAGGCGGTACTGGGGCTCAATAAAAAGAGCATTCGCATGTGGGCGCGCAAGGCCCGCAAGCAAAAGGACGGTCTGGTGATGGTGCCGGTCTACTTTGTCGATCGTCCGGCGACGGATAGCCGCGACGGCGAGCAGGTGCGCATCGCCGTGAACGGCCAGACGGGCCGCGCGGCCGCGGTGGTGTTTAGCGACAAGCGCGAGACGCATATCGTGGCGCCGCTCAACCTGAGCCTTCATCTGTCCGGCGAGAGCACCGTGCACGCCACGCCCATCGAGGTCAAATACGTTAAGTCGCCGTTTCTGTACCAGATCGTGCGCCGTGGAGGCGGCGAGCAACCGCGCCAGGTTGCAGCCGCCGTCGAGGGTTCCTACCGAGAAGAAAAGCCCAAACGCAAGGGCTTGCTCGCTGCGATCTTTGGGAAGTAGGGAAGCGCAGCGCGGGACGGCTCACAGGCGTGCGGGCGTTTCGGTCGCAACGTGCCGCTACCCTTGCGCTTCGCCATTAGTCGCTTCGTTGATGGCGCGGTACTCGGCACTCAGCTCGCGCGCCAGCTCTTCCTTGCTTGGAAGATACGGCAGGTATTTGGCGGCAAACACTTGGTCGTTGTCTTCGGGTAGCGTGTACTCGACGATCGAATCGCTTTTGTCCGCGCAGAGCACGATGCCTATGGGCGGATTGTCGCCTTCGTTCATGAGCTCGCGCGTGTAGTAGTTCACATACATTTGCATCTGGCCCAGGTCCTGGTGCGTAAGATCGTCCGTCTTAAGGTCGATGAGCACGAAGCAGCGCATCAGATAGTTGTAAAACACAAGGTCAATATAGAAATGGCGCCCATCAAAGGTGATGCGCTTTTGGCGCGCCTCGAAAGCGAAACCACGGCCAAGCTCCAGCAGGAACTTCTGAAGATGCGTGATGAGCGCCTGCTCTAGATCGCTCTCGCGAAACGCAGTATCGTCCGAGAAACCTAAAAACTCCAGTACATATGGGTCGCGGATGATATCCTCGGGGCGACGAGCCGGGGCGCTCTTTTGGATTTCCTGGGTGACGGCCTCCTTGTCCTTGCTGGCAAGCAGGCGCTCGCGGAACATGGTGTTGATCTGGCGCTCGAGCTGACGCGTGCTCCAGCGAGAATCGGCACATTCGTTCATGTACCATGTTCGAGCATCAGGGTCGGTTATACGCGATAACCTGCGGTAATGTGTCCAATTCAATTCGGAACGCAGCGCGTTCCGAATTGGGAACGCAAGATAAAACTGACGCATGTATCTTAAGCTTCTGGCGTTGAAGCCTCTGCCAAAATCCTTAGTCAATCTAACGGCAAGTTCGTCGATCAGTGCATCGCCATACTTGGCGCGCTCCTCTCCGCCCTGCTCATCAACAATGCTCTTGCCGATCTCCCAATATGCCTCAACCATCGCAAAGTTAATGGCGGTATAGGCCTTGTCGCGAGCGGCGTTGAGAATCGAGGAAACCTGCTTGTAAAAAACTTCTGGCACGATTGCCGATTTCCCGCGGTTTACCAGTTCACCCATCAATATCGCCCGACTTTCCTCTTGAGGAGTGCATCTTTATTGCATTTAGTTTAAAGCCTCGCGCTGACACGAATTGCTGCGTTGTCTAGCACCTTCGCATGGGGGCCTTGCGGTGACTAAAATGTGGCCATAGAGACAGTTTTAACGAACCCCATGGGAGTGGCACGCATGGACAACAACACCTTGCTGTTTCAGGACAAGGGTTCGGGTAGGTTTAAAGACGTCAAGATCTACCCCAACCGCATCGAGGTGCTCAAGAAGGGCACTTTTGGTGGCAAGCACGCCGAAATTGTCTATCTTAAGGACATTACGGGCGTCAATAGAATCAAAGGCCGCGATGTTTTTCTGCGCAATCGACTGTTGACCGCTTGCGTCTTTAGCCTGAGTAGCCGTGCGAAGACCCAGGAATTTGTGAACGCGCTGAACATGGTGATGTAGCCGATAACGGCGTTCGGTCCAAGGTAAAAATCGGGGCGCAGAACGGTATTCTGCGCCCCGATTGAGTTGATGCGCCCAAAAACTGGCTTGCCTATTCGTTAACGTCCTCGGTATTGTCGCGGTCACTGGCAAGCATTGCTGCGCCGGCGACCGTCGTCGCTACCCCGGCGGCAACGCCAGAACCGTCGCCCGTGTTGGCGAGCTTTCCGCCCGAGCTCTTGCCCTGGTCTCTCTTGTTGCCCTTGCCGTTCTTGTCGGCGCTGCCTGCGTTGGAACCCGTACCGCTGCCGTTGCCGCCCGCACTGCCCGAGGCCGCTACGGTAAAGCTTGCGGCTCCGTCGCTGGCGAGCGTGTAGTTCTGCGCCGCGTCGCCCAAGAGACCGTTCACGCGCACCCAGTACGTTCCTGCGGCAAATGTTTCGCCCTCGGCCATTGCCGTGCCCGGAGCGCCGTTCGCGTCGCGCACAAACTCGAGCTGGGCCGTGCAGGCATCGGTTTCGAGCTTGCCCTCGAGTGATGCCGCAATCTTGGCGCGCACGTCTTCGCCGGCCTTTAGGCCTTCAAGCCCCTCAAAGTGAGGAGTCAGCGCGCGTGGATCGATATCGATGGGCACGGAGCCCTGCAGTCCTGTAACGGTCTCGTTGCCCAGGGCATCGACATCCACGTATTCGATGGCAAAAGCGCTTCCCGAAGCCTCCACGTTGAGCGCGTTGCTGCTGTCGACAAGGCGGAAATGACCCTCGCCAACGGTCTTACCGTCCTGGAGCGAGGCATCGCTCAGCGAGTCGCCGTACGTCATGCGCATGCGGGCCGGGAGGTAGTACGAAGCTGTCTGCTTGTGCTTCGCATCGTAATTGCGCTGATAGATGCTCCGGGCCAGCGCCGCATCAACAAAGTCGGATGCGATGATGCCAATGTGCTTGAGGTAATCTGACTTTGTATCCTCGGTGCCGCTGGGATTGATGTACGGGCTCTTGTACAGATGCTCGTTGACTACTCGTGCCGAGGTAAAAGGATTGCCTCCGTGCGACAAGCCCGTGCAGCTGGTGTAGTTGATAGACCAGCAACGCTCCTGGACTTGCACCTTGGCCCTGTCATCGTCCACGACGTCCACCTTGTTGCGCGTGCGCCCGGTCGTTTCCTTCAGCGCATTATCGACCCAGCTGAGCTTGTCGGTTCCCGTGAGTTTGTACTTGTCCTGGGCGTATACCTTGGTGCAATAGGGCTCTTTGTCGCCTGTTTCCCCCGCGGCTTCAAAGCCCCGCGCGTCTTGGACGAGACACATAGTGGTGCTGTCGGAGTGAGCCTTGATCTTGTCATCCCATTCGGTAAGGTCGAGGCCCCACGTATGGCCGCTTGCACTGTTGCCGGCGAGCCTAAATCGACGCAGCAGAACGATCTTTCCGCGCACCTCGCCCAGCGTGGGGACGTGGCTCGACGTGTAGAACAGGTTGGGGTTATCGGCCATAACCTTGGCGAAGGCCGTCGTTATGCTTTCGTCGGTAGCCTCATCGTTGCCGCGCGATACGAGCATGATGAGCGCTTCTGACAGGTTTTCGTTCAAAAACGTTTTGAAGTACCCGATGACATCGGAGAGATGCAGATAGTTCCCGTCTTTTTTGAGTAGGTAGAAAATCCCGTGGTCGATACCGGGGTCGTCGCCCTTTCCGAGTCGGATATCAAAATAGCGGATTCCCTCGAGCAACTGCGTGGGAATGTAATCCTGCTGGCATTTTACTTGCGAGGATTGGGGCTCAGTGTCGTTGTCCACGCTGCAGGTGCCCGAATCGTGCGTACCCGGGATGCTCAGCTCGTCGAGGAACTTGTTGTCGTCGACGTATTTCATCCAACATGGCCCATCGACGTAGCTGCTGTACGTGATCCAGTCGAGGCTGCTAACCGTGGCATCGTTCTTTTTCATGTCGTAACCGATAAGTTCGAGCTCCCACGGAATGCTCTTACTCTTATGGCAGATCTTATTGTTGTCCTGGTCTTCGCCGTTCGATTCTATTGCCAGGTACTTAATGTCTTTTTTCTCGGTTTCTTTCTCGACCGTGCGGTCTCGGATGATATAGGTTCCGTTTGATTGACGCTCGAACGCAAAAGCGCGGCTGGGCTTGTTGTCATACTCGCCGCCCCATACGTGGATGACCTTTCCATCTTTGTCAGAGTCGTCGTCGACCGACCAAATGCTGTAGCCCGTCTTTTTATGCTCTTCGAAATTGAGCAAGGTGCGGATAGCATACCAGTTTGTATCGTCATTCTTGGTCGTTACGTTCTCAAGGATGAGCTTGCTGGACGTGCCGTCGTTAAACAGGTGGCAGACGTTGCCGCGAACGTTGCCGTCTTGGTTGACGCTCGCGGTGCGAAAATAGCCCGCGGGGCGAAGGCGAATGACGAACTTGTCGAGGGTGGCCGCCGGTGTGGGCGTGTCTTCTGCAAATGCCGCGCGCATGGGAAGGCCCAATCCCGCCGTTTCGGGCAGGCTTGCAAGCGGCGACAACGCCGCAAGTCCTAGGCCCAGCGTAAACGCTCGACGACTGATGGCGTGGTGTTCGGCCATAACTCCTCCATTCGCAGCGTGCTGTTATGCGATAGTTTTGGTCACTATACTGCCCAGATGTTTAAAGATGCTGGTTTAATTGTCTGCGCGGCGCAATAAATCGGTGGGCGGACGTGTTGAGGTGTTTGTCGTTTTCGTACTGTTGCCACATTTGGGGCGGTTCCGGCGTCCGGCACCCTCGCGTTCGCCGGCTATCGGCATAAGAAAGGGAAGACCGGCGAGCCGATCCTCCCTTGGTGCGAAGCGCTGGGGTATCGTCGCTTGTTTGCACTGTGCCCGTGTTTCCCGCTGCGCTCGCCAGTCGTTTAGCGCTTGATCTCGATGTCGTCGAGCTTGACGTCCATGGCTTCGGTCTTGGCTTCGGCGATGTCGTCGGCAAACTCCAGAGACTTCATCATGGTCTCGACGGCGTCCTTGTGTTCCTCGACGTTGTCGATGCGCACGTACACGCTGCCGCCGTCAACGTCGGTGAAGTACTCGGTCGTCACGCCGCCCGAGTGCGTAAAGTAGGCGCTGCGCCAGGTCTTGCCGTTGTACTTAACGGGATCGCTCTCGGTCCATCCGGAGTTGGCCTTCCACTTTGCCTCGTAGTCAAACAGCTCGTCGGCGTTCTTGTCAGTGTCGAAGACGGGGATGAAGCGGCCGCTGGCGTGCTCGCTCTCGGTGAACTTAAACTGGGCCCTGTCGGCGGTGTCGCCGGCGACGTCGGTGATCTCGACGCCCTCGGGGACCTCGACCTTAAACCAAATGAAGTCAGTCCTCATATCCACGGCTGGCTTTTCTGCTCCGCCGCCACCACCACTGCCGGTAGCGTCGCCGCTGCCACCGCAGCCCACCAGAGCAACTGTGGCAAAGAGACTGATGCAGAGGGTGAGAATCGCAAAGGCCTTCTTTTTCATGGTCGTGTCCTCCTCGATCTGTAACCGCCCATGGATTACCTGCCTTTACTGTACGCGCGAGCGGCTCCTTCGGGTGGGCCATGTGTCCCATTCTGAGGGCCGGATTTGCGCCGTTAAGTGGCAATATGCTCGGACGCAAAAGAGGGGAGGGCCGATGCTGTCGGCCCTCCCCGGGGTTGGGTGCCCGTTGTTTTAATGGGGCGCGTGTACGCGGGTGCGCATAGGCACGTGCGGGTGTCCCGTTACTTGATCTCGATGCTCGAAATCTCGGCTTCGCGTGCCTCGGCAACTGCCTTCGCCATGTCATCGGGGAACTCGATGGAGTTGAGGAGCGCCTCGGCTTCTTTCTTATGCAGATCGAAGTTCGAGATGAGGACGTAGACGCTTCCCGGCTCAACGTCGGTAAAGAGGAGGGTTGAGACGCCGCTGTTGTCCTCGTACGTTCCGACGAGCCACGTCCTGCCGTTATACTCGACGGACCCGCCATCCTTCCACTGGAACGTATCACCTTTCTTTTCTGCCTGGTCGGCGTGGGATTCCTCTGCCGTCAGCGCTGTTTTCCAAACGGGGATAAAGCGATCGGCCGAGGCGTTCTCGTCTTCGGGGAAGGTGAGCCGGACCCTGTCGGCATTCTTGCCGGCGGAGTCGCTTACGCCGACGCCCTCGGGCATCTCGACCTTAAACCAGATAAAGTCGGTCTTCTTGGCGACGGGGGCCTTTTCCTTGCTCTCGCTCTTGGAGGCGCTGCCGCCGCCCGATGCGCTCCCGCCGCAGCCGACAAGGGCAAACGCGGCAAAGAGGGCGATGCAAAGGGAAAGGATCGATAGGGTCTTTTTCTTCATGGTGGCGTCCTCCTTGTCTGCCAGGGACATCGTGTGCCGCGGATCGCTGGGGCAGCGGTTACGCATGCACATGACGCCTTTGTTTACTGTGCGGTTATTCCTCCATTCGTCGTCCGGTGCCGTGATGAGCTTGCCCCAACATAGGGCTCCTTACCTATATGTATGCCCCAGTTGCCGCTGCCCGGAAGTCTCGAAAGGTGGGCCATGTGTCCCATGTTTGCGGTGCCGACGCCTATCGTTCGTCATAGTAATCCGCGATGGCCAGGTGCGCTGACGCTCGAGTACTTATGGGCTAGACTTAGCAGCATTACGTGATCGATGCGGTCGGTCGGCGGTTTCCACCCGACCGATGTATATGACTTGAAGGTGCATGCGTATGAGCCAAGAGATGATGGACAAGACCTGCCGCGGGTTTGCCGAGGCGCTGGCCGCGCGCGAGCCGGTTCCCGGCGGTGGCAGCGCGAGCGCCTTTGTGGGCGCGCTGGGCGCCTCGCTGTGCGGAATGGTTGCCCGCTACGGTGCGACCAATCCCGCGCTTGCTGATCGTGCGGATGACCTGACGCGTGCGTTTGCCCATGCTGATGAGCTGGCCCAGGAGCTTGTCGAGTTGGTTGCCGAGGACGTTCGTGCCTATGGGCAGGTGTCCGCGGCGTACGGTATTCCGCGTGACGATCCGGCTCGAGCGACCGCGATTCAGGATGCGCTGCATGTGGCCGCTATGCCGCCGTATCGCATTATGGATGCCTGCGGGCGTGCGCTGGCGCTGCTCGAGGACATGGCCGACAAGGGTTCGCGTCAGCTGCTGTCCGATGTGGCGTGCGGCGCCGTGTTCTGCCGTTCCGCTATGCAGGGCGCGAGCTTGACGCTCTTTGCCAACACCACGTCTATGAAGGACCGGGCGCGCGCCGAGGAGCTCGAGACCGCGTGCGATGAGCTGCTCGACACGTGGTTGCCGCGCGCCGATGCGCTGGCGCGCCGCGCCGCCGACGCTGCAAGGAAGAGAGGATAGCCATGACTGAACTGTTGAAGGGTGCTCCCGTCGCTCGCGCTTTGACTGAGGAACTTGCTGCTCGCTGCGCAGCCCTGCGCGAGCGGGGCGTTGTTCCGACGTTGGCTATCGTGCGTGTGGGTGAACGCGAGGACGACCTATCCTACGAGCGCGGTGCGCTCAGGCGCTGCGAGAAGGTTGGCATTGAAGCTCGCCGCGTTTTGCTTCCCGCCGATGTTTCGCAGGACGAGCTGTTGGCGGCCATCGAGGACATCAATTCCGACCCCGCTGTTCATGGCTGCCTGATGTTCCGCCCGCTGCCCGCCGGCCTTGACGAGGACGCGGTTGCCTCGGCACTCGATCCCGCCAAGGACGTTGACTCCATGACGCCGGCTTCGCTGCTCACCACGCTTTCGGGGCGCGGCGAGGGTTTTGCCCCCTGCACAGCCGAAGCCGTGATTATTCAGAGTTTAACAAATTCGATGGATCATTACGGCGTTGAGCTGGATGGGGCCAAGGTCGCGGTCGTTGGTCGGTCGCTGGTGATTGGCCGTCCCGTTGCCGCCATGCTTACGGCTCGCAATGCAACCGTGACGACGTGCCATACGCATACGCATGACTTTGCCGCTGAGTGCCGTGCTGCCGACATTGTGGTTGCGGCCGTTGGACGCGCGCGTACGATTGGCGTGGATGCCGTTCGCGAGGACCAGACGATCATCGATGTTGGCATTAACTGGGATGAGGACGCTGGCAAGCTGGTGGGTGACGTCGATTTTGTTGCCGCGGAGCCGGTCGTTAACGCCATCACGCCCGTGCCGGGCGGCGTGGGCGCCGTGACGACGGCGATCCTCGCCAAACACGTGATCGAAGCGGCCGAGCGCGCATCGAAATAGGCGTTTTGGGCTGTTTGAGGGGTTAGTTCTATACCCCGTGGACAAAAAATGCCAAATATGAGTAGTGTTGCCAAGATACTCACATATATTTTAGGCTAATTTGGCTCTCTAACGATATTTATTATCGATAGAGAGCCTATTTTATTGGACCTATGAGGAATTACATCATCTAATTTTTGAACAAATGTAGACTTTCGACACCCATACGTAGCAAAATTGCTGTTACTAAATTGGTGACAGTACTCATATTTGGCATTTTTTGACCACAGGGGTTGCCAGCGCCGCGGTTTCGCCCTTTCTGCGCCGAAGCGATACACTGTTATCGTTTGATTTCTTCGCTCAAGGAGGATGCGCATGCCGTGCACAACGATTTTGGTTGGTAAGAACGCGAGCTACGACGGGTCGACGTTGGTTGCTCGCAACGAGGACTCGTCCAACGGGGTGTTTGAGCCCAAGCGCATGCGCGTGGTGCATCCCGACGAGCAGCCGCGCGTCTACACGAGCGTCCTGAGTCACCTGACCGTTGAGCTGCCCGATAACCCCATGCGCTACACGAGCGTCCCCGATGTTGTCCCGGGCCACGGCATCTGGGCCGAGGCCGGTTTCAACGAGCTCAATGTGGGCATGTCCGCAACCGAGACGCTCACCACCAACGAGCGTGTCCGCGGCGCCGATCCGCTCGTAGACTATGTGCCCGCCAAGGGCAACGAGGGCGAGGACGGCTATGTGCCGGCGCAGCCCGGCGGTCTGGGCGAGGAAGACATGGTGACCCTGGTACTGCCGTATGCCAAGTCCGCCCGCGACGGCGTGCGTATCCTGGGCGACCTGCTCGAGCGCTACGGCACCTACGAGAACAACGGCATCGCCTTTAGCGACGTTGACGAGATCTGGTGGCTCGAGACCATCGGCGGCCACCACTGGATCGCCAAGCGCGTGCCCGATGACGCCTATGTGACCATGCCCAACCAGCTGGGTATCGATAGCTTTGACCTGGACGACGCCGAGGGCGCTCAGGTCGACCACATGTGCTCCGCCGACCTGCGCTCCTGGATGGCCGAGTGGCATCTGGACCTGACGCTGGGCGTTGAGGGCGACGGTCCGGCGACGGTCTTTAACCCGCGCGAGGCCTTTGGCTCGCACAGCGACAGCGACCACGTCTACAACACGCCGCGCGCCTGGTACATGCAGCGCTGCCTCAATCCCAGCGATGTGTGGGACGGTCCCGACGCCGATTACACGCCCGAGAGCGACGACATCCCCTGGAGCCGCGTGCCCGAGCGCAAGGTGACCATCGAGGACATCAAGTATGTGCTTTCGAGCCACTACCAGGGCACGGAGTACGACTGCTACGGCAGCAAGGGCACGCCCGCCACGCGCGGTGCCTATCGTCCCATCGGCATCAACCGCAACAGCCAGCTCGCCGTGCTGCAGCTGCGCCCCTATGCGCAGCCGGCGTATCGCGCCGTTCAGTGGATGGCGTTTGGCTCCAACTCGTTTAACGCGCTCGTGCCGCTGTACGCCAATGTCGAGACCATGCCCGAGTACTATGCCGACACGCAGGCTCGCGTGACGTCCGAGAACTTCTACTGGGCAAATCGCCTGATCGGTGCCCTGGCCGACGTCCGCTTCCATGAGTGCGGTCGCGCGGTCGAGGATTATCAGGAGAAGGTCGGCGGCATGGGCCACAAGCAGATCCACGACGTCGACGCTGCCGTGGCCGCCCTGCCCGAGGCCGAGGTGTCTGCCGAGCTCGCCCGCGCCAACGAGGCCTTTGCCGAGCTCGTGCGCGTGGAGACCGATGCCCTACTGGGCAAGGTGCTCTACACCACCAGCTGCGCCATGAAGAACTCCTTCGCGATGAACGATAACGTAAGGTAAAGACGACCTTGCAACGAGCGAGCGGGACAAACGCCGTCAAAGGCTTTGCCCCGCTCGATTTCTATCTTGGTGGTAAAACGATATTGTGTCGTTCACCCAATCTTGGGTACAAGAAGGCCAATGCAGTTGTTCATGATTGGAGCCAACCATGGTTATGAAATTCGATCAGCTTGTTAACGGTGCCATCAACGTGGGCTTCGGCGCCGCCGCCGTTGCCGTCGAGGGCGGCAAGAAGGTCCTCGACGACCTCAATACCAAGGGTGAGCAGGTCCGCAAGGACGCAGGCGCCCCCGATATCGCCCGCAGCGTGTCCGACATGTTCGAGCAGGCGGGTGGCACCATCTCCGACCTGACCGAGCGCCTGGGCATGCAGGGCGAGACCGCGGCACAGCGCGTGCTCGACGAGCTCATTCTGGCTCGCGTCCGCGTTATGACCGCCCCCGAGCGGACGGCCTTTTTGGCCCATGTGCGCGATATCGTCGATTCGGTCGAGGACAACGTGACCTCGGTGCCCGTCGAGTCTGTTGAGCCCGACGACGCAGAGGACGCCAAAGAGGCCGAGTAGCAGCGCAGATGGCAGATTCCACCACCGATTACAACAATCTAGACCCCTTGGGTGACGAGACGTCGGTTGTCGATGAGGTTGAGGCCGTCGTCTCGGGCGCTCGCAAGAAGCCGCGCGCTGTCGATATGGTCCCCGAGGAGCCCGACGCGATGGCGCCGGACGAGGAATACCAGCTCACGCCGGCAGGCCGCCGCGAACGCATCGGTCAGATTGTTCGCCTGGTCAAAAAGTACCGCGTGTGGGATAACCTCACGCCGGTTCGTTTGCGCCGCCTGCTCGAGGAACTCGGCCCCATGTTCGTCAAGATGGGGCAGATTCTGGCCAACCGGTCCGAGATTCTGCCGCAACGCTTTTGCGACGAGCTGCGTCGTCTGCGGTCCGACGTGGAGCCGGTGCCGTACGAGGTCGTACTCAGTTGTCTGGAAGAAGAATACGGCCTGCGCCTGGGAGAGATGTTCGATGCGATCGACCCTAATCCGCTTGGTAGCGCATCGCTCGCGCAGGTGCACCGCGCCCGCCTGGTGACCGGCGAGGACGTGGCCGTTAAGGTGCAGCGCCCCGGTGCGCAGCAGGTGATGGCGCAGGACATCGACATCATTCGCTCGGTGGTGCGTATCGTTTCCAAGTTCGTCAACACCGACCAGTTTGTTGACCTGCACGGCGTGGTCGAAGAGCTGTGGACCTCGTTTCGCGAGGAGACCAACTTTTTGGCCGAGGCCAAAAACCTCAACGATTTCTATGACTTCCACAAAAGTGTGCATGGCGTATCGTGTCCCAAATCCTACCTGGACCTTTGCACCGAGCACGTGGTGGTCATGGACTACATCGACGGCATCTCCATCGCCGATCCCAAGCGTTTGGCAGCCGAGGGTTATGACTTGGAAAAGATCGGCGCCGCGATCGTCGAGGACTACTCGACGCAGGTGCTCGACGACGGCTTTTTCCATGCGGACCCGCATGCGGGAAACATTATTCTCAAGGACGGCATCGTTTACTTTATCGACTTGGGCATGGTCGGACGCATGTCGAGTCACGATCGCGGTATCGTCAAGGACATGATTTTCGCCGTGGCCGAGGGTGACGTGCCCAAGCTCAAGGATTCGCTCATGCGCTTTGCCGTGACGCGCGGCGACTCGGCTGAGCTCGATCATTCGGCCTTTTTGTCCGATTTGGACTTTATCGTCGCAGACTTTGCGGGCCTTGACCTGAAGGATCTGGATATCGGCGAGTTTTTGACCTCGCTGTTAAACCTGGCGCGCAAAAACGACGTTGAGCTGCCGAGCGTGGTAACGATGTTCGCCCGCGGCATGGTGACGCTCGAGGGCCTGCTGACTGAGTATATGCCCAACGTCAACATGATCCAGATA
>ERZ773260.4246-NODE-4246-length-12315-cov-2.905873_pt1 | contig 12315 bp, 10 predicted proteins | sample MGYA00511387_ERZ773260 | MGnify/ENA primary metagenome ERZ773260 (study PRJEB29015, sample SAMEA2737745) | human gut metagenome | biome: human gut; feature: human-associated habitat; material: faeces | place: China | collected 2012 ... | reverse complement strand
GGATGCGGTCGGTTTCGATGGCAGCGCCCTGTTCCTCGGTGAGGAAGCGGTCCGCCATCATGCGCTCCAGCTCGGCATCGGCGTCCCGTGCCGCCGCCGGATAGCTGCAAAACTGCATATAGGTGTGCATGGCGCTGCCCTTTTCCGCCGGAGTAAGCCCCTGTTTATAAAGGTAGGCCGGGCGTGCGGCGAACCGGGGTTTCTCCACCTCTCCCACCTCCTCTGCCAGATGGGAGATGGCAAATTTGGAGGAGAGCTCGGTGGCGTCCTGCCAGGGATACTGCCAGTCCATCTCCTGCCGGAGCTCCTCGGTGAGCGCCGGGTCAGGCGGGGGCAGTTCCTCCTCCGGAGCAGCCTCTGCCGTCCGGGATTCCGCCTCCAGCCCGGTGAAGATCCGGAAGTGACCCGGACAGGAGGCCGGGAATTCCTCTTCGCAGTCCGCCAGCTCCCGGAGAGCGGTGCCGTCCGGGTGATGGAGCAGCGCCATGACGATCCATGTGCTCACAAGCGTCTGGGTGATCTTGAAATCGCCCAGCACAGGGATATTGGTATGGATGGTATACAGGATCTTTGCGCCGTTCAGTTCCATTTGTTACGTTTCACCCCCTTTTTCATCGGGTGCGGACTGCTGCGCGTCGGCAGGTTCGGGGTCGTCCTCCACCGAGACGTCCACCGGCTCTGCCTTCGGCGTGAGCGGTTTGTACTTGCCCGTTATTTGCAGGTAATAAATGGCGACACGGGGGAAAAACAGCGGCAGCACACTGGCAAAGGGCTGGAAGCAGGGGGCCGCGACGGCCACCACCACCCACAGCGCCTGCAGCAGCATCCGGCTGTTGTAGGAAAGCTGTAATGTTGCCTTGCGGCGCTTCTCATCCGGCTCGTCGATGATCTTTTGGACCACGAAGCAGATGCCCGCAAAGTTGCCGATGGCGACGGCTGCGCCCACGAGGCTGCCGAGGACGACCGTATAGTCGAACTTCACCCAGCCCACCAGATGCAGCGCCGCGAAAAGCACCCACATGATCGCGGTGCAGAATGCCGTGCCGCCCGCGATGCGGAGCAGCTCCTTTTTGGATTCCGGCTGTAATTTCATAGATGCAGCTCTCCCTTATCTCATAAATGCGAGTTAAAGCCTGTCCGGCGGGGCTTGTCCTTTTTGGAGCGGTCGAGCCGCTCTTTGACGAAGACCCAGAAGTTCTGCGCCCCGGCGGCAAGCCCCAGCAGCACAGCGGGCAGATACACCCACATGGGCCAGCCCCAATGGCTGACGGCCCACCAGCAGCCGCCCAGACACATCACCAGCGGCAGCAGCATATTCAGCCCCAGCTGGGTCAGCCAGACCAGGTCTTCCAGTGCCTTGTACCAGCCCTTCACGGTCCGGCTCCCCTCCCTCTGCGTGTGCTCCGGGCCGCTCTGTCTTTTTTGCCCGGTCTGCACGTTAAGCTTTGAACAAAGATTCTTTATTCCTCATTATACTCAAAACGGCTGTAGAATTCAATCAATTTTCCGCTGCTTTTTAGCAAAATTCTATAAACCCAGAGAAGTTCGTCGCTTCCAACCAAAAGTTTTTCGCTTCAGCCGCTCATCTTCTCCGTGTCATTTATCATTCTACCCCGTTTGAGAAAGAAAAAGCCTTTCCTTTTGGGACGATTTTGCTGAAAGGCACAAAAAGCCCCGGCGGGCGCTGTCCTAAAACAGTACCCGCCGGGGCGGAAATCGTGCTTTGGTCTATCTTTTACCAGAGGTTTGCGGTCTCATTGTAGAGGCCCTCATAGCTCTTGGCAGAGACATCCCAGCTGAAGTCGCACTCCATGTCGTACTTGATAAGGTTGTTCCAGTCTTCCTTGCTGTAGTAGCGATCCTGTGCGCGGCAGCAGGCGTCGTACAGCTCGTGGGCGCTGTAGCCCGCGAAGGTGAAGCCGTTACCCTCGCCGAGGGTGCAGTCGTGGATGGAGTCGCGCAGACCGCCAGTCTCGCGGATGATGGGAGGCGTACCGTAACGGCAGGCGACCATCTGGGCCAGACCGCAGGGCTCGCTCTTGGACGGCATGATGAAGGCATCTGCGCCGGCATAGATCTCCTGCGACAGGGTAGGCTCGAAGCCGATGTAGGTGCCTACGCGGCCCGGATGACGGCCGCACAGGTCGGAGAAGAAGTTCTCGTACTGGCTCTCGCCGCTGCCCAGGATGACCAGCTCGATGCCGCGGTCCACGAGGCCGTCGGCCACGTTCTGCACGAGATCGAAGCCCTTCATGCCGACCATGCGGCTGACCATTGCAAAGACGGGGCTGCCGTCCTTGTCGAGGCCGAACTTATCCTGCAGAGCCTCCTTGCACTTTGCCTTGCCCTCTTCGAAGTTGTTGACATCGTAGTTGAAGGCGATGTGGGGGTCGGTGGCAGGGTTGTTGGCCTCCGTATCGATACCGTTCAGGATGCCGCAGAGCTTGTACTGCTTCTCGCGCAGCAGAGCGTCCAGACCGTAGCTGAACCACGGGTCGAGGATCTCCTGTGCATAGGTGGGGCTGACGGTGGTGATCTTGTCTGCCGTCTCGATGGCACCCTTCATGAAGTTGGCGCAGCCATCATACTCCACGATATGCTGGTCGCGGCGGCCGATGCCGCAGGTGTCTTCCAGAATATCGGTGCCGTACTTGCCCTGATAGGCGATGTTGTGGATGGTGAAGATGGTCTTGATGCGGTTGAACTTGTCCAGATGACGATAGTACAGGTTCAGGTACACCGGCACCAGAGCGGTCTGCCAGTCGTTGCAGTTGATGATGTCGGGGGTAAAGTCGATGTAGAACAGGGTCTCCAGCACTGCGCGGGAGAAGAAGGCGAAGCGCTCGCCGTCGTCGTAGAAGCCGTAGAGGCCGCGGCGCTTGAAGTAATACTCGTTGTCGAGGAAGTAGTAGGTCACGCCATCGACCTCAGCCTTGAACAGGCCGCAGTACTGGCTGCGCCAGCCCACGGGGACCGAGTAGTTGGTAACGTATTCCAGCTTATCGCGGAGCTTCAGGTCGCCATACAGCGGCATGATGACGCGGGCGTCCACGCCGTCCTTGACCAGCGCTTTGGGCAGGGAGCCGGCCACATCGGCCAGACCGCCGGATTTTGCAAAGGGGGTTGCTTCCGAAGCAGCATACAGGATCTTCATAAGATTCGCTCCTTCCTGATAAAACGGATTCATATCTTCTCCCGCTGCGGCAAAAAGAGCGGGCGGGGGTACACACAGTACCCCCGCCCCTCTTTAAGAGGGGCTACCGGGGAGGGAGCCGCCCCTATGGGAGATTCTCAAACGGTTCAGACGATGTGGTTCTTCTGAACGTAAACGGGGAAGCTCTTGGTGCCGCTCAGCTTCTTGTCTGCGGTGATGCGGACGTTCTTGTCCGTCACGACGCAGTCCAGCTCAGCGCCGGCCTCCACCACGGTATCCTGCATCAGGACGCAGTTCTTGACGACGGCACCCTTCTTGACCTTGACGCCGCGGAACAGCACGCAGTTCTCCACGGTGCCTTCGATGACGCAGCCGTCAGCCAGCAGAGAGTTGCTGACGCTGGAGCCGGTGACGTAACGGGTGGGGTTGTCGTCGCGGATCTTGGTGTAAACGGGGTTCTTCTTGGGGAAGAGGGCGTTCAGATTCTTCTCATCAATGAGCTTCAGGTTCTCGTCGAAGTAGCTCTTCATGTCGCAGACATGAGCCACATAGCCGGTGTACTCCAGCGCATGGATGTTCAGGATGTTGACGTTGTGAGCCAGGATGTCGCGCTCGAAGTAGATGAGGCCGCGGGCGGTAGCGTCCTTGACCAGCTTGATGAGGCGCTCCATGACATAGATGTCCAAATCGAGGTTCTGCTTGCCGGGGCGGTAATCGTTGAACAGCAGCTCCGTCACACGGCCATCGGCATCGACGGTCAGGGTGTAGTTGTCGTTCTTGCGGCCCTCGGGGATCTCGATCTTCTGGTAAGCCACGGTGACGTCTGCACCGCTGGCCTGATGAGCAGCCAGCAGAGCGTTGAAGTCGTAGTTGATGGCGATGTTGGCATCGCTCATGACCACATAGCGCTCTTTCTGCACCTCGAGGAAGCTCAGGATGGAGCTCAGAGCCTCGACGCGGCCGGAGTAGATGCGCACGCCCTTTTCAGCAAAGGGAGGGACGATGTTCAGACCGCCGTGACGGCGGGCCATATCCCACTCGCGGCCGGTACCCAGATGGTCCATCAGGGAGTGGTAGTTCTTGCGCACCACGACAGACACGTTGGAGATGCCGCAGTTGGCCATGCCGGACAGGACAAAGTCCACCATGCGGTAACGGCCTGCGAAGGGGATCGAGGCCATTGCGCGCTCGGTCACCAGCTCAGGCACGGTGTTATCATAGCTGTTGGGGAAAATGATGCCCAACGCATTGTTGTTCTGGCTCAGCATACTTCCTCGCCCTCCTTGACGGAATCAAATACTTTGGCGCCCTCTTTGACGGCAGCGCCTGCGCCGATGGTCAGACCGGTGCCGACATGTGCGATGGCGCCGTCGCCGCCGATCTTGGCGCCTGCGCCCACCACGACGTTCTCAGCGAGGATGCAGCGCTTGACCACTGCGCCTGCCTTGACCACGACGCCATCCATCAGGACGGCATCCTCGACCGTTGCGCCCTCTTCCACGACGACGCCTGCGCTCAGCACAGAGTGCTTGACGCAGCCGTAGATCTGGCAGCCCTCCGTGACCAGCGAATCCTGCACGACAGCGCGGGGGCCGATCTTCTGGGCGGGCAGCACGGGGTTGCGGCTGTAGATCTTCCACTTCTCGTCGAAGATGTCGATGCCGGAGTTCTCGGGGTCCAGGACCTCCATGTTGGCTTCCCACAGGCTGTCGATGGTGCCCACGTCACGCCAGTAGCCGTTGAAGTGGTAAGCATACATCTTGCGGCCGTCGCGCAGCAGCGCGGGGATGATGTTCATGCCGAAGTCGTTCTTGGAGTCGGGGTCCGCCTCGTCCTCTTCCAGATACTTCTTGAGGATATCCCAGTTGAAGATGTAGATGCCCATGGAAGCCAGATTGGACTTCGGCACAGGGGGCTTCTCCTGGAATTCGGTGATCCTGTCGTCCTCGTCTGCGACCATCAGGCCGAAACGGGAAGCTTCCTTCCAGTCAACTTCCATGACGGCCACAGAGAACTCTGCGCCCTTCTCCTTGTGGAAGCGGAGGAAGTCGGCGTAATCCTGCTTGCAGATCTGGTCGCCGGACAGGATGATGACGTACTCCGGGTCATAGCTGTCGATGAAGCTGATGTTCTGGTAGATGGCGTTTGCAGTGCCTTTGTACCAGTCGGTACCCTTTGCCTGCTCATAAGGAGGCAGGGTATGGACGCCGCCGTACAGACGGTCCAGGTCCCAGGGCTGGCCGTTGCCGATGTACTCGTTCAGCTTCTGGGGCTGATACTGCGTTGCGATGCCAACGGTATCGATGTTGGAGTTGACGCAGTTGGACAGCGGGAAGTCCACGATACGGTATTTGCCGCCAAAGGACACCGCCGGTTTTGCCGTTTTCTGTGTCAGCGCGTACAAACGCGAGCCACGTCCGCCGGCAAGGATCATTGCCACGATTTCTTTTGCCATAGCTTTATTCTCCCCTTTAACATTTCCTGATATTTGGTGGAAATGGTTCAACAATGTTGGTTCGGCCCGGCCTTATTTTTCGGCCTTGTCCGCCTTCCTGGCACAGGGCTTGCGGGCGGGCTTTTCAGCCGGCTCCGCCGCCTTTTCTGCCTTGGGCTTACGGCCGCGCTTTGCGGGGGCCTTTTCTTCCGCAGGTGCAGCTTCTGCCTTCGGCTTGCGGCCGCGCTTTGCGGGTGCCTTTTCCTCAGCCTTTTCGGCCTTTGCGGTCCTGGAAGCCTTCTTGGGCGCAGCCTTTTCCGCGGCCTTCTCCTCGGCGGTCTTGCGGGCGCGCTTTGCAGGCACCTCGAAATAAAGCACACTCATGGGAGGCAGAGTGATGGTGATGCTCTGCTCGAAGCCGTGGAGCGGCTTCTTCTTGGAGCGGACAGCCTTGTTGTGGACAGTGCCGGCACCGCCGAACGCCTCGTCGTCGCTGTTCAGGATCTCCTTGTAGGTGCCGGAGTTCGGTGCGCCCAGGGTGTAGCCCTCGCGCAGGACGGGGTTGAAGTTGCAGACCACGAGGATCTGCTTGCCGTTTGCATCCTTGCGCAGGAAGGCCACGACGCTCTGACGGGAGTCGTCGGGGACGATCCACTGGAAGCCCTCCCAACTGTAGTCGATCTGCCAGAAGGCGGGATGGTCCTTGTAGAACTTGTTCAGGGTCTTGACGTAGGTCTGCAGCTCGGTGTGCTTGTCGTAGCCCAGCAGCATCCAGTCCAGAGACTTGGTCTCGTTCCACTCGGTGAACTGGCCGAACTCCTGACCCATGAACAGCAGCTTCTTGCCGGGGTGAGCCATCATGTAGCCAAAGAAGGTGCGCAGGTTTGCAAACTTGGCCTCATAGTCACCGGGCATCTTGTTGATGAGGCTGCCCTTGCCGTGGACGACTTCGTCGTGGCTGATGGGCAGCACGAAGTTCTCGCTGAAGGCGTAGAAGAAGCTGAACGTGACCTTGTTGTGGTTGCCCGAACGGAAGAGCGGGTCCGTCTTCATGTAGCTGAGCATATCGTTCATCCAGCCCATGTTCCACTTGAAATTGAAGCCCAGGCCGCCGTCGGAAGCGGGTTTCGTGACCATTGGCCAGGCGGTGGACTCCTCTGCGATCATGTACTTGTGAGGGTGACGGCCCAGAACCGTATCGTTGAGCTTGCGCAGGAATGCCACAGCCTCAAGGTTCTCCTTGCCGCCGTCCTTGTTGGGCTCCCACTCGCCCTGCTTGCGGTTGTAGTCCAGATAGAGCATGGAAGCCACAGCGTCCACGCGCAGGCCGTCGATGTGGTACTGCTCCAGCCAGTAGAGCGCGCTGGAGATGAGGAAGCTCTGCACCTCGCTGCGGCCAAAGTCGAACACCATCGTGCCCCACTCTTTGTGCTCGCCGCGCTTGGGGTTCGGGTCCTCGTAGCAGGCTTCGCCATCGAAGTTGTACAGGCCGAACTGGTCTTTCGGGAAGTGAGCCGGCACCCAGTCCATGATGACGCCGATGCCCGCCTCATGCATCTTGTCCACGAAAGCCATCAGGTCCTTCGGGGTGCCGTAGCGGCTGGTGGGGGCGAAATAGCCCGTCACCTGATAGCCCCAGCTGCCATCGAAGGGATACTCCATGACGGGCAGCAGCTCCACATGGGTGTAGCCCATCTCGGTGATGTACGGGATGAGCTCGTCGGCCAGCTCGGAGTAATTGTAGGGCAGGCCGCCCTCTTTCTGCTTCCAGCTGCCGGCGTGCATCTCGTAGATGTTCATAGGGCCGTTGATGACATCGGCCTTCTTCTGGGCGTTCTGCCACGCCTCGTCGTGCCAGACAAAGCCGTTCAGATCGTAGACCTTGCTACCGTTCGAGGGGCGGGTCTCTGCGTGGAACGCATAGGGGTCAGCCTTGTAGACAAGGTCGCCCGCCCGGGTGGTCACGCAATATTTGTAAACGTCGTATTCCTTCATGCCCGGGATGAACAGCTCCCACACAGAGTCATTGTCCACCTTGCGCATCGGGTGGCTGCCCGGTTTCCAGCTATTGAAATCGCCTACTACGCTGATGGCCGTCGCGTGTGGTGCCCAGACGCGGAACACCACGCCCGTCTCCCCGGCCCGCTGCTCGATGTGTGCGCCAAAATAGCGGTACGCTTCACAGTTATTGCCCTGCTTGAACAAATACACCGGAAGGTCCGATGGATTGCTGCGGGTCTTTTCCTCAGTCGGTTTCATAAACAGCTCCTCCCCGCACAGGCCTCATGGGCAGTCCTGTGCCTTTTACTCTCTTATATTAAAGAATTTCGTCGGATTTTTCAAGGGTTTTCTTGTAGAATATACCATAATCTTTTCGTCGATATTTTTCTTATATATACAATATCCCTAATTTTAGACAAGAAATATCGGCAGACTTAACAGAATAAAGACAAAAAAGAAACATCCGCCCCGAATTTTGCACATTTGGCAAAAAATCAGAGCGGATGTTTTTCCACTATTTTACTTCAGTTTTTCAAAGGCGCATCAGCCCACGACATAGACGTTGACGTTGATGGCGCCGTTGATGACAGACTCCGCATAGGTCTCATAGAACAGGTCCACGAGGATGCGGCCATCCTGCACGGCGATGCCGGTGTCGGTGGCTACCGCGTAGCCATAGACGAAGCTGCCGTCGGTGGAGGTGATATACAGCAGGGTGCCGTAGGGGATGACATCGGGGTCAACGGCCACGGTGCCGTAACCCAGACCCAGACCGGAAGAGCCCTTGCCCGACTTGGAATAATAGCCGGTGGCCTTGCCGGTAAGGACCTTGCGGTAGCTGGCGGGGGCGTTGGTGGTGCCGTCCGGGCCGGTCAGGGGCGAGACGGGCGCACCGGCGCCATAGGTCTTGACCACATGGTCGGTAGGCTCCACGGTGGTGGTCACATCGGTGACGACGCTGTTTTCCAGCTCGCCGTCCACCCAGCGCTCCCGGGTGGTGACGGTCTGCTGGCCCTCAGAGCCATGCTGCAGGGTGGTGGCACGGTTGGTGTTGCGGAAGTAGAGGCTGGTGTAGACGTACTCCGTGTCGTAGGGGACAGCCTGCGTCTCCACCTTGTCCTGATACTCGACGCGGTGGACTTCGATCTTGCTGCCAGCCGTGACCATCGCGCTGAGGGCGGGCTCGGTGTAGTCGTCCCCCTCCAGAGTGATGCCGGCACGTTCCAGAGCATCGGCGACGGTACCCACCACCATCTTGACGGGGTACTCCTGGCCGTCAGCCTCAATGGTGACGCTGAAGGCGCGCTCGATGTTCAGGGATGCCAGACTGCCGGCAAAGGCAGTGTAATAGACTTCATCTCCCTCCTCGGCCTCGATGCCGGAAAGGCTCATAACGCGGGCAGGGTCGCTCTCAGAAGTGAGGACCACCTGCCGCGCACCGTGGGAGTCTGTGACGTAGGTCAGCCGCAGATTCGCGGCGGTCACAGCCAGCGTGAACACGAGACACGCAGCCATGACGCAGAACGCCAGCACACGGGATGAGGCTGCACGGGTGCAGCCGGGCAATGCTTTCTTAAATTTGACGGAAGCGATACGAGACAACTCCTCTCTTTTCAGATTTTGGAATGGACAGCGGGCCTGTATCTCAAGGCCCGTCAGACTGTGCGTAAATGCCCCGCACAGCGGGTGCCGCAAAAGCGGCTTTTCACTTCACCGTGATAAATTTTATGCGCTGCAACGTGTGTTGAGCGGACGTTATTTTAGCAGACCGAGGCCGTTTTGTCAAATCGAAGGTCAGGCGCTCGTCAATTCCTTCACATAGTTTTTTGTGCATTTTGCACATAGTTTACTCTCGATTTCATGAAATTCAATGATTTCTCTCCGATTTTTTCGCAAAAATAAAGTTGTACTCGTTCATATATTTTTAACATTTGAGTTGGCATTTCCGGGGTGTTTTTTGCAGTATCTCCAGCCCGCTTTGCGGCGTCAAACCGGCCGTAACAGGCTCATTTTCGACACAAATCACGGACTGTTTTCGGACTGTTTTCAAGCGAAAAGCAGGGGGTCATTTCTCTCGAAAAAGGCCGTTTGGCAAAATGCCTAACCCGCCAAATTCTCAATAAAAAAGTATGTACTTCCGCCCACTGCCGTTCTGCGCTACAATCGGGCCAGAGGCAAACGCAAAACCAAATGAAAGGAGTTTTTACCATGCAGATCAACATCACAGCCCGGGACTTCGGCGGCACGGAATTTCTCGCCCAGCCCCACCGGCTGCATCTGGGCGCACAGAAAGCCGAGGGTGTGGACCGGCTGGAATTCAGCCTGCCGGAGCAGTGGAACGGGTGTGTCGTCACCCTCCACATCCGGCACACGGACGGCACGCTGGCCGAGCCGCTGGCGCTGGACGGAACAGGCTGTGTCAGCGTGGGCCGGAGTTTTACCGGCTGGGCCAGCGGTGAGTGGATGCTGGCCGCTGCCAACGGCAATGGCTACACCGCCTACACCCGGCCCGGCCAGTACGACGTCCACGGCATCCTCCCCACCGAGGGCGCGGGCGAAGAGCTGACCCCCTCGGTCTACGAGCAGTTCATCGCCCGGGTGATGGCCAGCGCCAACGCCGCCGCAGAGGCCGCCAAACGCGCCGCCTCCGGCGAGGCGAACGCCAGGCAGAGCGCCAGCAAGGCCGCTTCTTCCGCCCAGCAGACCGCCGCCAGCGCCCCCCTGGCTGCCGGCTATGCCGAGCAGGCCGAAGCCGCTGCCGACCGTGCCGCCGCCTATGCCCCTTCCGATGGCGCTGTGCTGAGCGTCAACGGCAAAGGCGGTACCGTCCGGCTGAACGCACTGGATGTCTGGGCATTGCCCCGCCCTGTCTCGCCGAAAGCCGACCAGCTGGTGCGGGTGGTGAAAGTCGATGCCTCCACCGGCGCACTGACCGCCGACACCATCAGCACCGACAGCCTCAGCGGGCTGGGCAGCGAAGAAAAAGCTCTTCTGCTCAAGCTGCTGGATTCTGCCAGCTACACCGACAGCAGCGCCAGAGATGACCTCGAAGCCCTTAAAAAACTGTGGGACACCACACCGCCCACTCCCCTGCCCGACCCGGACATCATCCCGGTGGAGAAGGTGACTCTGAGCCAGCACACGCTGGAGCTGAGCCGGGGCAGCACTGCCGACCTCAGCGCCTCCGTCGCGCCCCCGGATGCCACCGACCAGACGGTATTGTGGAGCGTTTCGCCGACGGACATCGTCTCGGTGGATGCGGGCCGCGTCACTGCCCTCAAGAAGGGTTCTGCCGTCGTCACTGCCACCTCCGACAGCAAGAGCGACAGCTGCACCGTCACGGTGACGCCCGCCGTCTACCGCATCGAGACGGCCCACACCGACAGCGGCGACATCCCCGCGTGGGACACTTATCCCGCCAAGTCCGAGTTCTTTATGCCGCTGACGGCCAAGAAAGCGGGCCTGCTGCTCCGCTCGCTGGGATTCCGTGTCAAGGGCTATGTGCCGGGCACGATGCGCACCGTCCTGCGCAAGTACGGCTCCACGACCGCCCTGGCAGACAAGTTCATCGACATTGTCCGCGGCTACAACGACGTGGTGCTGGACATGGGCAGCATCGCGCTGGAAAAGGGCGTCGAATACCAGCTCTATTTCGCCGCCTCCAACAACTTCTACCCGCCCTCTGTCCAGCCCTCCTGGGTCGCAGCAAACGACTGCATCGACATCGCCCACGGCAGCGCCTACTATGGCGACGACACCACCCTCATCTTCTCCGGCACCGTCGTGCTGCAGGAGACCTGAACCACACCGAACACATATCCTGAAACAGAAAGAGAGGTACTGACTATGACCCATCACAAGATTTCCGCATCCACCCTGGCCCGCACCGCTGCGCTGGCGCTGGCCCTGACCAATCAGGTGCTCAGCGCCGTGGGCAAGCCCATGCTGCCCATCGAGAGCGCCCAGCTGGAACAGCTCATTTCCAGCGGCCTGACCGTTGCCGCCGCCCTCGCCAGCTGGTGGAACAACAACAGCTTCACCCCTGAGGCCATCGAGGCCGACGACTTCATGACCCGCCTCAAGCAGCAGAAGCGATAAACGCATAAACGAACACAGCGCCCCGGAGCAGTCTGCTCCGGGGCGCTGTGTTGTGTTTGAAGAAAAGTTTATCTCAGGCGTTCCACTGGACATCCTCTGCGGCCACATGGCCGTCCTGTACGCTGATAACAGCGGCGCGGGCATCCATGCCGGATGTCTTTTTGAAAAGGTCCGTGTAGATGGTCATGCCAGCCATCATCAGGACAGCCAGTGCAAGGCCGACCAGACGAATCATCATACCGTCAACATTCTCGTTCATGATACCTTCTCCTTTTTCTCTTTTGCGGCCCGGCAGACACCATTCTGCCGCAGCCCGCAGCCTAATTTTCCGCTGCGGACCCCCTCTATCGGCCCGCAGCGATGCATTTCCCAAGACATTCCAAAGAAAAAAGCCTAGGGCGAACACACCCCAGGCTCCATTGTCTGTCTGACTGGTATAATAGTCTCTTTTGCAGTTTTTGTCAAGAGGGGGATGAAGGAATCTCAACCGCCGGATATGCGCAGTCGTGCTCCCCAGTCCGCTGGGAAACTTCTGTTAAACAAAAACGGCTCTGCCGAAGCAGAGCCGTAAAAGCCGTAATACGGTAAAATCAGCGCTTGCTGAACTGGGGAGCACGACGTGCAGCCT
>ERZ773260.4242-NODE-4242-length-12329-cov-3.368747_pt1 | contig 12329 bp, 9 predicted proteins | sample MGYA00511387_ERZ773260 | MGnify/ENA primary metagenome ERZ773260 (study PRJEB29015, sample SAMEA2737745) | human gut metagenome | biome: human gut; feature: human-associated habitat; material: faeces | place: China | collected 2012 ... | reverse complement strand
AACCAGATCCGGGGCGGGGACCCCGCCTCCCTTCGGATGCTGAACCGCTACGCCATCACGGACAACACCTCCACCCAGGAGCTGCTGGATCTGGTCAACTGGCATAAGGAGACCTTTTGGGAAAAGGTCCTGCGCCATCTGGGGCTGGAGCCCTGAGTTCTCCCGCAGATAATGACCGAATAGAAGAACTTGAACGCCAATGATGGTTTTAAGAAAAATTTAGGTGGATGATTTTGGATGCTGGTTCTAAAAATACTATCATTTTTATTGGCAATATCCTACATCCTGTTATTTCCAATGTTTCCGCAATACCCCTGGGAGAGCGGTGTTTTAGCTGAATATCTTGGAGAAAGTCTATTTTTACAGATCTATATTGTGACCTGGATCCTTGCAATTATATATGAGCTCATCATATTATTAAGATTTTACTGCCGAAAAAAATATCAATGTACTTTTTCGATTTTTTTACCTGCCGCATTTTATCAATTATATCAATATTATCCGCCTTTTCCCATTTTGAGTCAGTTTTTTTGCTTTCTTGTCCTTTCAGTAAAAGTAATTGAGATTATTTTTTGGCATAAAAGAGTAAAGAATAACGCTCCTAATCAAGGGATACAAATACTGTTAGAGTTCCTTGTGATGACTTCAATATTGATAACAACCTTTTTTTGCTGAATGACAACACTATAGATTATAACAAAAGGGTTCTTGAGCATATGCTCAAGAACCCTTTTGTCATACATGAAAGGTCAGCGGCACCGCTGTCGCTGGCTTGCGCCCGGTTAGTTGGAAGCGGTATCCAGGTCCTTGTCGCCGCCCCAGATCATATTCTTGCGCAGCTCCTCGCCCACGATCTCCATCTGGTGCTTGGCCAGCTGGGCGCGCTTGGAGTTGAAGAAGGTGCGGCCGTTCTTGTTCTCGGCGATCCACTTGCCGGCGAAGGTGCCGTCCTGAATGTCGGAGAGCACGGCGCGCATGCGGGCCTTGGTCTCCTCGTGGGGGATGACACGGGGGCCGGAGACGTACTCACCGAACTCAGCGGTGTCGGAGATGGAGTAGTTCATGGCCGCCACGCCGCCCTTGTTGATCAGGTCGATGATCAGCTTCATCTCGTGGATGCACTCAAAATAGGCGTTCTCGGGCTCGTAGCCGGCCTCGACAAGAGTTTCAAAGCCCAGCTTCATCAGCTCCACCACGCCGCCGCACAGAATGGCCTGCTCACCGAACAGGTCGGTCTCAGTCTCATCGTGGAAGGTGGTTTCCATCACGCCGCCCCGGGCGCCGCCGATGCCGGCGGCATAGGCCAGTCCCAGCTTATAGGCGTCGCCGGTGGCGTTCTGCTCTACGGCGATCAGGCAGGGCACGCCCTTGCCGTTGACATAGGTGGAGCGGACGGTGTGACCGGGGCCCTTGGGGGCGATCATAACTACGTCTACGTCGGCGGGGGGAACGATCTGCTGATAGCGGATATTGAAGCCGTGGGCAAACATCAGCATATTGCCGGAGGACAGGTTGGGGGCGATGGACTTTTTATAGACCTCGGCCTGGACCTCGTCATTGATCAGGATCATGACGATATCGCCCCACTGGGCGGCCTCCTCCACTGTCTTGACCTGCAGGCCGGCCTTCTCAGCGTTGGCCCAGTTCTTGGAGCCCTGGCGCAGGCCGACGCAGACATCACAGCCGGAGTCCTTCAGATTCATGGCGTGGGCGTGGCCCTGGGAGCCGTATCCGATAATGGCAATCTTTTTCCCGTCCAGATAGCTCAGATCACAGTCCTTCTCATAGTACATTTTTGCCATAGTTGTATTCCTCCTTCAGTTTGTTGTCATCATATATAGTGCTACGCCCTCTTTCGATGGCGAGAGTACCCGTCTTTGCGATCTCCAGAATGCCGAAGTCGGCCAGCAGGTCTGTGAGTGCCCTGGTCTTGGACCGGTCACCGAAGATAGCTACCGTCAGGGTGTCCCGGCCCACATCGATGATGTTGGCCCGGAAGATGTTGGCCATTTGAATGACCTCATCCCTGGAATTGCGGTCCGTGGCCCGGACTTTGATGAGAGAAAATTCCCTCTGGATAGAGGTGGCCTCGTCCAAAATCTTTACCGCCAGCACAGGGATAAGCTTACGGCACTGGTCGGCAATCTGGTTTATCATCAGCTCGTCCGCCAGAATGCTGATCGCCAGGCGGGCGGTGTTGGGCCGGTCGGTTCCGCCGGTGACAATGGACTCGATGTTATACCCCTTACGGGCAAACAACCGGGCCACCTGGCTCAATACGCCGGGGATGTCCTGGACCAGGATGGCCAGGGTATACAGCTTTTTTTCTGGATCAAATTCCCGTTTCATATCCCCCTAGCCCCCTTATTTCAGTAAGAAGTCAGTGATATGGGCGCCGCCGGCTACCATGGGCCGGACCATCTCATCCATATCCAGGCGGCAGTCGATGACACAGCCGCAGCCAGCGGTCAGCGCTTCCTGGAAGGCCGCCTCCATCTCCGCCATACTGGTTACCCGGAAGCCCTTCAGGCGATAGGCCTCGGCCAACTTGACAAAGTCCGGGCCTCGGTCCAAGGTGGTCTCCGAGTACCGCTGATGGTAGATCAGATTCTGCCACTGGCGAACCATACCCAGGGTGCCGTTATTGAACACTACTGTAATGATAGGCAGGTGATAATGTTCTACCGTAGCCAGCTCATGGCAGTTCATGCGGAAGCAACCGTCTCCGGTGGTATGGACCACCACCTTGTCCGGGTTGCCCAGCTTGGCCCCGATGGCCGCTCCCAGCCCGAACCCCATGGTCCCGAAACCGCCGCTGGTCAGCAGCTGCCCAGGATAGTCAAAATGGAAGTGCTGAATGGACCACATCTGATGCTGGCCCACATCGGTGGCCACGATGGTATCCTGGGGCGCCAGACGCCGGATGGTCTCCAGCACCTGCTTGGGGGTAAGCTTATCTCCCGTTTCCGCCACCGAGGGGACCCGCAGAGGCAGGACCTGCTCCTTCCATTCCGGATGGCTGTACTGGGGCAGCTTGGCGTTGAGCATCTCCAACACCCGCCGGGCTGAACCGATGATGTGGTGGTCCGTGAGGACATTTTTGTCAATCTCAGACCGGTCAATGTCAATCTGGACGACCTTGGCCTGGCTGGCAAAGGTCTCCGGCTGGAGCGCCACCCGGTCTGAGAAGCGGCAGCCCACGGCGATGAGCAGGTCACACTCATTGCACGCCACATTGGATGCCTGAGAGCCGTGCATCCCAATCATCCCTGTCGTCAGCGGATGTCCGCCCGGGAAGCCGCCGCCCCCCATAACAGTGATGGCCACCGGAGCGTCCAGCTTCTCGGCAAACTCCCGGAACTGCCGGTGGGCACGGCCCCGGACCACACCGCCGCCGCAGATGAGCAGCGGCCGCCTGGACTGGGCAATCATCTCCACCAGGGTATCAATGTCCCCTTTGTTGGGCTCCGGAGCCTTCAGCTCGTGGCTGGTGGCCAGGGACTGGATGGAGCTGCAGGAGCGGTTCCTGCTCCAAGGGACAAACTCATAGTCGATCTCCACACTGGGAAACGTAACATTTTTCAGGAAATCGATGAGCACCGGGCCGGGCCGGCCGGTGGCCGCCACGGCAAATGCCTGACGCATCACGTCCGGGATGGTCTGGGCGTCCCGGACCAGATAGGTGGCTTTGGTAATAGGCATAGCGATGCCGGTAATGTCCACCTCCTGAAAGGCGTCCTTCCCCAGCGTCTGCTCCGTCACATTGCAGGTGATGAACACAATGGGAGAAGAGTCCATATAGGCGGTGGCAATCCCGGTGACCAGATTTGTGGCGCCAGGGCCGCTGGTAGCGAAACAGACCCCCACTTTCCCGGTGGAACGGGCATAGCCGTCGGCGGCGTGAGCAGCCCCCTGCTCATGGGCGGTCAAGATATGGTGGATCCTATCCTGATAGTTATACAGCTCATCATAGAGATTCAGGATCGTTCCACCTGGATATCCGAAAACAGTGTCCACCTCCTGCTCCAGCAGACACTCCATGATGGCCTGAGTGGCGCGTACTTTCAAAACGGCTGACCCCCTTTGGGTGAGATAGAAGTGTGATGTTACGCTGCGCTTTGCGCATGCGGTCTGGGCGCTCTCGCTGCGGCTCTGGACACAAACGGCCGGACTTCGCCTGCCCTGGTTTGTATTCGCCGCTCCGCTCCAAGCTCCGCGCTCAAATTTTCCCTCCGCCCTTCTGCACGGCGATGACGCCGGTACGGGCAACCTCCAAAATGGAGAAGGGCCGCATCATGGCCTGGAAGGTATCCAGACGATCCGGCGTGTCGGACAGTTCCAGAGTCATAGAGGTAGGAGAGATATCATCCACCTTAGCCCCGTAGATGGAACAGATGGTCATAATATCCTGCCGGGTTTTATTGTTGGCGTTTACCTTTAAGATCATCAGCTCCCGGCCAATCAAGTTGGTCTCCTCCAAAGTGCGGACCTTGATGACCTCGATGAGTTTGTTGAGCTGCTTTTCCACCTGCTCCACCACGCTGTTGCCGCTATCCACGATGATTGTGATACGGGAGATGGTAGGGTCGTCGGTGACACCCACGGCCAGGGATTCGATGTTGAAGGCTCGGCGGGCAAACAACCCAGTAATACGGTTTAGAGCGCCCGCCTGGTTCTCCACCAGCACGGAGATTGTCTGTTTCATCTGGTCCCCCTCCTTTAATCGTTGGTGCCCACGTCGGGGTGGACTTCACAGAGCATCAGGCAGGCGCCTTTGGTGGACAGAAAGTGCTCGATGGCCTCGTCCAGTTCTTCCTCCTCGCGGACCATAATGCTGGGGATCCCATAAGCGGCAGCAATGGCTGCAAAGTCCGGGGAGCCGTCCAAATCCACCCCAAATGGGCCGTGATAAGGAAGCGATTTCTGGATCTGGTGGACCAAACCCAGAGTATGGTTCTGAAACACAAGGATCTTGATATCCAAATCAGCACACCGTATGGCGGCCAGTTCGTTCATGGCCATCTGGAAAGAGCCGTCTCCACAGACAACGACGGTCTGCCTGTCCGGTTTCGCCACCTTGACGCCGATCGCAGCGGGGAGGGCGTAGCCCATGGTCCCCAGGCCGCCGCTGGTCAGCAGTCGGCCGTGCTTTTGGGGAAAATACTTACAGGTAAAGATCTGATTCTGGCCTACATCCACGCACACCACGGCGTCCTCATCCAGCTTGGCCCCCAGCCTACGGATGGCAGTACCAGGGAACACAGAACCGGGGCGCTTAGGAAAGACCCGGCTCAACTCGGCCTTCCGGTAGTCCCGAAGCATGGCCAGCCAGTCGGCAGAATCGGTGCTGGAAACACCCATATCCAGGATCTGGCGAAGGATGACCTTCACGTTGCCTACTAGGGGGACGGCGGCCTGCATATTTTTCCCAATCTCCGCCGGATCCACGTCGATATGAATGGTGGCCATCCTGCGCTGTATCTCGTCGGGGGAGGTGATGGCCCGGTCGGCAGCCCGAGTGCCCACCATGATGAGCAGGTCGGACTTTGCCAGGGCTTTGTTGGCGCAGTGGTTGCCGTGGGCTCCGATCATTCCCAGGTTGAGTGGGTGGTCTGTGGGCATCAGGCCAATGCCCATCATGGTCTTGACAACCGGGATATTGGCGGTCTCCGCCAGCTCCAGCAGCTCCTCCTGCGCGTCGGCCAGCCACACACCGCCGCCAGCGCAAATCAGAGGCTGGCGGGCCTTGGCGATGGTTTCCACTACACGCTTAATTTGGAGGTCATTTCCCTTGACGCTGGGCTTGTACCCCCGGATATTGACCTCCTCGGGCCAGTCAAACTTCTTTAACGTCTGCTCCTGGACATCGATAGGAATATCAATGAGGACCGGGCCCGGACGACCAGTGGAGGCGATATGGAAAGCCTCCCGGACCACCCGGGGAATGTCGTTGGCGTTTTTCACCAGATAGCTGTGCTTAGAGAAGGGGGCCACGGCGCCGGTGATATCCACCTCCTGAAAGATATCTCGGCCCAGCAGATGACTGGGCACCTGTCCAGTGATAGCCACCATGGGGATAGAATCCATGTAGGCTGTGGCAATACCAGTAATCAGGTTGGTAGCTCCGGGACCGGAGGTGACCATGCATACTCCTACCTTGCCGCTGACCCTGGCATAGCCGGAGGCCATATGGCCGGCGTTCTGCTCCGTCCGCACCAGGGTATAGCCGATCTCCGGATGTTCCTTTAGGGCGTCTACCACCGGGCAGATGGTGGCTCCGGCGTAGCCAAAAATATGGTCTACCTGCTCACGTAGCAGGCTTTCAATCAACGCGTGCGCTCCATTCATGGAACTTCACCTCCATTGGTGTGCTTTGGATCAAAAAAACAAAAGCGGCTTCGTCCTATCCATACAGATAGGACGAAGCCGGATGCTCCGTGGTACCACCTAAATTCATAACCTTTGGCTGGTTATGCGCTCATTTCCCCAATAACGGTGGGAAAACCGTTCCAACCTACTATGGCACGCCGCCAGTTCAGAAGGACTGCTCACGGGCGAGCTTCGGGGGAGGTCCTTCACGAGCGCTTACACCGACCGCGCCCTCTCTTCGCATCCAGACAAGCCTACTATCCCGTTCATCGCGTTTATGATGATTGTTCACAATCATACTCTATTCTGTCGGATTTGTCAATTCCCTTTCCCCGGAAATTTCTCCGTTTTTTTTTGCTTGACCATGTCTACCAAATGTCTACCAAAAAAAGCGGGAAAGTGCTGGGAAACGTGGCTTTCCCGCTTTTCCATTTTCTGGGTGTCTACCAGATGTCTACCAAGGGCACTTTTTCTTTGAAAAAGCCCCCTTTTTTATTTGCTCTTAGCAGGTTTTCCTTACCTTTTTTGCTTTGCAAGGGGCGTTATACAGGGCTGATGCCATAAAAAGTCCTCAAAGCCTCGAAAAAATGGGGATTTTGTCAGAAAAGTCCCCGAAAAAATTTAAGGAGGAATCCCGAATGAGAAACCTGAAACGGGCTCTTAGCCTGGCTCTGGCTTCCGTCATGGTCATGGGCCTGATGGTAGTCGGCACCGGCGCGAGCTACGTCGATGTGTCTTCCGAGCAGAATCAGGAAGCCATCGAAGTTCTCCAGGCCGTCGGTGTTATGACCGGCGACGAGAACGGCAACTTCAACCCCGACGCCAACGTCACCCGTAATGAGATGGCCGTGGTCATGTCCAACCTGCTGGACTACACCGTGTCCAGCTACAAGGGCACTGCGCCCTTCAGCGACGTGCCCTCCTGGGCCGAGCCCTATGTGGCTGCCTGTTACACCAACGGCATCATCGCCGGCTACGACGCCAAGACCTTCGGCGGCAACGACTCCGTCACTACCGGCCAGGCCGCTCTGATGCTGATGAAGGCCCTGGGCTACTTCCAGTATCAGTCCGACTTTGGCGACGACTGGCTGGTGGAGACCACCCGTCAGGGCAGCCAGATCGGCCTGTTTGACGACGTGGACACCGGCGCCACCCAGGCTCTGACCCGCAACGATGTGGCTCAGATGGTCCTGAACGCCCTCGAGGCCAATATGGTGCAATACACCGGCAACGGCGGCACCACCATCAAGGGCGACGGCTATGAGATCACCACCGGAAAGGCTACCTATGAGGACCGTACCAGCACCAACAACAAGTACGGCAAGATCGACAACGAGAGCCGCGACCGCAACGATGGCAAGTATGTCATCCAGTTAGGCGAGGACCTGTATGACGGCGACCTGGAGAAGGATGCCGACGCAGACGATTTCGGCCGTCCCGGCACCACCTGGAGCTATGAGGGCGATGAGATCGGCACTTATGCCGACAACGCTGACGACTCCATGGTCATCAACAAGACCCTGAGCGCCCAGGCGATTCTGGTCACCGACAGCGACTATTTTGATTATAACCGCAAGGATCTGGCCGACGACGGCGATCTGAATCTGTACATCAACGGCGACGCGGAGTTTGAGAATGGCGACTACGCTGATCTGTCCAGTGTGACCCTGAAGGCTGGCGACCAGGTGGAGCTGTTCGAGAATGATGACAAGAAGGTTGAGACCATCGCCATCATCCGCTACTCCCTAGCTTCCATCAAGGAGGTCGAGGACAGCCTGTCCAGCACCTACACCAACAAGGGCGCCTCCTACGCCATTGATCTGGAGGACCTGAACGAGAGTTCCGTCGGTTCCGGCACCTACTATGACGTGTACGACGGCGATTCCTCTAAGGAACTGCCCGGCTTCAACGCTGAAACCTATGAAGAGGGAACCGTTCTGGCCGTGGCTCTGAACAACGACGGTGACGTGTTCGCCTCTCATGTGGCCAAGACCGCCGAGGGCACCATCACTACCTATAACAGCGGCTCTAAGGCCTACGTGACCATCGACAGCGCCAACTATCCCCTCCACGCCGTGGTGTTTACCTCCAGCCAGAGCCCCGCTCTGGATGAGGAGAACCGCAAGTCCCTGGCCTTCAACATGGACGACAGCATCTACACTGTTTACACCGACGCCAACGGCTATGTGGTGGGTATCGATGAGACCGAGTCCGTGAAGATTGAGGATGTGTACTATGTCTCCGGCATCCTGAAGGATACTAGCCGTTACACCACCTACTACGCCCAGGCCGTGTCCGTGTCCGACGGCACTATCACCGAGTTTAAGCTGGATCCCACCGACACCGGATTTGGTGGTACTCCTGCAACTCTGATTGGTGGAGGCAACTTTGCCAAGATTCAGGGCCTGTACACCTTCGACAAGGACGGCAGCAACTACGATGCCAAGCCCTACACCAGCGCCTCCGACAACACCTACTATGTATTCGGCGCTCCCACTAAGGCCAACGCCACCGACACCAACATGGCCGACAAGCTGGCCCGGGACGACACCAGCATGAAGCTGACCGGCGTCAGCCGCACCCTGTACCTGAACGACCGGACCAACTATGTGAAGGTTGAGGACGACCAGGCAGACATCGACGTGTCCTTCGTCACCGGCGGCACCTCCGTGGCCAATACCTGGACCTCTGGCGGTACCACCTACGGCACTGACGCCATCGTGATTGCCACCAAGACCGGCAACAACTATGTAGCTTCCTATGTGGTCCTGGTCAGCGACAAGTTCAACAACGCCGGCAGCGACGACGTGGTCTTCGTACACGAGCGTTCCAGCTCCTCCGTCAGCTACACTGACGCCGACGGCGAGAGCCAGAGCGGCTGGGCCACTGAGCTGTGGTTCCTGGATGGCTCCGGCAACAAGGAGACTGTGACCGTTACTACCCGTGTGGACGCCGGCTTCTACACCTGGGAGCTGAACGATGACGGCGTGTACGAGCTGAGCAATGGCAAGACCTATAATGCTCTGACCCTGGCCGCTGACTACAAGGATGAGACCGGCCACGCTGGCTTCACCGCCTCCGGCAACGACATCGACCTCACCGCCGGTGTCACTCTGGACAGCATCTACAACAACGGTCTGACCGTTAAGAACGTGTACAGCACCCACGACGCTGACGATGTGGCCTTCGCCGAGAATGTCATCATCGCCGACGACCGCAGCAAGGCTGTCCGCGACAACGATCCTTACACCAGCGCGATCACAAACGCCAGCCAGCTGAAGTCCGCGATTGACAAGGCTAACAGCGATGTTCAGGCCATCGTGTACTACGATGACGAGGAAGTCATCATGGTCTATGTTCTGAAGATGGTCGCCACCGCCGACAGCAATGTCGCTGAGATCAACTCCGTCACCCTGAATGGCGACGAGGTCAGCGTGTATACCACTTCCGCCGCTGCCGCTGCCAAGCCCATCACTGTGCCTGTCAGCAGCACTATGACGGTTGCGGCTGACGGTCTGGGCAACATGACCTATAAGCTGCAGCGCGACTACACTTCCGGCGATTTCAGTGGTAATACAATCAACCAGGGCAGCAGCCAGTTCTCTGGTACCGCTAACAAGGTGGATGTGATTGAGGTCACCGCTACCTCCGGTGACGGCAGCAAGACCGTATCCCGCTACTTCGCCGTGAAGACCGCAGTGGACTACACCATCAGCAACGTTGGCATGACCGCTACTACCGGCACCGCCACTGTGACCTTTGATGTGGCCACCGCTCTGACTGCCAGCCACAAGATCCAGGTCAAGCTGTACAGCAAGACCTATGAGGGAACTCTGGCTGCTGACTCCGGCGCGGTTGCCGCCAGCGCTGCTACTAGCCAGAGCGTTACTGGCTTGACTGTCCCCGTCACCGGCACCTATTTCGGCACCATTACCGTGTACGACACTGATGGGACCACCGTTCTGTACACTGCAGAGATTGCTGATCAGCTGCTGAGTGCAACCTAAATAGTATTTTCTGCTCACTCAACTCAAGTCGAGCAAAATACAAAGCAGAGCCCCGGGATTCTTCCCGGGGCTCCCCTTTTTACCGTTTCAGCCCATAGAGAACAATATGTCCTCCGGTCAGGATATCAGGCGCTCCCCCTCCCCGGCCCCAGCCTACCAGATTCAGGGTGTGCAGGTCGGACGGATCCAACTGTACCCCTCCCGGAGTCCATTGGGAGTCGCTGTATCTGTTGTTTCCCCAGCACCAGCCGCGTCCGGTGGCGCCAATCATCCCCGGGGCCAAATAAAGGCTTACCAAACTGCTTCCGTAGCTGCCATCCGGGATCATCGTGAAGTTGCACAGTGCGTCCATCCACTGGTTGTCAATTCCGGACCAGCGGTAGACGTTTTCCATGCCGTTGCACCGCAAGGCTATCCGCTCGCCGGGGGAGGCCACATTCAGGGACGCGTAGATATCGAGTCTGCGGTACTGGTTAAGGTCCAGGCCAGTCAGGTCAATATTTACTTTGGGCGAGCGTTTCTCAACGGACAGCTCCATGATTGGGACATAAAGAGTTGCCCACTCTGCCGCCTCCAATCGTGTTTTTAATGCGGCTATTTCCTGAAACATCGCAGCAGTTTCTGCCTTGCCTGCCAGACCCTCTGCCAAGTTAGTCAAAGCATCTTCTAACCTCTGGTTATCCTCGTTAAACTCCGTGCGGAGCACCTTATCCTCCGCCTCCCATTGGTTAAGCTGGTAGTGTTGGGTCTTGTTGGTTGACATGATGGTTCCTCCTTTAATGAGTAAGGTTAAGGGTGTGGCTTTTGCGGGGTACGCCTTTTTTATACACTTTGACAGGATTGTCTGAAGGGGCCTGTAAAATACGGCACGCCTAGTTGTCACACCCTGCATGACCGGTTAGTCGGGCCGGAGCCGTAGCGTGACCCCTTCTATCTAACATAAGAAACCGCCCCGGAGTGGGACGGTTTCATACATTTTTTGGAAATTATAATACAATTCTGTTCAAGGAGACTCTGCCATCGGGTCTCTTCCCATAAAAGGGACCTGGAGGCCACGCCCCCAGGTCCTTGCCCTTTATTTCTCCATATCCATGATTTGGGACACGCGGCGGGCGTGGCGCCCTCCCTCAAAGTCCGTGGTCAAAAACACATCTACGATGCGCTCGGCCAGGTTGGGCCCGATCATCCCCGCGCCCATTGCCAGCATATTGGCGTTGTTGTGACGGCGGGTGAGGGAGGCGGACAGGGGGTCGCCGCACAGGGCGCAGCGGATGCCCCGGACCTTGTTGGCGGCGATGGAGATGCCGATGCCGGTGGTGCAGATGACAATCCCCTTCTCACAGGCGCCGGAAGCCACAGCTTCGGCAGCCGCCTTGCCAAATACAGGGTAGTCACAGCTGGCGGTACTGTCTGTACCGAAGTCCTGGCAGGAGATGCCCTTGGCTACCAGATAGGCCTTGATATGCTCCTTCAAATTATAGCCGCCATGGTCAGATGCGATTGCGATCATAATAAATATCCTCCAATTCTTATAGTTTGATCCATTCAGGCCGCCGCTTCCGATAGACGGCAAAGCGATGGAATCCTGTTTCACGAAGGAGGGCCACAGCCTGGGAGATGCCGCGTCCCACATTTCCGGGGGAGTGGGCGTCAGAGCCGGTAGTGACCAACTCGCCCCCCAACTGATGGTAGTGTCTAAGGATGGGGCGCCAATCCTCCACCTCCCGGCCGCCGTGGGTGTTGACCTCGATTGCCTTCCCGTTTTGGATGACGGCACGGAGCAACTGGTCCAGCTGGTCCCCATACCGGTCCAAGGTGATGTGCCAGCCTGCTCTGCCGTTCATATAGCGGAGGGGATAGATAATATGGCCCAGGGCGTCGTAGCAGTCCAGCCGGGTCAGAGCCAGCATACTGGCGAAATAGTCATCCAGCGTGGTGTAGCACGCCTCCTCG
>ERZ773260.4224-NODE-4224-length-12388-cov-4.347199_pt1 | contig 12388 bp, 12 predicted proteins | sample MGYA00511387_ERZ773260 | MGnify/ENA primary metagenome ERZ773260 (study PRJEB29015, sample SAMEA2737745) | human gut metagenome | biome: human gut; feature: human-associated habitat; material: faeces | place: China | collected 2012 ... | reverse complement strand
GGCAGTTCGCTCCAAGCTGGACTGTATGCACGAACCCCCCGTTCAGTCCGACCGCAACGCTTTTCCGGTAACTATCGACTTGAGTCCAACCCGGAAAAACACAACTAAACGCCACTGGCTGCGGCCATTGGTAAGCAGGATGTGCGAGAGATGTATCGAGAGTTCTTGAAGTAGTGGCCTAACTGAGGCTACACTGGAAGGACAGATTTGGTGACATGTCTCGCACAAGACTGTTACCTCGGTTAGAGAATCTGCCAGGATTAACTAACCTTCGAAAAGCCACCTGCCAGGGTGGTTTTTTCGTTTCCAGAGAAGATACGCGCTTACGCTTTCCTTCGTCAATGAATACGTTGCATAAATACTGCAACTTGCACATCTCTCCGTCGATGCAGTACAGTTAATACTGTGGTTGACACAATATCTCAGCCCAACAACTGTATTTGTTATCAAAAAATCAATGGAAATCAAAATGTCAGCTCACGTGGTCGAATTAAAAAATACGACGGCTCCATGCTCTTCTGGTACAGCCAGAGCATTTCGCCAGCGCGTGAAACACAGACGAGCAGCTCAGGGCCGAAAAAACCAGCAGGCTGAAAATCTTTATGGTTTATTGGTTGGCTGAACGAGCCGATTAAAGTCGGCTCATTGATAGGTACAAAGCAAAATCCCTACTTGTTCCAAACAAATTATCTTCACTGAATCCATAATCCCTTTTTGCAATCTCTCTTACCTTATCGTTAGGTTCATAGATCGCTGTGTAATGGCTTTGCATCGAATTAGCCACCGTAACAACATAGGTAACAGATATATCTAATACATATTTCGAAAGAGGTGTAACGTAAGGTGCAGACTCCAGATAATGCAACTTGGTCACTACCTTGCTATCTGAAACCCCACCGCCAAGCAGAGCACACAACTCACCTTCAGATTTGAGAGCATATACAAATGCGCCTGGTTTCTTTAAATACCCCTCGTAGAGCCTAACCCAGTCCCACCCTCCATTAGGTGCTATTCTCTTTACACCATTGGGATCAGTCATTCCGGCCCATTTTCTAGAACCTTGAACATCAGACAGAGATGCAAGTTGTAGGCTCCAACTTATATTACTTAGCTCTTCAAATTCATTTACTGTTTCAGTAGCAGCATCTTCATATCGCTCTTTATATCGGCGGCGAACCTCCTTCATATCGCTCATTCCCATTCAGCTCCCACCTCTTGCATCCTAGAAAACAGAGCGTTGTAACGCTCATCTTTTGGCCAACCGTTTGATTCATATTTTTCTTTTATTACAGAAAGTGGATTTAACATGATTATGTAGTGGAACTCACCTGACGTTCCGGGTCTTGTAGAAATAAGCCCAATATCACGTAGCTTTTTCATCCTCCCTAACCATGTTGTTACTGCCCTCTGCCCGCTAAAGCCAGACTCAAAAGCCAGCGAATCCTTATCTTTTATTTCGACAAACCCCTCATCAAAAACCCGACACCATAAACTTAGGTATGTTTGTGAAACCGGATAACCAGATCCAGCAAGGTGATCTAATATCCTATTGATATAATTCAATGTTCTAGGGATAGTTGTGAATCCATCATGCTCCTTTCGACTCCAGATATGCAGCTCTTCAATCTCATCCCCCCAGAGCTCTTTAATTAAATTTTCTCTTCTTTTAGATAAAGAGCGTCTACCTACTTTTTTTGCTTTCTCTGACATCATCCCTCCTCAACTGCAATCAACCTGCAATAAGTATCAACAAAAAATATAATAAAATCAAAGAGATATATAGAAATACACAAGAATCGAATACACGACAAAGCGACATCTCATTTGATGTGTTTTATTTTTTTTGTCAAGACAAAAGTTCAGTTGTAATATTTATTACGACACGTTCTTTATTATTCAGTGAGTTACAACCTATTACGTACTCGCTGTGCTGAATGTGCTGAATGTAATCGTTGTGCTCGCTGTGCTGAATGGGGTCTTAGGGGGGAAAGTAAGAGGTGGATGGTAAAAAATGAGCTTATGAAAAAGCCCCTTTAGGGGCTTTTAATGGTATCAACTTGCTGGTTGTCCGCTTGGCGGTGGAGTACCATTTGTCCTCCTGACATTGCTTAACAGTGCCAGAATTCCGTCTTCACCAAAATCTTTGTACAAACGGCTGATTTCCTTCTGAGCGTTGGTCCGCTTTTGGCTGTTCAGGTTACGTTCGCATTCTTTCATCATCTTTTCCGGCTCAGATTTCAGCCTTTCAAGATCGTTTTCATCGATAAAGAATGCGGCCTGTTTTACTGCACCTCCGACATCAGCTTTAGTCGAAATCGTTCTTGTCGTAATAGGCAGGAATTTTTGCTTAAGTGAATGAGCCACAGCTGACGCACGGTTAACACATAGGTCAGCCATAATGTCATAGCCTGAAGTGGTCACAACGTTGCCGTCACAAAGCGCAGCAAAGGTACACAAACTGGTTTTATTTAATTTCTGTATTAATTCCAGCATAACGCTATTGCCGGAGAAGTGATTCTGCAGTTTATGATGAGCAATTTCAGGAGGATACAGATCAGTTACTTTTTGCATTTATAGCACCTGTTCATAGGAGATGAATAACAGGTGACAATGTCCGGATGAGCCTTCGCACATCAAAAAACTGTGAAAAATACCTGGCCAGTCGGTACCACGTTACTACATAATGCAGCACCACTTGACAAACGCCCTCATCGGGCGTTTGTTGATCAGGTAAGATTCAGTTTTCGCGGACTGAGTCACCGGCAGCTATTAGATCTTCGGCCTGAGAAACTAAGGATTCTGATAGCTGCCTCGTTTTTTACTGACAACCTCACGATCATCAGAATCCCTTATTCTACCCTACTCTAGAATCGCACACATAGCTTTTTCGCTGATCTTTCGCTCTTGATTTAAAAGGGAATTACCTATTAGGTAGATCAAATAAGCAACAGTGCAGCAGAACGGCAATAATGATTAAAATCATGTTTAAATATACAGCGTAAAGTTGAAGTTAAAACAGCAGCTGAATGCCCTTCACTTTTGCTATTTACCATAACATCTGTTGGCCGCACCCCCTCAGACGCCCTCAGCGCATTTCTGCGGCGGGATGACTGTTTCCGGCACTTCCCTATACCTATATCGTGAAAAAACGCGCCTGATGATTTCTACGAGTCTGCATGGCTATGCACACACATGCATGGCCGGGATTTTAGCGGCTAAAATCCAGCAGGACGTCCAAAAGCACCACTTAACCTCACGAATAACGCCTCACGGGTGCGCAGTTTACTGTGCGGCCGTGAGGCGTTGGCCAGGCCGTCAGGCATGGCTGGATTTATTGCTAAGGGGATCGGATTTAACGTGGATTAATCAGCACGCAGTGATGAACGGGATTCGGAAGGGGCACCCTTGCGGCGCGGCGATGTATACATCGCTAACGTGCCTTGGACATGCAGAGTAAATCAGTGAGAAAACAGGCTATAAACACTGAGCAAACAGATTCGGGACAGGTTGCAAACACTTCCTAAACAGATTCGGGACAGGTTGCAAACACTTCCTAAACAGATTCGGGACAGATTGCAAACACTTCATAAACAGGTTCGGGACAGATTGCAAACACTGATTGCTAAGGGTATCGGGCAGAGCATGGTCATAGCGTTTTGGAGTATGGGCGGTACTCCAAAAACACATCTTGTCCCGCTGTTTTGTAGCGCTGACAAACTGGCGGTGGACACAAAACATATCCTGTCATCTGCTTTAACTGTTGTAATCCAGAAGTGTCAGGTGACGTCACTTTACGGCGTTAGCCCTATCCTGCATCGTATTAAAAATGCAGCTATGGCGTGTACGGTGCCAAAGATAAGTACGAAGATATTCCGCTTCCTCGCTCACTGACTCGCTGCGCTCGGTCGTTCGGCTGCGGCGAGCGGAGGGAACAGGCACATCAAAAGATGAAGCCATGAGGGACGATGAGAGGGAAAAAAACGCCGCGGCGTTGCCGGTTTTCCATAGGCTCCGCCCCCCTGACAAGCATCACAGAATCTGACGCTCAAATCAGTGGTGGCGAAACCCGACAGGACTATAAAGATACCAGGCGTTTCCCCCTGGTGGCTCCCTCGTGCGCTCTCCTGTTCCTGCCTTTCGGTTTACCGGTGTCATTCCGCTGTTATGGCCGCGTTTGTCTCATTCCACGCCTGACACTCAGTTCCGGGTAGGCAGTTCGCTCCAAGCTGGACTGTATGCACGAACCCCCCGTTCAGTCCGACTGCTGCGTCTTATCCGGTAACTATCATCTTGAGTCCAACCCGGAAAGACACGACAAAGCGCCACTGGCAGCAGCCACTGGTAAACAGGATGTGCGAGAGATGTATTTGAGTTCTTGAAGTGAAGACCTAACTGAGGCTACACTGGAAGGACGGATTTGGTGACACGTCTCGCACAAGACTGTTACCACGGTTCATAAACTTGCCGGTTAATGAACCTTCGAAAAACCACCTTGCCGGGTGGTTTTTTCGTTTACAGAGCAAGAGACTACGACGCCGAGGAAAGGATCACAAGCAAATCCGTTAGATACATAGACATAAATCAAACCCAAACCAGCACCACTTAACAACACCAACAGACCTCAGAAAAAGACTTATTTCATTGATTTTATTGTAATAAAATCCATCCACTAGGGTGTTGCACAATCACCCTAGCAGCAGATAAAAACAGAGGTTCAATATGGATATCAAGACAAAGCTTAAACGTTCTTTAAGTTCTGTGGAAAGTGCAATTTCATCTTTAAAGCGTGCAAGAGGGCAAACTACGGATGCATACCATGAAATAAGCAAAGCAATTCGTGAACTTGAGGATGCCGAGTACAACATAAGGAAATCCATTCGTGAGATGGAGTGAGTTATATAGATAACTGGGCTTCAAGCCCAGTTATCAAACGACTCTAAATAATCATTTCTCCAGTTGCTCTCTTTTATTCTATTGTGATTCCATTCAAGAACATCCCACCCACACAATAAAAAAGCATATGCAGGTGTTTTATTTAAACTCAAAAAATCGCCCTCCCTATATCGCTCTTTAACTATCAACCCCAAAGCTGACATATGAGCCAAAGCCAATGTTAGCTGAACTCTTTTAAGTCGTAATTTTTTCATCAGCGTTTCTGCTTTTACAACAATAAAAACATCACCATGCCGTCTCACTGACAACAAATAGATAAACAACCGAAGTGCATGAAGGTCGTTAATATTTCTATTGCTCATTGCCAGAAACGAAGGGATTACACCATCATCATCAATCAATCCTTTTAACGGGAGTTTACACCATCGCCCCGCTGACAGCCCATCAAACCTTTTCGTCAAAGGTTTTTGTCTTGTAGAGACTTTTTCACAAGTTAATAATGAATGCTTTTTTTTCCTAACACCTTCGCTAGATATTATTTTATAAAACCTCAACTTATCAAAACCACAACATATTAACTGCCTACTCATCCCTGTCATTTTCTGGATTTGTGGATACGTAATCATTGCACAATACTCTCCATTCTCATCCAGATCAGATTTAATAACAATGCAAATGAATATTTTCAATGCAGCTATCCATGAAGACGAATCATTTTCATCAATACAGTTTAAAAAATCACATTCTCTTAACCTAGAGTAAGGCAAAGGCCTCCATAAAAACCGCATAGCTTCACCTTAATTATTTAAAAAGATACCAAGAAATTATTAATAACGTCACAGAGATTACAAGCTGGGTTAACTCACCAGAAATCGCTGCAACTCTCTCGAGCAACTTCACATACTTTTCTAGACCCATGACACTCTCCTCCCGAAAACACCTCTGCTCAAATCTTGAAAAAATCATGACACATAATAAAAAGACTTATAAGTCTTTTTATTATAATCTTTCTAGAATAAACAAAAAGATAAAAAGCTTTAAAATCAACAAAATAACAATTAAAGATAGTCTATTAAGATACCAAGATAGTCTATGTGCATCACAAGAAGCCTTTAGACCTAATGAGACGGCATTGCATGGGTAACATGTAACAGAAATTCCTATCGTACTCGCATCGCAAAACACACTCTTATCGATTGAAAAAGAGGAGAAATGCTTTATATCAATCTTGGGGATCCCCACACAGCACAGGATAAAAACAGAATGAACGATACATGGGATTTTTATACTGATGGTAAAGGCGAATGGCGCTGGCGCAGAACGGCCAGCAATGGTCGTATTGTTGGTGCATCCAGTCAGGGCTATGTAAACCGAGCGGATTGTATCGCTAATGCCCGCCGCAATGGTTACACCGGCTAGTCTTGGATCAGGTATACGACTGGAATGTGGCTGTCAGTCGGTAACGGGTACTGTCAAACAGGTCACCAGTTTTTCCTCCCTACAGAAAAACCTTAAGCCTCTTCGGGGGCTTTTTTTACTTCTGTCATTTAACATAACCCCCTGATTGTACGCACCGCTAAAACGGCCTCAGGGCGTTTCTGCCAGGAAACCGGCAAAACAGGCAACAAACCACCCGAAAACCCGCCAGAAACGCGCAGGCTCTGTTTTTACGGCATGCATGAGTATGCACGCAAGTGCATAGCGCGAAAATTCACGCCATTCAGCCAGGGTAAGTCCTGTTTCCGGCGTTCTTCCTATCCGAAAACGGTGAACGGGGACGCAATTTATTGCGTGGCCGTGAAGCGTTGCCGGCGCAGCCGGAAAACCGGTTTTCAGCACACTCAGGAATCGGGTTCGTCGACGGCCGGCAATGACGTTATGGCAAGTCGCCGGACGACTCACCACACGATTCACCGGCGATTCGACTCGTGACTTGACTCTAGAGTCGTCAAGGTCAAAAAAACACCAAAATGACGATTCGACTCTAGAGTCAAGTCGTCATAAGTTACTGATAGTCTTAAGTGAGTCGTCGATGACTCTATGACGAGTCGTCGGCAAGTCGTACACGAATCGCCGACGACTTGGATTCACCTTACAGAAAGTAATACTGCGTAATTTAATAACCCACAACTAACTGATATTAATGAGTTATCTTCAAAATTTTAATTTTGCGTGGGGTGTGGATATTTTTAGTGGAGAGGAGTGTTCAGAGATCTGACGATTTTTGGGAAGGTTCAGGAACTCTCCGGAATGGCCGGAGAGGAAAACTGAAGCATGACGGGGTCAGGATTTTTTCCAGAATTTCCACCACGGGGAATGGGGTGGTGAAGAAGGCTCGCGCTTGTGCTCCAGAAGCTGCATAGCCTGACGAAGGGAATCAATATGCTCATCTCGAGCCTTAACAGCCCCTTTAAGACCATCGTTTTCAGCTTCAAGTAAAGCGATTCTATGTTGTAAATCATGTAAACCAACGCTGTTAATACTTGTAGATTCTGCGTCACTTTTTACATCATATTTTACAGTATCGATCACACCATCAAGAGAACCAAACACTCTAATAAGCTCTGAAGTATCAATAACTTTAATAGCCTTCCCGTGCTTTACAACAGAGGTGTAACTTAACTTCCCACTGTTAATCATCTTGTAAATTGTGGGACGGCTAACCTTAACAAGCCGTGCCGCTTCACTAATAGACACTCTGGCCATCAATTACCATCCTGTAATTCATCCAGTCTCGAGGACAGTGTACGGAAAAGATGCTCCGCATCATCGTGGAGTTTCTCACAAAGGTCGGCCTCGACATCGAGATCAAGCTCGTTAAGCTTCTCCAGCAGGAGCAGAGACTGATTCTGGATGAATTTAGCCATGTTCAGCGCTGTTTTCTGTTGTTTCGTCATAAGAGGCCTCAGAGCGTCAGTGCTCAATGTAGGGATGTTCTCTTTTCCGCTTCCTCGCTCACTCAGTCGCTACGCTCCTGCCGTTCGGCTGCGGCGAGCGGCAAGGGCATGCGTGTAAGAACTCGAGAAAACCGAGCGGTAACGTAAGAGAGAAAGTGTAAGGCCGAGCGACGGCCGTTTTTTCCATAGGCTCCGCCCCCCTGACAAGCATCACAAAATCTGACGCTCAAATCAGTGGTGGCGAAACCCGACAGGACTATAAAGATACCAGGCGTTTCCCCCTGGTGGCTCCCTCGTGCGCTCTCCTGTTCCTGCCTTTCGGTTTACCGGTGTCATTCCGCTGTTATGGCCGCGTTTGTCTCATTCCACGCCTGACACTCAGTTCCGGGTAGGCAGTTCGCTCCAAGCTGGACTGTATGCACGAACCCCCCGTTCAGTCCGACCGCTGCGCCTTATCCGGTAACTATCGTCTTGAGTCCAACCCGAAAAGACACGACTTAACGCCACTGGCAGCGGCCACTGGTAAGCAGGATGTGCGAGAGATGTATCGAGAGTTCTTGAAGTGGAGGCCTTAGTGAGGCTACACTGGAAGGACAGTATTTGGTGACATGTCTCGCACAAGACTGTTACCACGGTTCAGAAACTTGCCGGTTTACTGAACCTTCGAAAAACCACCTTGCCGGGTGGTTTTTTCGTTTACAGGGAGAGAGATTACGACGAGAGTAAAACGATCACAAGGAGATCTGACCGTTTACCAGTGATTTGGCTTCGTTTTGGTTTCCACTGAACACCAAAATAGCACTTTTTGCAAAAAGATGAGCAGTGATAGAGTTGTATTCTGTATGTGTAGAAGGGCTTGGTATGTAACCTGAACTCTGGATTGGTTACATATTTGTAGGCTACTTGTCGGAAACCAGATTTCGACAATGCGTTGTTAAGGTCAAAGACCTGTCCCGAACCGAAATGCTAAGGGAATGCCACGAACAACACTATTACGAAGAAGTCGGCTATTTAGCCGGCTTTTTTCATATTAGGGTATGAAGTTTTGTACCTGGATGGCTCTTCCTATCATAAGCAGTAATGATGCTGTAGTACGGGTCTTCGCCGTTTGGTTTTTTCAATTCTAGTATCATCATCCCCGTTCCTGACTCTACAACAATCGCTTTGTTTTGGCCTTTTTTAGGATCTATGAGCACTTCTGCCCCAGCTAATAATATGCTCTCCAAAAAGATGACAATATCCTCAGCGGAAGTAGCTCCTATCTCGACACGATGCTTGTCCCATATATGCCTAAGGCCATAGGCTCCCTCGAGACTTTTTGTCCTTTTGTTGTAAAAACCGGAATCTCCTAGCTTGAGGATGATTTTCCCTGCGGGAAAGTCTGCATTCATGCTTGGCAGTTCTAGAAAAAATTCACTTCCATCACACTTAGCCACTCGTGCATTTTTTGTTTTCTTATCATTAAGAACAGCTTCAACTATATCGCGTGGAAGTAACAAGTTCACAAACTACACCTCTATAGCCTTCACTATTATGTTTAGGCGTTAAATCCCTTTTTGAAGGGCTGATTCTAACACTGACGTAATGAGCAATTTCCAGTAAATCTTGATAGAAAAAACCAGTTGTATTTACCATAACATTCCTTGCCCGCACCGCTCCGGACGGGTTCAGCGTGAAAGCGGCGTTAGCCCGGTAAAACCGGCAGTAAACTCCCCGCTAAACCGCGCATTCTGCGCCTGATAAATTTCACGTGGCTGCATAGCCATGCAGCCACGTGAATTGCTCATGCTTTCAATGTATATCCTCGTCCAAGCCCCTGTTTTAACCGGTTTATCAAAAAACCAAACAGAAAGCCTTACCACTAACAATAAAAGAGGTAGGAGGACTGTATTTTATCGCATAAAAAAACATTTACAACACGATTTTTATCGTATAGATTCCATAAAAAATGAAATTCACTCACCTATTAAGGGTTTCTATATGAAAGATATGAAAGCTGTTGTGGTTTTTACCGGGAAGGATTTGAACATAATGAGAACTGAGGGGGGGTCAGGCTACTGGCATGCCAGAACAGACAGGCTCAACGATGCCGATTACCTCATAGCAGTAAGAAACAGAAGGGAAACGTGGGCAGTAAAAGACCTGGAACACGGCACAGCATTCCTGATCGCCAAAATTACCGGGTGTTTTAAAAGCCCTGATTACGACGACAGGAACGTCATAACCTTTGATGAATACGCAGAAATTCACACGCCAAAAGCATGGAAAATGCTAACCGATGGTCAGCGCTATCCGGTTGCTTACCTGAGCGCACAGGAAGCTTTTTTACGTATTGGGGTAACACCGGAACAACTGGAATGGAAGAAATTCCATCCTTCATCCCCATCGGTTCCTAATACAGTGATTCCTGGTCTGGCTGAAGAGAAAACAGAAAAACTCTCCCTTAACGAGGCAATTGAAAGAGCCAAAAAGGATATTAGCAACGCAACAGGGATTGATAGCTCAGCCATAACAATAAGCATCAAGATCTGATGAAGCGTGAACAACAAGATAGCAGCCTCATGTTCTAGAACTGAACCTGTACGCCAGAAACAGCAAGCCCATGCTTTTCCGGCGCACAGATTCAAAGTGACGGACCGTTGTACGTTCGCTGTCGCTGAGATCGTTCCAGCTCCAGCGCTTTCTGATGCTGCGCCGCCCGTTCCTGCTCACGATGTGCCTCTATCACGTTCAGCCTTGTGACAACCGGCGCAGCTGCTCGCTCAAACTCTGCACCTGCCTGCTCAAGCCCGTGACGCGCTCGCTCAGCGCCGCGTTCTCCCGTTGCATAAGACCAGACATCGTCCGCCATTCCGCGAAGGCGTTCTCCCACTCGTCCAGCCTTTTCGAGTAGTCCTGCTGTAGCTGCTCTAATGCGCTCAGCAACTGTTTTTCCAGCTCCGTCATGTGCTATTTCCCCGCCAGTATCATCCAGCTCGAATCCTCTCCGAACCGTCCCGCTTCCGGGTTCACCCTCACGCAGCGGCGTCTCTGCTCTCCGCAGGTCGAGAGCTGCACACCGCTGTTCCTCTCGGACAGCATGGCCTGCGTGCGCTTCTGCTCCCGGATGGTCGTGTAATTGTCGAGTATCTGCTGCCCCTGCCACCACAGAATGCTTGCGCCCGATGCTGTCAGCAGTGTAGACACCAGGACGATGGTCAGCCACGTCTGGCTGACCATACGCACCATGCCTTTCGTGCGCTGGCTCATGGCTGAGGACAGCTTCCGGTCGTGGTCGAGGATGGCGGCGCTGATTCTCTTCTCGCTTTCGCTCAGTTCCGCTCTGACAGACTTCTCGTGCTCGCTGAATGCGGCTTTCAGCATCTCGCCGGTACTCTGCTGCTGCGCTTTCGATTTCTGCTCTAAGTCCTTTGCCAGCGTTAAAAGACTGTTCATAGATGGCTCCCTTCAGTCGGATGTTTCGCCCCCCGTCCGGGTCGGCAATGCTGATGCTGCTTTTTGTGGTGCGTACCACCTCAAAACCTGCGCTTTCCAGCGCCTCAGTGACGTCCTGGCGGGTTTTCAGCTCCCCGGACGAGGCTAAGGCCAGTAAACCCCGTGTAATTGCCTGAGCGGCTTCCTGCTTCGTTTCCGGCAGCGCGGACGGCGTGACCAGCGCCCGCCGGTTTTCAGGCGCGTTCGGGTCATGCAGCCCCAGCCTGCCGTTCACGATGGTCTGCCAGGCATCAATGCGCGGACGGTCGGCGCGGTCGTAATACGGCTGGAGACGCTTGCCGGTCAGCAGCTCCGTGTTCGGGATCAGGAAGTTCAGCTCCAGCCGCCCCTTATCCTGGTGCTCAACCCACAGCACGCTGTACTGGTCTTTATCGAGTCCGGGCATCAGAACCCGTTCAAAGCTCGCCATCAGCTTTTCGCGCTGCCCGGGCGGTAAATCCTTTTCGGCAAAGGACAGGACGCCGGATGTGTACTTTTTTGCGTAGGGCGAGGCGTCGATAAGCTCCCTGACTTCTTCCGGCTTCCCCTGCAGAACGGTGGCGCCGTCGCGCTGTCGGTCTTTCCCCAGCAGATAATCCACCGGACCGGCGCCACCGCCGCGCCCTCGCGGGTGAAACTTAACGATCATCGTCTGTACCCTTTTCCAGCACGGCATGCCGCAGCCGCTCGAGTCCGGCATCTATGGCCATCAGCGCGGCGACGACCTGCACGCGGTCGTGCCCGCTGCCACCACCGGCGTTAACCTGCCGGGCAATCTGGTTGAGGTTGTTCCCCATGCCGGCAAGCTGACGAAGCAGCGCCGGCGAGAGCGAGGGAAGCTTGCCGGCGCGGGCGGGTTTCTCGTCCAGGCACGTCTGGCGCATCCAGGCTGCAAGCTGTTTACCGTCGCAGCGCTCCAGCAGACGGCGGTGCTCATCTTCGGTCACCCACATCGTGAGCATTTTGCTGCGTTTGTCTGCCAATCCGGCCTCCTGATAACGCCGGGACGGGCGGGAAATCTTTTCCCGGTCGGCGCGGTGTTGGACAAGCCTCAGGCGCGTCAGTGGTTTTAGCGGGTTTCGGGGCGCAGCCCTGAACCAGTCACGTAGCGCTAGCGGAGTGTA
>ERZ773260.4217-NODE-4217-length-12404-cov-3.093854_pt1 | contig 12404 bp, 10 predicted proteins | sample MGYA00511387_ERZ773260 | MGnify/ENA primary metagenome ERZ773260 (study PRJEB29015, sample SAMEA2737745) | human gut metagenome | biome: human gut; feature: human-associated habitat; material: faeces | place: China | collected 2012 ... | reverse complement strand
CCTTCATACAGCGGAAGGTGGTTTGGTCGTCAGGAAGTATGGCTATGGTCCCTCTGCCGTTCTGGGTTACGGCGAATCCGAGTACATTGAGGGTGGAAAGAGCTTTCCTGACAGTGGCGGCAGAAACATGGTACTGCCGGCAAAGATTCGCTTCGGAGGGGAGAAAGGTACCGGCTTCATAAACACCGGTGCCGATTTTGTCAATCAGGTCCCGGGAGATCTGGGTATAGTAATGATCACGTCCCCGCTCGGGCGTCCAGGAGAAAGCGGCGTCCGGAAGCTCCCGGATATTCGGAAAACGGACTGACATTTGCTGCAGACAGTCCCGGATATTCTCCGATACCGGTGCATAGAGGTCAAAAAAGGCCTTTCGGATTTCCTCCTGCTGTTTTCCCGGAAGAAGTTCTGCTACAGCGGCAAGCCGCCGTTTTTCTTCTTCGGGAATGACATAGGAGGGATCTTCCTCACACATTAACACAAGGGGAACCTGGGCGTACACCTCCAGGCTGGCATAAAGGTCGTTCAGCAGAAGACTCCCCGTTTCACGCAGCAAATCATGAAACAGGTTGGAAGGAATACGCCGGGTTTTATCGCCGCTTCCTTTTTGGATATACTTCCGGAAAGGTTCGTAATGTTCCAGCTGCTCCGGGGTGCAGCTGACTGCGGCAAAGGAAAACAGGGGAGGCATCAGAAGGGCGATTGTCTGAAAGGTTTCCGCAAGTGAGGTCCTGCGTTCCAGCACATAGCTCAGGATGGAATTTTCATCGGAAGTTCTGCGGGGACGGTAAAGGACAACAGCCGTTTTTCGTTCCTCGGTACGTATCAGCCCCTCTTCCCTGAGCGCCGCCAGGACATCCTTTACCGTGCGGATGCCCACATGGTAAATTTCACAAAGCCGGCTGGCGGAGGGCAGCGGGCTGCCATATTGATAGCACCCTGTCAGTATCTGTTCCTTCAGGCTGTTATATAAAAAATCATACAATGTTTTTTTGCGCTGCATCTGTATTTCTCTTTCCCGATTCTTATTTATATTATTATAAATCGATTATTACACTTATAAATTAAAATATCATATCTCAAATACTTCCATCAACCTATTTGTATATGTACTCAGATTTTATCTTGTGGACTGAAATGTTTCGTACTAAAATAAAATCGTAAAAAACGGACTTTAGTGTGACAATTGATTAGGATAAAGGAGATTTTCTGTTACATTATGATTCGGGAAGATAAGAGGATAAAAGAAAATAATATACTGCGGGCGGAACCAGGATTCGTGATAGCTGTTCTGGCTGTGCTGATATTGCTCATAGCAGCGGTGACCATCCAAAGTGCATTAGGGCTGAAGACGGCTGTGGATAGGACTACGAAAGCCTATGTAAGTGATGTGGCGGCCCAATTGGCTCTGGATATTGACGATCGGCTTTCCCTGTATCAGGAAAATAACATTATTGGCGTTTTGGGAGGAACAGGAAACAAGGAAAGCATGCAGCGTTTGATTCAGCCGGTGAGCTTTGACGGACAGGGATTAACCTGCATCGCTGATACGGAAGGCAATGTGGTGATTTCCCCTACAGATCTGGACCCCTTTATGCGGCTGGATGATATATTTAAAGAGGATTCCGAGGAAACAACCGTCCGCAATATTAAACGGATGCAGGAAAATATGAAGGAGGGCAAGAATGGGGTATTTTCCTTTGTCGCGGTGGACGGCAGGGAGCTTATCCTCTCTTATAACATACTGAAATCCTATGACTGGGTTTTGCTTACCCTGGTGCCCGCCGATCTGATTTCCTATGAAACTGACAGGTATGTTATACAGACATTTGCCATTGTAGCAGGAACGATTCTCCTGTTTCTGTTTTTTTTGCTGATATTGCTTTTAATATACCGGAACAACAGAAGGCGTCTGGAGTATATCGCCTTTGTGGATGCTGTGACGGGAGGAATGAACAATGCCGCCTTCTGCCTGAAGCTGCGGGAAACGCTGAAGAACGCCCGCAGGAATGAGTACACGGTAGCGGTAATCAATATCCGTAATTTTAAGATGATAAACGAAAGCTTCGGAACTCATGAGGGAGACAGGACGCTGCATTATTGTATGCAGATCCTCCGGAAAAATGTGAAGGAAGGAGAAATAGCGGCCAGGGGAAATGCGGACGATTTTTTCCTCTGTCTGAAAGAAGGAAACAGGAATATCGTGGCGGCAAGGCTTCAGGAAATCGTCAGGGAGATTAACTCTTTTAATGAGAACCTGGAGAACCCCTATCATCTGTCCTTCCGCCAGGGAGCCTATTTGATAGATGAACCGGATCTGGACAGTACCATCATACAGGACAGGGTAATGACGGCCTGCATGAACCAGCAGGAATTCGGAGAGAACAGCTGTGTGTTTTATGATATCTGTTTTACTCAAAAAATGAAACAGGAGCATGAACTGAATGCCATGTTCCGGGGCGCTCTGGAAAACGGGGATTTTAAAGTATATTTTCAGCCGAAGGTCAGTCTTGAGGATGAAAAAACCGCGGGTGCGGAGGCGCTGGTGAGATGGCAGCATCCTGAGGAAGGAATGATATCCCCGGGTGATTTTATTCCTTTGTTTGAAAAAAACGGGAATATATGCAGGCTTGACTGCTATGTGTTTGAGGAAGTGTGCCGAACGATAGACCGATGGAGAAGGGAAGGACGAAAACTCTTCCCGGTATCCGTAAACCTGTCCCGGCAGCATTTCAAGAGAAATGATTTCCTGAACCAATTTGCTGATGTGGCAGCGAAGTACCGGATCCCGGAGGGATTGCTGGAGCTGGAACTGACGGAATCCATATTTTTTGATGACAACAGTATAGCTATGGTCAGGGAGAGTATCAACCGGATGCATGAACTCGGGTTTAAATGTTCCCTGGATGATTTTGGCTCCGGGTTTTCTTCCCTTGGGCTGCTGAAGGAATTTGACGTGGATACCATAAAGATGGACAGACGCTTCTTCCTGGATATGTCGAAGCCAAAGGCTGAAGATGTCGTGGAATGCCTGATTGATCTTGCCGGGCGGCTGAAGGTGAAGACAGTGGCGGAAGGGATTGAGACTCAGGAGCAAATCGATTTCCTGAAACAAATCCATTGTGATATGGTACAGGGATTTTTCTATTCACGGCCGCTTCGGGCGGAAGAATTTGAAGAATGGGCAGACAGACGGGGATAAGAAGGAAGGTGTTGCTGACGGCACCTGCAACGGGATATAACAGAGGTGGTGTATGCGGAATAAAAAGGCCCCTTCTTTATTTATCAAAAAAAGATAAGGTTTCTTCACCGCAGAAGAACGGATAAAATAACCATACAGGAAAAAATATCCGTAACTGTACAAGGGGGAAAGGGAATGGAAAAAAAGATAACAATCAGAGAAAATACGGAGGAATATATGCAGGAACTCCGGGAGTGGGCCGGAGAGGCCCGAAAGGGAGGGCTGGAAGAAATGGCGGCCTTTTTCCGGAACAGGCTGGGTGAATATGAAGAGCATATGTCTATGTGGAATGCGGCATATAAACGAATAGGGACAATGATCCCGGAACAGACGGAAAAGCTGTTGGATCTGGGCTGCGGGACAGGATTGGAGCTGGATGAAATATCGGCGGCCAGGCCGTCTCTTCAGATAACCGGAATCGATCTGTCACCGGATATGCTGGCTGTATTGGCCAAAAAGCACCCGCAGGTACGGCTTATTCAGGCCGATTATTTCAGCTATGATTTCGGAGCTTCGGTTTATGATATGGCAGTGTCCTTTGAATCCCTTCATCATTTTAAGCAGGATAAAAAGCTTGGGCTCTATAAACGGATATACGAAGCCCTGAAGGAGGGAGGGGCCTTCCTTGAAGCCGATTATATTGCCTGTTGTGAGGAGGAGGAGACGCTATTAATGGAGCTGTGTGATTCCCTGAGGGAAAGAGAGCATATTCCTGAGGATGTCTTCGTTCATTTTGATACGCCGCTCACATGGGAGCATGAAAAGGAGGCGCTTTGCGGAGCGGGCTTTTCGGAAGTGGAATTGATTGACAGCATAGACGGGGTTACCTTTATCAGAGCGGCTAAATGACGGATTCAGAGAAGGCAGATTATAAGATAAGATTATAAGCCAAAGACGCCGCATTCTGCGGTTCGGTCTTTTATTTCCAGACAGGGGACATGCCTTTTTCGGCATGCCCCCTGTTTCAGCGTTACAGGATCTTCAGCGTGACAGGCCCTGCCGCAGCCGCAGGAAAGATTCTGACATTTAAAGGGCCTTTCCCAATGCCTCCGCCTGCGCAAGCTGTTCCGGCCTGTCCCGGATATCCCCCGGATCCATATTCCCTCCGGCGTAGACGATACCGGCGTCCTTCCAGCCCAGATGTGAAAGAAGCCCCTCATAATAAGCTTTTACCGGAGCAAAATTACTTTCCGTGTTTCCTTCTGCCGCCATCAGTAAGAGGCATTCTTTTTTCGGATTTTCATAGTCCGGACTGCATTCGGCCACCGCGAACAGGCGGTCAAATGCGCATTTCAATTGTCCGCTGATCCCCCAATAATACATGGGTGATGCGAGTACCACCACATCAGCCTCCCGGTATACCGGATAAATCTGCTGCATGTCATCCTTTTGAACACAGGGGCTTTCCGGGTTCTGTCCGCCTTTACAGCAGCCCAGGCAGCCATGGATGTTCATTTTCTGCAGATCAAAGCAGGCGACTTCATTTCCGGCACTTTTTGCACCTTTCGTAAAGTGTTCAATCAAAGCCTTTGTATTTCCGTTTGTCCTCGGACTTCCGTTTAAAATCACTATCTTTTTCATTATATGGCACCTCCTAAGTTTATGCTATAATTATAACGATATATAATCCTGAATAAAAGTACGCACATTTATGTTAGATACTAACCCAAAGGAGAGTTAAAATGTTTAAAGATTATCTGGATAAGTCAAATTTTGAAGAGACCGGCTTCAGCTACACACTGTCCCTGATAAGCGGTAAATATAAGATGGTAATCCTTTACTGTCTGATGGAATTTGAAATCGTCCGCTACAATGAATTAAAGCGATACATAGGCACAATTTCACACAAAACACTCAGCACATCTCTGAAAGAACTGGAAAAAGATCAGCTCATCAACCGCAAGGAATATCCGCAGATTCCTCCGAAGGTGGAGTACAGCTTATCAGAAAGAGGAAAATCCCTGATGGAAATTCTGGACCAATTGTGCATATGGGGAGAAAAAATAGAATTTAATATATCAAACGGATAGATCCCTCTTATTTTTTACGAATTAATAAGTGAAAGGAGTCAACCAAAGGATATAAAGAAAGAGGCTGCAGACTCTGGCTTTGGTTTGGAGTGGCGTATGAAAGCGAATGAAGATAATTTTATCTCCCTGATAAAGAAGCGCCGGGAAGAGGGAATCCGGTATGTAATGGAAGAATATGGAGGTCTGCTTCAGTCCATTGTGAAGAAAAGGCTGTACGGCATGCCCGACAAAGTGGAAGAATGTATGAATGATATTTTCTTCGGCATCTGGAACAATATCGGTTCCTTTGATCCCAAAAGAAGCAGTTTTAAAAGCTGGGCGGCCGGAGTGGCAAGATTTCAGGCCATCGATTACCTGCGCAGATACGGAAAACAGCTGCAGCAGGAAAGCTGGGAGGAAGTGGAGCTTTCGGCGGAGGATGAGAATCTGAACCGTCTTGTGGAAAGGGAGATTTCCAGAGAAACCCGGGAGCTGCTTGACTGCCTGAAGCCAAAGGACAGGGAAATCTTTGCAAGGATTTTCATACAGGATCAGGATGTGGAAACCGTAAGCATGGAGATGGGGCTTCCCAGAGCCGCCGTATATAATAAGATCTCCCGCGGAAAGAAGAAATTGCGGAGTCTGGCGGAAGGAAGCCGGGAATAAGGAGCAGGATATGGATAAAAAAATATATAATATGGCTAACGATATCGTTACGGATTTTACAGAGCTGGAAAGCCGGAAGCTGTCTGAAAAGGAAATCGGGAAATATCAGCGCAGCTTCAGAAAAAGATGGAAGGGCGGAAGAAGCATACCGGGGCCGGGTAAAATGGCGGTCTGTGCGGCGGCCCTTATCCTGATAGTAGGGATTACGGCAGCAAGCGGTGAAGTGCATGCGGCAATAGAACAGTTACAGTGGACCATCAGCAATGCCCTGGGCCTGCAGAAGGATTTGGCGGATTACAAGGAGGTGGTGGATACCACGGTGATGGACAGCGGCTATGCCCTGACGCTGCATGAGGTGGTGGCCTCAGAGGAAGAGCTGTGGATAAATCTGTCCGTACAGAAGGAGGACGGCAGCACTCTTTCCCTGGACGAGATCACGCCGGACGCCAAAATAAAAATCAATGGAAAGCGGATATATGGAGGGGGCGGCGGAGGTATTCATTATCTGAATGAAGAACAGACGGCGATCGGCATGGAAATGCATTATACCAGTGACGGCATGGATCTGTCGGGAGTCAATGATTACCAAATCAAGTTCAGCCAGCTGGATATCAAGGGAAAAATCAGAGGAAACTGGACGTTTTCCTTCACGGCGGACGGTTCCACCCTGATGGCGGATACACAGAGGGTCACCATTGACAAAACCTTTACCCTTCCTAACGGCGTTTCAATTACATTGGAGGAATTCACCAGCAACGATCTGGAACAGAGGATCCTTTATACTGCGGATGCCAAAGAAGCTGTGGAATATGATTTGCTTGTGACTGCCCGTGATGAAATGGGAGGGGAATATTCTTTTTACTTAAGCTCCTTTAACGGAAGCAGGAAAAAAGGTTATCTCCGCGCCCAGGAAACAAGGATCCCGGACGGGGTCAATCTTGTGGAAATGACGCTCTATACGGTGGCCATGCCGAAGGAAAGCGGGAAAATGAGCAATGATTTCCAGCCCCTGGGAGACAGTTTTCTGATGGAAATCAGGTGACACGGAAGCAGCGGACGTAGTACAATGGGGACAGACCTTGAATAACAGTCAGCATGAAGAAAGGAAAACAGAACCATGAAATTTACTTACTGTCCGGACTGCGGCACCAAACTGATACAAAAGGAAATCGGGGATGAAGGGCTGATGCCTTATTGTGAAAACTGTAAGAAGCCGTTTTTTGAGATGTTTTCTACCTGTATTATTGCCCTTGTGGTCAATGAATACGGGGAGGCGGCCCTTCTCCGGCAGGGATACATCTCCCATCAATACTATAACCTGGTTTCCGGCTATATGAAGCCGGGAGAAACGGCCGAATACACCGCGGCGAGAGAGGTGGAAGAAGAAATCGGCGTGCCCGTGGAAAGGCTGAGATTTGTGGGAACCTACTGGTTCGGCAAAAAGGATATGCTGATGATAGGCTTTATTGCGGAAGCAAAAAAGAGGGAACTGAAGCTGTCCGGTGAAGTGGATGCGGCAGAATGGGTGGATGCTTCCAGGGCGATTGACATGGTGCATCCCGGAGGAAGTGTATCCTATGCGTTGTTGGAATACTACCTGAAGGAACAGGAAAGTATAAGGCAGAAGGGAAGCTCCTTATGAAAATAGACCGTCTTATGGCGATCCTGACCATTCTGTTAAGGCAGGAGAAGATAACCGCGCCGGAACTGGCGGACAGGCTGGAGGTATCCCGCCGGACCATCAGCCGGGATCTGGATGTCCTGTGCCAGGCAGGAATACCGGTGGTGACGGAACAGGGCTATGGCGGCGGGATATCCCTTTCGCCGGGCTTTAAAATAGATGCATCCCTGCTGACGGAAAAGGAAAGGGATGCTCTGATTACAGGGATCCGGGGGCTTGACAGTGTGATGACGGCGCCCCTGGCCGAAGGGCTGCGGGAAAAATTGCGGATGCTTCCCGGAAAAGACACGCAGGCGCAGGAAACAGTTAATATCGATCTGGCTTCTTATTATAAAAACAGCCTTACCGTCAAGCTTGATCTCCTGAAGGCGGCCATCCGGGAACACCGGCTTGTTTCCTTTACTTATTATTACCGCAAAGGGGAGGGCAGGCGGCTGGCGGAGCCATACCGAATCGTTTTTCAGTGGTCCTCCTGGTATCTGCTCGCCTACTGCCGGGAGAGGGAAGACTTCCGTCTGTTCAAGCTGAACCGGCTGTGGGAGGCGGAGTGCCTGGAGGAGACCTTTTCCCCGCGGACTGTGCCTGAGGAAAAGCTGGATGCCTTCCGGCATTTCACGGATGAAATCAGGCTTCGCGCCCGGTTCTCGGAAGGTGTGAAATTCAGGCTGATTGAAGAATACGGCCCTTCCTCCTTCACCCGCCTTGAGGACGGAACACTTCTGGTGGAGGATCTGGGTTTTACCAATTACCCGGTTCTTCTGGAATGGGCATTAAGCTTCGGAAGCAATATCGAGGTGCTGGAGCCGGAGCAGCTCAGACAGGATATCAGGAAGGAAGCGTCCCGAATTCTTGACAGATATGATAATCCGGGGGAAACACCGGATGGGAACGAGTAACCGGACAGACAGTTGTCCGGTTACTCGTGTTATAATAGGAGAAAAGGGAACAGCTCAGGTATAACCGGACTGTTGCAAAAAAGGAGTGACAGCTATGGCAGCCGCAGAGAAGAGCCGGGATGAGAATAACCGGGAAGATTGGGAAGAACGGGTAATTGCCCTCAGAATGGAAAGGCAGCATTTGACGAAACCGGCGGGCTTGGAGGAATATAACGTCCTTTACCGGGATTTGTCTCCGGGGCTGAATGTATACTGGCACGGATTCGGAGAACCGCCCTGCCTTGTTTACCGGGCAGGTTTTGACGATTTGGAATATAACAGGGAAAGGCAGCGGAACCGTGAACTGGTAAAAGGACGGTTCCAGAAAGGGAATATCGGCTTCATTCAGGAAGAAGATATGGAGCTTTTTGCAGGCCTTTACCGGAAACCCTGGAAGCCGGATGATACGCAGGAATTGATTCTCGCGCTGATAGACAGGGAAGGCCCGTTAAATATCGGCCTGATAAAAGAAATGACCGGGCTTTTGGTAAAGCAGATCACGCCGGCCCTGCATAAGCTGCAGGAGTCCTTTGTGTTATTTGAGGATCAGTTTGACGGGGAATGGGATCGGGAATGGTACCGTTTTGAGGAGATGTTCCCGGATGTGGATGTACAGCATTTTACCAGGGAAGAAGCCCTGAAAATGGTGCTTCCCCGTTTCCTTTTCCGCTATGTGGGCGCTTCTGTAAAAAATTTCAGGGATTTTTACGGGATCCCGGAGCGTGAACTGAAGGCTGCCGCGGAAGAACTGACAGCTGGCGGACAGTTTGTACAGAAAGACGGGATTTATTATCTTGCCGCGGATTTCGATCTTCTTCAGAAGCAGGAACGGACGCCCTTTCGGAAGATCCTGGTCCTTCACCGGAACGACTGCCTGGTGCGGTGCGAGGAACATCACCTGAAGCAGGAGTACAAAAGTGACGGAATGGATATTCTTCAGTATCTGCTCATCGACGGCAAAATCAGGGGCGCGGTGCTGGGACATTTCAAATACGGCCCCTATATTATGGAGGATGTATGTGTCCGGCTTCCGGAAAATGAGGCAGAAGCTCGAAAAAAGGAGATTTTGGAAGCCATTTATGAAATAAATGGAAGAGAGGAGCCTATAAGGCGTTATATGGGCCTTCCGGTATAAAATGACAGCAGGACAGTCCGGCGTATTTTCTGAAAAGAAGCGCCGGATTTTTGTTTTTTGTCAAGAAAAATTATTTTTTTTGAAAAAAATAAAAGGATTCCGGGTATTGACACAGAATATAAAAGATAGTGAGCTTATTTTTGTCCGGAAACGGGATCGGATTAGAGTTTCCTTTCCGGCATACTCTGATTAAGCCGATTGGCAGAAAGGGGACGGATGACAACAATTCGGGAAAATCTGGAGAAGTGGGAAGAGGTTTATTTAAGTCCCTATGCTGCTCTGAGCAGGAATTCCCTGGGAAGGCTGAAGGAGGAGGAACCCTGTGATATCAGGCCTGTTTTCCAGCGGGACCGGGACAGGATTCTGCACTGTAAGGCATTCCGCAGGCTTAAGGACAAAACCCAGGTCTTTCTCACTCCGGAAGGGGATCATTACCGGACGAGACTGACCCATACTCTGGAGGTGTCCCAGAATGCCAGAACGATTGCCAAAGCGCTTCGGCTGAATGAGGATTTGGTGGAGGCCATTGCCCTGGGCCATGATTTGGGGCATACCCCCTTCGGCCATGCGGGAGAGCGGGCGCTGAACCGTGTCTGTCCGTTTGGTTTTGAACACAGCGAACAAAGCGTGCGTACCGTGGATATCCTGGAGAAGGACGGCCAGGGCCTGAACCTTACCTTTGAGGTGCGGGATGGTATCCGCAACCATCAGACCAAAGGGAATCCGGCCACACTGGAAGGAAAGATCGTAAGGCTGTCGGATAAGATCGCTTATATCCACCATGACTGTGACGACGCTGTCCGCGCCGGCATCCTGAGAGAAGAGGATATTCCGGCTTCGGTGCAGGAAGTGGCGGGCAGGACCACAGGCGAACGGCTGGATCATTTTATCCATGATATTGTGACGAACAGCTTCGGCAGGAATGACATTTGTATGTCTCCCCCGGTGGAGGAGGCTATGAAGACGCTGCGGGCTTTTATGTTTGAACGGGTTTACACCAATAAGCAGGCCAAAAGCGAAGAAAGCAAGGCGGAACTGCTGGTGGAAACGTTATATGATTATTATCTCCATCATATTGATAAAATATCCACAGAACTTTTGGAGCTAATGGAAAGAGGGGAAGCGAAGGAAAGGATTTGTTGTGACTATATAGGGGCAATGACGGATCGGTTCGCCATTGCGCAGTATGAGGAAATTTATATTCCCAAATGCTGGACAGTGAAATAAGCAGGCGAGGTGAGTGAAGGCATGTATTATCCCGATGAACTGATAGAAGAAGTCAGGATGAAAAATGATATTGTGGATGTGATTTCAGGCTATGTGCGTCTCCAGAAAAAGGGGGCCAATTATTTTGGGCTGTGTCCCTTCCATAATGAAAAGTCGCCTTCCTTTTCCGTATCTCCCGGCAAGCAGATGTACTATTGCTTCGGCTGCGGCGCGGGAGGAAATGTGTATACCTTTATCCAGGAATACGAAAACTATACGTTTCCGGAGGCCGTCAAAATGCTGGCGGACCGTGCGGGTGTGAACCTGCCGGAAATCGAGTATTCCGAAGAGGCCAGAAAAGCGGAAAGCAAGCGGAGTAAACTGCTGGAAATCAACAGGGAAGCGGCAAAATATTTTTATTTTCAGCTCCGGGCCAAACAGGGTGAAATTGGGTATAACTACTTAAGAAACCGTGAGCTGACAGATGAAACCATCAAAAAGTTTGGTCTTGGCTTTGCCAATAAGACAAGCAATGACCTGGTGCAGTATCTGCGCAGCAAAGGCTATTCCCAGGAGCTCATCCATGAGGCAGGATTGTGCAATGTGGATGAAAAGCATGGCATGTATGACAAGTTCTGGAACCGGGTGATTTTTCCCATTGAGGATATCAATCACCGGGTAATCGGGTTCGGTGGCAGAGTGATGGGGGACGGGACTCCTAAATACCTGAATTCCCCGGAAACTCCTGTTTTTGACAAGAGCAGGAACCTCTACGGACTGAATTTTGCGAGAACCTCCCGGAAGGGAAACATTATTTTGTGCGAGGGCTACATGGATGTCATTGCCATGCATCAGGCCGGCTTTGATCAGGCGGTGGCGTCTCTGGGAACTGCGTTCACCATAGGACAAGCCAGTCTGCTGAAGCGCTATACCAAGGAAGTGCTGCTGTCCTATGACAGCGACGGCGCGGGCGTGAAGGCGGCCCTGCGGGCCATCGGCATCCTCAAGGAGGCCGGGCTTACAGGGAAGGTGATCAATCTGGAGCCATACAAGGATCCGGATGAATTTATGAAAAACCTGGGAAAGGAAGCCTTCCAGGAAAGAATCGACCATGCGGAAAACAGCTTTCTGTTTGAAATCCGCATGCTGGAGAAGGAATTTAATCTGTCCGATCCGGAGGACAAGACCAAGTTCCACAGGGAAATCGCCAGAAAGCTGTGTGAATTTTCCGAGGAAGTGGAACGGGAGAATTATATTGAGGCGGTGGCGGAAAAATATCATATAGGCTTTGAGAATCTGCGCAGGCTTGTGGGAAACACCGCTGCTAAAACCGGTCTGGCCAAACCGGTGGAGCGCCCTAAATCCGGCATACAGAAAAAAACGACGCCTGAGGAAAACAGCAGGAGGACACAGCGGCTGCTGCTCACCTGGCTGGTGGAAGAGCCTCAGGTATACCCTAAGATATCCCGCTTCCTGTCTGCCGAAGACTTTACGGAGGAGCTTTACGTAAGAGTGGCGGAGAGGCTGTTTGCGG
>ERZ773260.4212-NODE-4212-length-12426-cov-4.096597_pt1 | contig 12426 bp, 8 predicted proteins | sample MGYA00511387_ERZ773260 | MGnify/ENA primary metagenome ERZ773260 (study PRJEB29015, sample SAMEA2737745) | human gut metagenome | biome: human gut; feature: human-associated habitat; material: faeces | place: China | collected 2012 ... | reverse complement strand
TATAAATTTTCTATAGAATCAAAAAGCTTTCCCCTAGATATATCGGGTGAGCCAAGTTAAACTAAAAGCAACAAGACTATGAAAGCAAGACGATTGCAGGCGTTGCTTGCGTTGCTGTTGTTGTCACCATCGTTGGCTACGTATGCCGATGATACCGACACTACACCGCGTCAAGCACTCGTCTTAAAGTTTGTTGATGACGGCACGGCAAGCTTCTTCCTTGCCGATCAGCCCGAAGTTGGTTTCGCCGATGGCAAACTGACGGTGACATCTGTAGGGGTTACGACCGACTATGAACAGTCGACTGTAGCCGAGTTCTATTTCGACTATGTCGTGCCCACCGCCATTGCGGGCACCGAGAGCAAGACATTCTCGCTGACGTACACCGACAACCGTACTGTGACGGTGGGTGGCACAAAGGCGAAAACTGCCACGCTCTACGCTGCCGACGGCGCACTTGTGGCGCGCAAAAGCGTAGTAGAGGGAGCTGTGAGCGTGAGCCTCGACAGCTGCAAGCCCGGAGTTTATGTGCTCACATTGGAGAACGAACACACATTTAAATTAATCAAACGATGAAAAAATCTATACTCTTTATAACACTTCTTCTTTCTGTACTTGCGCTACCCACAGCAGCGCAGAAGTCTTTCGTAAAGAACTCGCCGCGCTTCTCTGCGCCAGCTAAGGCAGACGAAGTCAAGACCCTCGCTATGAGTCACGTCGTAGCTTCGTATTACACCGCAGCTTCTGAGGCTACCAACAACTGCGACAACTATTATCTCGTAGTTTCGGACAAGACAAACGCAGTGTTCAACTCGGCTGAAGGCACCATCGTGGCTACCAACGCCAACGTGGCAGCCATCGACTTGTATGCTCCGGCTGGTACAGGCACCGAGCTGCCCGAGGGAACATTCAAGGCAGGCGAGGGCAGTCTGTATTACGATGCCGACTACTCCTACACCACTAAGTACGGACTCAGCGGCAAACCCGGTAAGGAATACGCACTGAAGGGCGACGTGACGGTGAAGAAGGGCACCGACAACTCGTACACTGTGACCTTTGCTGATGCTAACGGCGTGCAGTACACGTACACCGGCACACTCAGTTTCGTAGATATGAACACCGGCACGACGGTATATCCGCAGATACCTACCGACGTGAACACGACGTTCACAGGCGGTATGGCTTACTATCATGGCAACCTGATGGAGTCGAACACGGGCAATATATACATCAACCTCTTCGACTGCGACTTCGACCCGGAGACAGGCAACATGAAGGGCACGGGATTTAACCTTGCCATCTGCGCCTTCAACCGTCTCTTCGGCGACCCGAAACAGGCTACAATCATACCGGGCACATACACCATGGCGCGCAACTTCAAGAGCGAAACCTACTTCCCTGGTATGGAGATCGACTACAACGGCATGACCGTACTCATGGGTACATACGTCAAACGTCGCAAGACCGTAACCGGATCTGATTCCGACTACGACTATGCTTACATCACCGACGGCACGGTCGTAATCACTGAGGGCGACGAAGAGGGTACATTCAACTTCACCGTGGATTGTACTACCGACCGCGGACACAAGGTGACGGGCACGGCGAAGAACATCAAGTTCAACATCGTGGACGTGTCGGACGACAAGGAGAAGTACGTAGAGTCGAACCTCGACCGCGACGTGCAGCTCAATCTCGACTACATAAAGAAGGCACGCGTCTACTTCCTCGGCAACCAGAACGGCGTGAACATCTTCACCGTCGACCTCGGTTCGCCAAGCGGTAAGGACGGCGACGAGGGCGACTTGCTCCGTATGGAGTTCCAGACAAAGCCTGGCACAGCCTATCTGCCTTCAGGCACATACGAACTGATGGAGAACGACCACCTGTGGACTAACCTCTATGCGCCTTACAAGATGACACGTGGCTACTTCGACAACGTCGGCGGACGCACCGGCACACGCTATGAACACTTCGAGAAGGGACGCTACTGCGTAGTGGACAGCTTCGCCTTCGTCTATAGCGGACGTGTAGGCGTGGAGCAGTTGGCTAACGAGGAATATAAGTTCACCATCGAGCTGGCTGACGGCAAGGGCTATCAGATTAAGGGTGAGTGGAGTGGTCCGGTAGAACTCAACTACGACCTGTCGACAGGTCTGGACAAGGTGAGTGGCGATGAGGCAGCCACAGTGAAACTCGTCGGCAACACACTCCTCGTAGAAGGCGCAGCCAGTGGCGAGCGTCTCGCTGTCTACACCGTAGGCGGACAGCACGTGCTCGCAGCCGACGCAACAAAACCAGTAGACGTATCGTCGCTGCATAGTGGCGTTTACGTTGTGAGAACATCAAATGGAGTTATAACAAAAATAGTAAAGCGATGAGAAAGACTGTATTGACAATGTTGTGCCTCATGGCGATGAGTGCCAGTTACGCACAGACAACAAAGAGAATAATGACCGTTCAGCAGAAGGACGGCACAAAAGTAGAGTATAAGGTGGACAATGTGGAGCGCGTAAGCTTCTCGGATAAGGTGTATGCCGACTTGAATAACCAATGGGCGTTCAACGAAGAAGTAAATCCGGTGAACACGGTACTGTTTGCAGAGAGCGGCGAAAATAGCCTTTTTGCGATTCATACTGCTGAGAATGTCGTGAGCAACCTTGTTCCTGATATTACAATCGAACTCCCTACATCTTTAATAGGACAAGATGTAGACCTTGCTACTGCGGAAGGTGTTGTGTTGAGATACAAAGAACGCGAACTCAAGAAGGGTACGGTTAAGGTGAAGTTCGACAAGTTTAAGAAGAACGTTACAATCTCTGTTGAGGCAGAAGATGGTGGTGACGAAGTTCGTTGTGAGTACACGGGTGCTTTCGGACGCATTTATCTTGTTGAAAACAGCATAAAGGTTAGTGTTCCTGAGCAGGCTGTTGCTCACTCAAAGGTGGCTTCCGCTTTCTGTGTACAACCAAAAGCGACGGGCGAACCTACCAACTTCGCCTTCGCTGACGTAGCGGCTACGGCTCCAGCTGACTTCCTCAGTGCCAACGTTGCAGTATGGTTCAGCGTTTCGGCTGCCAAACTCTACAACGGAACGATTGATATGGCTACAGACGCAGACAGCTACACCTTCCGCTATATCGACTACGCTACACGCACCGTATATGATAAGGTGAAGTCGGGCACCATCACCACCGCACAGGGCTACAACGGACTGACATACGTGAGCCTCGAAGCAGTGCTTGAGGACGGCAAAACCGTAAGCCTCTCTTACTTCGGTGCGTTGACTGATACAGAGTCGCTCGACGAGATAATACCGTCGGTAGTGGCAGAGAACGAGTATAAGTACTACAACGCTGACGGTGAGGTCTCCATCACACGACAGCTCGGCACATCGTACATGAAGGAGTACAAGGGCAACTTCACCTTCTACCTTATCCCCGAAGGCGACGGCAAGACATCGTCAGACAGAGTGGAGGTGAAGGTTGGCAGCGACCTTGTCAACGCAGGCGAGATAGATCTTGCTAACGTCGGTCAGGAGAAGATTGTAGACATCAAGTACAACGCTGGCAGCATCCAGCTGCAGTCGTATGCAGCCGGTCACGGCTATGGCAATATGCCTAACAATGGCACGCTCACTGTGAGCAAGGACGAGAACGGCGTGTACGAGATTTTGCTCGACGTAACCAACAAGTATACTAACAGCTATACCACGAACGGTGGCGACAACACACGCATTGTTGTCAACTACAAGGGTACATTTGAAACATATTAATTAAAGATGGTGTGGTGTTGAGATGGTGAGATGGTGACAAATGCATATCTCAACACCTCAACACCTCAACACCTCACCATAACAACATTTCATAAAATAAACCAATGAACAAATCAACCATCCTATTGGCATCGCTGCTCTTCGTGGGCAGTTCGGCTTTCGCACAGAAGCTTTCGCCAAGTACGAGCCTGATGCTTCAGGATATGAGTACACAGAAACATGTGAAGTCGGCAACGGTGAAGAAGGTGGATGCCTTCCTCACCCTTGCTCCGTCAAGTCATAACTCCTCTGTAGACGACTGTCTCGGCCGTCTGGAATCGTTGGGCGTAGAAGTGCGCAACGTAGTGACCGACCGCTTGTTCACTGTCAGTCTGCCCCTCACGGCTGTTGAAGCTGTGGCAGCACTCGACGAGGTGGAGAGCGTGCAGGTGGGCACAGATGTACGTATGTTGCTCGACGTGGCGCGTAAGGAAACGAAGGTAGACGATTGTCAGTCGACCACCTCCGAACTTGGTGCATACACAGGCAAGGGCGTAGTGGTAGGCATCGTCGACGGCGGATTTCAGTATTCGCACATCGCCTTCACCAATCCCGACGGCATCGGCACACGCATCGCACGCGTATGGGATCAGAACGCAAAGGGCGGAAAGTCGCCTGCCAAGTTCGGCTATGGCAGCGAGTACGCCACTTTTGACGAGATGCGTGCCGTCAACTACGACATCTCCTCAACATTCCACGGCTCGCACGTGGCAGGCATAGCAGCTGGTGGCGACCGCACGACATCCTACTATGGTGTTGCGCCCGAAGCCGAACTCGTGTTCGTGAGCTTCGGTTCGAGCAATGTGAACATCACCGACGGCATACAGTACTGCTTCGACTACGCCGAGAGCGTGGGCAAGCCCTGCGTCGTGAATATCAGTCTGGGTTCGCACCTCGGTCCGCACGACGGCACATCAGCTACCGACCAAGCATTCGCGGCAATGACCGGTCCGGGCAGAATTATCGTCGGAGCTGCAGGCAACGAGGGTAGCACAGCGCTGCACGTGTCGAAAGACCTTGAGGATGGCGATACATCGCTCAAGACGATGATTGGCTTCAGCGAGAATGCCACCACAAAGCAGGCTTACGTAGACATATGGAGCAGCAAGGGTGCACCGCTGACGGTGAAGGCGGTCGTTGTAGACGCGTTGAAGGGTAAGGTGATGTACGAGTCGCCAGCCGTAGCGTCCGACGGCGAGACCGACGTGAAGTACACCTTCCCCGACGGCAGCGGAGTGGTGTCGACGGTGCAGATGGCTCTGCAGAAGAACCCTGACAACGAGCGCACGGAGGTGCTCCTCATGTGTCGCGCTACGAGCATCGCCGAGAACCGCAAGATAGGTATCGTCGCAACGAGCGATGCCGGCACGTCAATCCACATGTGGAACAATGCTACCGAAGGCTACTTCCTCGACGGAGGCAAGCGCGGCTGGACAGAGGGCGACACCGACTGCACTGTGGGTGAGCTTGGCGGTGTGAGCGACAATGTTATCAGTGTCGGCTCGTACAACACGAAGATGTCTTATGAGACATTTAAAAACGGGCTTTATGATATAAACACAGAGCTTGTGGGCAGAAAGGGACAGCTCTCGTTGTTCTCAAGCCACGGTCCCACACTCGACGGACGTTCGAAGCCCGATGTGACGGCTCCTGGCTGTATGCTTGTGTCGGCTACATCGCGCTACTACTCTGCTTTCAGCGCTAATGCATGTATAGCTAAGAGTGGCGACGACTACTATGATGTCAATTTGGGCACGTCGATGGCTTCGCCAGTGGTTACAGGCACAGTGGCTCTATGGCTTCAGGCTAATCCGAACCTCACGCCTGCCGATGTGCGCAACATCCTCAACCAGACCTCACGCCACGACACCTATACTGGTAGTGCAGAGAAGTCGGATCGCAACAGTTGGGGTGCGGGTAAGCTTGACGCTTTCGAGGGATTGAAACTCGCACGTGAGACAACCGGCATCAGTGACACACAAGTTGGCGAGCAGATGTTCAGCATCACTACCAATCGCATGGCACGCACCGTACAGTGCTTCTTCGGTTCGGAAGGAACGGCTCGCGTGGCAGTGTACAACGCACTCGGTCAGCAGCTCTACGCTAAGCAGCTCGCTGTGAGCGGTGAGACACTCGACCTCAAGCAACTCGGCAACGGCGTGTTCGTTGTGAAGTTGCAGCAGGGCGGCACTGAGAAGTCGGTGAAAATAGCATTATAAATATTTACAGAAGTTTCGCAAATGGGTGAAACTTCTGTTTTTTTTATCCCTACAGAACCATTATTCGGGATTTTTATATATATTTGTAGCCAAATACTTAATTTTAAATAACATAAGATTATGCCTACAATCAAAAGAAAAGTCTTTACGCTTGGTTGTCTGCTCACTTTAGCTTCCGCACCCTTTGTGCAGACGGTAGCGCAGACCGGTCAGTATGTTTACGATGTGCAGGACGGCGAGGCTGACATATTCGGTCAGTTGCGCTATGAGAAGAATGTGAACGGCACCGGATTTGTGAAGTTTAATACAGCCAATCCGAATACCCACAAGTGGGTGCGCGACTATGGTTATAAGGCAGGAGTGACACCTATCACTACAGCCGGCACGTATGTAGGCAACGAGTATTATGCCTACGAGACCACGCTCTACGAGAATACGCTCATGCCACGCGCCATCAGTGTGGTGGATGTGAACACGGGCGAGTACACCGCCAAGCGCGAGATAGTGAACTCTACAACCGAGGCACCGCTTATCCTCGACGAGATGACATACGACCCGAAGACGAACCGCATCTTCGCACTGCACTATGACACATCTGTGAACAAGTCGTACCTCTACGAAATCGACCGCACCACACTCGAACTTTCGCTTGTGGCTACGCTCAACAACGTGCTCCTATACACGCTCGCAGCCGACAACGGTAGTCTGTACGCTGTGCGCAAGGGCGGCATGAAGAGCTACCTCAGCAAGATTGAGATAAGCAGTATCAATAAGACTGCGAAGACCTGCGAGTACAAGGATATGGGCAATACCAACGTATATCTCGGCGACTACAGTCAGACGATGGAGTTCGACAAGACCACCCACCGCTTGTGGTGGATGGCGCAGACCTCCGATGGCAATGCCTACCTCGTAGAGCTCGACCCGAAGACGGGTGCCTCGCTTAAGAAGGAGTTTATGGACAACGAGATGCAGCTCCTCGGCATGGGTATACCGTACCAGTATGTAGCCGATGGTGCTCCGTCGTATCCGCGTGGCTTTAAAGCTGTGGCAGATGCTAAGGGCGCACTCTCAGCACAGCTCTCGTGGACAACGCCAAGCGTGAACTATCTTGGTGCGGCACTAACAGGACTTACCGGCACAAAGGTGTATCGCAACAATCAGCTCGTGTACACCTCAACCGAGACAACGCAGGGCAAAGCTGTGGCATGGACAGACAAGCCTGCGACGGATGGCTACTATATATATAAGGTAGTGCCGTACAATGCTGCGGGCGACGGCGTGTACAAGGAGTTTGCTGCATACGTGGGCGAAGACCTGCCAGGCGAGCCACAGAACGTGACGCTCACCACGCACGGTGGCAACGCCGAGATAACATGGGCAGCACCGGCAAAGGGTAAGCATGGCGGATATTTTGATAATACTACATTGAAGTATAACGTGGTGCGTATGCCAGACAATAAAGTGGTTGTGGAAGGTACTACATCGCTGCGTGCAACGGATGCGGTCAGCGTGCAGAAGGGCTACAGCTATGTCATCACGGCTGTGAACAAGAAGGGCGTGGGTGCTTCGGCTACGTCGAAGACGCTGAGCTTCGGACCAGAGGACAGCGTGCCATTCACTTCGCCGCTCACCACACAGGACGATTTCGACCGCTGGGTGACTGTAGACAAGAACAACGACGGTAATACATGGACGTTCTACACTCCTACGCAGACTACTACATACGATCGCACGGACAAGAATGCCGACGATTGGCTCTACACGCCTGCGCTGAAGTTCGAGAAGGGCAAGACATATCAGGTACGCTACACCTACTCGTCAGCCAACTGGGTGACTCCCGATAAGCACGAACAGGTGATGGAGCAGATGAAGGTATGGCTCTGTTCGGAACCGATAGCTACCGGTGCGACCAAACTCATAAAGGAGACGGGCGAGTTCCATACCGCATCGAACATCTTCCTCTACGGCAAGGACAACTTCCAACCAGAGGCAACAGGTTCTGCACGCATCGCCTTCCAGGCATGTAGCGAAGCTAATCACGGACAGATTTATCTGAAGGATGTGTCCATACGAGAGTATAGCACGAAGGACATCAGCGTGCAGGCACTCACCGGTTCGCAGCTCGTGAACAGCCAAAGTCAGCAGACGTTCACCGTAGACGTGCGCAACGAAGGCTCGGCAACGGTAGCCGACTATCGCGTACTGCTGCTCAACGCCGACAACAACGAAGTGCTCGGCGAGGCAAAGGGCAAGAGTGTGGCACCAGACAAGACGGTAGAAGTGGCAGTCAACTGGGTGCCAGGAGCAGAGGGCACTATAAAGGTAGTGGCTAAGGTGGAGCTTGCTGGCGATACATACCCGGCAGATAACGTTCTGGCAACACCGTTAGAGGTGAAGGTATCGGCTGCAGATGCCGACAAGTGGCTCACACTGAACCAAGACAATAGCTGGGGATGGCGTTTCCCATTCTTTATGCTCGACCCATACTCGCAGTGTCAAGCACTCTTCCTTGAGAAGGAGATGCAGAAGAAGGACATCGAGATAACAGGTATGCGCTTCCTCTACAACGGCAAGAATGCGGAGGCTTATACCTTCCCGGCACGCATCAGCATCAAGTCGACCACACGCGCCGATATGCTCGACGAGGACGGTGGCGACGCAGTGTTCGACGAGGACGGCTTCACAACAGTCTTCGACGGCAATATCACTATTCAAGGCAATGCCAACGACTTGGAACTGGTTGTTAGTTTCACAACACCGTACAAGTACGAGGGCGGCAACGTGATAATGAAGTTCGAGTGTCCGCTCGGCACTGGATACATTAAGGATAGCACGAAGCATCCCGACTGGCACATGATGGAGACGGAAGGTAATCCACATGTTGCCTATTGCAGTGGTGAGAACGAAGATGCTAACGTATGGGGCGAACAGCTGATACCTTTCATCAGCATAGCTTATAAGGACAATGGTGCTGCAGGCATCTTCACCATTGGTGGTGATAAGACGAGTGTGACACGCTCAGGCGACATGTTGCTCTTCGACGAGCGTGCAGATGAGGCTTGTTTGTACAATACAACTGGCGCACTCGTGCTGAGCGCACGTGGAGTTAATGCGCTTAGCACAGCCGGATTGACAAAAGGCATCTATGTACTGAAGCTCACCAAGGGTGGCGCGGTGCGTTGCTTGAAGGTCAAGCTTTGAGTTTTGAATTAAAAACAACAGGCGTTATTTCGTATTATCAACTATTTTCTGTAAATTTGCAAATCGAATAACTAAAACAGTTCAGAAATAAATAATAAAACAATTATGATAGACGTAAAAGAAACATTGAACGGCGCAGAAGAGCGCATGGAAATGGCTGCTATGTACTTGGAAGAGCAGTTGGCACGTATCCGTGCCGGACGTGCCAACGTGGCAATCCTCGATGGTGTACGCGTGAGTTCATGGGGCTCTATGGTGCCATTGAACCAGGTGGCTAACGTTACGGTGCCCGATCCACGCACTATCGCTATCCGTCCTTTCGACAAGAAGCAGATTCGCGACATCGAGAAGGCAATCATGGACAGTGATGTAGGCATCACTCCTGAGAATAACGGTGAGATTATCCGCCTCGGCATTCCACAGCCTACAGAGGAGCGCCGTAAGGAACTTGTGAAGCAGTGCAACAAGATTGGCGAGCGCTCTAAGGTGGAGATTCGCAACGCACGTCAGGACACAAAGGATAAGCTCAAGAAGGCTATTAAAGACGGACTGTCTGAAGACCTGGAGAAGGACGCTGAGGGTGAGCTTCAGAAGGTACACGACAAGTTCGTGAAGAAAGTTGACGACTTGCTCACTGCTAAGCAGAAGGAAATCATGACTGTGTAGATGCACGGATTAGTAATCAAGAATACAGGCAGCTGGTACACCGTTCGCACTGACGAAGGCCTCGATGTAGACTGCAAGATAAAGGGCAATTTCCGCCTGAAAGGCATACGCAGCACCAATCCGGTAGCTGTGGGCGACATCGTGGATATAGTGCGCAATCAGGAGGGAACGGCATTCATCACAGCCATTCACGACCGCAGCAACTATATCATACGCAAGTCGCAGAACCTCAGCAAGCAGAGCCACATCATCGCTGCCAACGTTGACCAAGCATTCCTCATCGTTACGGTGAACTATCCGCAGACGAGTACCATCTTCATCGACCGCTTCCTCGCTACGGCAGAGGCATACAGCGTGCCGACAGTGCTGGTGTTCAACAAGACCGATATACTCTCTGACGAGGAGCGACACTACCAGGAGATGATGATGCGTCTGTACGAGACGGTGGGCTATAAGTGTGTTGCCGTGTCTGCCACTACGGGACTGGGCATGGATGCCATTCCGGCGATGCTGAAGGATAAGAAGACACTGCTGAGCGGTAATAGCGGTGTAGGCAAGTCGACCTTCATCAACCAGATCGCAGGCTGAAGCCAATCTGCGTACATCGGAGATTAGCGATGCGCACAACACAGGTATGCATACCACGACGTTCTCGGAGATGCTCGAACTGCCCGAGGGCGGATATCTTATCGATACTCCGGGTATAAAGGGCTTCGGTACGTTCGATATGGAACCCGAAGAACTAACAAGTTATTTTAAGGATATATTCCACTTCTCGAAGGAGTGTCGCTTCAACAACTGCACGCATACGCACGAACCGGGCTGCGCCGTGCTGAAGGCTGTCGAGGAACATTACATAGCCGCTTCGCGCTATCAGAGCTATCTCTCGATGCTCGAGGATAAAGACGAGAACAAGTATCGCGAAGCATATTAACAATAAAAGGCGTGTCAAAACAATGACACGCCTTTGTTTGTTAATATCACTATATGAGTAGTTCTAAATCATGGTGTAAGCCTTATTTAAACCAATTCTCGCCCCATGAGAAGGTGTGTGTGAAACCTATATTGATGTAAGGCTGGCTATATTGTATACACTTGATTTCTGCCTTCTTGTAATGAACGCTCAACTCATTTTCAGAAAGTTCGTGCTTGCAGCCACCTGAAGTGAGTTGGTAGCCAATTCTAAACTTCAAGTAAGAGTTGTTTGTAAGGCGTAGCGAGGCACCTATGGCTGGCGAAACGAACAATCCGCTCTTCTTTACCTTGTCATAGAGAGCTTTTACTACTACTTCTTCACCATCACTATTACCCCAGAAATGAGTATAGGCATAGTCTCGATCATCTGCTGTAGAACTATAGCTATACATATTCAGACCCAAGTCGCACGAAACGAAAGGAGCGAACTTCTTCGTGCTGAATGCGTATTCACCACGCAAGAATAGACGGGTTGTGCTTACGGTTCCTAACTCAACGCCATGTTCGAAAGTGCTTTCATCGTTGCCGTAACGAGTATAGATTCCGTCACCGCCTGTTTCTGCTTCATTTGTAGTGGTGCTGTAGCCAACACCTACACCCACATTAAGATGGGGGTTGAACTTGTATGATGCGATAAAATTGCCACCAGGATTTGGAAGTGCGCCATTTTTATCATTTACGATTGATGCAGCACCCTTCATCACTCCAATGCCGCCTTCAAGTGTCAGCTCTACACCTCTGTTACGTGTAGGTACCTTTGGCTTGCGTTTACGTTTACCATCAGTGGATTTGTGGAAGTTGAATGCACCCTGTATGGTGAAAGCACCAGTGCCTTTGCCCCCACTCGTTGAAGGCATGTAATGTGTGTAACCAACACCAATGCTAAAGTCTGTGCGGCTATTCAAAGCAATGTCGAGCGTAGGCATAGCTTGAAGCATAACGAAGTTAGAGGCATCTATGTGCTCGTAAGAGTGTTTGCCTGTTTTAATGTCGTATCCGTCATCGGTATTGATGACATAACCGCTGCGCAACAAGATGCCAGGTGTGAATGTCTTTGTTTTAAGTGGAAAATACACTTTGACATCAGTGGTGACAGGTATCATCATACTACCTCCGCCCAAAGGCACAATTGCTCCTGCACCAACGCCCCAGTAGAAATGCTTGCTAAAACGTTTACCAAGTTCAAGATCGGCTGTGAAGGATGTACTACTGTTGTCGCCAGTGAAGAATTGGAAGCCCGGACGTATACTGAAGTCAAGTCCGCGGTGTCCACCACTCTCGTTGAGCTGTGATATCTCTGTTTCATAACTTGGCAGCATACTGCCCTCATTGTTTGTTTGAGCAGTGGCTATGCCAGCTGCCAACATCATTCCAGTCAAAAGGATGGATCTTCTTTTCATTTGTGTTTTGTTCACTTGTTCGTGTCGTGAGCAACGATAAGAGTTAATAATCTGTTGATATGTTTTTTGTTTTTGCTTGTAATGATAGTGTAGAGGGCTCACCCGATAAACCAGGGGGATTATGCATATAGCTTTGTAAGTCTGAAAA
>ERZ773260.4208-NODE-4208-length-12434-cov-2.470474_pt1 | contig 12434 bp, 11 predicted proteins | sample MGYA00511387_ERZ773260 | MGnify/ENA primary metagenome ERZ773260 (study PRJEB29015, sample SAMEA2737745) | human gut metagenome | biome: human gut; feature: human-associated habitat; material: faeces | place: China | collected 2012 ... | reverse complement strand
GGCATGATAAAATTCCGCGTTCATAATGGTGTCACCGGCCAGCAGGACCTTTTTGCCGCCGCTGGTAAAAACAAGGCCCGAAAGGCCCAGGGTGTGCCCAGGAAGCGGATGAACTTCCACGCCCGGAGAAAGCTGCCGGGGCGCGGCCTCAAAATCAAAAACTGCGCCGTTCAGGAATATCTGTGCGAAAGCGCCGCCCTCTTTTCGCAACTCTGCCACATCCTGAATGGATTCTGCAGACATATACAGCTTCGCATTCGGGTATTTTTCCGCGTCAAGACGGTGGTCCGTATGAAAATGCGTTGCAAAAATGATATCAATACCATTCCGGTCAAGGCCGCAATAGCGTTGCAGCCGGTTTTCCATCTCATCCACCGGCAGGGTTGGATCGACAAGGATGTTGATATCCCCATCCCGTACCAGTGTCGACGATGCAACCACCGAATGATATTGTGTATCGGGGTCCTCGCCCCAAAACTTGTTGCGTGACAAATGCCCCAATGTAAGCTGCTTCCATTCGACCTCATGTGCGATTCCCATTTATCTCACCCCTGCATCAGATTCACTTTTGTTAAAGCCATCTTCCTATTTTACGCATTCATGACAAGCCACGAAATGGTTGGGAGCGATCTCGGTCAAAACCTGCGGCTCTTTGCACTTTTCCGACGCATAAGGGCATCTGTTTGCAAAGCGGCAGCCGGGCGCGGGGGCAATGGGGGTGGATACCTCGCCCGAAAGCAGATGACGTTCTCTGTTTCGCTTGCTCAAATCTACGGTTGGTATCGCATTGAGCAAGCCGACCGTATACGGATGAACAGGATGACGGAAAAGCTCATCCCTCGAGGCATATTCCACGACCTGCCCCATATACATGACCATAATTTCGTGGCTGATATGACGCACGACACACAAGTCGTGTGTGATGAACATGTAAGCGATTTTGCGTTGCTCCTGCAGATCCATCAACAGGTTGAGAATCTGCGCCTGGATCGAAACGTCAAGTGCCGAAACAGGCTCGTCACAGACGATGAACTCCGGGTCAAGAACAAGTGCGCGGGCAAGGCCGACACGCTGTCTCCGTCCGCCGTCAAGCTCATGGGGGTAAGTGTTGAAATAACGCTCCGGCAAGCCGCAAAGCTCCATTGTTTCGGTTACCTTTGCCATGCGCTTGTTCTTGTCCGTGATCGTTTTGGACACCCGCAGCGGATCAAGAACCGTCTCGCCTACGGAGAAGTGTGGGTTGATTGAAGAATAGGGGTCCTGAAAAATCATCTGCATCTGCTTTTGAACTTTGCGGAACTTTTCTTTTCCCATCGCGGCAATGTCCTCGCCGCGATACAGGATTTTGCCTTCGGTTGGGTCATAAAGGCGGATAAGAGCCCGGCCGAGCGTGGACTTGCCGCAGCCGGATTCGCCGACAACACCCAACGTCTCGCCCGCGTTGATCTTGAAAGAGACATCATCCACCGCATGGACGACACCAGCGTTTGTAGAGAAGTATTTTTTCAGGTTTACTGCCTCTATTAAAGTCTCGCTCATTGGCTCACCTCATTTGCATAGAGGTGGCACTTGATATAATGGCCATCCTCAACATAATGAATAGACGGTTTCTCTTTTTTGCAGACTTCGGTGCATTTGCTGCAGCGATCCGCAAACGGGCATCCAACAGGAACCGTTCGGGAATCCAGCACAAATCCCGGAATGGGCGTCAGCCTGTTCACGCTGCCTGTTAAATCGGGGATGCATTCGAATAAGTTGTTTGTATAAGGATGATTGGCCGTTCGGGCAAAGACCTGCTCCACCGTGCCGCGCTCGATCACCTCGCCGCCATAAACAACGGCGACGTTTTCACAAAATTCCGCCACAATGCCAAGATCATGGGTGATAAAAATCATGGATGTGCCAAGCTGCTCTTCCAGATTTTTCATCAGGGTCAGAATCTGTGCCTGAATGGTAACGTCAAGCGCTGTAGTCGGTTCGTCCGCCAGCAGCAGATTGGGCTTGGCGACAAGAGCCATAGCAATCACAACACGCTGTTTCATACCGCCGGAAAACTGGTGTGGGAACTGAACTCTGCGCTCAGGGGGAATGCCTACCAAAGTGAGGATTTCTGCGACCTTTTCATCGCGCTCCTGCTTGGGCATGGAAGGATTATGTATTTTTAATACCTCATCGATCTGATCGCCCACGTTCATAACCGGGTTCAAGCTCGTCATGGGATCCTGAAAAATCATAGAAACTTCGGCGCCGCGCAGGTTTCTCAACTGCTTTTGGGACATTTTGAAAACATCTTCGCCGTTATAGGTGATGCTACCGCCCGTTACTTCTGCCACATGCTCCGGAAGGAGCTTCATAATACTGAGCGCCATGGTCGTCTTGCCTGCGCCAGTTTCACCGACAACGCCCAGGATCTCACCTTTTCCAAGGTCGAGTGAAAAATCGTTCAGCGCGTAAACAATTGCCTCATCCGTGTTGTATTGAACCTTCAGGTTCTTTATTTCAAGTAATTTTTCCATTTGGCTACCTCAATTCTTCATTTTCGGATCAAGTGCATCACGAAGGCCGTCGCCGATAAAACTCAGGCTCAGCACAGAAATCATAATGAAGAGGCCGGGGATCAGGCCGAGATAAGGATAGTAGCGGATATTGCTCTGGTTTTCGGAAATGATGCTGCCCCATTCCGGCGTGGGCGCCTGAACGCCGATGCCCAGATAACCCATGGCTGCAATGCAAAGAATGACAGTACCAAGGCTCATAAAGGTCGTAACAATCAGCGGGCCAAGAAGATTCGGCAGCAAATGCTTAAAGATGATTCGCGGACTGCGGGTGCCGTAGCACCTTGCGGCTTCGATAAACTCGGAATTCCTCAAATTCATAATTGCCGCGCGGATTGTGCGCGCGCTGCCGGGGATTTGTACGATGGCCAGAGAAAGCAGCAGCTTATCGAGGCCGGCCCCAAGCGCCGCGACGATCGCCATAGCGAGCATCGTGCCGGGAATTGCCATCAGCATATCGCAGATGCGCATGATGATGTTATCCACTTTACCGCCGAAATAGCCGGCAACGCCGCCCAGAACAACACCGCCGACAAAGGAGATCGCAACGGTGGCAAGGCCCGCGCCGAGAGAAATCCTGCCGCCGTAGATGACACGGGCAAAGAGATCGCGGCCAAACTGGTCCGTGCCGAAAATATGCTCCCCGCCGGGCGCAGTGAAGGCGTCGACAATGTGCTGTGTAATCGCTTGGTCATAATCGATATACAGGGGAGCACCGAAAACGGCCAGCAGCATCACAAGAAATACGACCATGCCGACCATTGCCAGCTTGTTTCGTTTGTACCGCTTCCAAATCAGCTTGTAGCGACCCTTTTTACTCATTTTGAGCACGCCCTGACCCGCTGTTGGACTCATCGTAGCATTATCTGTATTCATAGGCTCACCTCAATCCTCATTCATACTTGACGCGCGGGTCGATCACGGAATACATGAGGTCGACCAACAGGTTCACAACGCCGACAAACACGGATATGACCAAAATGCAGCCCATGATGATGGGCATGTCCCGCGTTTTTACCGCGCTTGTCAAATAGGTGCTTATGCCGGGGATCGCAAACACGGTTTCGATGACCACTGAGCCGCCGAGAACGCCGGCGAATGCCGAGCCGAAACCGGTAACGATGGGCAAAAGCGCATTGCGAAGCGCGTGCTTCATGATAACAACGACTTCGCTTGCGCCCTTTGCGCGCGCTGTTCTGACGTAGTCCGAACGGATGACGTCGAGCACCCAGGTGCGAGTGGAACGGATGTTGGTGGCCACGCTTGCCGCACACACTGCAATAACGGGCAGGACAAAGTGCCGCATTGTTCCCATGCCGTACGCCGGGAACCAGCCGGTCTGCAGGCTAAGATAAATTTGCAGGATGATAGCGAGCCAGAAGCCGGGCATCGCCGCGAAGAGCAGACAAAGAAAGGTGACGATATAATCGGCGGGTGTGTTGTGTTTCACCGCCGTCAGCGTACCGAGCGGAATGCTGATGATGGACGCGATCAAGGTTGAAAGGACGCCCAGGGAAAGCGTGTACGGCATTCGGTTCACAATCTCATCAATGACAGGCTGTTTGGTAAACCAGGACACCCCAAAATCGCCGTGAAGGATATCCCACATATAGTTCACATACTGCACAAGGACGGGCTTGTCCAGGCCAAGCTCGGCCCGCAGCACTTCGACCTCTTCTGCCGTGGCCTCCGGGGGCGAAAGCAGCTCTGCCGGATCGCCGGGAACGAACGACATGATCAGATAAATAAACAGCGTTATTCCGATGATCGTTGGGATCAGCATCAGAACGCGCTTGATCGTATACTTAAGCATTTGGTGCCTCCTATAAAATACAGGGCCGATCACCCTGGACCAATGTGCTCTGTAAAGATTTGCCAAGCCTCCAAGAAGCTGTTGGACCGCTGAGCCCAAACGAGTTTTGAACGGCCTGCAAACACGCAAGGGGCAGAGCGAAAACAAATTCGTTCATCTCTGCCCCCGGTGGTGTTTTCAGGAATGGGAAAATTCCCAATCGTTTTTGTGTCAGCTCCAGCTCAGCTTGTGAATATAGAAATCAGAGACCGGGCTTGCGGCAACGCCTTGCAGGTTCTTGTTGTAGGCGATTGCATTCACGGAAGCATACAGGGGAATCTGATATGCGTTTTCAACGCCGAAGGACATCAAATCGGCCATAAGCTGTTTCCGCACGGCCGGGTCCTGTTCGATGGCGATCTTTGCGTAGTAATCCTTTATAACGTCAACGTCCTTGAAGTATTCCTCATGCTTAAACGTGGTCTCCATATCCGGGTTATAGCTTGCGCCGGGGTTGCAGAAATCGAACCAAACGTTGGTGTTGTCGCTAATGTTCATATCTGCTGAGGCATTCCTCTGCGCCGAAGAAAACGTAGCGTTGTCGCACGGAACGACGGCTACCTTGATGCCGACCTCGGCAAGCTGTCCCTGAATGATCTGGGCGGCCTTTTCGCAGGTGGAGCCGGTGATCACGTAGATCTCAAGCTCTCTGCCGTCATAATTGGATTTTGCGAGGTACTCTTTGGCTGCTTCCTGGTCGTAGGGGATAACGGTGTACGTGCCTTCGTCCGGAGAAGTGGGGAAGCCCGTGACAACGTCGATATCAAGAATTTTCCCTTGGCCGAAGAGAACGCCGGCGAGAAGGTCTTCTTTGCGGATCGCGGACTGGATCGCCATACGCAGGTTCAGGTCGTCGCGGATATAATCTTTCGTCCAGCCGAAGGAAATGAGCGTGCGGGTGGTGGAACCCGTGGAATCCCATGTTACAGGCGAATTCTCCTGCAGCTTTGTGCAGGAAGAGAGATCCGCGTTGATTACAACGTCGGCGTCGCCGGATTCGAGGGAGAGAAACTGTGTGCTGATATTACTGATGATGCTGATTTGAACATTTTTGATTGCAGGGGCGCCGGCCCAATAATCTTCATTCGCCTCAAGGACGATTTTTTCACCACTGGTTCGGGAAACGAACTTATAGGCCCCGGTGCCAACCGGGTGAGCGGCATATCCTTCTGCGCCGCCGACCTCTTCATAATAAGCCTTATTGATAATGACGCCCATCTGCGTGCAGAGCATGTTCAGGAACGCGGGGCTGACATGGGAAAGAGTTGCCTTGACGTGCGTATCGTCGATGACCTCGCCCGCGGCAAGGCCGTTCAGCATGGAGGTAGCCGCCGTGGGGTTCTCCGCAAGTGCAGTCTCCCAGCTGAATACAACGTCTTCCGCCGTCATCTTTTCTCCGTTGTGGAAATAAACGTCGTCGCGAAGCGTAAACGTCCATTCCAGGCCGTCCTCGGAGACCTCGTACTCCGTTGCAAGCCAGGGCTCCGGATTCCCCTCCGCATCCAGACGGAACAGCGTGTCGTAGACCTGCTGAAAGAAAACACCGTCTCGGGTCTTATCTGCGCTGTAGTCAACGTGCAGGGGAAAGACACCGATGGGGTCCGCGTAAGTGACAACATTGAGCGAGTCCTTTGCTTGCGAGCCCTGTGTGCCTTGGCTGCCGCTCGTAGAGGCGGCGCCGCTTGCCGGGGTGCTGTTGCTGCTGCCGCAGCCTGCCAGTATGGATCCTGCAAGTACCAATACCAGAACCAGGCTCAGCACTTTGTGAAAGCGCATCTTGTTCATTTTTGTTTCCTCCTGTTTTATAAACTGGTCGGATGCCGACCTTAAGCTGACTATATTGTATACAATTTATGCGTGTTTGTAAATCTGCATTTTTTATATATTTTCATCCTTATATCTATGTACACTATACAAATTTTTGCACATTTCGCCAAGATAATCGTTTGGTATTTATTTCTTATCGTATAATATAAAATATAGATAAATAAAATTAAAGGCTTATTCGTCGGGCGTTTTCTGCAATTTTTATGCTGTATGATCTAAAAACACTGCCGTTTCCATAGATGTTTTACCAAATAACAAGCCGTTTTATTGCGTTGCAAGTGCAATTTTGTATACATTTTCCAAACGTGCCTCACCAAAGTGCGCTTGAGGCAGCGCCACAGAAAAAGCCTCCAGCCTATTCCAAAGAAGGACTGGAGGCATATAAAAACGATACGCGGCGACGTATGACGCCCATTGAGACGGATACCCCGTTCACCCTTTTGGGAGGTACGGCACAAAGCGGTTCTTGCAGGTCACGATCACCGCAGCGCATCAAAAATATTTTCACCATGAAGCACACTTGAAATAAAAACGGTCCTGCCATTTTTCATTTCAAGCGCGATACCGCCGTCACTGCGCCCCACGCGATACATGACCGTGCTTTTCAAAAACCTTACGCGTCGAATCTCATTGCGGGAAATGGAAACTTCTTTGCCAGGCTGTCCAATCCAATTTGTTTTTTGGTGCAGAACTCTTTCGGAAGTTACCAATATGTAAGAGCGCTTTGCAAAACAAATTGCCCAGAGCCCGCCGTAGAACAGCGCTGCACCGATAAACACGGACAGAATGACAAACAAAGCATTGCCGAAAGAAGCCGTATGGAACAGTGTGTCGAATACAACGAACAAACCGATAAACACAAGAGAAAGCCCCAGTAGTGTTTCCGGCTTCCTGTGCGAAAATGCAATGGGGTATTCCTCATTTTTCAGCTTGTCCTTCAGCCATGGATACTGACGTAAAAGCATCTCGGAATAATACTGTTCAGGCCTGTTTTGTGAATCTCTTTTTTTTATCAAAACTCCATCCTCCGCTTTTGCATTTCACCGACCCAGCGCCCAACCAACTGTTTTCGGTAATTCCTGGTTTGTTCCTTACGCGCTGCCGCCTGCGAAATTTCGATGTCGGAACGCAAGGTTGTGTGCGATATCGTTTTTATTTTTAGATATATCATGGATGGACCAGCTTGTCAATCAACCTCCCCGGCCTTCTCCGTCGACGTTTTTTATTCCAAATGCAGTCCGCCTCCGGCCTCAGCCCTCCTGCATTTCGTTTTCGTTTCAACGAATATGTGAGGTGTCACGGGAGCAAAAGCGCTACTGCAACGTCATTGACATTTGTGCCGGTGGGGCCAGTGGTAATCAGGCCGTTCACCTTGCTCAATGCATGGTAGGCGTCGTTTTCATGCAGAACAGCAAATGCGTCAAGCCCCTTGGCGGCAAGAGCGGCGGCGGTTTCGCCGTCCGCATAGCCGCCGGCAGCGTCGGTGGGGCCGTCGGTGCCGTCCGAACCGACGCTGAACACCGCGGCCTTCAATCCCGCAAGGCCGGGGGCGGCAGCAAGTGCCAGCTCCTGGTTGCGGCCTCCCAGGCCTTTGCCGGTCAGATGCACAACGGTTTCGCCACCTGCGATGTACGCCAGCTTTTTACGGTCTCCCCGATGGGTGCGCAGGATGCTCGCCAGCATACTGCCCGCCTCACGCGCTTCGCAGCAAAGCTGGTCTGTCAGCAATACCGGCTCGTAACCCAAAGCGCGGCACTCGGCGGCGGCAGCGGCGCAAAGCTCCCGCACGCTGCCGGTAATTTGGGTGGTCACATTGGCAAGAACCTGCGGAGTCTCCCGGCGCAGCAGCTCCATCGCCTGGGCCGAGAACGCCAGCTTGTATTTTTCTACAACAGCGAGCGCTTCGGCGCAGGTGGATTTGTCCGGGTAGGCGGGGCCGGAAGCGATCATATCCAGTGGATCGCCCAAAATATCGCTGAGTACGACCGAGAACACCTGTGCGGGGGCGCAGGCTTCGGCGAATCGGCCACCCTTTACGCGTGAAAGCCGCTTGCGGATGGTGTTTATTTCGACAATGTCCGCGCCGCAGGCCAGCAGCTGGCGGGTGATGTCCTGCAGCTCTTCGCCGGGGAGCAGAGGCTGTTCAAACAGCGCACTGCCGCCGCCCGAAAGCAGGAAGAGCACTGTATCGTCGGCGGAAAGGTCGCTTATCAGGTCCAGTGCTTTTCCGGTGGCGGCAAAGCCGTTCTCATCCGGCACCGGATGACCGGCCTCGTAACAGTCAACGCCTGGAATATTGCCCCTGATATGATCGTATTTTGTTACCACTACGCCTCCGTCTACATGGCCTAGCGCGGCCACGGCGGCATACGCCATCTGCCAAGCGGCCTTGCCGGCCGCCACCAACAGGGTTCGTCCGCCGCGCGGAGAAAAGGCTTTTAGGGCGCGTTCAACGGCTTCATCGGGCAGTACGGCCCGGATGCTGGCAGTGACGATTTGATTTGCGTCCTTGCGCAAAGTTTGGTTCATAAAAGTCAGATCCTTTCCGGCAGAGCAGAAAGATTCGTAGCAGCAACTCTGAATTTTTCCTCTCTGCACTGTGAATTCAAACAGAAAAGGGGCCTTGGCCACCGGTCCGGCGTCTCCCTGTACTGCGCCGGAATTTATCTTGTCCGGAAGAAACCAGCGGGGCGGGGACGAGGCGTTTCAATACATGCATTACATTGTTTGTACTGCCGTGATTGCTTCCTTCGCCCACGCGGAATTTTTCAGCAATGCACGGCCCACGCCGATAAGATCGGCTTTGCCATCTTCGAGCAGACACTCAGCGTCTGTGCCGGTCTGGACACCGCCGGTCAGGAGCACGGGAATGTTTACCGCCTGTTTGACGGCTTGCGAAAGCGGACTGAAATAACCCGGTTCCATATGTCCCGGATTCGTGTAGCCTCCAAATCCCCCGGAAATATCAAGCAGATCGAGCCCTGCGCTCTCAAGCCGTTTGGCCGCCCATACGGCGTCTTCCGGGGTGATGCCGCCTTCCATAAAATCGCAAGCCGCAAGCCGCAACGCTATTGGGTATTCATTGCCTACTTCAGTCCGTATTGCCGCAAGAATCTCCAGATGCAGGCGCAGCCGTCCTTCCAGCGTCTTCCCCGCATAAGCGTCCGTACGGCGGTTGCTCAAAGGCGAAAAAAACTGGTTGAGCAGATAGCCGTGCGCGCTGTGGATCTCCACGCCGTCGTAATCCGCCTGTTTTGCTCTACGGGCCGCCTGTGCAAAATCCATCACTACTTTTTGGATATCCTGCGCCGTCATCGCCTGGGCAATTGGTATGCCTTCCTTTGAACGCGGAAGAACAACGGCACTGGGGGCGACGGCCCTAGTGCCGGTGATCTCTTTTTGCGTCCGCCCGCATGATTCAGCTGTGCAAAAACAGGCGTGCCGTTTTTATGTATACTTTGCGTCAGCTGCGCCAGCCCCGCGACGGTGCTGTCGTCCGCAAGGGAGAGCTGGCCATTGTGCGCTTTGCCCTCTATGCTGACATAGCAGTGTTCTGTGATGACGAGCCCAAGAAAACCGCCCTGCGATTTTTCAGCATAATATTTGCACACTTCATCTGTTGCGAGGCCGTTGTTCTCATTTTTGGGCGTAGCCATCGGAGGCATAACCAGACGGTTTTTTAAGGTCAGTGAGCCCACCGGCAACTCTGAAATCAAAAGCTTCATTTTACTTTATCCTCCCTGGAATGTTTTCTCCGCAGCATGTATGTGTACAGCACCGAACATTACGGTGCTGCAAGGCGTTTCGCCTTGCAGCCGCCTGGAAGACGACAAGCAGGGCCAACGGGGCCAGCGAAACACTAAAGCAGGTCAGGAGCATTGCGCGCAGGCCAAAGGCCTCTGCCAAACTTCCCGCATACAGCATAGCGACGGTGCCTCCGAAAAATGAGTAACATCCGTCCATCAGACCGATTGCTGTGGTTTGAAAGCGTGGGTCAATGATTTCGAGAATCCTTTCGCGTCCGGCGGGTGTGACAAGGCCGTATGTAACACCAACAAGGAGTGTGGCTGCGATTACCGTTTCGCAGTTTGATGCGTTCATCGTACTGAAAATGGAAACCGACGTCAGCACTGCTCCACTCAACAAACGGCCGGGAGCGGGAATCCGCATCAGCAGGGCACCCGCTTCAAAAACTGCGAACTGTGCAACGCAACTGAAAAATCCATCCATGCCCTGTGTGCTTACATCGCCTCCCAAAGCTTCCAAAATACTGATTTTGAACGTATTGACCGTTGCAATCGCCATACCTAGAAAGAAAACGACAGCCAGAACCAGTAGATACGATTTGTTTTTTAATATGGAGAGCGTTGTTTTCCACGACACCCTTTCCCGAAGGGGCGATTCAGAAGAATTTTCAGAAAAAACTGCGTCCGGTATAACATATGCAATAGCAAGGACCACTATCGCGATGGCAGTAGAACATACGGGCATGATCCCGTATCCAAACCGGGCAACAAGTTTGCCCATCACGAGTACTGCCACTGCGTAGCCGATGCTTCCGCCGCCCCGCGCAGGCGCATACGACTTCATGCTTCCCTTCAGCGCTTTCAGCATCCATGCATCCAGAATGGAGCCCATCGGCTGCAGCGTAAAGCCCAGACAAATATACAACAGGCCGAATAACAAAGCAGACCGGGTAAAGTACAATAGCAGCTGCGTTGCAATTGTGAGCGACACGCCGAGCAAAAACACCTTTTTGGTGGCGCGCAGCTGGTCGCATATACTCGCCCAGAAAAACTGTCCAGCAAAGGCGCTGACAAGATATCCGGACACCATGGTGCCGACAGCGCTTTGTGTGTAGCCACGCTGGAGAGCCATTGGCACCACATAGGAGCCAAAAGAAGCCATGATACACCAGAAGATGGCGTCGAAGCATCCGAAGCGCAACACAATGTCCAGCTGTGTTTTATTTTTTTCATACATCAGAACTCTTTCTGTAAAAACAGGGGCAGCACCGCACAATTCGCGGCGAACGCCTGAAACATCACTCACAAAATTTCGATCAGACCAAACCAAGGGAATACAGAACGGAAATTTTGCTGTTGCGATTTGACGCCTGGAATTGTACGGTGCTACCTTAAATACTGCCGCTCGGACAGCTGGCCGGGAGGCTTACCTCTCTCAGCGGCCGATCCGGATATCCGTCAGGTGCTCATAGTATTGGGCAATGGCGCTGTGGTCTTTCTGGCCGCCCTCGTGATTGTGCATCCACTGCAGGATCTCCTGCACTTCGGCGGTCATCGGTACGGGCGCGCCCACGCTGTGCGCGCAATCCAGCGCATTGTTCAGATCCTTAATGTGCAGGTCGATTTTAAAGCCGGGCTTGTCGTTGCCCTCGAGCATCATGGGGGCCTTGGCGTTCATCACTGTGCTGCCCGCAAGGCCGCCCTTGATTGCTTCAAACACCAGCTGGGGGTCAACGCCCGCCTTCTGCGCCAGTGTCAGTGCTTCGGCCAGAGCCTGGATGTTGCAGGCCACAATAATCTGATTGGCCAGCTTGGTGGTGTTGCCCGCACCCACATCGCCGCAGCGCACGACCGATGCGCCCATTGTTTCCAGCAGGGGCTTGAACCGGTTAAACACTTTCTGCTTGCCGCCGACCATGAAGGACAGACTTCCGTCGATGGCCTTGGGCTCTCCGCCGGAAACCGGGGCGTCCAGCATTTCAATGCCTTTTTCTTGAAGTACAGCGTAGATCTCCTTGCTGGCTACCGGATTGATGCTGCTCATGTCGATAAAGGTGGCACCGGGCTTCATAGAAGCAGCAACGCCGTCCTCACCCAGCATAACGCTCTTGACATGAGGACTGTTGGGCAGCATGGTAAGAACAACGTCACAGCCTTCGCCGATCTCCCTGTTGCCGGCGGTTTTTGCGCCGCAGGCAACAACCTCCTCCACATTCGCCCTGTTCAGATCGCTGACGGTTAGGTCATAACCCGCTTTCAGAATGTTTTTTGCCATGGGTTTCCCCATGATGCCAAGACCAATCAAACCGATTTTCATAATAAAAGCACGTCCTTTCTTAAAATAAACTTTTACATCGACCGGCGGAGCACATCCGCCATCTCCCTGTGCAGCAGTGCAGCCTGCGGGTACTGGCCCAGCCGGTTCATAAAGCCGTGGTGCATCCCGCGGTATAC
>ERZ773260.4197-NODE-4197-length-12466-cov-9.514785_pt1 | contig 12466 bp, 10 predicted proteins | sample MGYA00511387_ERZ773260 | MGnify/ENA primary metagenome ERZ773260 (study PRJEB29015, sample SAMEA2737745) | human gut metagenome | biome: human gut; feature: human-associated habitat; material: faeces | place: China | collected 2012 ... | reverse complement strand
TTCCAGGAGCCGTACCGGATGCTGCGCTTTGCGGACCGAACGGCACTGAGCGATTACCTTATGGGGAAATATGACACCTCATGGGGGCAGGATACGGCGAGCCCCTTTATCATGGAGAACGACGAGCTCATGGACGGCTGGCGCCCAAATACTGAAGGAGGGGCATTCACCGACCATGTACTAAGCGGCGGCGATGAGGAATACTGCAAGAGCTCCCGTAAACACCAGCCTGAAGGCTGATGGGTTGCTTTGCGACTACGGCGGTGTCTGTTGAAAAAAACTGTCCTGGGTTCAAAACTCAAAATTGTTCACTTGAAAGGTTATGGAGGAGTGCCGGAGATGGTAATCCTCCTTGCTTTTTTGTACAGAGGGAACGGGTGAGAAGCAAAGAAAATGAGAAACTACTTTCCTATGCAGCTAACAGACTTATGTCGTCTTGCTGGGCAAACTGCCACAATGCAGCCGCAATAATTGGCTATTTTCACAAAGAAAATCGGCAATATCGAGGGAGGCAGGCGATTTTAAGGACGGAAAGCAGTTTCACAGAAAACGATTTACAGCATTTTTGGCGTGAATTATAATAAAAATGCCCTATAGTGATATTGGGACAAAAAATATGGAGGAAAGTAAGATGAAAAAGGTATTGGCCATTCTTTTTGCTGTTTCTTTGTGCATTTCCTCGCTTTATACGGTTGCCTTTGCGGAAGAAGAGATGAGCAACGAGATGATTCCTGTTTGCGTATCCGTACCTGAAGGCTGGGACGCTCCCTGCTGTTGGGCCTGGGCGGATGATGGCACAAACGCTTTTGAGGCATGGCCTGGCGAGCAGCTTGAGCCTTTGGATGATGGGTGGTATTACACTTATGTTCCACGCTTTGTGCAGAACATCATTGTCAATGCCAGTGATGCCTCTGTCCAGACGGAAGGCATTGCGGTAGAGGCCGGCAAAGCCGTTTGGATCACGGTTGCCGATGACGCGACCGCTTCTGTAAGATATGAAGCGCAGAGTATGGCAGAGATCCCCGAGTATGTGGAAAAGTTTACAGTACATGCTTATGTGCCGCTGACGTGGAAAAGCGTAAATCTTTGGGCATGGTCCGCCCCCGATGGTACCAATGCATTTGCGGCGTGGCCCGGTCAGGCTATGGATGAGGGTGAAGACGGCTGGTTCACCGCCAAAGCCCCTACATGGGTGAATTCTGTCATCGTTAACGGCAACGAGGGCACTGTTCAGACAGCCGATATCAGCATTGAGGGCAAGGAGCTCTGGATTACCGTTTATGAGGATCTGAGCTATGAGCTCTCCGACACAGATCCGAACAAAACGGCTGAAAATATTACCGTCCGCGTTCAGGTTCCCTCCGACTGGTCTGCTCCGTGCTGCTGGGCATGGTCTGCGCCGGACGGCACAAATGTATTTTCTTCGTGGCCCGGTGAGGCTCTGACAATGGATGGTGACTGGTATACCATCGAGGTTCCCGGTTGGATTAACTCCGTAATCATTAACGCCAATGAAGGCTCTGTCCAGACCGCTGATCTGTCTGTTGAAGTCGGAAAGGATGTATGGATTGTTGTGTCTGATGCGGAAAATGCAACCGTCAGCTACGAGGAACCTGCCGGCAGCAAAATCGTTGCCGCTGAAAAGGACAATACCGTTCTGATTGTTTGCGTTGCTTTGGCTGTTGCTGCTGCGGCAGCGGTTGCGGTCGTTGTTGTGGTAAAGAAGAAAAAAGCAAAGTAACGGTTGATAACAATAGTGCGGGTATGCGTTTTTGCATCCCCGCACTATGTATTAGAAAGGGGATATTATGAAACGTTTTCTCGCCTTGACGCTGGTGCTGCTGATAGTAATGACCATGGCGGCGTGCGGCGGATCTGGCGGCAAAGCTGCCGATCCGAATACTCTTGTTGTGTGGCACGACAAGGAGGCCGCAGTCATTGAAGCCTTACAGGCTTATCTGGATAAGGCACTGCCTGATATCACGGTACGGTTTGAAAAGAAAACCAGCCTGACAGACTCGCTGAAGCTGGTAGGCAATGATCCTTCCTCCGCTCCCGATCTGTTTGTATTTGCCCATGACAAAATAGGCGTTTTTGCTGAAATGGGAATACTTACGCCTGTTACAGAGCTGATCTCACAAAGTGAACTGTCCGGTTATCTCCCCATGACGCTGGAGGCTGCGACCTACAACGGCAGCTTGTACCAGCTTCCTCTGTATTTTGAAACGCTGCTGTTTATGTATAATCGACGCTATATGCAGGATGAAGAGGTGCCGACCACCACAGAAGAATTGCTGGCGTATATGAAAGAAAACACCGGGCGCGGTCGCTACGGCTTTGTGGAGCAGCACAGCACCGCCTATTACAGCGCTGCATGGATTCACGGCTTTGGCGGCAGCATTATCGATGCAGACGGCACACCGTTCCCCGATCAGCAGGCAGTCAAGGACGCGTTGGAGTATCATTTGAAATTTGTAGATCTGATGCCTGGGGAAACGGAGTATTCTACGGTGAATACCCTGTTTTTGGAGGGGAAAGCGGACGCAACAATCGGCGGTCCGTGGATGGTTCCCTCTGCCCGTGAAGCGAATATAGACCTCGGCATTGCTTCGATGCCTACCGTAGATAAAACAGGCAGGGCTCTTGCTCCCTACTCCGGCGTGCAGGGGATTCATGTGCTGACCTTCGCGGCACAGAACAAAACGGACGCCGTCCAAAGGCTGCTGCATGTATTGCTGGATCCGGAAGTGGGTGTTGTGCTGGCGCAGGCAAGCGGCTGTGCTCCGGCAAACAGCGCATGCTATGATGACAGCCGTGTATGTGATGATACACTGGTGCAGGCAATGCGCACTACCGCCGAAATTGCCGTTCCCATGCCCAATATCCCCGAAATGGATGTTATGTGGACAGTAGTCGGTAATTTGCTGACAGATGTAAACCTCTCCAAATCGGGGATAGACAAAGCCTTTGCTGCCGCATTGACGCAAGCGAACAGCTTGATTGACGCCATGCATTGAGGAACTTTCTATGAAACGTAAGCTACAAAAGGAGTGGCTCCGCTCCTATTTATGGTCCGGACCGTCCCTCCTGCTGATTGCTTTGGTAGTAGTCTTTCCCATCCTCTATACGTTCTATATCTCTCTGACCAACATGAACGTGTATCATTGGTTTGACTTTACCATTATCGGCTTGGAGAATTATATCCGTGCGCTGTTCGTTTTTGATTCCGGGTTTTTATCGGCGCTTCTCGTAACCGTTTTGTGGACGGTGGTCAATATAGTGTTGCAGCTGGTGATCGCCTTTGTGCTGGCAAGCCTGTTGAATGTACAGAAGCTGCGGTTTCGGAAGCTGTATAAGACGCTGCTGATGTTTCCGTGGGCCATGCCCGGCTATGTCTCCATTCTTCTTTGGAAAACCGGAATGTTCAACACACAGTTCGGCTTGCTGAACCAGTGGATGGAAAAGCTGGGGCTGGAGACTATGCGGTGGCTATCCTCGGATGTGTCGGCGTTTATCTGCTGCACGGCTGTCAATCTTTGGCTGGCGCTGCCGTTTATGATTATGATTATGGATGGCGCTATGCAGAGCATAGACAAAAGTTACTTTGAAAGCGCTTTGCTTGATGGTGCCGGATGGGTGCAGCGCACCCGTTATATTACGGTTCCAGCCATTCGTCCCATCATTGCGCCGGCTGTTATTATCACCATCTTCACAACCTTCAAGCAGTTCGATGTGATCTATCTTCTGACACAGCAGGCTGGAGCCAAAACCGGCGCACATGTGCATACTATTTTGACCTATGCCTACGAAAATGCATTCATCAGCAATAACTATGGATACAGCTCTGCCATATCCATCATTATCTTTGCGTTGCTGATTGCATTCTCCGCCCGGTATCGGCTGCAAGAGGAGGGTTCCAGATGAGCCGCAAACAAAAAGAACGCGTTCGCCTTACGGCACTGAATATTTTCTTTATTGTCCTGTGTTTTATTACACTGATTCCTATTCTCTATTCGCTTAGTGTTTCCCTCAACGGACAAAACACATTGCTGAGTTCGGATTTTTCCTTTATCCCCAAGAACTTCTCACTGGAAAACTACCGCCGTGTCCTTTTTGGTGAAGATATTCTCACATGGCTTGGCAACAGCGTTTATCTGGCGGTCGTTACTGTATCCCTGTCACTCTGTGTAGCAATTCCGGCTGCCTACTGTTTTTCACGGCGGCGGTTTCCCGGTCGCAGACCGATTTTGAAGTGCCTTGTGCTGCTCAATTCGTTTCCGGCTGTCCTGTCGATGTTTGCCGTATACCGCCTGCTCCGCCCGATGGGACTTATCAATCACCGAACCGGCCTTATCCTGATCTATACCGGGACCATGGCGGTCTTCAGCCTTTGGAATATCAAGGGCTATTTTGACACGGTACCCGTGGAAATCGAAGAAGCTGCCCGGATGGACGGTGCGAATCCTCTTCAGGTGGTCACGCGAATTGTTTTGCCTTTGGCGAAGCCCAGTATCGTTGTCACAGCTCTGATGGTCCTGATTTATGTGTGGAACGAGTATATCTATGCTACAACCTTTATGACCGGCGAGGAGAACTACACACTGGCTGCCGGACTGTATGCGTTGCAAGCAACGGAAATGAGCGGCAGCTGGCCGGTTTTTGCCGCCGCGTCCATTACAGTATCAATTCCGGTGCTGATCATCTTCTTCCTATGCCAGAAGCACATGACTTCCGGCTTAACGGCCGGCGGAGTGAAAGGATAAGCATGAAAAAAGAAGCTGTTTTACACATCCCCATGTCGCAGTACGCACATGGACTTGACGAAAAGCACATCGTTTTTCGCCTGCGCTGCGCCAAAGGCGATTTGAAGAGCTGCACGCTCTACTATGGCGATACCGCCTGCCGTGTTACTCCCATCGTTTTTACTCCTGTCGCCATGAAGGTGGCAGCGAGCGATTTGTATCATGATTACTGGCAGGTAGTGTTGGATAGTCCCTATAAGCGACTGTATTATTACTTCCATCTGAATGACGGTACCGAGCGGGTCCTGTATTACGGCGATGTATTTACCGATCATCTGGTGGATGACCGTTCGCAGTATTTCAAGCTGCCGTTCAACCACCGGGCAGACATTGCGGTTGTGCCTGACTGGGTCAATGACGCTGTGGTGTACAATATTTTCCCCGACAGCTTTGCCTCAGGGGTCAAACGCATTTCCATTCAGGATCGAGCCATTGACTATCATGGTCAGCCCGTACGCAGCAAATTGGGCGGCACATTGTGGGGTATTGCCGACAATGTTGACTATCTGGAAGAGCTGGGCGTGAACTGCGTATACCTGAATCCCATCTTTGTGGCAGGAGAGTACCACAAATACGATCTTTTGGATTATTTTCACGTTGACCCGTGCTTTGGCGGCGACGAGGCACTGCATCATCTGGTACGTGTGCTTCATGCACGGGGAATCCGCATTTTGATCGACGGCGTGTTCAATCATTGCGGCTGGCATTTTTTCGCCTTTGAAGATGTGGTGGAAAAAGGAGAGGCATCCTCTTACAGAGACTGGTTCTACGGTTTGAAATTCCCCGTGGTGTGTCCGGACGATCCGGAGGATTATCCGGAATACGAATGCTTCGCCTATGAGCGGATGATGCCAAAGCTGGATACAGCGAACCCTGCTGTGCGAGAGTACTTTTGCGAGGTAGGACGCTATTGGGTGAAGAATTTCCACATCGACGGCTGGCGGCTGGATGTTGCCAGTGAAGTGGACGATGGCTTCTGGCGGGCATTCAGAAAAGCGGTGAAGGAGATTGACCCGGATGTGCTGCTCATCGGCGAAGTATGGGAAAGCGCAGGGCACTGGCTCCAGGGCGACATGTTTGACTCCACCATGAATTACGATTTCCGAAAGCACTGCAATCTGTTTTTTGCGGAGCAATCCATTGATGCATCGGATTTTGCGGGACGTATCACGGATATGCTCATGCGCTATCGGATGCAGATGACTCCGGCGCAGATGAATCTGCTGGACAGCCATGATGTGAGCCGGTTTCTGTCTTTGTGCGGCGGAGACATGAGGCGGTATCGATTGACCATTCTTTTTATGATGACTTTTGTCGGAATGCCCACGGTTTTCTATGGTGATGAACTAGGTGTTCAAGGTCTTTCAGAAGAAGAATACCGTTGTCCGATGCCGTGGGATAACGAAAATTCGACTCTGTGTACTTTTTTCAAAGAAGCCATCGCCATGCGCAAAAAACTGGAACCGCTTCGCTGTGGCGATTTCCGCGTGGTATCTGCAGAGCGCGGAAGCGGACTAATCATCTACGCAAGGGAATACTGCAATCAGCGTGTTACCATCTGTATCAATCGCGGAGGCAAAGCCGTTGATTTGGACGAGGAATACGGTAAACTGCATTGGAGCGAAGGACTTGACCACAGGAAACTCTACGATCATGGCTTTGCAGTATTTGTTGACGGTCAATGCTGAATAAATTATACTTAAAATAGTTGTATGATTATTCTGCATGGAGGGCTGTGTCATGGGTATTACGATTAAGGATGTTGCGGCAGCGGCCGGCACCTCTGTTTCTACCGTGTCCAAAGTGATCAATGGGCACTACAGTATTTCAGAGGAAACAGCGGCGCGGGTGCGCAGGGTTATGCAGGAACTCAACTATTATCCAAACGCCAGCGCACAGAGTTTTGCAAGAGGCACGACCAAAACGATTGCGGTTTTAGCAAATTTAGCTCCGAACACAGCCTTTCAGAATCCACATATGTTTGAGATTATTGCGGGTTTAGAGGAGTCTTTGAGTGCCAGAGGGTATCGGCTTCAGCTTCGCGGAGTAGACCCGGCAACTGCATACGAAGTAGCCAAGGAAGTGATTTATCGGCAAAGTGCCGACGCACTAGCCATCCACGTTTCCGTAATAGCATACCCCTTGTCCGGATTGCTTACAAAATCGCACTTTCCTCACATCGTGTTGGGCGCGCCGAGTTTTGAAAGCCAGGTGTGTTGGATTGACAACAACAATGTGTACTCCGGAACCGTCGCAGCGGCTTATCTTCTTTCACGGGGATACCGGAAAATTGCATTTATCGGCGGACAGTATTACGACTTTGGGTCGCTGCATCGACTGCAAGGTGTAAAGCAGGAACTCGAAAATGCCGGCCTGCAATTGGAAGATCAGTATATCTGGTTGGGAGAATCTACCCGAGCAGACAGCTTCCTTATGACGATGAAGCTCCTGGATCATAAAATTCTGCCGGACGCCATTATCTGCGCCAACAACTATATTGCCATGGGGTGTGTTGACGCTCTTTGCAGGAAAAACATAAGAATTCCGCAGGATATCGGCATTGTTGCGTTTGATGACTACCCGCTCTCTCAAGTAATAGAACCTCAGCTCACCATTGTGGATATCAATGTAAGGGACTTAGGCAGGCAAGCTGGTAAGTTGATAATAGACATAATCAAGCATCCCAATAAGCAAATTCAGACGTATGTAACGACTTCAAACATTGTGGAGAGAAAGTCAACCAGACGTACAAAGCAAACTTAAAACGATGAAAGGAAGGGAGCCAGGAGCCGTAGAGCATAAGATTTAGGGTCTTTACACGAGATATTAAGGCCATTTGATGCAGAAGGAGGAAATATGGCATGAAGCGTGCTAGAGGAGTTTTAGTGTTCGTGCTGGTAATAGTTTTGTTGCTATCCATACCTGGCGCGACTGTATTTGCTCAAGAAACTGTCAATGACCTTGGTCCAGTTTCGTCCAAAGATGTCATCTATCAGATTATTACTGACCGCTTCTATGATGGCGACAGTACAAATAATATTCCGGTTGGTTTTAGTTCCAACTTATATGACGGAACTGGGGCAGACTTGAAACTATATCAAGGTGGGGATTGGGATGGCATTGTTCAGAAAATTCCTTATCTGAAAGGGATGGGCGTAACCGCTGTTTGGATTTCCGCGCCCTATGAAAATCGAGATACAGCGATAATTGATTATCAAAATGACGGGAGTTACGACACTTGGACCAGCTTTCATGGATATCACGTACGTAATTATTTTGCAACAAACAAGCATTTTGGTACTCTTAATGAGTTCAAGGATTTGCGGGATGCTCTTCATGAAAACGGCATTAAATTGGTAATCGATTTTGTTACCAATCATACAAGCCGTGAAATGAACCCAACAAACAACAATGCTCCAGAAGATGGAAAACTGTATGAGCCAGACCGCAAGGAAAATGGAGAATTTGCTTTTGATGCAAATGGAGAACCATATGACTACAACAATGACGGACTGATTGAAAACTTGATCGCTGATCCCAACAACAATATAAATGGTTGGTTCCATGGTCTTGGGGACAGAGGCAATGACTCTAGCCGATTTGGATACCGGCATAAGGATTTAGGTTCGCTTGCGGACTTCTCGCAGCAACATAGTGATGTTGTTGCATATTTGGAAGCCGCCATGCTGTTTTGGAGTGATTTGGGCGTAAATGGTATTCGCCATGATGCTACTCTTCATATGGATCCGTCTTTTGTAAAAGGCCTAAAAGATGTTGTGGATTCCAGAAAAACCGTTACTCACTTTGGGGAATTCTTTATTGGCAGACCAGATCCCAAATATGATGAATACGTTTATTTTCCCAAACAAACTGGTGTAAACAACCTTGATTTTGAGTTCTACCGAGCAGCAAGCACAACATTTGGCTCATTCTCTACTCCTATGAGCAACTTTGCCAATATGTTGGTATATACTCAGGAGGATTACGACCATCCTAATCAGACTGTAACCTTCCTAGATAATCACGATGTTACCCGCTTTGGATATACCCAAAGGAGTCAGAAAGTCTACAATGCGGCGCTTGCAGTTCTGCTGACATCAAGGGGCATTCCAACAATCTACTACGGAACGGAACAGTATGTTATACCCAGTGATGCAAGTGATGTTGCAGGAAGAGTATACATGCCCACCGAATGTGGCTTTAGTACAACAACAACAGCATACCAGCTTATAGCAACTCTATCTACCCTGCGGCGCTCAAACGATGCAATTGCATACGGCACTACAACCGTTCGCTATAGCGATGATAATGTGATGGTTTTTGAACGACAATTCTACGATGACGTAGTTGTCGTTGCAGTCAACCGGCAGCCCGATAGTGCAAGCGTTATTCCTGCAATTCAAACAAATCTCCCCACCGGACAGTATTCGGATTATTTGGACGGATCCTTGTTTGGTACTGCCACGACTGTGCAGAACAATCTCATACCTTCGTTTACTATTTCTGGCGGCGGCGTTTGCGTATGGCAATACCAAGCATCCGAAGCGCCTTCCACGCCCCAGATTGGAGATGTAATCTCTACTACTGGACGTCCCGGAAATACCGTTCACATTTATGGAGATGGTTTTAGTGGGAATATCTCGGTATATTTCGGGACTACCGCTGCAACTGTTCAAAGTACAACCGCCAATAAGATTGTGGCAACTGTACCCGAGGGGGTTAATGCCGGACTCCAACCTATCACCGTGCGAAAGGGGACGGCAACTAGTAATGCAATTTACTATAATGTTCTGTCTGGAGATCAAAATCAGATAGTTTTCCATGTATCCGCTGAAACTCAACTTGGTGAGAACATCTATATAGTTGGGAACATTCCGGAACTCGGAAATTGGAATCCTGATAACTGTACGGAATCCATGCTCAACCCCAATTATCCGGAGTGGTTTCTTCCTGTAAGCGTTCCCTCTGGAACAACGATAGAATTTAAGTTTATCAAAAAAGATGCCTTAGGAAATATCACTTGGGAAAGCGGGAGCAACCGAACCGTAACATCCTCGTCTAACCCCTGTGGCGTTGTGGATACAGAAGTCTATACATGGAGAAACTAGCGCGTTGCTTGTGAAGAAAACATACGGTATGGCGGGATATTAAAGATCGTTGTCGATCAAGAATCAGGAGTTCATTATCTGGTATCAAGCGGCATAGGAATAAGCGGTATGACTCCCTTTCTTGATGAAGACGGTAATCCAATCATAAAACACACATGAGGTAAAAACTATAAAAAACAGAATGTCAATCTTGCCCTTTGATCACGATGATCGCCTGGATTAACGAGCATACTGCCTAAAAAAGCAGGAACAATGGTGAATATGTTTTCTTCCAAAAGAATACTGAGCGCCATCTCAAACGATCCCAAATGAAGCCTGAGGCTGCGGCATTTGCCGCAGCCTCATTTGCCAGCATGTAGGGATTCCTGATGCATATCGGGAGAGGTTCTTTCGTCTCCTGATATCACTACTGAGACGCACTTTTTAGATACCCAGCAGCTCCGCTGCGTTAGTATCGGCTTGACCTTAAACGAGGCCTTTTCTATGACGCCCTGCTCGTCGATGAGAAAGCTGCTGCGGGCGACGCCTATGGAAACCTTCTCGTAGAGCTGCTTCTCCTGCCAGACCCCATAGGATTGGATCGCCTGCAGCTCTGGGTCGGAGAGCAGAAGACCGGGCAGATTGTGTTTTGCGTAAATCTTGCGCGGGAGGCCTTCAAGTCCTTGCTGATGCCGATGAAACGGCGTTCAGCTTTTCAAATCCCACGTAGGCTACGGCAAAGGCACCGACCTGCAGGGTACAGCCGGGGGTGGTATCATTTGAATGAAAATATAGAACGACCTTCTTGCCGGCAAAGTCGTGCAGACTGACGGCATCGCCGTTTGTATCATATTAGGCAAAGCCAGGGCTTTCATTCCGGGCTTGAGCACGGCCCATCCTCTGTTATGGCTTATAAAACAAATCAGAACCTACAGCGCGGCCTTTTTCCACTTCCTGATCTTTGTCCGAAACGTTCCGAAAGGAGCAACAGTATTGACATGGATAAATTTGTAAGCCTCCCATACCGCTGTTTTGGTGGCGTCATCCGCCCACCTTCGCATGTGCGGCTGGAACAGCTCCTCCTCGCTCATGGAATCGATCATGATCTGGATCGCGGCGATATTTTCATTTAGTCTCCCCTTCAATTCCGCCAAGGACAAATGGGCGTAGGTGTCCGTGAACCATTGATACAGTCCGCCCAGTTGGTTCCACTTGAACTGCTCTGACGGTGTTTTCACGTCCATTCCGCGCTTCTCGTCAGCCTCCCATTTCAAAAGCAGTGTCGTCCACCCCACCTGATACGCAAGATTCTCTGCCGGTGTCCTGTCCACGCCGGGTACTCTTTTATCCTTCAGGGCTTCCGGGATCGTATCAAACTCGGAAATGTACTTTTCAAAGCTCTGACGGATCTCGTTTTTGAGCTCCTCTTTATCCCTGTATGTTCTCAAGACAGTCTCCTTTACCGGTTCTCCGCCAGATATTCCTCTGCGTAGTGGACAGCCACCGCGCCGTCCGATACGGCAGTGACCACCTGCCGCAGCGCCTTGGTGCGCACGTCGCCTGCGGCGAACACGCCGGGGAGGCTGGTGCGGGTGGATTCGTCCGCCACGATGTAGCCGGATTTGTCCAGCGCCAGCTCGCGTCGGAACAGCTCCGTCGCCGGGGCGCGTCCCACGCTGATGAACACACCGTCGCAGGCAAGGTCATGTTCTGCGCCGGTGTTGACATCTTTTAGCCGCAGCCCCGTCAGGCGGCTTTCGTGCAGCAGCGCGGAAACGGTGCTGTTCCAGCAAAATTCCACGTTGGGCGCGTTCATCAACGGCTCATGATAGACCTTCGTAGCCCGCAGGCTGTCCCGGCGGTGAATGAGGTAGACCTTTTGGGCGATGCGGGACAGGGCAAGTGCGTCCGCCGCAGCAGAATTGCCGCCGCCCACCACCGCCACGGTCTTGCCCCGATAGGGCGCGCCGTCGCAGGCGGCGCAGTAGTGAACGCCTTTGCCAACGAGCGCTTCCTCGCCGGGAACGCCCAAGGGACGATGTGACGCGCCGGTGGCGATGACCACTGTGCGGCCCTGAAAAACACCCTCGCTGGTGTCCAGCGTCTTGATTTTCCCGGAAAGGCTGGCCTTATACACCTCCGCCAGCTCCGTCACCGCACCGAAGCGCTCGGCGCTTTGCTGCATTTTTTCGCCCAGCGTAAAGCCGTCGATGCCGTCCTCAAAGCCCGGATAGTTGTCGATCTGCTCCGTCAGCGCCATCTGCCCGCCTGCGGAGAGCTTTTCCAGCACCAGCGTAGAAAGCCCGCTTCTGGCGGCATACAGGGCGGCGGTGTATCCGGCGGGGCCGCCGCCGATGACGATCATATCGTAGATTTTTTCCATGGCCGTCTCCTTACTGAGAAAGCGTTTCCTGAATAAACGCCTCGATGGCCGCCTTGGAGCCGGGCGCCACCACAGAGCCGATCACCTCGCCGTTCTTAAAGAGCATCAGCGTGGGGATGGTGTCGATGCCGAAGCGCTGGATGAGCTGCGGCTCCTCGTCGTAGTTGATCTTGCCCGCCGTCAGGGTATCGGCG
>ERZ773260.4181-NODE-4181-length-12514-cov-39.572117_pt1 | contig 12514 bp, 9 predicted proteins | sample MGYA00511387_ERZ773260 | MGnify/ENA primary metagenome ERZ773260 (study PRJEB29015, sample SAMEA2737745) | human gut metagenome | biome: human gut; feature: human-associated habitat; material: faeces | place: China | collected 2012 ... | reverse complement strand
TTCTTCATAATGTTTTTCAATTAAAGATTAATATTTAATTAGAGTTTACACTTTCTTAAAGTCGTTGATATACTGGCGAATTGGACTGCATTTTGTTTAATGTCGTTGAATTTAACGACATTAACTATATGATCTAACGTATCTAATATAAATTCCATTCTTGCTTAAAACCGATTAGTCGGTTTGTTTTTGCAAATATATAAGTTAAAATCAAAAAATGAAAACCTATCCTTGGTTATTTTCAAAAAAATATCAAAGGGTACTAACGGAAGCTGAGTGATGCAGAATATCTCTCAGAAAAACATTGTATCACAATGTTAAGAAGAAAAAAGGAATTATGGATTTTGAAGGAGAATGTAACACGCGGAAGGCTTTCGTATTCCAGTTGAAGCGGAAAAGGGGAAAAGGTTACTTCAATGCTGAATCCAACTCCCGATTTCCTGGAGGTTTAGTATGGAAGCCCAAAAAGAAAAGCGAATAGATAATCCCCGATTTATTTACCCGTATCATGGACTTGCCGTACGGTTATTTCTGTCAGGTGGTAAAAAACGGCTGATAAACATAGCTCTTTTGAGAGTTTTAGCTGCTTGTTCAAGCAAGGGAGTTTTTAAGGGGTGTAAATCACTTTCGATAAGACTATCAACGATTTGTTGACAGCACCGGAAGCCCGTGCCATAGATGAAGCGGATGTGTCCGGCAGTTCCGTTGCCGAAGCTACCGCCCGTGCGGTCTGTCTTCTGTCGTTTATACGCTCCTTGTATGAGAAGCATCCGGTTGTTGTAACCAAAGACGGAGTTGCTATTCCGGTAGGGAATATATGGAAGGAGAAGCAATTGTATTCCATCTTGTTTGAAAGGGGAGAATTGCCTCTCGAGAAGTATATCACGCCCCGTTTCAGCGGAGGGAAACTTGATCCAGCCTTATAGATGACACTCATGGATTTTCCCTTATTGACAATGAGAACCAAAACGAGTTTGTTGATTCATTCCGTAAATTTGAGGAATTGGACTGGAGTGCCATTGCTACAGATAATGGGTTGGATTATAAACCGTATAACAAGAACAAGAAAAGCAAGCGCTATTTTTCAGATGACTTATGGAGGAAAGGCATTAAGAAATTCAGAATCACTCAGCGGAACAGGTGTTTCGGCTATGTGGAGAATGGTGTTTTTTATGTGTTAAGGTTTGATTTGGACCATGAGTTGAGTGATGTGGGGTGATGCTTTGTACAACCTTGGTGTATATGTTTATAAGAATAGTAAACTGTCCAAAAACTCATATTCTGTTTACATACATTATGCTATGTTTTAGATAAGAGTTCTTGGACAGTTTGATTATACCTTTTTCTATTTTAGTTCTTTTACAAATTCAACAAATATAAAGATTGGTGTTTTGCTTATCTCTATACATTTTCAAAGGAAAATTAAAGGATTACAAATCCTAATACTCATAACCGGCGGATTATAAATCCGCTGGGACTGGGGAAATCTCAAACATACTTTTCCTACCGACAGATTCTTAATGTTAATTCACTGAAAACAATTTATAGATATCACTTTTTGTTTTTTCAATGATAGATGATGCATAATATTCTTTTTGTTGTAAATATGGGACGAACTTTGATAAGACTTCATGATTTATGAAATTAATGGATTTGCCTTTTAAATAACGGTACCGTATAAGTGCAATGATTTCTATCGGAAATACACGCCACTCTGTTGAATAAAATTCATTAGTAACAAATGATTCTATATGAGCTTTTTTTCTATGATACTTCATCATATTAGTAAGGGCATTATTAACTTCATTCTCATTATCAGAAAGAATAATTTCCATAATATTCTGATAATTATGGTCTAATGGCTTATTTATATATGGTTGCCAAGTATGATGTTCTTTTTTATTATTATATAAATCATATAATATAAATGCTTCTTGTAAGGTCTTGTCTTGATAATATATTGTTCTTCCTTTTTTTATTTGGTCGTTTATTAAACTAATTATTGCTTGGAACATTAAATCTATTTCTTTTTCGTTTCCAAAAGAAAGGATTGCTAGGAATAAAGGAACTCCCACTACCAGATTTTGAAGGAATTTTTTTTCTTTATCGAATAAATACATAATTTGAGCTAAGTATGCCATCGTAAATGCGTTTATAATACCTTCAAAATTCTCTTTATTTGGGTTATACCAAAATGAGAAAAAGTGAATGCTAAAACAAGCCATGCTAGCACTTCTCCATCGGTAATAATCTTTCATGCTAACTGAAGGGTTATTATAAAATTCGTTTAAATATTTAATGTCATCAATTGAATATTTAATATATTTATTGACGACTATGTCAAATGTATTTTTTTTCATTAATGATGTCCTCCTTTTATTTTATTTGCTTCTGTATCCCAATCTTTGAAATTAATACTATCTGCGTATAATTTTTTATTGCCAGCTCGTTTCACATTTACATATGCTACTTTTTTATCACCTAAATTTGCAATAATTTCATCATATTTTTCTTGAGTTAGCTTTTTGTGATACTTAGCATTTTCTAATCTAGTGCTTACAAAAGAATCAGAATCTAATTGATCTTCTGAAAATGTAAAATTACCTTTCATAGAAGATTTAACTTCAAATACATCATACTTCCCAGTTGTTGGATTTTGAGCGAGAATGTCTATTCCATTATTTGAGCCATATTTTACATTTATAATATCATAACCTTGATTTTTCAAGGTCTTAATTACAGCTTTTTCCCCAACATCTCCAATTCCGTGTCCTAATGGTCTTAATCCTAAAATATCAATCCAAACATTGGTATTATGAACGTATTCATAGAATATTAGATTACTTCCTGCTAATCTTATAGGGTCTTGAGACAAGTAACAACTCATAAGACTATCATAATACCTAAATCTATTATAGTATAGTCCAGTTTCTTCATCCGCATACTGCCCCTGAAACCTGAACGGACAATCGAATTCCGTTCCCTTGTCAACGGCAATCACTTTTCCGTAAATGTCCAGCGTGCAGTCCCAGATCTTGTTTCCCCGTCCGTCATACATCTGGATGGGTGTACCCATATAATCAGACACGATGGAATACTGTTTATCACCCCGAATTTTTGCCGTAGGCACAAACGTGTCCGCTTCGAACACCCAGGTGGTAACATCTTCTGCCGGTTCTTTGGGAGGGATGTTTTCCTCTTCGTCCCATTGTGTTTCCGCTACCTTGTAGCACCATTCGTGCAGCGGTACGTTTCCGTTCCACACCCAGCGTGTAACCTTTCCGAAATACTGCTTGGCAGTACGCCGTCCCAACGCATCGTAGCGGAACTCCACCGGCCTGCCGTCCGGGCGTATCACTTTCTTCAGCATACCGTTGGACGCCCACTCGTAGAGCCATCCCATGCCTGTAGCTAGGCAGTGGATGCCGCGTTCCTTCTCCATGCGCTTCCGGTCGTACCTTACACCCGTTTCCTGCAACTGCTTGAACTCGCGGAAAATGAGGTTTCCCTCATCGTCGTAGCGATAGAAACAATCCGGGTCCTCCAAAAGTTTTCCACCGGCACCGTATTTGCGGTCCTTCCTGTCCGGAGTCCCGAAGAGGTTGCCCACGAAGTCCGGCACACGATAAATCACGTCCGTTTCCGAGCCCTGGGTGGTTTCCTGCCGGATGAGGAAGTCGAAACGGTCGTAGTCGTAGCGCATGACCGTTCCCGTCAGCTCGTTCTCCTTGGAAAGCAGTCGGTTGGCAATCCCCCACTCATAGCGGTATGTTCCACGCTCGATGCCGCCCGACCGGACCGACTTGCGCACCTCGCGCCCGAAACGGTCGCGCTCGGTGCTGACGGTTACGCCACCGGAGAAGGTGCGCTGCACCTCCAATCCCGTGTTGTCACGCACCCAGGATGCCTGCCAGCTTTCACCTGCCTGCATGGTCTGCAGGTTGCCTTCCCGGTCATAAGTGTGACGGATGTCCGCTCCCAGACTGCTGGTGATGCGGGTGCAGTAGCCTTCGTCGTCATAGGTGCGGCTGACGGTGTGTTCTCCCTGCCTTTCCTCTGTAACCAGCCCTGTCTTCCTGTCACGGGTGAACTCCAGCAGGTTCTCGCTGTTCTTCGCCTTGACGAGCATGCCGTCCTTGTCATACGTGTAGAGGGAGACCTCCCCGTCATACTGTTCCTCCTTCAGGATATTGTCCAGTCCGTCGTACTGGTATTCCGTCCATTTTCCTCCGGGACGGTTCACACGGGTGACACGGCCCGCACCGTCGCGCTCGTACTCACGCCGCAGGCCGTCGAAGCCGGTTTCCGTAACGACCTGTCCCAACCCGTCCAGCTCGAAGAAATAGTTGTCGCCCGCCTCGTTGCCGATGCGCCGGAGCTGCAACTCGCTGTTGTAACCGAAGGTGATGTGGTGCCGTTCCTGCTCGCGGCTTTTCAGTACTCCCAGTGCCCCATAGGTGAACCTGACCTCGCGGATGTTGTCGCTGGCATGTACCATGTTCCCCATGGCATCGTACTCAAACCGGTGCACGTTGCCGTCCGGCTCTTCCAGCCGTACAAGGTTGTCCGCACGGTCGTAGGCATAACGGGTAACGTTGCCTTTCACATCCACCGCCTGTACAAGCCTTCCCCTGCCGTCGTACTCCCACCGGCGGAACAGTCCGTTGGGGAACTGCAGCAGTTCCAGATCGTACCTGTCGTTGAACGTGAGCGTGTAAACCCGTCCCTGCCCGTCCGTTATGGTGCGCAATACGCCTCCCTCGTAGGTATATTTCACAGTTTCTCCGCCCGCTGTGGTCCGGCTGACGACGCGGTCCAGTCCGTCATAGTCCCATGAAAGCCTTTTTCCACCCGGAGTGTAGAGCGAGACGAGGTTGCGATTGCCGTCATAGTCCAGGAAGGTGTCCTCCCCGTTCTCGTCCGTTATCCGGACCGGCTGACCGAACTCGTTGTAGGCGGTCTTACGGGTATAGCCTTCGGGATTGACCGTGACCTCCAGCTCCTGAAAGCTGTTGTATTGATGACGGGTAATTCCTCCGTTGGCATCCACTATCTTATAGATGAGTTTGTCCTCACCGTAATAATATTCGGTTTCGGCACTTTCCCCGTTACGAATATGGGTATATCCCTTGCCGTAACGGATGAAATATTCCATCACGCCTCCATCACCCCATGTATGCACACAGCGGGCATTCTCCCCCTTACCTTCATATTCCCAATGGAAGGACATGCCTCCCTGATTGGTGAGTTGCACCAGCAGGTGCCCGCCGGAATAGACGAAATGCTTGCTGACATCCAGCGCATCCAGCGTTTCCACCATGTCGCCCCGGTCATCGTAACGGTAACGGACCAGCTTCACCTCCTCGCCATCCTGATTCACGGAAACGCAGAGCACCCGTCCCGACTCGTCGGTTTCCACTTTCAGGAATTCTCCCCGTGAGGATATGATTCCTGCCAGCCTTCCCCCCGAAGCGTATTCGAAGTGGATCCGGAATCCGTCCTTCGTGGAAATGCCTGACACCATGCGGTAACCGAAACGGTTTTCAGGACCGTCAAAGCGGTATTGCAGTCCCCGGATGTCCGTAAGCAGGTAACCCCGGCCATCGAGTGTCCAAGACAACTGTTCCTTGCGGTCAAAATAGGAATCTCCGGGTTTCAGTACGGGCAGGAAAGACTCCCGTCCGTCAGCATGACGGAATGCGAACGCCCCTTCCTCCAGCTGCCGTATTCCCAGATTGTAGCTGTGGTGCCAATTGTATCCCAACGGACCGTCCACGGCGGCATCACTGTAATAGGTACGTTCCCATACGACGGGAATCGGACCCGGAAGCTCAAAGTCTGCATTGGTGTGATAGACCCTGCCCGTAGCAGCGTCCACCGGCTCACCGAAAGTCTTGCACTTGATGGGCTGGAGAATGTCCGCCAGCCTGTTCATGCCTTTTTTCCTCAGCCTGTCGATCAGGTTCTGGAAGCGGTCGCCTATCTTCTTCCACATCTTGCCCAAGCCTTTCAGTCCGAACTTCATCGCCAGCGCAAATACATCAATGGTAGGCGGTCCTCCCACAAGCACGGGATTTCCTACGGATGTGATGGTGGAGAGCATGGAAGTGGGGGCAAGCAGGGCCTTGCTCACCTTCCTGGGCTTCCCCTTGCGGGGAATCGTCGGTATTCCCACAATGTTGCATGAGAGTGCCGGATGTGTGAGGGAGGAACAGGGCGCACCGTCCGCCAGAACAGTGGAACTGCCCATCCACATCTCGGACTCGGACATACCGCTGACCAACGGAGCCGGATGCAATACAAATGCCGGCAGATGCACGATGCCGATACCTGCCTGCGCAATCCACTGGTTATGCACCTTGACCGACGGAGCCATACTCTTGAGGATGTTGCACGCCACTCCGGCCACTCCATCAGCCGCAGGCGGCATGGCAGCCGCCATGCCGGCCATGAGGTCTGCCATGAGGTCGTACACCTTGCCTACATGAGGCACAGGCATGATGGGAGAGGGAGGGGTAACGGTAGGATGCATGTCTATCCCGATGGACAGGTCGCCGAACTTGGCGACAGGCATACCCGGCATGGAAGGAAGGATTCCGCCCAGACCCGCCTGAATCTCGTCCAAAGCCGCCTTGGAGGCTGAAAAAAGGTCGGCAAAGCCCCGTCTGACGCTGCTGCTACCGGCGGCGTCAGCTATATTCTTGAACACATCTGACATGGTGAGAATTTTTTAGAATGTGAAAAAGAGACAACCGGGCGTTCCAACCGGTACACTCCGGCTGTCCCTGTAAGGACTTACCTATGCATCCTGTGCATAGTCGCTGTTCCAGTCGTTCTCGTCATCCCCTTTTGTACCTTCCAACTTGATGACAAAACTCTTTGCCGGGAAATAAGGAGTCAGGTGAATGTCGAGGAAAATACGGTCTTTCTGCTTCGGATCGCGCTCGAAACGAAGAATCTTGAATTTCTCAATCAAGCGTCCGGGACCCTGTATGCTATCCAAAAACTTGCTGATCTGACCACGCAAATCCCTTTCCGCCTTGCTGTTCCAGTTCTCAAAGGCACGGCGGTTGAGGAAATCCATCAGCACTTTCGTTACCCAATCGAACACACGGACTACGGAATAGGTCTGCAATCCCAAGTTGTCCCCGTTGAACAATGTCTTGGCAGAGAAAGCCATCACCTTGCCGTATTCCTTCACCATCGGAATCAGGCCAATCTTCTCGATTTCGGAAATCTCGCTTTTTTTCAGGTTGAAGGCCACCCCGTCCACCTCGCTCATGGAACCATACTTCTTACCGGCGGTAACCTGTGCCATTACCGTCTTGTACACACTGCCGGCCAATGCCGCAGAAGGAGGAATCAGCAAGTCTTCGGTTTCGCCCAGTTCCGCATAGCGTCCCCGTCCTACCAAATAGTTGCAGGTCATACATACGTTGGATTTGTACACATCGCCTCCCGAAAGATTGGAATCAAAGAACATTTCAATGACATCATCCGGTTTTTCCAGATCAGCGAAATCCGTGTAAATCATCACCTTGTTGTCATGCGCAATCTTTGCCCATTTTTCAACAACCTTGTTGGAACCCAAATATCCCGGGATAACCAGCAGGGAATAGTTGGTACGCAAGTCCAAACGGTCATAATTCGCACGAAGCTCGTTTGCAATGGCATCGATAAAGAAGGAGTTGTCCAAATCGGTAAGCTGGCTCATCGAAGCGTTCACAATGGAGATATTCTTGATCTTGTCGGAATCCGTATTCTTGTAGAAGAGCATGACCGTGCGGTAGGACTTCTCCAACTGCCTGACCTCTTCCACCGCTTTCAGCTGGTTCTGGGATAGCAGACCGGACACCGCCGCAGACTTCTTCTGGCACAGCTCCACCATCTCACTGATGGATTTGTTGCCTTTCAACATATCGACCCACATCTCAAGCCGTTTTTCCAGCTCCTTGCGCTCAGCCGCCCGTTCGGGGTCGGAAAGGAATATGTTCCGCCGTGCCTTACGCTCCGGATTCATGTTCTGTATGCCGTCCACGGAAGATTCCAAGACATTGAAACCGCCAAACTTAGCCAGAATCTGCAATTCAGCGTTCAGATTTCTGGACTGCGCCACAGCCTGTTGCTGCTGTACGGCTGCTTCTCTTTGTGTATTCTGTTCGCTCATAACTATCATTCATTAGTGGGGTTAGACTTCTCATTGTTCTTCAAATCGTCCAAAATGGCAGAAATCGCATTGACAAACGCTCCACGTGTCTCCGGATTTTCCAGTACCCGTTGCAGCACCTTGTTGGAACGCAACGACTTCTCCATCCTGTCCGCAAACTGCTTTTCCGCATGCAGGCCGGACAAGAATGAACTCTGTTCCGTCATTTTCCTGACAGAAAAATCACCGACATTGTGGAAACGGAAATTTTCCTCTACGGGAGCACCGTCCGCATCCGCGAACTCGATATCTATTTCCGGCCGGAAATGTGCAAAGACTTCGTCAATGTTGGTCAGACCGGCAACCACTTCGGGAGCCACCGGCTCATCCTTCGTCAGCTGTTCCACCAATAAGGTTCGATTTTGTGGAATTTCCGCAATACCTTCAGAAGCGTCAATCTTCACTTCGTTTCCGCCGATTCCATAATTACCAAGATCCATACTTATTCAATTTTAAATTTAAAATATATATTAATTAAATCTCGCTCAACTGAAAAAACTTCCCCTTCTTCTGGCCTTCGCCTGCTGCATATCCGGATTGTCCACCAGTTCCTTCCAATCCTCCCCAATCCATTCGCAGAGCTGCCGTTCCAATATCCCGACATCAATCGGAGCGCGAACCAGTCTTCCCGTATGAAGAGCCAGATACGCCGCATAAACGAACGTGGAACCCCGCCTGATTTCGGCAGAAAGGTAGCTGCCTCCTGCCAGGGCAAGCAAAAAATATTCGAAAGCCTGTTCCATCTTTCCATCCTCATAGCGCAGGAAACCACACATGCGATAGCCTTCCATGACATAATAAGGGTCCTTTTGCATGACGGCTTTTTTAGCCATCATGTCATACAAGGCAACCGCTTCCTCCCGTTTTTTCCCGGCTGTCAGAATGGCCGCTTTCATGGAAACAGCCATTTTCCAATAACTATATCCTGCCGTTTCACCGCCCTGCATCGCCTTTTCCGCCTCCCGGACGGTTTCGTCGCTGTATTTCATGCTATGCTTATATTCCCTGATAGCATAACATGCCTCGGATGCGATAAGCAGAGCGGAAATCCGGATATTCGTATCCTTTATTTCCTGTGCAATATCCAACAGTTTTCGGATTTCCCTGTCCAATAATTTCCAATCCTGCTTTTGTGTAGAATCCATGACAACCGTAACCTGCTGCTTGAACCGATTTTCAGGTGCAATCAGGTCGTTACCGCTATCCGACCGTGCCATCCGGTTATGCAAAGCCGCCGCCATATCGAACTGCGGGCGTATGCAAACCACTTCCCGAGACTCACCCAGCCGGATACTCCTGTTCTTTTTCAAGTCAACGGTTGTCATCCGGATTCCCTGCGGGACACCTTCTTTCAGCACATTGCCGAACCATCCTGTCCGGGAATACCCCCTTTCCTGTTCTGGAGGAAAGTACAGACAGAAAAAGGCATCATCCAACCGGGAGATACATGCCTTGAAACGCAACATCTCTCTCCACAAGTTGCCCGCCGTATGCTCAACCGACACATCAGGAATGTATTCTTCCTTCAGCAACCCGTCGTGCCTCAGAGCCCTGAGAATATCATACTTCTCCTCAACCTTTTCTGAAAACCAACCGGCATATTCCTGCCAGAGCTGTTCGGTGTATTCCTCGTCATCCCCCCTGTACGGCGTATCAAAACGAAAGAATATGTCATCGAACTGCCCTACCGGAGAACGTTCTATTTCCAGAAACCTGTCCACCAAGTCCACATCGTTCTGCCCGACAATCCATACAGACAGTTTCCAGTCCCTGTTGCCGACTATGTCCGCCCAGTAATCGACCGCTTTGTAATATTCCTGTATCACAGATGCAGATGCTCCCATGGCCAACCGAATTATGAGTTAAACTTTACTATTCCTCCCGAAACCGTTACGTTTCCCTTTCCCTCTATCATCAGATTTACACCGTTGACCGTTCCGTTCTTTGCAGCAACATCGTAATCCTTTGCCGCCTCCTGTTTGATATTGGTACCGCTGCTGCTAATTATACTCTTTTCGCTGCTGAGTACCATACATTCGTTGCCGGACAGCAATGTTACACTTTTCCTGCCTTCGAGAGCAATGGTATCGGCCTGCAAGCCTATCGACTTATCATCCATTACGATGACCGATTCCGCCTCGTTGGTAAGGGTAATGCTCTTTTTCGCCATGACGGTAATGGCATCCGTGCCATCCAACATGATCAGCTGTTTTCCCGTCTGGTCAGTAATAACGATGCTTCCCGTCTCATCATCGAAAACGATGGCATTGCCGCTGCGTGTGATAATGCTCTTGACCTTGTTGTCCTTGTCCCCTCCTTTACCTGAACCGGAATGGAACACCGATCCCGTAACATAGGGGCGGTCCGGGTTGCCATGCTCGTAGCTTACCATAACCTGATCGCCGACTTCCGGAACAAATACCCATCCGCGATTCTTGGGAACCGCACCACTTACTCCCGCATTAGGAGTCTGCACCCTGATCCAATTGGTTGTCTTGCCGTTTTTCTGCCAGTCGAAAGCCACTTTCACACGTCCCTGTCCCTTGTCGTCGTTGTTTTCCTTCACCGTAGCCAGTTCCGGCAACGCCAACGGCCGCTTCACATCGGGAACAGGAATATGTACCGTACCGTCTGGCACACCGACAAAACTATTGGAGTAATGTCCGTCACGGCGTACCTCATGCTCAATCCCGACAATACGGAACTTGCCTAAAGGAGGCAGTTTCATCCTGTCGGGGAAAGAAACATCGATGATTTCACCAATCCTTATCCGGCAAGTCTTTCCTATACCTTTGATGTTCAGAAGATTGGCTCCAGACGCATTCTTTACAATCCTCATCTGTTCGTCCAGTTCCGCCTTGTCCGTTACATGGGGGTCGGCAGCCGAGGTCGTTTTTGCGGTATATGCCTTCTCAGAGCAGCTGTGTGCAATAGACTGAAGGTCGTTCATGCCATCCGTTTTGGCAGGCGTATCCGCATTATGCTGTTTGTTCTCCTGCGCTACATAATCGTATCTTGCGGATTTACCCGGTACCAGATTGGCAACCAGACGTACTTCCTCCAAATCCATGTCATAAACAATCTTCTCCGTATTGTCCCTGTCAGGCTTGCCGAAATACACTTTCGTCCCGTCATAATAGAACCACTCCCCATAAAGAGCCGAAAGGCGATTCATAAAGTCAAAGACACTCTCGTTATACTGTGCCATGTAGGGTATGGGCGCCGCATACTTGGGATTGGAAACCAGATTGACCTTTCCATACTCCTGCGTCGCCTCCTTTATTATGGTAGAGAGGGACTGATCCATCCAAGAATCGAGTGTCCTGTTGTTCTCATACAGTATCGTAGGGCTTGTTCCGTGAATGGCCACTCCGCCTGTCTCGCCCATGCTTCCAACCATTTCCACTTGAGTGATGATTCCCTCGAAGTCATAACTTTCACCCGTCTGCCTATGGACAAATGAAATGCTGGCTGTCTCCCCGATGTAGCCGATGAATTTTTCCGGGGTCTGTTGGAACGTATTGTTAGGCGACAGATAATTCACCACCACAGTGAAGGTGTGATGCCGGTTGAAACCCTGACGGAGATGCAGTGAAACGAATTTCTGTTCTTCTCCTTTCACGGTTACTTTAGTAGCCACCAAATTCAGAAAACTTGCTCCCATACTATCTTAAACTATGAATTTCAATTATTAAACCGACCAGTCGGTATGTTTTTTGGTGCCGAAATAACCGGAATTGGTATATTCCGGCACCTTAAAACTTTGATTAGGAAACAACCATTAGTTGTTTTCCGGCCAATCCTGTACAAATGTAGCCTCGTCCATCTTCACGGTCTGTGCAGAAATGGCGAACTTGATTGTCATCGGATAAGGGTTAGCCACGTTCAGTGCCTCTTCGTAATCCACCACATAACCATTTTCGAACACCAATTCCTTCATTTTGGCATCTTCATCCGCTTTCTTGAAGACGATGTTTCCGTTTACGGGCTGGTACTGCTTGAACATCTTATCCAGCACAATGGTATCGGGAGTTGATTCGATTTCCACATAGATTGTGCCACCATAAATGTCAGATGCCGGACGGCCTTTGGGGTCCACATCACGATTGAACTTAACTCTCCAGGTCAGTACATCAAACTCTCTTGAGTCCGAAAACTTAAATGACGCTTTAAATGCCATATTCTCAAAGTTTTAAATTAAAAAATAAGTTGATTTTGAAATATCCGGTCAAAGGAGGCCTGCTACAGTCCTATCTTTGTCCTTCAATTTCTGCGCCCAATATATGGCATTTTCTGAAAACTACAAAG
>ERZ773260.4176-NODE-4176-length-12525-cov-13.988773_pt1 | contig 12525 bp, 9 predicted proteins | sample MGYA00511387_ERZ773260 | MGnify/ENA primary metagenome ERZ773260 (study PRJEB29015, sample SAMEA2737745) | human gut metagenome | biome: human gut; feature: human-associated habitat; material: faeces | place: China | collected 2012 ... | reverse complement strand
CGATGCTCATGCAGCTGATGGAGGACGTACTGGGCGCGTTGATGCCGCCCACATCCAAACAGGACGAATGGTATACGGGCGCGCTTGGCATCCTGAACGGCGTGGCGTACAGGCTTTGGGACGAGTTCCCGGAATGCTGCACGCTGCCGCATATCGTCAACTTCGTGATGAAGGTCGATACGGGACAGCTTCAGGAATTCCTGAAGCTGAACGATATCAGCGCCATGATGGCGGGGGCGTACCTCAAGGCGGAAGGCAGTGAGAAAACACAGGCCTCCTATGTGTCCACTCTCAGCAACTATGTGGCGAAGCTGGCCACCAATGAGAACATATGCTATGTGCTGACAGGGAATGACTTCGACTTCAATCTGATTGATCCTGAACATCCGAAACTTTTTGCAATCAGCAACAACTATGCAACGGAGTCGGTGATATCCCCCGTCATCGCCATGGTAATGAGTATCGCCTCGCGCTCGTTTTCCATGGAGAACAGGGTCCCCTTTGTATTTATCCTGGACGAGATGACCACCTTCAAGGTGCGTGACTTCGAGAAGCTGCCTTCCGTCCTGCGCGAGTACGGGGCGGCGTTCCTGCTGCTCACCCAGTTCGGAGCCAAGTTGGAAAAACTGTACAGCAAACTGGACAGGTCGTCCATCGAGGCGAATTTCGGAAATATCTTCCTGGGCCGCACACAGGATGTGGAGGCATTGAAATATTACCCTCTCTTTTTCGGGAAATACGAGAAGGAGAAGAAGTCCACCAGTTCCGGCAGCAGCGGTGGCGGCCGTAATTCCAGCGTGACCATCAGCACACAGAAGGAAGAGATATATGAATCGAAGGACTTCGCTTCATTGGAACCGGGGGAATTTATCGGAATGGGAAACCGTTCCAATATCAAAGGGCATTTCAGGAAGAAGTTCAGGCTGTTCGAACTGGAGGAGGAACCGCTGCCGGTAGTCGCGTTCAGGACGGAGAAGGAAATATCTGACAATTATACCAGAATACTGAAAGATATCGAGAGGGTGCTTGGGATGGAAGAGATAGATGTAAATTCTTTATTCACCGATAGATAGAAAAGCTGTATGTATTCGTCTTACAATGTATAAAGTATAAAAACATATATACACCATAACAGAATTTCGACGACTGTTATTTTTTGGCAGATTAGCATGAACAGCAAGGCAAACTAAAGTTAACATTCACCAATGGGATGAAAAATGAAAAAATTAAGTTCCGCCACATACCTATAAGCGTGAGGATATTCCCCTCAAAGAGTTGAACCTCACGTTCATCAATGACTTCGAGTATTTCCTACGCACGGTGAAAAAATGCCGTACCAATACCGTATGGGGTTACATGATTGTGTTGAAGCACATCATTTCGATAGCGAGAAATGACGGACGTCTGCCGTTCAATCCCTTTGCCGGATATATCAACTCTCCCGAAAGCGTGGACAGAGGATATATCACGAAAGAGGAGATACACACCATGATGAACACCGAGATGTTTGACACGACCCACGAGCTTGTGAGGGACTTGTTTCTATTTTCGGTGTTCACGGGTCTGGCGTATTCCGATGTGAAGAACCTCACCACCGACAATCTGCAAACTTTCTTTGACGGCAACCTTTGGATTATCACCCGAAGGAAGAAGACCAACACCGAATCGAACATCCGTTTGTTAGACGTTCCCAAGAAGATTATAGAGAAGTACGAGGGCATGGCGAGAAACAACAAGGTGTTTCCCATGCCAAGTAATTCCACATAACAGGCAAACTCTATTCTTCGGAGTTCAACCAAAATTTTGAGACCAAGCGTTCTGTCTGCTCCATCAAGGAAGATGAGAATGGTAAGTTTGATTTCAATATTGACGGAGTGTCACACGTTGGTTGGTTCAGACGCAAGAGGGATGAGTTTAGGGAAGCAATCGGAATACCGAAGACAAAACAAAATAGAGGTATAAAATACTAATTAGAAAGGCGGACGGTTATGCTATCCGTCTTGTTTTTGATTAAGAAGTAGAGAGTTTTTTTGCGTTTAAATGTTTAATTGTGTATGTGTTAACAAAATATTGGGCAACAATCATTTCCAATCGAATTAAAATGAGTACCTTTGTACCTTGGATATGTTGTACATCATCTCCAAGTCAGAAATTACTAATGGACCATTTGACAAAGGAACAACGCCATAAAAATATGGCTGCAAACAAAGGCAAAGGAACCAAACTTGAAATAATGTTTGGGAAATTCCTGTGGAACGCTGGAATAAGGTATTGCAAAAATGATAAGTCGGTATTTGGTAAACCCGATTTTGTCATTAGAGGATCTAAAATTGCGATATTTTGTGACGGTGAGTTTTGGCATGGTAGAAATTGGGATATTAGAAAGAATGAGCATAAAAGTAATTGTGAGTTTTGGCACTCTAAAATCGCGCGAAATATAGAGCGCGATAAAGAAGTCAATGAAGAATTACGCAAACAAGGTTGGAAAGTTTTTCGATTTTGGGAGACAGAAATAACAACGAATCCTGATGTGTGTTTAAATGAGGTTTTGAATTATATGAATAGAAAATCAACAACTGACGATAAAATAGCCATCACAAAAATGTGTGGCGGAGGAAAAGTTTCGATGCAAATGTACGGACCTCACTCGCTAAATGAGGATGGAAGTATAATTCCATTTGAAGAACAAATGGCGATTGTGTCTCACTACCTGCACAATCAAGGCTACAAATACGCCAAGCCATACGAGGTAAAAGCAGAAGGTCTGATAGAAGATATATACAACATTCATCAAAAGAAATCTGATACACAATGCGTGTTAGATGTTTGTGTGCAGTATTCATTGTTCTCTGATTTGTTTGCCGTCCCGTTCTTACCGATAGAAAAGCCCCAATTTACATTCATTGATTTATTTGCGGGTATCGGTGGATTTAGAATGGCAATGCAAAATCTTGGCGGCAAGTGTGTGTTTTCTTCCGAATGGGATGCACAGGCGCAAAAAACTTATCTGTTAAATTATGGCGAAGTTCCGTTTGGGGATATCACTAAAGAGTCCACAAAGTCATTTATACCCGATGATTTTGACATCTTGTGCGCCGGGTTTCCTTGTCAAGCATTTTCATTAGCAGGAAAGCGACTTGGATTTGAAGAAACCAGAGGAACATTGTTTTTTGATGTGGCAGAAATCATACGTCGTAAACGTCCTAAAGCATTCTTTTTGGAGAATGTCAAGGGTCTGCTCATTCATGATAAAGGGAAAACAATTCAAACCATTTTAAAAGTGTTAAGAGATGACTTGGATTATTATGTTCCCGAACCGCAAATTGTCAATGCAATGAATTTCGGAGTACCACAACATCGTGAAAGAGTATATATTGTAGGATTCAGAAAAGACCAAAATGTATCAGAATTCACATATCCGGAACCAACAGATAAGGCCAAAACTTTTGCAGATGTTAAGGAAGAAAATACAGTTTCTGCAAAATATTATTTATCGACTCAATATGTTAAGACCCTCGTAGCTCATAAAGAAAGACACGCTGCAAAAGGTAATGGGTTCGGTTACGAAATAATATTGGATGACGGTGTCGCAAATGCTATTGTTGTAGGTGGTATGGGACGAGAACGCAACCTTGTAATCGATAATCGTCTTGAAGATTTTACACCTGTAACCAATATTAAAGGAGAGATAAATCGTGAAGGCTTGCGTAGGATGACTCCACGAGAATGGGCTCGTTTGCAGGGTTTCCCGGATAATTTCATAATCGGAGTGGCAGATTCGTCTGCTTACAAGCAATTTGGAAACTCCGTTGCAGTACCTGCGATTCAAGCAACAGCACAAGAAATAATCAAAAGAATCAACCTATCAAAATCCACGAAATATGGCACTGACAGGAAATAAAGGAGAATGGAGTGAAATATACACCTTGCTCAAATTATTAGGAGAAGGAAAAGTTTATGCAGGAGACCAGAACTTGAATAAGATTCAGGATTTGTTTTATCCTATTGTAATGATTCTTCGTCAGGAAAAAAACGGCAAATTCAACTATAAGCTACATGATAAAGATGTTGTTATTCAAACTCCTGAAGGAGATGAGTTATTGAGAACTCCAGCATCAGTGTTTTTGGTGGAAGCAGAGAATCTATTAAAAGCCATTAATGAGAGTGAAGGAGCATTTCCCATTCCGCAAATTGAATCTTTCATGAATCGAATTTATTGTCATTCTTTGAAGGCAAAATCATCTGATAAAACAGATATACGAATCATTTTGCATGACCGTAGAACCAAGATAAATTCCGAAATGGGATTCAGTATAAAATCTCAACTCGGAGGAGATTCAACACTGTTAAATGCAAGTAAAGCTACTAACTTTAATTTTAAGATAGATGGTGCTTCTCTTTCTGATGGAGATATTGCAAAAATAAATTCTTTGAGTCCGACAAGAAATAAGGTTATAGAACGATTCAAAGCTATAACGAAGAAAGGTGGCAAATTGATATTTGACAAAGTAGATAATTCTACGTTCCGTAATAATCTCATTATGCTCGATGGTGATTTACCAACTATAATTGCCCATTTGCTTCTGGAACAGTTGAACAACGGAGTTTCTACATTAAAAGAATTGGCAGATTATATTACACAAACCAATCCCTTGGGGTATGATACAGAACAGGCTTCTCCTTTTTATGCGTACAAAATCAAACACCTCTTGACTTCGGCAGCATTAGGAATGATGCCAGCTACCGCGTGGAGTGGAAAGTTTGATGCAAATGGTGGTTATTTGGTTGTAAAGAAGGATGGTGAGATACTTTGCTATCATTTTTACGACCGCAATAGATTTGAAGACTATCTGTTTTCCAATGCATATTTGGAGCGTTCAAGTACTTCTCGCCATGAATACGCATCAATAATTAAAGAAAACGATGGAACTCTCTCATTCAAACTTAATTTTCAAGTTAGATTAAAGTAATACTATGAAATTAAAGACGATACACTTAAAAAATTTCAGATGCTATAAAGATGAAGTTAGCATTGAATTTGACGACTTGACAACATTTGTCGGTAAAAACGATATTGGTAAGTCTACTGTATTGGAAGGTTTAGAAATATTTTTTAATAATGACTTGGTCAAAATTGAACAATCTGACGCAAATATTCATGGAGATAAGAATGTTGTTATCACGTGTGATTTTTGCGATTTACCTTCAGAATTGATATTAGATTCTGGAGAAAAAACAAATTTGGCTGATGAATACCTTACCCTTGCAAATGACATCTTACGTATAAAGAAAGTCTATGATTGCAGTAAATCCAAGGTTTCTTCAACTGTATACATTGTTGCGAATCATCCGAATACTGTTGACGCTGAAAATTTGTTATCCTTAAAAGAAAAGGATTTGCAAAAAATCATTAAGGAGAAAGGAATAGATGTTCCATTGAAGGGCAATCCGCTAATGAGAAAAGCAATTTGGACTTCTATTGCTGATTTAAATCTACAAGAAACTGAAATCGAAGTATCTAAGGCGAAGGAAGATGGAAAGGACATTTGGACAAAATTAGATGCTTATTTGCCTAATTACGCATTATTTCAAAGTGACAGAAGTAGTCAGGATTCAGATGGAGAAGTTCAAAATCCGATGAAAATAGCAATACAAGAAGCTATTTCTGAAGTGCAAGAAGAAATTAATGTAATCCAAAAGAAAGTACAAGATAAAGCAATGGCTATAGCCCAACAGACACAAGAGGCTTTAAAGTATATTGACAGTAATCTTGCCAATCAATTAACTCCCAAATTTATGCCACCTGCATCAGCTAAATGGAATGGTTTGTTTTCAATAGCAATGGATACAGATGAAGGAATTGCTTTGAACAAGCGAGGAAGTGGTGTCCGTCGTATGATATTAGTAGGCTTTTTTAAAGCAGAGGCTGAGCGGAAATTAAAATCGTCTGATAGTAAAAAGAAAAATATCATATATGCTATTGAAGAACCAGAAACGGCACAACATCCAAACAATCAACGAATTTTGATTAATTCTTTTAAGGAGTTGTCAAAGTCTGAAAAATGTCAAGTGATATTAACGACACATAGTCCTGGGCTTGCACAAGAATTACCAATTGAAAGTTTGCGTTTCATTGACCGTAATGAGAATGGATGTCCTGTTGTTAAATCAGGAACAAATATACTGCCTTCGATAGTTGAAACACTGGGTATATTTCCAGATTCAAATAAAAATGTCCAACTTCTTTTATGCCTCGAAGGTCCGACTGATGTTGTTGCATTTAAGGCATTTAGTCGTTGTCTGAGAGAAAAATATAATGAAGTAGTAGATTTGGAGAATGATAAACGTATTCTTGTTGTTCCACTCGGTGGCAGTATATTAAAATATTGGGTTGAAAAACAATATTTTAAAAATCTTGGTTGCCCTGAAGTTCATATCTATGATAATGACGTTAATACATATCAAAAAAGTATTGATGAAATTAATGCAAGGGAAGATACTTCATGGGGAACTTTGACTGAAAAATTTGAGATTGAAAATTATCTCCACCCTGATGCTATAAAAGCAATCTATGATATAGATGTAGATACAACTCAAAATGATGTTCCTAAATTGTTTGGTATATCGTATTCTGATAAGAATGGTTTGGATAGTGTAATGAAAGGTAAAACTGCCAAAAACTATTTGAGTAAAGTTTTTCAAGAAGGTATGAATATGAAATATCTTGAAGAAATAGACCCTAATGGAGAGGTAAAAGGGTGGTTTGATCGAATTGCATCCATGCTACATTAAAAAAGCAGGAAAATTCTTTGGATACAAAAAGAGTTATTTGACAGAAAAGCAACGCAAAACGCTGGAACTCGCACGGTTGCCAACTCGTTACCACTGTTTCTCAGATACTCGGCTAAAAGTCTATTTTTCAAACGGTTATATCAAACTATTGAAAATATAAAATAAATTTACATATAAAAGACACAATACTTATGACAACGTTATTTTCAATATTCTCTATCGTTTTAATGTGTATCATTATAGCTGTCATATATTTCATTTGGCGTATAATGAAAAGTTCATCAGCTACATGGATAAAAATAACAACTTTTTTTATTGGAATAATAATAATCCTCTCTATTATCGGTATGCTGATGCGATTTTTAATGATTATTGTTTTTCAAAATTCTATTGAACAGGATGATACAAAAGCCATAGATATGGACTCTCCTATCTTTGAAGAAGAATTGATACCTATAACTGAAGAAGACATGAAATCAACACCTGAAGATACAATCAATTTTGTTAATAAGTAAATATGAAAAAGCCCCTCTTTTGAAGGGGCTATCCACATTTCGTTTGGTTAAAGCTATAGAAACTTTACATCTCCAACCGCAAATCTATAAAATACTATCAGAAAAACAAAAGAAAACCTTTCCAAAGAAGAATTCCTGAAAGACTGTTAACTTTAATTTTGCTTTAATCTTGGTACATATGAAAAAATGCTGATTGTTTCATGTTTTGGAGCAGATTAAGTATTTTATTATATACCATTATAATAGTGGTACAGATGACAGAAATTATTTTTGCAAACATATGTTTTATCCTATAATCGGAGAGAGATTCTCTTTTTATGAGGGAAAAAAGATTCCATATCCACAAAATGAGGCTGCGAACCGACAGTCTCATTTTAAATAAGAGGAGTTTCGGTTCTCTCATACCTTCTCCTGTTTTCCCGCCTCTCTCTTTTTCTCCATATCCTTTTCAACCAGGGTTGTGATCACCCTGGATGGGGAGGAATTATGGATATACATGAACAATCCCGGATTTTCTTTCAGGGCGACAATCACCGCCTTCTCGCAGGGTTCCTCTATATATCTGACCGTTTCACAATCTTGTGACACCGCACTTATCTGTAGTTTTTCAGATGGTCTGGATATATACATGATATTGTCCGCACATGCGCTGACCGCCGCATACCTGACCTTTTCCGTCGGGGATCCGATATAAATGAAAAGCTCCGGATCGGCCGTGACAGCCCTTATCTGAACCTTCTCGGTGGGATGTTCAATGAATATGATGGAGCCGCAGTCACTCTCCACAGCCTGCATCTGGAGGTTTCCGGACGGGTTATCCATATAGATGATCTGTCCACAGTCACTCTTCAGCACCTCGGACTTTACCTTTTCCGTCGGTTTGTTGATATACAGGAACACTCCTGTATCCTTCCTGACCGCTTCCAGCTGTACTTTCTCGGATGGCGCATCAAGAAGCATGATCAGGGAGGCGTCCTTTCTGACCACCTCCAGCTGCACCTTTTCAGACGGCGTGCCGATGAATTGTATCATCTCCGGATTTTGTCTGACGACATACAGCTGGGCCGCCTCGGACGGGTGTTCCATGCCCATTATCTCCATCGGATCTTTCCTCACCTTACGCAAATCTGCTCCGGACAGATTGTCAATCAATCTTTTCAATATATTTTTTTTCATCTTTATACTTCTTTTTTCTTCAGTCTTTGATCATATTTCCTGAGCGGCAGCCGAATGAACCTGTTTGGCGATCTGGAAAGCCTTCAGGCCGTAGCCCGCCGGTCCCTTGACAATAGCGAACACCGAGTTTCCCGATGCTCCGGGCAAAGCGGTCTTGTTGCCTTTCAACATCTCGCTCATGGCCTTTCCGGATACCCTGCCTATGTCAACCCCGTGGGCCCTCATGTCTTTCAGGATATCCGTCGCGTCAAAACTCTCCCCGTTGGTACGGAGCACCGCACTTCCGTTCCTTATGGTCAGTTCACGGCGGCCGCCCTTGAACCTCATTTCTCCGGAGGATGGTTGTGCTTCCGTTGCCTCCGTTTTCTCCATGGCAACAGTCTTTTCCGGAACAGCGGAAGTTTCCAGGACCGCCTCTTTCCTGAACGTGCCGACTGCCGCGGAAATTTTTCTTGTACGGTAGGCTTCCGCCTTTTCCGTCGCTTCGTATCTGGCGTCGTAGGTGTCCATATGCCCGGCATCCCGCATAAGCTCTCCATATCTCTCCTCTATTTCCCCGAGCCTGGTAAAAAGATTCTTTACCGCTTCTGAAATGTCCTCCTTGAAATGGATGCCTGCGGTTCCTCCGGGCATGACGGAACCGAGACATGACAGGCATGCCTGCCGGGACGGGTTCTTTATCCTCAGGATGTTTGCCGGACTGTCATGCACCGCCATCAGCTGGACTTTCTCCGTGGGATTCTTGATATGGCCTACCAGGGAGGAATTTCTGCCAACGGCCAGCATCTGTGCCTTTTCCGTGGGGGTTCTCACGAGTCTTATCAGGGAGGCGTCCCCGTTAAGGACAGACAGCTGTACTTTTTCCGCCGGTTCGCTGATAAACCTTATCAGTTCCGGATCCTGTCCGACCGCATACAACTGGGCCTTCCAGTCGGGTACGCTTATCTCCCGGATGAGATGCGGGTCCTTCCTGACAACGGAGAGCTGCGTGTTTGCGGAAGGGCTGCCGATGGCGGTGATCAGTCCGGAATCCGCCATCACAGCCAGCAGCTGCGCCCTCTCGCATGGATTTTCCAGAAGGGTGATCATTTCCGGATTCCGTCTGACGACCAGCAGCTGCATCTTTTCCGTGGGTTCATGGATATAGCGTATCATTTCCGGATTTTCGGCTATGGCGGCCAGACAGACCTTTTCTGTCGGCTCACGGAGCTGGAGCAGACAGTCCGCCTTTTGTCTGACAGCGGCCAGCTGTACCTCTTCCGTAGGATTGTCCAGAACCGAAACCAGATCCGGATTCTGCCGGACGGCGGCCAGCTGCATCTTCTCTGACGGATTCTCGACCGCGGTGATCAATTGCGGGTTTTTTCCCAGTTCTCTGAGCTGGGCACGTCTTATAAAAAAATCTGTTATTCTCATATATGTATGCCCGTCATGCCGGTGGCTCAGCGTTTGGTTATCATAATTCTCTTTGAACTGATGAGGAAATTTTTCCGCTGATGTCCGCTATGCGCACACCGTAGCCGGAGGGCTGTTTCCGGATAGAGAACAGCATTTTCTGTTTTGCAGGGTTCAGGACGGTTCCCCGGCCCCGTAACATGCTTTCCCATTGGCTGCCGGATATGTTCCTGACATCTATTCCGGCTTTTTCCAGCCCCTTCAATATGCCGGTGGCGTCATATTGGTTCCCGTTGGTACGTATGACCGCGCCTTCGGATGTGATCTCTATCTCACGACGGCCGCCCTTGAAAAGAAGAGGGGGCGTCATGCTCTTGTCCGGCGCGGCTGCTTTCTCATAATGGTTGATTGCGACCTTGCTGCCTGCCTTGATTATACTACGGAGATGCGTATCCAGATCGACGTGACGGAACGAGGCTGTCATGACCGGCGTGCCGTCTTTTTCCGACACCGCTTTCCTTGCGCATACGCCAAGTACCTCATGGAGTCTTTCCGCATCCTGATTATATGCCTTGTATTCATCCCCCACACGGATGAGGGCCATTGCATCCGGATATTGTTCTTTCGAGCGGTCATACATATCGAGAATGCCGGAAGAGACCGTTTCATTGTTTCTTTCTTCTTTTATGGGAAGTGGGGATATGTCTTCTTCCCTGGCGGATGTATCTGCCAGGGTGTGCTGTTTTTCCACACTTTCCTCTATCATGGCGGATGCCTTGCCGGCCTCCCGTAACACACTCATGACATAGCCGGGGTCCTCCTTCAAATTTGACAGCCAGCTTTTCAGATACTGTGCGTTCTCCTTTCTCGGAGTTACGGCTATTCCCAGATCCCTGCCTGTGACGGCAGCTGTGAATTCGGCGATGATTTCCTCCCGGGCATATCCGCACGTTCCGAACGGGTGATGCAGGCCGCGGTCCAGTCGTGAGGAATGCCCGGTGGAGTGGGCCATTTCGTGAAGGGCGGTCATCTGGAATGATTCCATGTCCTTGAATTGTCCCGGAGCCGGAAGAACGATCCTGTCTTTGGACGGGCTGTAATATGCCCTGTCCTGCACCTTCAGTTCTATGGGACAGAGCCATTTCTGTTCCTTTATCATTTTATCCAGCCAGGGGTTCCCGTTTCCTTTTACGTTGTCCGCTACGGCAGGACCGGAGAATCTGACCCTCATGTCCTCATACCGCTCCGGATATTTTTCCTTGAAATCCGTCTGGTCTATGTTGAATACATAGAAATGTTTCATGAAGGGAGTCACCTTATATTCCTGCTTCTGAAGTTCCGGGAGGCTTTTGTAATCATCGAAGCTGATTTTTTCCCCCGTCGTCTTATGCTTCACGGTGATATCGTAAAAAGTCACGGGAAGGGCGTGCGATCCTTTTATGACCATCAGGTTCTCATCCTTCAGCTGACGGAAGGTCATGAATACCGGGAGGGTGTATCCCATCCTGTCCATCTCCATGTAGAGCATAAGACGGTTCATGCTGTTGTACGGACGCCCTGATATGTTCTGTGGCAGGCCGGTACGAGGAGTGAACCAGGGCTTCTGCCATTCACCGGCGGACATCTGCCTGATCTTGTCAATCATCAGTTCCGCATATCTTTCCAGTACCTTCCCGTTCATGGCAGCAGTTCCTGATAAAGCCTTTCCTCGTATTCCTTCAAAAAACGCACCGCATCCGCTGCTGTGGGACAGGTGATGCCATTGCTCCGGGCATAGTCCGAAAACGGTTCCTTCAATTCCGGGTTGAGCATGACATAACCAAGCATGTCCAATTCCCCGTTTTCCACCTTGTGTATCAATTCCATTTCTTCCATTGTGTATTTTTTATAATTGATGGGACAAATGTAAAAGCGGACCAGCACAACCTTTTTGTGCTGTATCCATATTTCTACAAAAAAAGAGAGCTTTCCTTTTCTTTCTTTGGCAGTTTAATGTATTATTCGTATATTTGCAGTGCCAAAATTACCCACGAATAAATTTCGTATTATAGAGCGTGTGAATGCTCATATTTTTGATGGGCTTTTTTTATGCCCTAAATTATCATTTTGCTGTTTTTAGCTGTAGATACTAATTGAAAAGTGCGCCAATATTCCAGTTGAAAATTGCGCCACCATAGGATAAGTATAATGACCTTTGTATAATCCAAATGCAAAGGTAAAATGAAGACTATGGTAGAAAGACAATCAATAATACACATGTATAGAGTATGCGGTTATAGCAAACGGCGTATCTCTCGTGAACTTCATGTCAGCCGTCATACCGTTGACAATATTCTTTCAAAGTACGAGTCAGCCATCCGCACGGACAATCCAGAAGAGGCTTTGAGTGATTTGCTTACCATCCAGCCCAGGTATGACAGTTCCAGACGCCGTCCTCGCCGGCTCACCCAGGAGATTAAGGATAAGATAGGATTTTGCCTGAAGAAGAATGCCGTTAAGATAGCTACCGGACTTCGCAAACAGCGCATGTTGAAAAAGGATATCCACCAGTTTCTGTTATCTCAAGGATACACCATCAGTTACGCCACAGTATGCAGTTATATAAAAAATATAGAGTCATACAAAGAGAAGAAAAAGAGCGAAGCCT
>ERZ773260.4172-NODE-4172-length-12536-cov-20.555564_pt1 | contig 12536 bp, 6 predicted proteins | sample MGYA00511387_ERZ773260 | MGnify/ENA primary metagenome ERZ773260 (study PRJEB29015, sample SAMEA2737745) | human gut metagenome | biome: human gut; feature: human-associated habitat; material: faeces | place: China | collected 2012 ... | reverse complement strand
GCTGGGTTTCCATTGCGAGATTACCAACCTCATCCAAGAACAGCGTACCGCCTTCCGCCTCGTGAAAATAGCCTTTCTTGTTATTGTCCGCACCCGTAAACGCTCCTTTGACGTGTCCGAAGAATGCCGACGGCGCAAGCTCTTTGGAGAGTGAACCACAGTCCACCGCAACAAACGGTTTTCCCGTCCGTTTGCTTTTGTCGTGCAGTTGGTGTGCGATATGCTCCTTACCAGTCCCGTTCTCGCCGAATATCAGTACACTCATGTCAGTAGGAGCCACCAGCCTTATTCGTTTCATGATGGCTTGAAATGCCGAGCCGTCACGGGAAAACAGTGGCATACGGTTTCTTCCGATACTCCTTTCTTTTAATAAGGTACGGAGCAGAGGGACGAGTTTGTCCTCCACAAGCTGCTTAGGTATATAGTCCAACGAACCGAGTTTCATACTTTCGACTGCCGTATGTACTTCAGCATAGTCGGTCATGATGATGAACGGCTGCATCATCCCTTCTTTGCGCATCCAGCGCAACAAGTCAATGCCATCGCCTTCAGGCAAACGCAAGTCTGAAATTATGATGTCGTTTTCTGTCGCTTGTTGCAGAAGTTTCTTTGCTGTCGAGAGATGGAAAGCCTGCACGGTACGGAATCCCTCCCGTGCCAGCAGGTTACAGACAAACTCGCAGTACACGATGTTGTCCTCTACAACGATGATTTCTATCTTATCGTTCATTATCGTATTTTCTCCTTTCTTCTTTTGCCAGTCGGATGATTTCTGAACCTTTATCCAGTACGGCAGTCACGGCATTGTGTAATGCCTCATTATCGGGCACGTCACTTCCATGAAGCAGTTTATAAAGTTCTCTTAGTGGCTAGTCGGCACGGAGTATCTCCCACGAACTTCGCAGGTGGTGTGTAAGGGCATCCAGTTCTTGATGGTCTTTCCGCTGTTCTGCATCTTTGACCGCCTGCATTTCTTTTTCGGTTTCCGTTATCAGCTTCTCCAGCATGACTGATTCATTGCCATAGGACAGCAGGGTGGAAAAGTTCGGTTTTTCGTCCCATGTCCCTTTCAGAGCGCATTTGTCTGAAACCTCCAACAGTTCCGATATGGAGAAGGGTTTGAACAGGCATCCGGCGAATCCACGTTCGATAAGTTCTTCCTTGCTGCAACTGCCCGAAGCGGTTGTTACCACTACCGGGATAGCCCTTGAGTTGCCTACATTGGAGGTGCGCAACAGTTCCAGCAACTCGAAGCCGTTTATCTCCGGCATATTCAAATCCGTCAAAAGTAAACTATATTCCTTTTTTCGTATCAGTTCCATCAACTCCGCCACATCAATGCAGGTATCACAATGTATTTCCTCGTGGGCATACATTTCTTTTAGCATGAGGAGCAATACCTCGTCATTGTCGATAGCGATAACATCATAGTATCTCTCATTGTTGCGGATATAATTCTGGGCTGTCTGTTGTGGCTGTTGTTCTTGGGCAACCTGTGCGGGTATTTCCACCGTAAAACGGCTGCCTCTGTCTTTCTCGCTTTCCAATCTGATTGTTCCGCCGAGCATTGCCACGATACTTTGCACGATGGACAAACCCAATCCGAAGCCGTCTTTCGCAGCGGCATTTGAAAGACGTTCAAACGCATTGAACACTCGTTGCTGTTCCTCTTCGCTCATGCCCGTACCTGTATCTTCGACAACAAGTTTCAATATGCCGTTATCATAATCCGTTGTCAAGGATATACTGCCGTTATCCGTGAATTTCATGGCGTTTGACAGCAGATTATTACCGATTTGCAGGATACGTTCCTTATCAATTAAGACAATGGCATCCGTACGGTTCTTTACGGTGAGAACCAGTCCCTTATTCATAGCGATTGGCATAAACTCCGTTTCAAGAATGTGCGTGATTGTCGAAATCCCGCATATAGAAATGACAGGATGTTCTTTACCGTTGTCCAGACGAAAGAAATTAAGCAGGGTGTTGAGCATTTCACGCATCCGAGTGGAGGAATGCTGAATGTTTTGGATATACATTTCGGCTTTATCCGCATCTCTTTCTTTTTCCATCAATCCGGCATATCCGGTTATAGCCGTCAGCGGTGTACGCAGCTCGTGGGTGATGGTATGCACGGCTTTCTTGCGGGAATATATCAATGCCTCGTTTTGCTCTACAGATTGTTGTAGTTGCCCAATTAAATCCGTAGTTTTCAGCTTGTACCGTTTGATGCGATTGGCATTCCGGTGTATGATAATATAGGAAATTACCAGCAATAGGAGAACGAATCCGGTTAAACCACCTATCTGCATAAACGACTGTTCACGCATGGCGGTTATCTCGTCTTCCCGTTTTTGCAGGTCTGCTTGTACCTTCTTATCCATTTGGCTGATAAATCTGTGCAGTTGCCGGTTAAGTTCCGCATTCCGCGCTGCAAGGCTGTCAGCGTATTCCGACAGACGTCGGCTTTGCAGCCGTTGTTCGGCTATCATGTCCCGGTTGAGGGAACGGAGCATCGTGGTGGTCACTGTGGTTTTCGTTTCCTCTTTTTTGCCGAAAATGCCCAAGAAACCTTTTCGTTTCGATTTCTTGGGCTGTTCCTGCACACTTTTCTGCACGATTACAGGTACCTGACGTGCAATCTTCTCATTGAGAGTCTGCTGTTCGTCAAGCACCTGAACTATCCGGCGCATCTGCTGTTCCTTATCTTCGAGAAGCCGACGCACGCTGTCAATGCGCTCTACCGGATAAATTGCTTTGAAACGGCACAGCATACTATCCATCGCCATACGTTGGATATGGTAATGCCCTAACTCTTCATCATCCCATTCCAATACCGTTTCACCCAATAGAGAAAATGCGGTTAGTTGAATATATATGTTATTTATCTCTTTTCGGAAGTTGTCTATCTGTTTATTATTGGATTCCAACGTTTCAACTTCCTGCCATTCATAAAACCATATGTATCCTATGCTTACTATTAGAATTATGATAAGCATATATCCTATGGCTATTATAGAGCGAACAGTTTTCATTCTTACCTACACTATATGCCCTTTCTCGGCTCGATATTGGGCAAAAATCCCGTAACCATACCCAGCAGCGGCAGCAGTGTACTGATTTGAAAAACGAACTGCACACTCGTCTTATCTGCCAGCCACCCGAAAAACGCCGATCCCAAACCGCCCAGCCCGAACATCAGTCCGAAAAACACGCCTGCAATCATGCCTACCTTGTGGGGCATCAGATCGGTGGCATAGACCAGTATGGCCGAGAATGCCGACGAAATGACAAGGCCGATGATGACGGCTAATAAAACGGTCTCAGTTTGCCCGACGTAAGGAAGCAACAACGTGAAAGGTGCAGCACCGAGGATAGACCCCCAGATAACATATTTGCGTCCGATGCGGTCGCCCAACGGCCCGCCGAAGAATGTCCCGACCGCCGAGGCTGCAAGGAAAGCGAAAAGACAGTATTGCGCTCCTTGTACCGACATGGAGAATTTATCCATCAGGAAGAATGTGAAATAGTTGGTCATAGAAGCGATATAGAAATATTTCGAGAACACCAACACTCCTAAAATAAGGAGTGCCGTATGCACTTTCCGCTTCGTGAACCGAGGAGCGAGAGCCTTTGCCGCAGCCGCACGGTTGCGGATTGCAGCATGCAATTGTAGCTTATACCAGTTACCGATACGGACAAGCACGAAAATAGCCAGCAATGCCGCCAATGCAAACCAGCCTATCGCACCTTGACCGTATGGGATGACGATAAGCGCGGCAAGCAGCGGCCCCATAGCACTTCCTGCGTTTCCTCCTACTTGGAAAATTGACTGGGCAAGCCCTTTACGACCACCTGAAGCTAACTGTGCAACACGTGATGATTCGGGATGAAAAACCGAAGAGCCACATCCAATCAATCCTACCGCAATCAAAATCCAGCCGAAAGAGAAAGCCACTGCAAGACTTAACAGACCAACCAATGTGAATCCCATCCCGATGGCGAGCGAATAAGGCTGGGGGTGTTTGTCGGCAAGCCGCCCGGAAAACGGTTGCAACAGCGAAGATGTGAGTTGGAATACCAAAGTAATGATGCCAATTTGTACGAACGTGAAGCCGAATTTTTCTTTCAACAAAGGATAAACCGCCGGAATCACGGACTGCATCATGTCGTTGAGCAGATGGGCGAAACCGATGGACAGCAAGACCGCATAGGCCGGGTTGCTTCCGCCCGATATGGTTCGTTTATTTGTCATTGTCCATGTTCAGTTTTGCCGCTTCCCAGCCGATGATGGCCGTTTTGCGAATTTCACCCCAATGATAATTGCCTATTTCGCCTGTCGCACGGATGACACGGTGGCATGGTATAAGAAACGCGACCGGATTCTCACCCACAGCCGTGCCTACCGCACGACAGGCGCGCGGGTTGTTGATGCTTGCGGCAATATCGCCGTAGGTGGTCATTCCACCCATCGGAATCTTTAGTAAAGCCTCCCAAACTTTCATCTGAAATTCAGTGCCTTTCAGGTGTAGTTTTATCTCGCCGAGTTTGCTCCAGTCCTGCGTGAAAATGAATAAAGCGTTCTGCTGTATGTTGTCGAGTGTCTGACGGAATCGCGCACGCGGGAACTTCCTTTGCAGTGAACTGAATGTTTCCATGTGGTCATCGGAAAACTCCATACTGCATATTCCTTTTGGAGTCGATGCTATCAATATGTCTCCGAAAGGTGTGGTGGCGAAACTGTAATTGATATAAAGATTCTCACCGCCGTTTTTATATTCGCCGGGAGTCATACCTTCGACCGTGATAAACAGGTCATGCAACCGTCCCGTACCCGATAATCCGACTTCCTGCGCGGTGTCGAATAACGATGCGTGTGTCTGTTGCAGAATACGTTTCGCGTACTCTACATTCAGATATTGCAGGAAATGCTTCGGCGTAATTCCCGCCCACTGCTTGAAAATGCGTTGGAAATGGAACGGGCTCATATTCACCGCTTCGGCTACGGTCTCCAACCGAGGCTGCTCCCTGCGGTTATCCCGTATGAACCGGATGGCTTCGGCAATCCGGGCGTAGTATATTTCGTTCTGGCTCTCCTTCATTCGCTCAAAGCTATCTTCAACGTATCATAAAACACCTTCCAACTCCAACAGTGTCCGTTTTGCATCCAGTCCGCCGCCGTAGCCCGTCAGCGAATGGTCACTGCCGATGACACGATGGCAGGGCGCGAAGATAGACATCGAATTCGCGCCGTTTGCATTGGCTACCGCACGGACTGCCTTGGGCATCCCGATTCTTCGTGCCATTTCCCCGTAAGAAATCGTCTTACCGAAAGGAATTTTCAGCAATTCGTTCCAGACAGTTTTCTGAAAGTCCGTCCCGACGAACAGCAACGGCACATCGAACTCCCTGCGCCGTTCGGCAAAGAACTCATCGAGCTGCTCCACGGCTTTCTCGATTACTTCCGAAGTCTCCTCCTCGAACTCGGCGTTCAGTATTCTTTTCAGCCGCCTGTCCACATGGTCGCGGTGTTTCTCCACTTGCCAGTCGCACAGGCATAGTTTGTCGCCGAACGAGCCGAGCATCAATACGCCGCACGGCGACTCATAACGTTTTATCCGAATGATATTTTTCTCTTTCATAACTTTCATACAGATTTTACACGGTCTGTAATCGCTTTTCAAGGCATCTTCCAACCGGTCGAACAGTTCGACATTTTTCAACGACGGGACTTTCGCGCTGCACGAAGGCTTGCATACGATGCCTGTCGATTTCACTCCATACCAGAACATTCCGTCATAGCGGCCGTCACGATTTAGAATCGCCTGTATTTTTTCTTTTTCTTCCATTGCTCTTTTCTCTCGGTGCGTAGTCTTTCATGCCCTCGATTGCTCCACCTGCCACAGCCCACAGATACAGGCTGGCGACACTGCAATAAGGAGAAAACTTACGGCGGTATTTCTCGAATAGCTTCCGGTCTATTTTACGGTGATGGTACACCATTCGCAGCCCACGTTGGATAGCGAGGTCGCCATAACTCAACACATTCGGGCGCTGCATGGAAAACAGCATCAGCATTTCCGCACTCCATACACCGATGCCGTCCAATGCCGACAATCGGGTGCATACGTCGGCATCGTCCATCGTCCGAAGTGCATGAATGTCGAACTCGTCCGATGCAATCTTTTGTGCCGCCGCCCGTATGTAATCCACCTTTTTGAAGGTGATTCCGAATGCCTGCAATGTTTCGCGCGAAAGGCTCAATACAACCTCGGGGGTTATCTCACCCAGCGCATCGACCATCTTCCGCCAAATCGTCTCGTGCGCTTTGGTAGAAATCTGCTGCCCGACAATCGAATGGACGAGCGCAGCGAAAAGGTCGGGTATCACCCGTCTTTTCACCATGCCCACCTTGTCTATCATCTCGGCAAGCCGCTTGTCCCTGCTTTTCAAATAGGTGACCTCTTTTTCTCCGTATGGGAAATACTGTTCCATGCCGTTATTTGATACCGAGATATGCGTTGGAATCATCGGGAGCTTCGCCACGGTCTTGGTCTGTGTATTCGCGCACAATCTCTCCCACGGAGATACGATAGTTGTCGAACAACGTGTCGTGCCCCATTTTCTGGCTTCGGCGGTGGTTCATCTGATTGCGCCAACCGGCGGCAGCCTCTTCGTTTTCCCAGAACGACAGCGAAAGGAACTTGCCCTCGTTGTTCACGCTGGCGAAACGCTCCACGCTGATAAAGCCCGGCATCTTCTGCAATTCCTCCTTCAGTGCTGCGCCCATCCTGAAATAGTCGGCTTTTCCTTCGGCGGTAGGCGTTACCTCGAAAATAACCGCCACTTTCTTTTTTTCGTGTCCGGTTAGGGCGTTCAGCTCGTCGATCGTCATGGAATCGTTGTAAATACCTGCGCATACAGTATAACGCATCCCCGGAACCGGATAGATGTAAGACACCTTGCGTACACCCTCTTCCGTTCCCGGCTTCGGCCATACGAATTCTATCCAGCCGCCGCCACGCATGGCGACCTCGCACAATTCCACACCATAGTATTTTCCCGCCCAGTCGAGATGTTTCCGAATGTTGCCTCCGGTACGTTCCGGAAAACGGGGATTGGAAACTACGAGGCTTTTCTCCACGTCGATAATGAAGAGATAGGCATCTCTGTCATTGAATTCGGATTTCGGATCGGCAAGCACGGCAAGAGCCTCGCTCCCATTCTCTTTCAACAATTGAGCAGCCTTATGCACATTTTCAATAACCGACTGCGGGGTTTCTTCTAATCTTTTGTTCATACTCTGCGAAAATAAGTTTGCCGTTCCAGCTACAAGCATAGCCAACGACATGATAATTAGTTTTTTATTCATAACACAATATCTGTCTGCTGTTTCCGTGTGCAAAGTTACGACAACCCTTTCTCTTTAACGACCCGAAAATTGCTATTTTTATATGGACGTACTTTAAATCGAAAATATATAGTGATGTTACGCATGTTCTTCTCACAAAAATGGAGGGTCAAAACTTCTTTTTTGAGAAAATTACCCCTGCTACAAAAAAACTGCACTCCTAAAGTTTTGTGTCCAACTTTTGGGGTGCAGTTCAAATAGAGGGGTGATTCTTTCAATTTGGGCATTTTGACACATTCCTATATTTTCATTCCTTTCGGTCGGTTCTCATCTTTCGCATACAATCCAGAACGTCCAATAATGATATGGTCAGCGATGAAATCTCCCGATGGACTTCGCTCATTTACCGGATGGCGTATCTGCGGAGCATCTTCCGTGTGTTGCGGCGGAACGTTGCGTACTCCTTCCGTAACCAACTTGACTTCCTGCCTGTCCTTCTTTTTTTCGGCAACTTCCGGCATAGGCGGAGCAAGCTCCAGCTGAATCTTTCGGTCAAATGCGGCAAGTTCGGACTTCAACTGTTTCAGTTCGTCCTCTTTCTTCCACACCTTGCCCGCTATCTCCTGCAACTGCGGAATCTCCTTTTCCAACACCTCGTTCTTCGCCTTGTACTGGTCAATAATGGAAGGAATACGCTCCAGCGCGTTCAGGAAATTACGTGCGGCAGCTATCGGATCAGCCATCGCCAAATGCCCGTTGTTGTAGGTGTACTTGTAGTTCCCCTCCACCACGAAGCGGTTGTCGGTAAACTCCAGTCCTTCTTTGAGAATCCGCTCGCTGACCACCTTTATCGGAAAACCGTAAAGTTCCCCGACAGCCTTGTACAGTCCGCCCGTCGTGGCGTTTTTGGCTATCTCCTGCAAACGCTTTCCGACAATTTTCTCATCGAAAGAATCCACGCCGTCCACCTTGACAAGATTAAGGCGGTTGCCCTCCTTATCCGTCCGCACAACGGAAAGAAAACGGTTCCAGTCCTCCGTCATGGCTTCGATGACCGCCGTGTTGTTGCGCAGTTCTCCCGTTTTGGATTCCAGTTTGAACTCCGAATCCCGCTTGCCCTTGTTGAACGACTTACGTTCCCCTTCGAGCGAGGCGATACGCTTCTCTAATTTCGCCTTGTCGAGCAGGTCAGTATTGCCGGATAGCAACGCCATATACTCCGAGAAGTTCATGCCAGACTTCTCGTCCATCGCTCCCTCATCAATGGTACGTGCGCCCATCGCCCCGCTTTTGAGCTGTGATATGAACGTCTGTTTGCAGTGCAGCAGGTTGAACTTGTAGCTGTCCAACGACTTCTCCACGGCGTAGATGATGACATCCACGTTGTTCCCGGCAAAATGCTTGGCAATCTCGTTTCCGGCTCTAACTCCCCGTCCGTCACGCTGTTGCAGGTCGGATGGTCGCCACGGCGTATCAAGATGATGGATAGCCACGCACCGTTTCTGCGCGTTTACGCCCGTTCCGAGCATGGAGGTGGAACCGAACAGCACGCGCACCGTTCCGGCGTTCATGGCGTCTATCACCGCCTTGCGCGCCTTGTCGGTCTTGCACTCCTGAATGAAGCGCACCTCGCTTGCCGGTATGCCGTAGTCCTCCGTCAGCTTCCGCTTTATCTCACTGTACACGTTCCACCCGTCGCCCGGCTGGTACGTCCCCAGATCCGAGAACACGAACTGCGTGCCTTTCTGCGCGTCGTATTTATGGTAATACTCCGCGATCATCTTGGCACAGTGGGAAGCCTTGTTGTCGGGGTGGTCTTCGTAGTTCGGGTCTATCATGCGCATATCGAGAGCCATCTTCCGTGCGTAATCGGTGGCGATCAGCATCTTTGCCTTCTCTTCCGTTTCCGACAGGGGCGGTCTACCGAGCAGCGTGGCGTCGCCCGTCTTGGCGAACTGCATCAGTTTTTGAATGAAGTCCTCCTGCTCCGGCGTGGGCGGTATATGGTGCAGTATCTCGTTCTTGTGCGGACGATCCACACCCACATCCTCTGCCGTGCGGTAGTCGGTTATCTCGTTGTAGAAGGCGGCAAGCTCCGGCACTTTGATGAAGTAGCGGAAACGCTCCTTCTGCACCACGTTGTTCGTCACGTTGAACTCGAAATCGGTCGTCTTCTTGGCGAAGATAGCCGCCCATGCGTCAAAGCACCGGATATCCTGCCGTTCCAGTTCCTTCGGGCGCAGGTACTTGAAGAGCAGGTACAGTTCCGTCAGCGAGTTGCTGATGGTCGTGCCGGATAGGAACGTCGCCCCCAAGTCCTTACCCGTGCGCTCTTGTATGGTGCGGATGGCAAAAAGCATATTCAGGGCTTTCTGGCTTCCTTCCGAGTTGCCCAAACCAGCCACACGGTCATGCCGCGTGTTGAAAGTCAAGTTCTTAAATTGATGCGATTCGTCAATAAAAATATGGTCGATGCCCATCTGCTTGAAGTCCACCACGTCGTCCGTGCGCGACTTGATGGCGTGTTCCACCTTCTCCAGCTTCGCTTCAAGGTTGTGCTTGCGCTTTTCCAGACCTTTCAGCATCGCCCTCGATACGTTCTTGCCCTGCTGCCGCAAGACTTCGAGATTTTCCTCCACCGTGTCAAGCTCCGCTTGCAGGATGCGCTGTTGCAACTCCGGCGACTGAGGTATTTTCCCGAACTGGTCGTGCGACATAATGACGCAATCATAGTCATTGTTCTTGATGTTGTTGAAGAAACGCACACGGTTGGCGGTCGAGAAGTCCTTTTCCGAAGCGTAGAGAATCCGCGCGTTCGGATATGCCGTCTGATAGGTGGCGGCAATCTCCGCGACATTGGCTTTCAGCCCGATAATCATCGGCTTGTGCGCCAGATTCAGACGTTTCATTTCATGCGCTGCAATGCACATTATCAGCGTTTTACCGGTTCCAACCTCGTGGTCGCAGATCCCGCCGCCGTTCTGTTTTATCATCCAGACGCAATCCTTTTGCGATGGATAAACGCTTTGAATACCACGGCTTGCCAGCCCCTTCAGGTTGAGGTCGGGGAAGGTCTGGTGCGAGCCGTCATACTTGGGGCGCACGAAACAATTGAACTTACGATTGTACATCGTCGTAAGCCGTTCCTTGAATTGCGGCGACTGCTCTTCGAGCCATTCGGAGAACCCGTTGCGAATCTCGTCAATCTTGGCGTTGGCAAGCTGGATACCTTCGCTGTCACGCACCTTGATATCGTTGCCATGTTCGTCCTTGCCTATGGACTTCATCATGTCCGGACAGGTGTTGTGCAAGGCGTGTTTCAACAGGTGCATACCGTCATAGTTCCGGTAATATCCCTTCACTAAAAACTCGTCCGTGATTTTCATGGTGCGGTAGCCGCACGCCACCGAAAACTCGTCCATGCTTGCGGAGTAGGCGATTTTCACGTCCGTGTCGAAAAGATGGCTCATGTAGGCGGCATACACGCCCGTCGGAATCCAGCGTTCCCCGAAGTTGAAGTCGAGGTCCTCAAAGGCGATACGCTGCGGCTCGGCTTCTTTCAGAGCCTCCAACGCCTGCTTCACTTCCGGCATACGCCCGTTTTCGGGGTTGTCGCCCATCCATGCCTCTATGCGTTCCGCTTTCTCTATCACGTTCCCCGCAATGAAGCGGTCTTTAATCTCGTAACCGGTTACGAGCGGATTGTAGAAGACACGTCCTTTGAGGGCATTGAGCAGCTCCTCTTCCGTACTATCGGTGATCTCCCGCATATAGTCGAGATTGACCGTACCGAACTTGTTGAGCGAAGCGGACAAGGCTTCTTCGGGAGAACCGACATTGGCGTGGTTCTCCACCGAGAAGGAAACGGGACGCTCGAAGATGTCCGCCTTGACAAACTTGCCGTCCTCTGCACGTTCCAGCGAAAGGATGTCGCGCCCGCCGGCATCCATCATCACTAACTTCACGTTTTGTTTGGCGTTGAGGTTGCCGTAGCGCATGACAAACTCGTCGTAACAGGTGTTCAACGCCTCGCGTTGCGCAGACCCTTCATCGTGATACTCAGCCTCATAGCGGTAAAGTCGTTCGTATGAATCACGGAGTGACACATACAACATCGCTTTCTCCTTCTGATAGCCGGTCAGGTCAAGCGGCTGGAATGTCGCGCCGTAAGGCGTGATGTCTTTCAGGTAGCCGAGATTGCGTGAAGCGTCCAACACCATCGAGCCGTCACGATGGTGCGGCTCCAGCATACCATTAAACGGACGGGGAGAAAGGTCGAGAGGTTCCTCCTTCGGCTTTTCCGTTTCAAATTCCGGGAAAAGGGAAGTCGCCGGTTTCACACTTGCATTATTGTCCGTAACGTGATCGGGGGTGACTTCCTGCTGTGCTTCGGGCTGTTTCCTCGCTTCTTTTTCCGGTATGGCAGGAGCGGCTTTTACATCCGTGCCGCCCACCCGTTGTTTCTCCTGATGTTCCGCAGCCAGCCTTCGAAGCTCCTTTCGCCGTTCCGGTGTCAAACCCATCATCATCTCGTAAAAACCGTTGATGGGAGGATTGGTTTCCCAGTCCAGTGTGGCATAAATATCGTCAGGGTCGCTTTGTTTAACGGTATTCTCCGGCTTTGTTTCCTTGTTCCCGTTTACAGCTTTGGCGGTTTCAACAGGAGGTACAGCCGTAACCTGCGGCTTGGGATTAGGTACAGTTCGTTTTGTCGTGTTTCCTTTCTTCGCTGTCTTTTTCTTTTTGACAGGTTCTTCTATGGGCATTCCCCAAAGGTCAAGCAGGGTGAGCTGCACGGCTACCGAGTGATTTTGTTGGCGTGGCTCTATTTCCGGTTTTTCCTTTATCGGTTGTGTCTGCGGTTTATCCACGTGGATTTCTTCTGCCCGTGCCGAAGATACCGTTTCCAGCTTTGCAGTTTGGGGTTCCACCTTTGCTTCAACGGCAAGCCGTTCCCGTGCCTGCCCGATTGCGCCTGAATACAGGCGCATGGCAAGCCTGAAATGACAGTCCTCGTCAAGCATACGGCGCAAATCCCCGGCGATGCCTGCGGTTTTGCCCTCGTGCAGATAGACCATTGCGGGCTTGCCGTAAGGGTCGGTATCGAGTTTCGCGGTCGTATGCACGATACGTTCGGGATGATGGATGAAATAGGCGTTGTCCGTCAGGTTTGTCTTCGTATCCG